>OGPW01000068.1_pt1 | contig 80909 bp, 77 predicted proteins | sample 1553061 | NCBI WGS metagenome assembly OGPW01 (sample SAMEA2580292, study PRJEB22360) | human gut metagenome | biome: human gut; feature: human-associated habitat; material: faeces | place: Denmark | collected 2008/2010
AAGTCTGGCATTCTCCTGACGCAGCCGTTCTTCTTCGGTCCGGGGCGTTTGGAGCCTGATTGGCTTTCCTCTGTAATCCTCAAGACCAACTTCTCCCATCTCCTTGAACTTTTTTACCCATGTGTAGAGTGTTTGGTAGGACATGTTGTACTTCTTGGCTATCTTGTTGTAATCGCATCCACTGGCGATGCACTCCTGAACGATTCTGACTCGCTCTTCCTTGACCGATTGCTGGCGTTTGCCCATAAGATCTCCTCCTTCAGAAACGAGGTCTGTCAACTTATGCTCATTATACGCCTCAATCCATGTTTTAAGGGAGAGAGTGCCGGAAATTCTGTATTTGGCACAGACGGAAAGCATGGAAACGCCGCCTTTAAGATATTCCTTTACGGCCTGGATCTTCATCTGATTGGAGTAGTAAGACAAATGCTGCCTGGGCCGCAATCCCTTAAAGCCCTCCTCTTTATACCGGAGAACCCATTTTCTGAATGTTATGCGGCTCATATGAAGATTTTCAGCTGCCTGGGTAATCGTAACACCCTGATAGAGATATGAAGCAATCTGGTCTAACATTTCCTCCGGGGACGCTTTGGTTTTACATGGCATAAGAATGACCTCCTAATATATTTATGATATTATTCTGTCTTTCTTGTTGAATCATACCAAAGGGGGACCACTTTTGTGGTGGATGAGATGTAGTTCCTCAGCCGCAGGCTGGTTGTGAAGGTTTTTAAAGAATGCATTTTCTAAAGTTGCCGGAGAAAGGGGTGCAGTATTCATTGGTTTTTAAAATATGAAAAGGTTCCACGAGCATAGCTCGGTTGTATGGTTTTATCAGAAGAACGGTTTTCCCCCCCACCCAAAAGGGACTGCAGAAATACACGAAACTGTATTTCCGCAGTCCTTTTCTATTTCCTTATTTCTTGATGCAGATTTCATCAAGCGGACGTTTCGGGACGCAGTAGTCCTTGTTTTCATCCAGATAATACTTGATCGAACCATTCTCAGGAACGTCGACGATCGTGCTCTTGCAGCCCGGGTATCCCAGAGCAATCAGGAGACGCGGATTCCAGTCTTCCGGAACGCCCAAGAGCTCCGTCATCTTCGGGAATTCGACAGCACCCAGCATAGCCGAGCCGATGCCGTAGCTGTACGCATTCAGCGTAATCGTCCTTGCTGCGATGCCCACATCCACATCAGCCCACGGATTGCCGCGGCCTTCCTTGCAGATAAGGACGAAAGCCGTCGGCTGTTCGCCTACCTTCGGCGTGCCGAGCTCCTTTGGAAGAGCAGCGGCCCAGTGGATCATCGGCTGCATCTTGGCAACAAGATCCGGATCCTTCACCAGCACATAACGGAGCACCTGCCCGTTCATCGCGCTGTTCGCAATGCGGACATTGTCCATCAATTCATCCAATACTTCCGGAGCGATCTTTTCCTGCGTGAAACGGCGGTACGTACGGCATCCGGTGCAAAGCGTCTTGAAATCCATAAGAAATCCTCCTTATTTGACGTGAGCGATGACTTCCACTTCACAAAGCGCCCCGGCAGGGAGAGCCAGGACAGACACACAGCTTCTGGCGGGCTTGCTGATGAAATGCTTCCCGTAAATTTCATTGAAAGCTGCGAAATTTTCCATATCCGTCAGGAAACAAGTCGTCTTCACGACAGCTTCCATATCGGCGCCGGCCTTCTTCAGCACAGCCTCGATATTTGCGCAAACCTGCTCAGCCTGAGCCTCCAGACCCTCAGCAAGCTTTCCCGTTTCCGGATTGATTCCGATCTGACCGGATAAAAATACAAGATTTCCGACCTTCTTAGCCTGAGAATACGGTCCCAGCGCAGCCGGAGCATGCTTCGTTTCAATAGTCTTCATAGAAATCCCTCCAATGGAAAAATATAAAGATTCTGACCTAAATATAAACCTTAGATAGATATAAAAGCAAGAAGTACCCAAAGGGGAACCACTGTAAGAATGGACAGGGAATTTGATTGACAATAAGCAGGAAAGCATTGAAAATGAATAGAAAAGGAAGGAGGCGGGCCGATGGCATTCACGGTTAAAGATGCACTGGCTTTGGATAATCTGAAAAGCGCAAAAGTTGTGGCAGGTCTTAATGGTGAGGATCGTGTGATTCAGTATGTGGATATCATGGAGACACCGGATGCATATAAGTGGATTCGCAAGAATGAGCTCATTATTACGACTGGGTATACCATTCGGGAAGATCTGGATGCACAGCTCCGGCTGGCCCGTCAGGCGTGGGCAGATGATGCAGCAGGACTTGCTATCAAATTTGGAAGGTATATAGGCAAGGTGCCGTCTGAAATGATTGAACTCTGCAACCGACTGGACTTTCCGCTCATTGCACTCCCGGATGAGATTCCGTATATCGACATCACGCATCCCATTATGACAGGGATTATTAATTTGCAGGCGGAAGAGCTTGCATATTCAGATGATGTATATAAGAAGCTGACGAAAGTAGCCCTGGAAACAAACAGCATTGAGAGAATCGCAGAAGAATTATCCGGCATACTGGGAAAGGAAGTCCATATTTATCCGCATAATCTGAGCAAGGAAGCTCTGTCTTCCATGGATAAATTCAAGGTCTTTCCGATTATGATAAAGTCATCCAATTATGGGTATATCGCTGTAAAATCATTGATTCCTTTGACAGAGAAAGAAATGATCGCCATCGAGCATGCTAAAGTTCTGGCGGCTCTTCAGCGAATCAATTATGAGCTGGCAACAGAATCTCATTGGAATGAGAGGCGTGATCTTCTTGATGATTTAATCAGTGGAAAACCTGTAAACTGGGACCTGGTCTCTGCGCGTGCAGCGGAATTCGGTTTTTCCCTGGAGGGTGAAAAGTGTGTTTGCATAATTGATATTGACAGATACTCGGCCTACCTTTTAAGGAACAAGCTGACGGAAAGAGAATCTATGATGTTCCGAAGAAGTTTCTATCATATCGTGCAGGATACCGTACGCGTCTATGGGCATATTGGGCTCAACTTCCTGACTGCCCAGCAAAACGATAAGATTATTCTTCTCTGCCCATCGGGTGACGACATCTCTATGGACTGGGATAAGATTCTTCGGATTATTCGTGAGAAGCTGGGAAAGCTGGGGAATGGAGTGACTGCAACATGTGCAATCAGTAATGATGTCAAAAATATCATGGAAATTCCACATGCTTATAAAACTGCTCAGCACCTTATTACACTTTCAAGGAAAATTTATGGAGAAGGGCATACAATCCGCCAGAAAGATGCGGAATTGTACCTGATTCTTGAAAAAATCGATTCGATCTCTTTATCCAACTCGCTCCTTGCCCCGGTTCTTCGGTCAAAGAAAAAGGATGAATATCTTCTGACACTCCGGACTTATCTTGCTTGTGACAGCAATGTGTCTGAAGCTGCGGAGAAGCTCTTCATTCACCGGAATACGATGCAGTACAGGCTTAAGCAGATAGAAAAGCTGATTGGACAGCCGATGGACAGCGCTGAGACGAAGACGCTTCTCTGGCTTCTTTTAAAAGCTCATGAATTATTATAGTAAAAGGTCATAATTGTGCAGTTTGCACAAAAACTGAACTATTCTTTATTCATCTCAATCTAGGATGAAAAGAAGGTTTTAAGGTACACTAAGGTCATGTAATGGGAATCCTTTGTTCCTGAGACAGACTGAGGGTACCTTATTTTTTATGGTTCAGGAGGCAGTATATGAGCGTACAGACCGTGCAGGAAAAGCATCCGAGTGCCCTAGAGCCCGGCGTGCTGACTATGAACGTGCTCCTCTCATTTTTTGGGGCAATCATAGGCCTGCAAATCATCACATCTTTGGGCGTAACGCCGAACACAGCAATTATCGGGGTATTGATCTCGCTGATTGTTTCTAGGATTCCTATCGGTGCTTTCATGAAATTCAAGGATATGCATCGACAGAATTTAGTGCAGACTGCTATATCCAGTGCGACTTTCGGCGCAGCGAATTCACTCTTGCTGCCAATCGCCATTCCTTATCTGCTGGGACATGCTGAACTTGTATGGCCGATGCTGATGGGTGCGGTTCTGGGGATGTCCATTGATATGTGCATGCTGTACTGGCTCTTCGACTCCAAGGCATTTCCCGGCAAGGCTGCATGGCCGGCAGGTATCGCAGCTGCTGAGGCCATTAAGGCAGGAAATAAAGGCGGAAAGCAGGCAATGCTTCTTATGTGGGGCATTGGTGCCGGCATTGTCGGCTCTTTCTTCAAGATTCCTATGTCAGCACTTGGAATCACCATGATTGCCAATATGTGGGCTATGCTGATGTTTGCCATTGGCCTTCTGCTCCGCGGCTATTCCAAGATGTTCTTCGGGATTGATCTCAATGCGCTCTACATGCCGCATGGATTCATGATTGGTGCCGGCCTCGTCGCTGCATTCCAGATCCTGATGGTATTCCTGGAGAAGAAAGGCAAGAAAGCAGTAGAAGATGATGTGGAACCCTATCAGTACACAAGAAGCGATAATGCAGTTGAACACAGCATTATCCGCGGGTTCGTTCTCTATATTTTTTCTGCAATTCTTCTGTCTTTTGTAGCAGGTCTTTATACAGGCATGTCTCTTCCATATCTCTGTCTTTGGATCCTGTATGCTGCTGTTGCCTGCATCCTGGCTGAATTTATTATCGGTCTTTCTGCAATGCATTCCGGATGGTTCCCTGCTTTTGCAACATCCCTTATTTTCCTGATTATCGGAATTCTTCTTGGATTCCCGCCTGTTGCTCTGGCAATTCTTGTAGGGTTCATTTCCAGCGGCGGTCCGGCATTTGCCGACGGCGGCTTCGATTTCCGTACAGGCTGGATTCTTCGTGGATTTGGCAAGGATCCTGCATTTGAAATGGAAGGACGCCGCGAACAGTTCATTTCTGCTTTCGTTGGGTTTGGTGTCAGTGCTATTACCGTTGCCTTGACACATGATATGTATTTCTCGCAGAGCTTATTCCCGCCGGTTGCTAATGTTTTCGTGGCAACAATCAATGCAGGCATTGATCCGGGAATTGTCAAGAATCTTCTTCTTTGGGCTATTCCTGGTGCACTGCTTCAGTTCTTTGGCGGTTCTGCAAGGCAGATGGGAATCATGATGGCGACAGGGCTCCTGATTGTCAGCCCGATAGCCGGACTGACCGTTGTTGCCGGACTCCTGGTCCGCTTGATTATCATTAAGACCAAGGGTGAGGAAGCAATGATACCGGTCACCGTCATGGCAGCCGGCTGTATCGCGGGCGATGCACTCTATGGCTTCTTCAATTCTTTGGTTCGTGTAAGCCTTAAGAAATAATACAGATGAATTTTTTGGGGAGGTAAAATAATGGCTTTAAAACAGGTTTTAGACGTTTATGAAATTTTAGATGACATCCACGTTAATGGTGAAGTTGTTACTGAATATGCAAAAAGCAAAGGAATCCTGGACGCCACATACACTCGCGTTGATGAAGGAAAAGGTCCGACTGATTTTATCCGCCTCGTTATTCCGGGTAGAAACGGGAAATTAAACGGTGGCAAAGCTCCGACACTTGGCATTATCGGCCAGCTCGGCGGAATCGGCGCAAGACCAGAGAGAATCGGATTTGTATCTGACGGTGACGGTGCACTTTCTGCCGTTGCAACTGCCATTAAGCTGATTGATATGGTCGGAAAAGGCGATCAGATCGATGGGGATGTTATTGTATCCACTCATATTTGCCCGACCGCTCCTACAATGCCGCATGATCCGGTTCCTTTTATGGGATCCCCTGTTGATATGGCAACAAACGTCAAATTGACCGTTGATCCGGACATGGACGCTATTCTTTCTGTTGATACGACAAAGGGAAACAGAATTCTCAATAAGAGAGGATTCGCGCTGACTCCTACCGTCAAAGCCGGCTATATTCTGCATATCAGCGAAGATCTCCTGCAGATCCAGCAGACTTCTACCGGAGAACTCCCATGCGTGCTGGCTCTGACAACGCAGGATATAACACCATATGGCAATGGGCTCTATCATATGAACAGCATTCTTCAGCCCTGCTGCGGGACGGATGCTCCGGTCGTAGGTGTGGCAATCACGACGGAATCTTCTGTACCGGGATGTGCAACAGGAGCAACTCACGAAGTTGACGTCGCTGAAGTTGTTCAATTCTGCGTCGAAGCTGCTAAGGAATTTACGGCAGGGAAGTGCAGCTTCTATGATAAGGATGAGTTCGAAATGATCCAGAAACTTTATGGATCCATGAAAGTTCTTCAGACAAGAGGAAATCAGTAATTTTATCATAAAATATGGACGACCACCGGGAGCATCTCCCGGTGGTTCTGCCCGTGAAAGGAGTTCTCATGAAAAAGATTGGCGCAATTACAGTCGGGCAGGCACCCCGCGTAGATGTGACCCCGGATATAGAGCCGCTTCTCAGAGGAATTACCCTTGTTCAAAGAGGCGCTCTTGATGGAATGACGAAAGAGGAATTGAAAGCAATTGAACCGGAAGAGGGCGATTATGTTCTTGTATCCCGCCTTAAGGACGGGACTTCGGTCAAAATGGCTGAAAAGCATATTCTGCCTCGTATCCAGAAGATCATCACAGAGCTGAATGAGGAAGGCATGGAAGCTATCCTTATGCTCTGCACAGGGCAATTTCCTCATTTCGAATCCAAAGTGCCACTTTTCTATCCGCAGGTACTTCTTCAATACTTTGCGGAAGCGGTTATTGGTGAAAAGACACTGGGCGTATTGACACCTGATGAAAGCCAGTTCCCACAGTCCATCCAGAGATGGAAAGAAAATGGAGTGAAGAATGTTCTTGTCGAGGCAGTATCTCCGTATACGGAAGCGGACAAAGTTCCAGAGGCCGCAAAACGTCTGAAAGATAAAGGCGCAGACATGATTGTCCTTGACTGCATTGGCTATTCAGAGGCTATGAAGCAGGCGCTTCATGAAGCCGTAGATATTCCTGCCATTCTCGGGCGCACAGTGGCAGCACGTTTTATTGCAGAACTATATAACGAAGGAAAGGAGCTCTGACATGGAAAATTATCATTTCATTGATCCTCTTAAATTTTTATCTGAGGCGACATCCCCTTATCAGACGGTGATTAAGAGCGCAGAAATTTTGAAAGAAAATGGATTTGAAGAGCTGGAATTGGATCAGGATTGGAAGCTGGAACCCGGGACAGATTATTTTGTCAAGGTTTATGGCTCCACACTGGTTGCATTCCATTTTGGTAAAAATTTAAGAAGCCGTCTTCACCTGGGAGCCGCTCATACAGATTCTCCCTGTCTCAGGATCAAACCGAATGCGGAAACGACCACAAGAAACTATGGCAAACTCAATGTAGAAGTATATGGCGGTATGATCAGAAGCACCTGGATAGACAGGCCGCTTTCTCTTGCAGGAAAGATTGTTCTGAAGTCGAATGATCCTTATCATCCTAAGACCGTTTTCGTAGATGCACGCCGTCCGCTGATGGTAATTCCGCATCTGGCCATTCATATGAATCGTCAGATGAATGATGGGGAATCCTTCAATCAGCAGAAAGACATGCTTCCTTTGATTACAATGCTTGACGGGAATCGTTTGTCTGAACCATTCTTCATGAACTTCCTTGGAAGCGAGTTCAAGCTGCCGGTTGAAGATATCTTTTCTTATGAGCTGACTGTGTATCCCTGCGATCCGCCATGCCTCGTGGGCATTCATAATGAATTTATTTCAGGATCCCGTCTGGATAATCTGACATCCGTAATGGCCTGCCTGAATGGCATCATCAACGGAAGCAAGAAAGATGGTCTTCATGCAGTTGCACTTTTTGATAATGAAGAAGTAGGCAGCAAATCCAAACAGGGTGCTGCGTCAATGGTTCTGCCGGATATTCTGGAAAGGATCTATCTGAATCAGTGCTTTACGACAGAACAATATCTGGCGGATTTGGGGAAGGCATTCTTCTTCTCCCTGGATGTGGCACATGCGCTGCATCCCAATGTACCTGAGAAAAACGATATTACAAATTTCCCAGTTCTAAATGGCGGCGTGACACTTAAAATTGCCTGCTCTCAGTCTTATGCAGGCGATGCGGAGGCGATTGCCATTGCTAAGTCCCTGTGCAGCGGGCACAATATTCCCTGCCAGGTATTCCTGAATCGTTCCGATATTGCCGGCGGATTCACACTTGGACCTCTGCTTTCGGCAAATCTTCCAATCCGTACAATGGATATTGGTGTTACGGTTCTCGGAATGCATTCTGCACGTGAAACAATGGGCGCTGATGATCAGGATGCCATTAACAGGCTGATGACTGTTTTCTTTGAATAAATAAAAGCATAATTCATGCAATGTGAGAAGCTCGTGCTGTCTTGGCGCGGGCTTTTTGCACTGCATTCGGCGCCGCATCCATTCGTATTTCCTGGCCTTCTTTTTTCCTTTCCTTGCTATATGTGGTAGAATAGAAACAGATAGTATTCAAAAATTTAAATATATACGAAACAATGTATACAGAACAAATTTATAAGGAGATGGGCATCATAGAATTTCATCCGTTTCGCATAGAAGATAAGAAAATGATCGACGGATTCTTCCGCATTCACCATTATGAGCAGATCGACTGCACATTCAATACGCTTTTCATCTGGCAGAAGGCGCACGACACGTCCTGGGCTGTTCAGGATAATATTCTTTTCATCCGTGCAGGACATGGCAAGGACCTTTTCTTCCTTCCGCCATTTGCCAAGGAAGAAGAGGAATTCAAGCATGGCCTTGACCTGATTCATGAAGAACTCGATAAGCTGGGCATGCCTTTCCGCCTGAAGTCCGCATCCCGCTGGGTGACGGAACAGATCGAAAGACTGCTGCCGGGCAAGTATGATTTTATCGAAGACAGAGACAATGAGGAGTACGTGTACCGTACCGCTGACATGATCAGCCTGCCGGGCAAGAAGCTCCGCATGAAGAAGAATCACCTGAATGCATTCCTCCGTCAGTACGGCGGGGATTACACCTACGAATCGATCACGAAGGAAAACATGGAAGATGCGAAAGCGGGCATCCATGAATGGTTCGAACGTCATGGCGACATCGAGGAAGAAGAGGAAGCCATGAAGATCTGCTTTGACAACTGGGATGAACTGGGCGTCAAAGGCGCGATCATTCGTATTTACGGCAAGGTGGAAGCCTTCACCAATGGCGACCTTGTCAATGAAAGAATGGCGCATATTATTTTTGAAAAGGCAAATCCGAATATCAGGGGATTATATCAGGCGATCAACAGGGATTTCCTGATCCATGAATTTGCCGACACGGAATTCGTCAACCGCGAAGAAGACCTGGGCATCGAAGGCCTGCGTGAGGCGAAGATGGGCTACAACCCGGATCATCTGACTGAAAAGTTTGATGTCGTGCTGAAGAAATCATCTGACTGACCTGTTGACAAGGAGGAAAGATGAAAATCCGCAAATCTACACTCTCCGACGAGTCTGATGTAAAGGCGCTCTGGGGCTACTGCTTCGAACCGCCGACAGATCCGTTCTTTCAATGGTACTTCAAAGAGCTTGCCAAGCCGGAGGAAATCCTCGTAGGCGAGAACCAGGGCAGCATCGCATGCGACCTGCACCGCCGTCCTTATGACCTTTCCATCAGAGGGCTCCGCTATCCCGTCGACTACATCGTCGGCGTTGCGACCCATCCGGCAGCGCGCATGAGAGGATACGCCAAGGAACTCATCCGCGGCGAATTCCACCTCGCACTGAAAGAGGACAAGCCCTTCGTCATCCTGATGCCGTCGGCTGCTTCCTTCTACCTGCCGATGGGATTTGGCTTCTATGCCCATCAGTGGGAAAGAAGTGCAGCGCCTGAAAGGCTCGCAGCTCTGGGAAGAAGAGCCGATTCCTGCCGTACGCTCACGAGCTCCAACGACTGGAAAGACCTCGCTTCGATTTACAGAGAATACACAAAGAAGAGAAACGGCTGGGCTTACAGGGATGAAAAATCCTGGGAAAAGCACATCGATGCACAGCTTCTTGAAGGCTATATCGCTGTCACCTATGACAGAAAAGGCCCATCCGGATACCTTTTCTACACCCTGGACGACAGAAAACTGATCGCCTCTGAAATGGCATTCAAGAACGAAGCAGGACGCAAAGCACTCTATGCCTTCATGGCAGGGCATCAGGGCTCCGTCGATACCTGCGTATGGTATGAACCGCTTGACGACCAATCCTTCCGCTACTGGCAGGACGGCGCTGAGCATACATATATCAAGAACCGCACATTCCCCTTCATGCTCGGACGCGTCATCGACCCTGTCATCGCCTTTGACGGCCTTCCCTGCAGCAAGGAAATCAAGGGAGAAATCGCATTCCAGCTCATCGATTCCTTCCTTCCTGAAAACAGCGGCATCTACGTCCTCCGCGCCGAGGACGGCAGGATCCATGCCCTGAAGGAAGACGTCTTCTACGATCTGAAATGCCACATCGAAGACATCTCAGGCCTCCGCCTGGGCTCCGTCCCCGATCCCGTATTCAGCATCGACGCAGGAAGCCTCGCCGAACTCTTCATGGGCGCAGCCGACCTCTCCGAACTCGTCGAAGCAGAAAGAGCAACAATCCTTCTCTCTGACGATGAAGCCGCAGAAAAAGCGGTGGACCTGGCCGTAGCCATGCTTCCAAGAGAACGCAACTGGATCAACGAATGGTTCTGATAAGGATAAAATAAAAGGGGCTGTGACAAAATGGTCAATTATTTTGCCACAGCCCTATTTCAATTGGGATATTCCGTTAAAAGATTATCTAACATTTATAAGCATTGACTTGGTCTGAATACCAAACAACCTCGCTGCGCTAGAAGGAAATGAACCTCCTCAGTCGGCTCCGCTGCCAGCTCCCCCTACGGGGCGAGCTCCGACACCCTGAGCGATGATGCTTCGCCTTTTTAGAAACTGCACCCCTTTCGCCCTTCGGGCACTTCCCTCCGTTGGGGGCAGCCCTGCGATGAGAAATGAAAAATATCCAATCTGATTTGTCTTAAACTTATATAACTTCGTTCGAGAAAAGAAGTCAGCACTTTAGTGGATTTTGTCACAGACCCTTTTGTCTGATACATTATGAATTTCCTCTATGCACTCCATGGTATAATAAAGGATATTATTTTCCTGTGGTAATGAGAAGAAACGGACATGAGCGAAGAAACGACGGAGAAGGAAGAGCGGAAGTATTTCACTTACATGGTGCGGTGCGCGGACGGGAGTCTTTATACGGGATTTACGGTGGATGATGTGCATCGGCGCGTGGCAGTGCATAATTCCGGGAAGGGCGCGCGGTATACGAGGAGCCGGCTTCCTGTGGTTCTGGCGTGGTATCTTGAGTGGGGAAGGGAGCATGAGGCCCGTTCGATGGAATACCGTTTGAAACGTATGAAGAAAGAGGAGAAGGAGGCCATGGCGGCTTCTTTCGGAGAGGAGAAAACGTGAATCCTGCTGTTAGAAGAACGAAGTATTTGACGGAGGCAGCGGCGGCTGCTGCGATTGCGGCGCTCCTGGTGCTGCTGAAGCTTTTGGCGCCGTTCCTGGTTTTCGTTACGATGATTGCGGCGGCAGTTCCGATTGCCATCATTTGTGATTTCCATGGCATGAAATGGGGACTAGGCACCTGCGTGGCTGAGGTTCTGATCGTGAATATGTTCGGCGGACCTGAAATCGGGCTGACGACGGCTTTCTATGCGGCGGCTCTCGGTCTTGCGATGGGGTATGGTTTCCGCCATAAGCTGTCGTATGCAAAGACGCTGAACCTGACAGCGCTTGCCTATATCGTGGAAATGTCGTACAAGATTGTTTTCTCCATTTATATTCTGGGAATCGCAGATGCGCTTTCGTCGATGATCGACCGTCTGGTGACGTTCGTCCGCTGGGCGTGGCAGCCGCTGTCCCAAATTTTCGGCTTCGACCCGGATCCCGGCAAGACAGTCTTCACGACGTCGGGCATCATCATGGTGGCTTTGATATTCGTCCTGAATGCATACTGCTATGCGTACCTGAATCTGGAAATCGGGAGCGATATCCTGAAACGCATCAAGGCAGGAAGAAGAGAATAGTAAAAATAAAAAAAGAGAGGTCTCGTGAAGAGGCTTCTCTTTTTCATTCCAGGTTATCTGTCTCCTGGCTGTCCTGTCCAGGGATTGTAGTTTCCTCTGTGGCTGTAGTTATTGTTTGGGTTGCCATCTGGATACGTGCGGTGATGAGGCTGGACGTAGTTGCCGTTTTGATTGCGGTAGCCATTGACGTAGACATCAGCGGATGCGGTCTGGGCGCCTGCAAAGAGGGCCGAGAAAAGGATTGCTGCTGCGATGAGTTTCTTCATATACTTCTCCTTTGTCGAATCATATGATTCAGAAAATATTCCAGCCTAATAAAAGGAAATTTTCTATCATGGCTAAAATAGAAACGGGTATCTTTTACTATAAGGTGGCTGGCAGGGATTGTCAACGCAGGAAAACGGTCCGAAATCGAAGAGAAATGATTCTGCGTTCTTCATTTCTTTCGAAAATATCGGAGAATAAGGCACTTGAAATGGAAATTATTCTGAATTAACCTGTATAAAGATTTGTTTATTAATTATTTAACATTTTATGGTTAATATGTAATTTTCGAAGAAGATGCCGCTTTATATTTCGATTTTCTTCCCAAAAATCAATTTTTATACTGTAAAAAAATTACTGGATGGCATATAATAAAATTAAACAAGAGTATCGGTATAAAAATTTAGGGAATGACTATTTTTCCCGGTGATGATGAGAGAAAGAGGGTATAAAGAAAATGACATCCGGCAAGGAAGATTATCTGAAAGCGATTTATCTCATCAGCGAATCCCATGAGCTGGTGACGAACAAGGAACTGTCAAACATGCTCCATGTATCGCCTCCGTCTGTTAGTGAAATGATTACGAAGCTGCAGAAGCAGGGGTATGTGGACTATACGGCATACAAGGGCAGCAAGATGACGAGAAAGGGCCGCCGCGAGGCTGGACGCCTGCTGCGTTATCATTCTCTGTGGGAAGTGTTCCTCGTAGAGAAACTGGATTTCTCCTGGAGCGAGGCGCATGAAATCGCAGAGGGTCTGGAACACCAGACCACGGAACCATTGTCTGAAAGACTGGACAATTTCCTGGATCATCCGGTTCACACACCGCGCGGTGATCCGATCCCGAGAAAGGACGGCAGCCGTTCCGGCATTACGCACCGCCTCCTGAGCGATCTGGAAGTGGGCGAGATGAGCCACATCCGCCGTGTCATGGAAGATTACACGCTGATGGATTATGTCCAGGGCAAGAATATCGGCATCGACATGGAAGTGACTGTGAAGGAGAAGGAACCGTACGAAGGTCCGATTCTTCTTTCCACGCCGATCGGGGATATTTCCCTGAGCTACAAGGCAGCACAGCAGATTTTCGTTGACGACGACTAATGAAGTAAAAATAAAAAGAGGATGATGAGGGAGGATTTCCTTCACCATCCTTTTTTGCATTCAGCGATTTCAGATTTCCTTTTCCCTTGCATTTCCTTCTTCACTTCTGTAAAATAAAAAAAGGGATAATCTTTTACAGATGATCCGGCCCCCATGCGGGGCTTTTTTGTTGCCTGTTTTCCCAGAGGCGGGCGGGAACGGCGCTTTTCGCCGGATTTGATGAAATCGGAAGTGCGTTACATGGCTAAGAATTATGATGTGATTATTATTGGCGCAGGCCCTGCGGGGATTTTCACTGCGCTGGAAATCGCAGATACGGGCCTTTCTGTGCTGATTCTTGAAAAAGGGCTGGATATCCGCGATCGTATCGCTTTGAACAAGAACAGGACGGCGCCGGCGATCGACAGGCGCGCAAATATTGTCTCCGGCTGGGGCGGAGCGGGGGCTTTCTCTGACGGGAAGCTGACGCTGACGACGGATTACGGCGGCAATCTGGACGATTACATGAATAAGGGCGAATTGTCCCGCCTGATTTCCTACGTGGATTCCATTTACTGCCAGTTCGGCGGGGCAGACAGGAAGGTCTACGGGGATGAGCATCTGGAGGAACTCCATGCGCTGAAGAGAAAGGCAGCTGCGGCTGACCTGGCTTTCATTCCTGCCCGCATCCGTCATTTGGGGACGGACGTGAACAGCGAAATCCTCTCCCATATGAGAGACAGCCTGCCGAATAATGTGACTGTCATCGCTAAGACGCCGGTCGACACGATTCTGGCGGATAAGGACGGCAGCGTCCTTGGTGTTGTGGCTGGCGGAGAAACGTACCACTGCAAGTACCTCGTTTCCGCTCCGGGCCGTGACGGTGCTGAATGGTTTGCCGGCGAGGCGAAGAGACTGGGCCTCAAGACGAAGTCGAATGCTGTCGACATCGGTGTCCGCGTAGAATCTCCGGCTGAAATTTATGAACCGATCACCGATCTCTGCTATGAGTCCAAGCTCGTTTATTTCTCCGAAGACTTCGACGACCGCGTCCGCACCTTCTGCATGAACCCGTACGGCTTCGTCGTCACGGAAAATAACAATGGCCTCATGACGGTCAATGGCCATTCTTATGCGAATAAGAAGGGCCAGAATACAAACTTTGCGATCCTTGTTTCCAAGCAGTTCACCGAACCTTTCCATGAACCGATCGAATACGGCAAGTACATCGCATCCCTTGCCAATATGCTGGGCGGCGGCCCGATCGTACAGCGTCTGGGCGACCTTCGCGACGGACGCCGTTCGACGCCGGAACGCATCAGGAGAGGCCTTGTCCAGCCGACAATGCCATCTGCTGCACCGGGAGATTTATCTTTGGTCTTGCCATATCGCTTCTTAAAGGATATTATGGGGATGTTCGAAGCGCTGGATAAGGTAGCGCCGGGAGCCAATTCACGCCACACGCTTCTCTATGGCGTGGAAGTGAAGTTCTATTCCTCCCGGATCGAGCTGTCAAACAAGCTTGAAACAGTGATTCCTAATTTCTTTGCTATTGGTGATGGAGCCGGCATCACCAGGGGTCTTGCACAGGCCTCCGCAGCCGGCGTAGTCGTGGGTCGTGAAATTTGCGCCCGCATTGGTCAACCGAAAGGGGATATTTAAATGATTCCAAGGTACACACGTCCTGAAATGGGCAAGATTTGGGACGAAAGAAATGAATGGCAGACAATGCTGGATGTCGAGATCGCAGCCTGCGAAGCAAACGCGAAACTGGGCCGCATTCCTGAAGAAGCAGTAAAGGTCATCAAGGAAAAGGCAAACTTCGACGTAGACCGCATTCATGAAATCGACCATGAAATCAACCATGACATCATTGCTTTCCTGACAAACGTCGGCGAATACGTAGGCGATGAAGCCAAGTACATCCACATGGGCCTGACCTCCACCGATGTCAAGGATACCGGACTCAATGTCCAGATCAAACAGGCATCCCAGGTCCTCATTGCCGATCTGGAAAAACTCGCAGAAGTTCTGAAGAGAAGAGCTGTGGAATTCAAGTACACACCAACCATTGGCAGAACACACGGTGTCCATGCTGAACCGACCACCTTCGGCCTGAAAATTCTGCTCTGGTACTCCGAAACCCTCCGCAACATCGAAAGAATGAAACGTGCTGCTGAAGAAATGGCAGTCGGCAAACTCTCCGGCGCCGTTGGCACCTATGCGGATATCGATCCATTCGTAGAAACCTACGTATGCCAGAAACTCGGCCTCACTCCTGAAGTCGTAGCTACCCAGGTCGTTCAGCGCGATCACCATGCTGAATACATCTCCACACTCGGCGTCATTGCAGGCGTTCTTTCCCAGATCGCTCTGGAAGTCCGCCACCTGCAGAGAACCGAAGTCAGAGAAGCAGAAGAATACTTCAGCCCGAAACAGAAAGGCTCCTCCGCAATGCCACATAAGAGAAACCCGGTCAAATCTGAAAGAATCTGCGGCATGGCAAGAGTCATCCAAGGCTACAGCGTACCGGCATTCGAAGACATTCCGCTCTGGCATGAAAGAGATATTTCCCACTCTTCCGTAGAACGTGTCATCATTCCGGATGCTACCATCGCTCTTGACTACATCCTGGACCAGACGACCAGCCTGATCGACAAGCTCCTCGTTTATCCGGAAAAGATGATGGCTGACCTGAACCTCACCGGCGGCCTCATTTACAGCCCGAGAGTACTCCTGGCCCTCGTTGCCAAAGGCGCTTACAGAGACACCGCTTACCGCTGGGTACAGAGAAACGCTATGAAACGCTGGCTGCAGGGTGAAGACTTCTATGAAAACCTCTGCAAAGACGAAGACGTCAGAAAGTATCTGAACGAAGAAGAAATCAAGGCATGCTTCGACTACAAGCCGATGCTCGTCCATGTCGATGAAATCTTTGCCAGATTCGGACTTTAATCAAAAAGCTGAAGGCTTATGAGGATCCGCCTGCCAACGCGGGCGGATTTCTCACACCTAAAGCCAAAGAAGGAGCACCATTCATGAATTTGACAGTCATCCTTGTCATTATCCTCACGACCGTCCTTTTCGTTCTGAACTACCGCATGCTGCAGATGAAGAAGAACGTGACGAACATCGTGGATCAGATCGTCGCAGCCCACAGCCGCGATAAAAACTTCAAGAACCAGGAATTCCTGCACTACTACAAATCCAACGGCAACATCTGGCTCTCCGCTATGGAGCCGATGTTCAGGAAATCCCTCACGCTGAAAGCAGCCGTCTGCGTATTCAGCATCGTAGGCGCTCTCGTCATGATCGGCCTTGCCTACGTAGAGGACATCTACATCCTGGCCGTCTACCCCTTCCTTCTTCTCGTATTCCTCATCAAACTGGCGATGGACATCGAACTCGTCTCCTCTGATGACAAGAAAAACGCGAAGAAATCCATGTCCAACTACGTGAAACTCTACCCGTACGATCCCACAGCCAAGGGCATCAAAGAAGGCAAGACAGACAAACTCCACGTATGGTACATGACAGCCAAGAAAACCTCCGTCCAGACCGGCCGTCTGGGCAAAGGCGGCGAAGCCCAGGAAGCCATCGCCAAAGCACAGGAAGGCAAAGGCCCCAAAGGCCCGAGACCCCCAAGACCCGGATTCAGAAAACCAGGCAGAAGATAAAAGAAACAAAAAAGAGATGCACAACAAAACGCTGTGCATCTTTTTTATATGGGTTTCTATACTCGCCTTCCCAGACGGGGAAGAATGCCCTTGACCTTGCCCTGGAAGGGAAGGTGCGCCGTATACCAGTTGACAGTAGCGGTAGCAACACAAATGTCTCATAAGTTAGTGTACGGGGCGGATGAGTTGCATTTCCTCAAGGCAAAGCCTTGGTTTTATGGTTTTCAAAAGGGTTGATTACCACAGCCGAAGGCTGGTTTTACGGTTTTCCAATCCTCAAAGGTTTTTCTCCCACTCACCTCAGCTCCTTCTCCAGCTCTTCCAGCAGTATCTTTGACGCCGGCGTGAATGCCTGGTATTTCTTCCATATGACATGCATGGGCGAGGATAGCTCGGGGGAGAGCGGGATGAAGACGAGGCCGCTTCCTTTTCCTGTATGGACAAGATTGTCAAAACCGATGGGGTAGCCCAGTCCCTCCTTCACCATGAGCGTCGTATTGAAAAGAAGATCATACGTCGCCGCGATGTGGAGGCGGGGTGTTTCTTCCCCGAACCAGGAGAGCAGTTCTTCCTGTATGCCCTGACGGGAGACGATGAGAGGAAGGTCTTTCAATTCATCGAGCGTGATGCAGGATTTCCCGGCCAGCGGATCATCGTCCCTGGCAAGGATTCCCCAGCGGTCCTTGTAGGGGACAGTGATGCAGTTGTACTTGGAAAGATCGGCGCTCTGCACGATGACGGCCATGTCGAGGAGACCCTTGTCGATGCGCTCCGTCACGGCATCCGTCCCACTGCTGTAGAAATGGAAATGGATATTCGGGTAGCGCTTCTGCACAGCGCGCGCCGCATGCATGAAAAAGGACAGCCCGGACGATTCCGCGCACCCGATGCGGATGTCGCCGCCGGTGATTTCATCCAGCGATTTGAATTCAGAGGCCGTCTTGTCCACCATGTCGAGGATGTCCTCCGCGCGTTTCCGGAGAAGCTGTCCTTCATCCGTCAGATGGATGCGGTGGCTGCTCCTGACGAAAAGAGGCCGGCCCAGTTCCTCCTCCAGTTCCTTCAGCTGCCGGGACAGCGTCGGCTGCGACACGTGGAGAAAAGCCGCCGCCTTTGTGATATTCTCTTCCCTCGCCACTTCCAGAAAGTATCGTAATACACGGATTTCCATGGAACACCTCCTTATTTCTTCATTGTACAGGAAAGAGAAGATATTTGAAATATGAATATCTAGGGATAATTAAAGAGTATTTTAAATATCTCGCGGAAATGAGTAGAATAAAGTCCTAAGTAAAATATGGAAGGTGAACGACATGACAGAAAAGAAATTACCGCCCCTCGCACTGGGCGCATGGTCCTGGGGCACCGGCATCGCTGGCGGAGACCAGGTTTTCGGAAATCACTACTTCGAGGACGACCTCCGTCCCGTTTTTGATAAAGCCATGGAAAAAGGACTGACCCTCTGGGACACAGCAGCCGACTACGGAGAAGGAACGTCCGAAAGAATCCTGGGCAATTTCGTGAAGGATGTGCCAAGAGAAGATGTCCTCATTTCCACGAAATTCACCCCGCAGATTGCAGGCCCCGGGGATGACGCCATGGAAAAGATGCTGGAGGGAAGCCTCTCCCGTCTTCACACGGACTACGTGGATATCTACTGGATCCACAACCCGATGGACGTCGAACGCTGGACGAAGGACCTCATTCCTCTCGCCAAGAGCGGAAAGATCGGGAAAATCGGCGTTTCCAATCATAACCTTGCTGAAATCAAGAGAGCGCAGGAAATCCTGGCAGAAGGCGGACTTTCCATTTCCGCCATCCAGAACCATTACAGTCTCCTGCACCGCTCCTCCGAAAAAGCAGGCATCCTGGATTACTGCAAAGAGCATGGCATCACATTCTTCTCCTACATGGTATTGGAGCAGGGCGCGCTCTCCGGAAGGTACGACGAAGCACATCCATTTCCTGAAGGAACAGGGCGCGGCAATTCCTACAATTCGTACTGGAAGGAAATCGGGAAACTCGTCGAAGCATTGAGAGAAATCGGAAAGGCGCATGGAGCAAAGCCATCCCAGATCGCCGGCGCATGGGCGATTGCCAAAGGGACACTTCCGATTATCGGCGTGACGAAAGTCTATCAGGTAGAAGAAGCCGCAAAGATGGCGGACATCCATCTGACCGGAGATGAAATCAGCAGCCTGGAAAGTCTGGCGGATAAAGCCGGCATTTCCACGCTTCGTGAATGGGAAAAGGAGATGGCATGATGAAAGTACTGGGCATCTGTGCAAGCGCAAGAAAGAACGGAAACACAGCAATCATGATGCGGAAGGTCTTCGAAGCCCTTGAGAAGGAAGGCATCGAGACCGAGCTCGTCCAGTTCGCCGGGACCGTCATAGAGCCGTGCAAAGCGTGCTGGGCATGCGCAGGAAGAGGAAACTGCGTCCATAAGAACGACTGCTTCCGCGAAGTCTTCGAAAAAATGAAAGAAGCAGACGGCGTGCTTCTGGGCTCCCCGTCCTATTCCGCCAATGTATCCGCCAACATGCAGGCATTCCTCGAAAGAGCGGCCGTCGTCTGCGACCTGAACCCGGGCCTCGTGAAACACAAAGTAGGCGCCGCCGTCGCCGCTGCCAGAAGAGCCGGCCCCCTGCAGGCCATCGATACCATGAACCATTTCTTCCTGAACCATGAAATGGTCGTGGCAGGATCGACCTACTGGAACATGGCCTACGGAAGACTCCCGGGCGAAGTCGAAAAAGACAAAGAAGGCATGGCCAACATGCAGAACCTCGGAGAAAACATGGCATTCCTCCTGAAGGCCATCGAAAAAGCAAAAGAAAATAATTGAGACACCAAAAAAGGATGTACATGGGATTTCCCGCTGTACATCCTTTTCATTTTCAGAAGGAAGAATCGATTCATTTCTCCCTCCTTTTTACTGATCCTTGAGATGCTGGTACATGACCCTTGCAAAAGTTTCGACCTTGGCCAAATCCTCATCATTCGGATGCCTCGCTGAACCTGAGAGGAGGCAGCACTCACTCAGGATTCTCGTCTCCGTATTTCCGAATGGATATTTTTCAAACATTTTCCGTACCGTCTCTTTCGATACGGCTCCCCGGCAGAGGAAGGTTCCTTTCGGGAAACTGTCCGAGGGGAGAAGGTTTTTGGCATTTTGCATGCTGGCGATGGCGTGCGCCGATTCCGGGTCGGCTGCCAGCGTGGCAAAGAGGAATATGTGACGGTTCGTCAAATGGCGAAGCACGTTCGCCGCTTCTTCGCAAGCCGTCCCTCCCTCGATCCAGAAACCAAGGAAAACACAATCATAAGCGGAAAGGTCTCCGGCCTCTTCAATAGAAGAAAGTTGAAACGATTTCATGCGCGGCAATGGCTGAATACAGGAAGGTGGGGGCCTTGCCTGCGAAACCTGGGGATGGGAAGGAACCTTTCTTTCATTCCTCCTCCCTCCAGAGCTCCGGCCAGATGCAGCCGTGATGAACCCGATGGAAACCGAATGGATTTCCTGCATGGGGGATTGTCTATGCCGGGAGAGAGACGTCCCGGACCTGCATGCGGGGGTATGTCGGGTAATTCAAATATCTCTATCAACAACTAAAGGATACCATAAAAAATGTAATTGGTGCTATATAATATTATTATAGGAGTTATGGATAAATCGAAGGAGATGGGCAATTACTGTACCATCTTTACTATACTATCTAAAAATGTAGTATAAATGTAGTATATTGGAAGAAAAGAAGTCAGGCAGAAATCCGCCAAAAGGAGGAACCATGTACCGCGTGCTTTTTGTCTGCCACGAAGAAACCGGCATGCCCTTGTGGGTGGATGCCTTATCCAATAGAAGCGATTGGAATGCTTATGTTCCTGATTCTTACAAACAGCTTTTTAGCAGTGTTCCAACACTTCATGTGAGCCCGGAATTGATGCTCACCACATCCATCCGGCATGATTTTATCAACGTAAGTCCATGGGTAGAAGCGATTCTTGAGTTGGACATGGACAAAGCCAGGAAGGCGTACCAGGACATGCTGGCAAAAGGGTTTCAATGTTGGAGAGCTTGGGATCCCAAGAAACTCCCCGGTTTCATTTCCTATGTCCAGCAGAACTATCCAGGAGACTATACGGGGATCGTGGTTTTCTCCCATCTCGGGCATACTCCAGGAATGTTTGGACCCCAGTATAAGGGAAGCTATGTAAAAGCCACTGAAGCCTACAAATGGTATAATGAAGAAAGTTACAAGCTGACCCGAGGCGCATCCGAGTTCCTGATCCAGGGGATAGAATTGGAATTTCCCATTGTTTCCTTCATTGGCGATTTCTATATTCAGAATGGAAAATGGGTGGTAGATCCCAAAGCGACGAATCCAGGATTAAAAGATCTGAGAAAAGTACTGGAAAACGTGTATCGGGTGCTCCTGACCCGAAGCCGTAAAGGAATGCTCTTGTATTTTCCAATGGATCCAAAAGACCCTAGAGATTGGAAGTTGAAAGAGACTTATGAATGGTTTGTATCGATGTTGTCTTTAAAAAGTAATGATAAATGAAAGGTAAAATATAATGGCTGAAAAAACAAAAGCAAATATCGGTTTTGAAAAACAAATTTGGGATGCTGCCTGTGTTCTTTGGGGGCATATTCCGGCCGCAGAATATAGAAAGGTAATTATTGGGTTGATTTTCTTGCGCTATATTTCTGCTGCTTTTGAAGCCCGGTATAAGGAACTTTTAGCGGAAGGGGATGGCTTTGAGAATGACCCTGATGCATATACGGAAGATAATATTTTCTTTGTTCCTGAAGAAGCCCGGTGGGAAACCATTTCTGCCGCTGCCCATACGCCAGAAATTGGTAAAGTGATTGATGATGCAATGCGGGCTATTGAAAGTAAAAATAGCAAATTGAAAAACGTGCTGCCTAAAAATTATGCATCTCCCGATTTAGACAAAAAAGTATTGGGCGATGTAGTGGATATTTTCACCAATGACATTGATATGTCGGATACGGAAGCCAGTGAAGATTTGTTGGGCCGCACTTATGAATATTGCATCGCACAATTTGCAGAAAAAGAAGGTGTTGGTGGCGGTGAGTTCTATACGCCTTCCAGTATTGTTAAGACTCTTGTGGCGATTTTGAAGCCTTTTGCTAATTGTCGTGTGTATGATCCCTGCTGTGGAAGTGGCGGGATGTTCGTCCAAAGTGAAAAATTTATTGAAGCGCACAGCCATATGCGGGGAGCAATTTCAGTTTATGGTCAAGAAGCCAATCCGGATACCTGGAAAATGGCAAAAATGAATATGGCCATTCGAGGCATAGAAGCAGATTTGGGGCCCTACAATGCAGATACTTTTACGAATGATTTGCATCCCTGTTTAAAAGCTGACTATATTCTGGCCAATCCGCCGTTTAACTATCATCCTTGGGGACAAGAGCAATTAATAGGAGATAAACGGTGGAAATATGGGGATCCTCCAGCAAACAATGCCAACTATGCCTGGATTCAGCATATGATTTCCCATTTAGCTCCTAACGGGAAGATTGGCTTGGTGCTTGCAAACGGGGCACTCTCTACTCAAAGCAGTGGGGAAGGAGAAATTCGTAAAAATATCATTAATGATGACTTAATTGAAGGCATCATTGCTATGCCTACACAGCTTTTTTACAGCGTAACCATTCCTGTTACGCTGTGGTTCATTACCAAAAATAAAAAGCAAAAAGGCAAGACTTTGTTCATTGATGCCCGGAAAATGGGGCATATGGTTGACCGCAAGCACCGGGATTTTACCGATGAAGATATCCAGAAGCTGGCTGATACTTTCTCTGCTTTTCAGAATGGGACACTTAAGGATGTCAAAGGCTTCTGTGCTGTTGCAACTACAGAAGATATCGCCAAGCAGGAATATATCCTGACTCCTGGACGATATGTAGGCATTGAAGAGCAGGAAGATGATGGGGAACCCTTTGATGACAAAATGAAACGGCTCACCAGTGAGCTTTCGGAGATGTTTAAGAAATCCCATGAACTGGAAGATGAAATTCGGAAGAAACTGGGGGCGATTGGGTATGAAATCTAAGCTATCAGATATATGTTCTTATCGTAAAGAAAAGATTGCTGTTGCAGAACTAGATAGAGGAAATTACATTTCTACAGAAAACATGCTTCCGGATAAAAATGGAGTAACAACTGCAACTTCACTTCCAACAACGATTCAGACACAAAAATATGCTAAAGGAGATATATTAGTATCCAATATTCGGCCATATTTCAAGAAAATTTGGTTTGCTGATAAGAATGGAGGATGTTCTAATGATGTTCTTGTATTTAAAACAAAAGAAGGGACAGATCCAAGATATCTCTATTATGTTCTAGCAAATGACCCTTTCTTTGAGTATTCAATGGCAACAGCTAAAGGCACTAAAATGCCCAGAGGCGATAAAAAAGCATTGATGGAGTACGAAGTACCAGATTACGATTTAAAGGAACAAAATAAGATTGCGGGTGTATTATCAGCTATCGATGACAAAATTCAATTGAATAATAAAATAAACAAGAATTTATTTGCGGCTTAGAGGTCAATATTAGCGACATCAATTTTGCCAGACATGAGCTTAGGCAATAGGATATCACGAACACTTGAAAGTCTTCTATTTTCTGCTTCAAGAATAATCTGCTGTTCAAAAAGTGGTATGCAGAATTCGCTGAAGTTCTGCAACGTTTCATCATCTGGTATAACAACAGGAACAGACTTCATACCTGATCCAGAAATCTCTTTGAATGTAGAGCCAGAAGCCATACCCTCAATAGTCGGCAACGCCTGTTTCAATAAGAAATACATAAAAGCTGAACCGACATTCTCATTAGGAATGACCGATTTAAATCCCTGATTGGTTGTTACTGTGTTTAACGCAATAGCTATGTATCCAATTGGTGCCCTTGAACTAAATAAAATAGTTCCCTTAGGCATCTTGGTGACACTGCTATTCGAGAAGCCCAGTTCAGAAATATCATTCTCACCTCGAGAGATGAACTTGGACCTATCTATAGAGAGGTCTTTAGGTGTAATCCACGGTATATCATATTTTGCATAATATTCAGGATGCTTTTTAGAAGGGGTTCCACCGCCAACTATAGTACCAAGATCAGAAAGTGTTCCATACCGCCAATTTGAGTTGGCATTGGTAATAAACAGATTACAGAAATATGCCTGTTCCAGGGCTTCTAAATTCTTGTTTATAACTCCTACCAACGGCGGGAGCAATAACCAATGGAACTGCCGTTGAAGTCGTTCTCTGGAAAATCATGGAAGGAGAAACGACAAATGAAAGATATCATCAAGCAAGAAGTTGTTCAGCGGTTGCTGCCACTTCTTGATAATGCACAGATAAAGGCTTTGGATCATACGCTGGAAGTTATCCTTGGTAAGTACCTGGAGAATAAGCCTAGTAACGACGAGCTCAGCAGCCTGGAGCTATTGCGGAAATTCCTGGAGGCAAAGAGAATAGAAGGATGTTCCGAAAAGACTTTGGCCTACTATCAGAATACAATCAATAGGATGTTTGTGAATATCGGAAAGGAAGTGACGCATATTATAACTGAGGACTTGCGGACGTATTTGACTGATTATCAAAGACAGAATAACCTCAGTCGGGTAACCATTGATAATGTGCGTCGGATTCTTTCCAGCTTTTTTTCGTGGCTTGAGGATGAGGAATATCTCATTAAAAGCCCAATTCGCCGTATTCATAAGGTGAAGACAATCATCAGTATCAAAAATACGTATTCTGATGAAGAGTTGGAAAAAATGCGGGACAGCTGTCAAGAGAAACGGGATCTTGCGTTAATAGATATGCTTGCATCAACGGGGATGCGTGTAGGAGAATTGGTCTTGTTGAACCAGGTGGATATAGACTTCAATGGCCGGGAATGCAAGGTATTTGGTAAGGGCAACAAAGAACGTATTGTTTATTTTGATGCCCGGACAAAGATTCATTTACAGGAGTATCTTGAAAGTCGGACAGACAATTGCGAGGCTCTGTTTGTGACTTTAAAAGCACCATATTCTCGCTTGACTATCGGTGGGGTGGAATCAAGGGTGCGTGGAATTGGTAAGCGACTGAATATTGATAAAGTGCATCCGCATAAGTTCCGCCGGACGCTTGCCACGAAAGCAATAGATAAAGGAATGCCCATTGAGCAGCTGCAGCAGCTCCTCGGGCATAAAAGAATAGATACGACGCTTCAGTACGCAATGGTCAAGCAGAGCAACGTGAAGCTGGCACATAAGAAATATATTGGATAGGACGTGAAATAATGAAAGGTTGGAGAAAATTTAGATTAGGTGATGGCTGTATCACAAATGCAAATTCATACACACCAAAAGAGAAGTGGAAATTTGTGAATTATTTAGATACAGGCAATATTACCGATAATAAAATCAATGCAATACAATATATAGATATTAAAAATAAAAAACTTCCAAGCCGAGCAAGAAGAAAAGTTCAAGAAAATAGTATTATTTACTCGACTGTTCGCCCAAAACAAAGGCATTTTGGTATTATCAAAAATCAACCCGATAACTTTCTTGTTTCTACGGGTTTTGTTGTAATAGATGTAAATGAAAGTATCCTAGATGCTGATTTTCTTTATTATTTATTAACGCAAAATATAGTTGTAGAAAAACTTCATATTATTGCTGAACAAAGTGTCTCAACATATCCATCAATTAAGCCTTCGGATATTGAAAATCTTGAAATCAGTATTCCTGATATTGTAGTACAGAAACGGATAGCTTCAATATTAGGCTGTTTGGATAAAAAAATTGAACAAAATAATATGATAAACAAGAATTTATCGGAGCAATTACAAGCACTATACACTTCAGAATTCGACGTAACCATACATCATGCAACTGCAAAGCTGTCTGACATATGTCATTATTCTGTTGAGAAAGTCAATGTTGATGAACTATCGACAAAGACATACTATTCAACAGAAAATATGCAGCCGAACAAGGTAAGCTCGGTTGAGGCTACAAATCTCCCAAACATTAAGCAAACCACGAGATGCCACAAAGGAGATGTTCTCGTTTCAAACATTCGTCCTTACTTCAAGAAGATAGAGTATGTCACCACTGAGTGCGGTTGTTCTACCGATGTTTTGTGTTTTGTTCCTGCTTCAAAAGAGTTATCGGCTTTCTTATATGAGACTTTGTATGCAGACCGCTTTTTCGATTATATGGTTGCTGGCTCAAAGGGCACAAAAATGCCTCGTGGTGACAAGCAACAAATAATGCAGTATGAGGTAGTTATGCCTTCTTCTGAGCAATTGTTGGCCTTTAATGCAGCAGCTACTCCAATGCTTGCATTGATCACTAATGGACTGCTTGAAAATGAAAGACTTTCAATGCTTAGGGACTCATTATTGCCTAGACTTATGGCTGGCGAGCTTGATGTCTCCGACATCGACTTTTAAGCTGCTAAATTCTTGTTTATCTTCTGTGAAATGATAAATTCCAATATGCAAAGGAGTTGAAATATATGTCAGATTCCTATAAAGAAGCGGACTATGAAAATACTATCATAGAACTGTTTCAAAATTTAGGTTACCAACACGTGTATGGGCCGAATGTGGAACGAGATTATAAAAACCCTTTATACGAAACGGAACTGGAAGATTCCATCCGCCGTATCAATCCCGATATGCCTGAAAATGCTATCCATGAGGCATTGTTCAAACTAAGAAACTTTGAAAATGCAGACCTGGTGCAGAAAAATGCACTCTTTATGAGCTATATCCAGAATGGGATAGAAGTTCGGTACTTACAGAATGGCGAAGAACGTTCTGGTTTGGTCTATCTGGTAGATTATAAAAATCCTGACAACAACTCCTTTGTTATTGCAAACCAATGGACCTTTATTGAAAACAGTGAAAAACGGCCGGATGTATTACTGTTTTTAAATGGAATCCCCATTGTGCTGATGGAATTAAAGTCACCGTCACGGGAAGAAACGGATGCTTCGGAAGCCTATCGGCAGATTCGAAATTATATGCATGAAATTCCTTCCATGTTTATTTATAACTGCATCTGTGTCATGAGCGACCATCTGACATCAAAAGCGGGTACGATCACCTCTGGGGAAGATCGGTTCATGGAATGGAAAACCAAAGATGGCAGCTATGAAAATACCCAGTATGCCCAGTTTGACACGTTCTTTGAGGGTATTTTTGATAAGAACAGACTGCTGGATATTATCAAGAATTTCATCTGTTTCTCCAATGAAGGGGTAAAGCAGTTTAAAATACTGGCTGGATACCATCAATATTTTGCCGTGCGTAAAGCTATTGAATCGACGAAAAAAGGAATGGCTACGGATGGTAAGGGTGGCATATTTTGGCATACCCAAGGCAGCGGTAAATCGTTGTCTATGGTCTTTTACGCTCATTTGTTGCAGGAGGCCTTGAATTCTCCTACTATTGTTGTAATTACAGACCGAAATGACCTTGATGATCAATTATATGGACAGTTTGCCAAATGTACGGAATTTCTTCGGCAGAATCCAGTACATGCAGAAAGCCGGAAAAATTTAAAAGAATTGTTGGAAGGCCGGAAAGCCAATGGCATTATTTTCACGACTATGCAAAAGTTTGAGGAATCCAATGAACCTCTGTCTGAACGGCATAATATCATTGTCATGGCAGATGAGGCTCATCGGAGTCAGTATGGTCTGAAAGAGAAGATTGATTCCAAAACAGGGGAAATCAAAATTGGCTCCGCACGAATTATACGCAACAGCCTACCTCATGCAACCTATATTGGATTCACAGGGACTCCCATTGCGATGAAAGATCGAAATACGCGGGAGGTCTTTGGGGATTACATCGATATCTATGATATGACCCAAGCGGTAGAAGATGGGGCAACAAGGCCTGTTTACTATGAAAGTAGGGTTATCAAATTAAAGTTAGACAAAAAAACACTTGCTCTGATTGATAAAGAGTATGATCTTATGGCGGCCAATGCCGATCCGTCTGTTATCGAACAGAGTAAAAAAGAATTGGGCCAAATGGAAGCCATCTTGGGAAATGACAAAACTATTGATTCCCTGGTCAGAGATATCCTGGATCATTACGAGCATAACCGGGAGCATCTATTGACGGGAAAGGCTATGATTGTGGCCTATTCCCGGCCTATTGCCATGAAAATCTATCATAGAATTCTAGAATTGCGTCCTGACTGGGCCGAAAAGGTGAAAGTGGTTATGACTGGATCCAACAAGGATCCAGAAGAATGGGCAAAGATCATCGGCAATAAACATTATAAGGATGAGTTGGCGAAAGAATTCAAAGACAATGACAGCCCCTTTAAAATCGCCATTGTGGTTGATATGTGGCTTACGGGCTTTGATGTTCCTTCTTTGGCCACCATGTATATCTACAAGCCAATGAGAGGCTATAATTTGATGCAGGCCATTGCCCGGGTCAATCGTGTATTCCGGGATAAAGAGGGCGGGCTCATTGTTGATTATGTGGGGATTGCTTCAGCCTTGAAAGAGGCTATGAATGATTATACGGCCCGGGATAAAAAGAACTATGGAAATATGGATATTGCCAAGGCTGCATATCCTAAATTCCAAGAGAAACTCTCTATTTGTCAGGACCTTTTCTATGGGTATGATTATTCTGATTTTCTGCATGGAAGTAATCTGGCACGTGCTAAAGCCATTAGCGGTGCTGTGAACTTTATTGTTGATGTTAAGAAAAAAGATGATCGAGAGAACTTCATGAAAGAAGCCCTTCTGCTGAAACAATCTCTATCCTTGTGCTCCTCTCTTGCAACGGAAGAAGAACGGATTGAAGCTGCATTTTTTGAAGCTGTTCGGGTATTGGTTGGCAGATTGATGAACCAAGGTGGGGAGAAGAAAATCTCCTTACCGGAGATGAACGCCCGGATCAATAATTTGTTGAAAGCCAGTATAAAAAGTGAAGGGGTTTTGAACCTCTTCCAGGGAGCAGGAGAAGATTTTTCCTTGTTCGACCCTAAATTCCTGGCAGAAATTGCCAAAATGAAAGAAAAAAATTTAGCGGTAGAACTGTTGAAAAAGCTGATTGCCGACCAAGTAAGCGTCTATAAAAGAACAAATGTTGTTCAATCGAAAAAATTCAGCGAGATGATGCAGCAGGCGATGAACCGGTATTTGAATGGTATGCTGACCAATGAGCAGGTGATTGAAGAACTGCTGAATATAGCTAAACAAATTCAAACAGCACAAAAAGAAGGCGAAAAACTCGGGTTAACAGCGGACGAGCTGGCTTTTTATGATGCTTTGACAAAACCGAGAGCGATTAAGGATTTTTATCAAAATGAAGAGCTTATTGCTATGACAAAAGAACTGGCAGACGCGTTACGTAAAAATCGTACCGTAGATTGGCAGAAAAGAGACAGCGCTAGGGCAAAAATGCGTATGATGATCAAGCGGCTTCTCAAAAAGCATAAGTATCCACCGGAAGGAATGGGAGATGCCGTACAGACGGTTATGACCCAATGCGAGATGTGGGCAGATAATAATGACTTGGAGGATAAGGTTCTTGATACTCCTAATGGGGGAAGTGTGTATGTATATAGACCCTATGAGGTGAGCAAGGCAGCAGAACCAGGGATCGACTATCATTCTTGAAATATCTTTTTTTAATGATAGTTTCTAAGAATGACTTTCTTATAAAAAGTTTAAAAAGAAAGTATTGCTTGAATCGGTAGAAATGCAGTGGAGGCTGGGTCGATGTTTAATCAATCTCGTTTGCAAACAGTGCTCGCCCAATACAAAAAGGATTTTCTGGAAAAGCATTGGGAAGAGGAAAAATACAAGTGGGAAGCGGTCAAAACCTTTCAGGACAACTGGGATATCCAAGCAAAGAATTTTTCGGATATGCTCGGCCGTTCTCTAGCAAAGGCAGGGAATCTGCTGACATCCATGAACAACTTTCCAGCAGGGATGATTATAGGCTTTGCCAAAGCGGCTCCGGAAGAAGTGCGCTCTATGTACATGGATTTGTTTGATGAGAGCAAAGATGTATATAAGAGGATTGGCAATTTTAAGAAGCAGGCAGATAGATTGCTTGAAAAATTTGGAAATGGGGCCAAACAGCGTTATCAGTATGAAAATGCCATTACGACTTATTTATGGCTGCGTTATCCGGATAAATATTACATATATAAGTACAATGAAGTAAAGTCTGTATCAGATAAGTTGAAAAGCAGTTATTCTTTTAAGAAGGGTGCCTATAATGAAAATTTGCGCAGCTTCTTTGACTTATATAATGGCATTTGTGCGGAGTTGAAACAAGATATGGAACTGGTCAATCTTTTCAAATCCCAGATTACTGAATCGTGTTATCCGGATCCGGAATTAAAGACTCTGACTGTTGATATTGGATTTTATATTTCCCAAAATTATGCAAAGTGCGGTGATCATACTCCGTCAATCTGGAAAATCAGCCATGGCGCTATTTCTGAACAGAACCGCAGCCTGTTTGAGTCAAGAAAAGTGGTCGTTGTTCACGGGCAGACCGCGCCAAAGGGGACTTCTGGGGAATCGCAGGGCCAGCAGTTTACTGATGAAATCAGGAAAGGGGATTATTTTTATCTTTGCAACGGAAACAGTATCAACTTGCTGGGAAGGTTTACCAGTGATACGGCTGTGCCGAATCCGGAGCAGTCCAATGGTTGGGTTGAGAGAAGCTATGAAAAAATAGCAGATTCAAGGGATACCTCAGCTTATAAAGGAGTACAGAAATGGTGGACACCAAACGATAATTCCACATGTATCAGAGTAGGAACAAAAGAAGAAAAACTTTTTGAGAAGCTGATATTGAAACCATACTTTGATATGAGTTTAAATGACTTGTATGGCAATAATAATGAGGATCAAGGTTACTGGTGGCTGAATGCGAATCCGAAGATTTGGAGTTTTTCCGATCTGCAAATTGGTGGAGTACAGAATTATACTCTATACAATGAGAATGGCCATAAGCGTCGTATTTTCCAGAATTTCATGGATGCTAGGACTGGTGATTTTGTCATTGGATATGAGTCTAACCCGGTGAAACAGATTGTAGCACTGGCAAAAGTCAGTGCATCTAATGATGGGCAGAAGATTTATTTTGAAAAAACGGAGTCCCTTGCGAATCCTATTGATTATCAAGAATTGAAAGCATGTCCAGAACTTCAGAAAATGGAGTTCTTTCAAAATCCAAACGGCAGTTTTTTCAAATTGACCAAAGAGGAATATGATTTCATCATGGATATCATTCGTGATGAAAATCCGCTGCCTCCGGAAGTACAAAATTCCCCATACACCAAAAAGAATTTTCTCTCTGAAGTCTATATGAACGAAGAAAAGTACGACAGGCTGGCAGGTGTACTTTGCAATAAGATGAATGTGATTCTCCAGGGTGCCCCCGGTGTGGGCAAGACTTTTGCTGCCAAACGGCTGGCATATTTGCTGATGGGGGAAAAGGATGACAGTCGAATTGAATTCGTACAGTTTCACCAGAATTATACCTATGAAGATTTCCTGATGGGATACAAACCAGTGGGCGATTCTTTCGAACTGAAACATGGTGTATTCTACCGGTTCTGTAAGAAGGCGGAGAACCAGCCGGATAAGAAGTATTTCTTTATTATCGATGAAATCAACCGAGGAAATCTGAGTAAGATTTTCGGAGAACTGTTGATGCTGATTGAAAAAGATTATCGTGGCAAGAAGGCAACCCTTGCCTATAATGGCATGCCGTTCTCAGTCCCAGAAAATCTGTATATCATTGGGATGATGAATACGGCAGACCGCAGCCTTGCTATGATTGACTATGCCCTGCGGCGGAGATTCAGCTTCTTTGAGATTGATCCGGGATTTGGATCCGAAGGCTTCCGGGCTTATCAAAAGTCGCTGGAAAACGAAACTTTTGATGAATTGATTTCAAAGATTGTTGAGCTGAACGAAGAGATTATCCGGGATAAGTCCCTGGGGAAAGGGTTCTGCATCGGACACAGTTATTTCTGCGGAAGGACGAAGGAAAACTGTACGAAGGAATGGATGCAATCTGTAGTAGATTATGATATCCTTCCAATGCTTTCCGAGTATTGGTTTGATGACGACAGCAAGGTGCAGCGCTGGGAGAATATCCTCCATGGAGTGTTTCAATGACAAAAGATAAGAGCATATTCATTAAGAATATATACTATATGCTTTCTTATGCTTTCACCCCGTTAAAACAATCCGTGTACGACGATATTCAGAAGGAATCCTTCGACAATATCCATAATCTCTTCGGGGCCATCCTGTCCAAGGGCATTGGTATGCAGCTGAAGCAAGGCCTTTATCGAACGTACATAAACCGGGTGGAGCCGCTTTCCGTTGTACGAGGGAAAATCGATATGCCGGGGACCATCTGGAACAAGCTGGAACACCGGATGTGTGTGACTTGCGATTATGATGAATTGTCTGAGAACAATCTGCTGAACCAGATCCTGAAATCAACAGTTTTGCTGCTGCTGCGTCAAAAGGATGTGGACGAAAGATACAAGGCAGAGCTTAAAAAGGAAATGCTTTATTTTTCTGCAGTAGATGAAATAGAATTGTCTGGAATCCGCTGGTCCGATATTCGTTTTCAAAGAAACAATCGGACCTACCAGCTGCTTCTTGGGATTTGTCAGCTGCTGATAGAAGGGTCCCTGATGACGACGGAAAAGGGTGAATACCACCTGGCGCATTTTGTCGATGAGAAGCGGATAAGCAGGCTGTATGAGAAGTTCATTTTGGAATATTACGCACAAGAATTTGGGGAGCGGATCAAGGAATTTTCGTCAAGAGCTGCCCAGATTCCTTGGCAGCTGGATGACGGCTATGATGCATTGCTTCCAGTTATGCAGACGGACATTACCTTAACCTATGGGCATCAGATCCTGATCATTGATGCCAAGTATTACAGACGGACAATTCAGACAAATTATGGTGTGCAAACACTTCATTCCGGCAACTTGTACCAGATTTTTACCTACGTGAAGAACAAGGAAGCTCAGCTTTCAGGAACCGGATATAAGGTATCGGGTATGCTTCTCTATGCAAAGACAGATGAGGAGCTTGTCCCGGACAATATATATCAAATGAGCGGAAATCAGATTTCCGTAAAGACCCTGGATCTGAATCATGAGTTTTCGGAAATTGAGGGGCAGTTGAAGCAGATTGTGAAAGATCATTTTGGGATAGAATGAGGAAATAACATGGCCAGATTCAAAGACTATTTCTTTGGAAAGCTCATTTCAGCGGTGGACTGCTATAATAAGCAGCCCTATAGAGATTGGCGGACTGACTTTGTTGGTAAGGAAGGAATGATCATCCTGTATGAATCCGAGCACAAAGCTCCGGGGAAGATTTTCTTCCATATGCTGGTGGGCGTAGGAAGATGGATGTATTGCACGGTGGGGGATTGGGAACCGGGCGGAGAAAAAGATACCATCATCACCAGGAATAGCATTTATACCTTTTCCCGTCAGCACAATCTGAACAAAGAAGAAAAACGAATCCTGTTGGAGCGGGCTGAAGCTTCCGGGAGGATGCCAGGTGACAATAAATAGAAGAACTCGTCAGGACCCCACTAATATGAGGCTCTGACGGGCTTTTTCTTTTTAGAAAAAGGCCTTGTCCAGTAGGATGCCCCTGCCCTAGAGAATTTTAAAAATCTGACTCAAAAATTTTCTCTACTAAAATCTGAGACTTGTGCTATAATAAATTCATAAGCGAACATTTGTTCATAATAAGATAAACAAAGACAATCCGAGAGGGTAGGCTACATGGGAAAAGTAAGAAAACACATCAGAAACCTGCACGATGGGTCTGAGGATGGGGAAAGGATCTTTGATGCCATCGTGGAAGAAGGCAGGGTGACCATTGAATTGAAAACCAGTAAAAAGCAGCTGGGTCAGGTCCCTTGGGAAGACATTGTGACCCAAGTGAATGCAGCGAAACATACAAATTCCAGAAAATAGAAGTTACCTATACAGCCCTATATTTATACGGAGCTGTCAAACGGAACTATCTACGTTGACCGAAAGGTCATGTAGATGGCTCCGTTTTTTGTTTCAGCAAGTTCAAAAAGTAATTTGTTGAAACAAGAAAGTACAGCCAGATTCCCGGCTCAAGGTTCATTCCCGGACGCGGGAGTGCCCAGAGCGGCGAGCCGGGCCCTATATACCGTCAGCCTACTGGGGTGGTTGACCATGGAAGCGGAGATGCATCTTATGGTCAATAACGACAGGCTGCCTGTGTGGATCTTCGCTTCGCATTTTGCGAAGGAGTCCGCACATGGCCAATCAAGAGAAAACCAGAGTCAAACAGCAGTACTTTATTCCCCTGGAAGTGAAGGAGGGAACCATCATCACGAAAGAATTTGAAGACGCACCACGGATGTGGTCGAAAATCGGAAATCGGAGGGTTTATGCCATTCTCATCCCGGCAACCAAAGAGCAGTATGAGGCCTATATGCGTCCGGAGTGGAAGGAAGACAAGCGGCAGCAGCGGTTGGCCGAAAAACGACGGAAACGGGAAAAAGCCCAGGAGTAACACCGGGTGGACCCGTCTGCCCAGGGCTGGGATACAGCTGTTTCTTTTGAGCAGTTGTGTGAAAGGGAATATGGATTTAGGGAAGAAACCGGACAAGTGGGATTGGACGAAATCCTGGAGAAAGAGGAGCTGCTGGCAGCCCTGCGGCAGGAACTGGCCAAGCTGGAAGCGTTGGACCGGACCATCCTTCAGATGGCCAGCAATGGTATTAGTGAAGCAGCCATCGGCAAGGAAGTGGGCCTCTCCCAAAAAGGGGTCAACAAAAGAAAGCATCGGCTGCTGGAACAGCTCCGGGAGCAGCTGAAGGACTATCGGTAACAGAAACGAAAAATCCGGCTGGAAACTTTCTGGCCGGATTTCTGAAAATGGGTACTTATTCTCGGGGAACTTGTCCTGTTTATGGGTGAAGGGCAAAACAAGAAGCCCCTGGAGAGGAGGACAAACCATGGAAAATAGACAACTGCTGAGAAACCGGAGTCAGGCCCTGGACCGGGAACTGGCCGGAGTGCTGTTGAAAATCAGCGATACAGCTGAACGAGCTGCTCGGAACCTTATGCTGCTGCGGATGAAGAGAAAAACGAAAGGAGTCAATCTCAATGACAAAAGAAACCTTGGCCAGCCTGGCCGCTGAGCTGGAAACTTGTGGGCAAACCCTTTTAAAGCTTGCGGAAGCGCTGCGGGCAAAAGAGGAAACCCTGGCGCCAGAACCCCAAAAGAATGAGCCGGGTTCTACCAAACTTACCCTGGAAGAAGTGCGGAAGGTGGCGGCAGATAAGTCCCGTCAGGGATTCACCGATGAGGTCAGAGGCCTGATTCAAAAGTATGGGGCCGACAAGTTGTCCAGTATGGATCCGGAAAAGTATGAGGCCTTTCTACAAGACCTGGAGGTGATGGGCCATGCCGGGTAACCATGCGGTACTTTCTGCCTCGTCCAGTTACCGTTGGCTGGCCTGTCCCCCTTCAGCCCTGGAATGTGCCAAGCTGCCGGATGTGCAAAGTGAATTTGCCCGGCAGGGAACGGAGGCCCATGCCCTTTGCGAATTTAAAGTAAAAAAGGCCCTGGGGCAGAAAGAAAAGGACCCCACCAAGACACTGAATTATTTTGATGAAGAAATGGCCGAATGCACCGATGCCTATGCCCAGTTTGTGCTGGAGAGCCTGGCGGCGGCCAAAACTGTCTGTAAGGATCCCTTGGTGTTGGTGGAACAGCATCTGGATTTTTCTCGGTGGGTGCCGAAAGGGTACGGAACAGGGGACTGCCTGATTGTAGCGGATGACACCCTCACCGTTATCGACTACAAACACGGGCTGGGGGTCCTGGTGGACGCGGAAAAAAATCCCCAGATGATGTGCTATGCCTTGGGGGCGCTGGATCTTGTTGACGGCATCTACGATATCCAGAAAGTCTCCATGACCATCTTCCAGCCCAGGCGGGAAAACGTCAGTACCTGCACCCTGTCCAAAGAAGAATTGCTTCAATGGGCGGAAACGGTGCTAAAGCCAACTGCAGAACTGGCGGCCAAGGGGGAAGGGGAGTACAAAGCCGGTGATCACTGCCGGTTCTGCAAGATCCGAGCCACCTGTCGGAAGCGGGCTAAGTACAACCTGGAGTTGGCCAAGTACGACTTTGCCATGCCTTCCGCCCTGGAAGAACCAGAAGTAGAAGCCATCCTGGCCAAAGCCGATGAACTGGTGAGCTGGGTTGGGGACGTGAAAGACTATGCACTGCAGCAGGCTCTTTCCGGCAAGAACTGGGCAGGATGGAAAGTGGTGGAAGGCCGGTCCAATCGGCGGTATGTGAACGAAGACGCCGTGGCAGCCAAAGTGGAAGAGGCCGGGTATTCTCCCTATGAGAAGAAACTTTTGGGGATTACAGCCCTGACCAAACTGCTCGGGAAGCGCAGGTTTGATGAACTACTGGCCGATTTGATTGAAAAGCCCCAGGGCAAACCGGTCCTGGTTCCGGAAACGGACAAACGGCCGGCTATGCATACGGCGGCTGATGATTTTTCTACAGAAAATGAAGGAGGAAATAAGAATGACTAAGAATTATGTGAATTCGTGCAAAGTGATCACCGGAGTGAATACCCGCTGGAGTTATGCCAATGTGTGGGAACCCAAATCCATTAATGGGGGAACGCCCAAATACAGCGTCAGTCTGATCATCCCCAAGTCTGACATCAAGACGGTGGAAAAAGTCCGGGCCGCCATTAAAGCTGCCTACCAGGAAGGAGAAGGGAAACTGAAGGGGAACAGCCGGGTGGTACCGGCCCTGGAAGCTATTAAGACCCCGCTTCGGGACGGGAATCTGGAACGGCCGGGAGATGACGCTTATAAAGACAGCTTCTTCATCAACGCCAACTCTGCTACCCAGCCAGGTATTGTGGATGCCCACTGTCAGCACATCCTGGAGCGCTCCGAAGTGTATTCTGGGGTATACGGCCGTGCCTCCATCAGCTTCTATGCCTTCAACAGCAATGGCAACAAAGGCATTGCCTGCAGCCTGAACAACCTGCAGAAGATTCGGGACGGGGAACCCCTGGGCGGCAAACCTCGGGCAGAAGACGACTTTGCTACAGTGGATGAGGACGATTTTCTTGCGTAAGTAGATAGGAGAAAAAAGGTGGCAGGATGCGTTCTGCCACCTTTTCTATAAGGAGAACCTTATGAAAAGCCTTTCGTTAGATCTGGAAACGTACAGTGATTTGAATTTGGCCAAGTGCGGCGTATATAAATATGCGGAGTCACCTGCCTTTGAAATCCTCCTTTTCGGGTATGCAGTGGATGGGGGACCCGTGCAGGTCGTCGATCTGGCCCAGGGAGAATCCATCCCGGAAGAAATCCTGGATGCTCTCACCGATGACACCGTTACCAAATGGGCCTTCAATGCCAATTTCGAACGGGTGTGTTTGTCCCGGCACCTCACCGACCTGGGGAGGAGCTTGGGCCCCTTTCATGACCAGCATCCTTTATCCCAGGAATGTGCCCGGTTCCTGAATCCGGCGGGATGGAAGTGTTCCATGGTCTGGTCCGCCTATCTGGGGCTGCCGCTTTCTTTGGAGGGAGTGGGGGCCGTGCTGAATCTGGACTACCAGAAGATGAAGGAAGGGCGGGAGCTGATCCGGTATTTTTGCGTTCCCTGCAAGGAAACCAAGACCAACGGCGGCCGGACCAGGAATCTTCCTCAACATGCCCTGGACAAATGGAACCTGTTCAAATCCTACAACAAACGGGACGTGGAAGTGGAAATGGCCATCCAGCAGAGGCTGCAGAAGTACCCGGTGCCAGAAAAAGTGTGGGAAGAATACCACCTGGACCAGGAAATCAACGACCGGGGCATTGCCATTGATCTGGAACTGGCCAGACAAGCGGTGGCCCTGGATGCCCAAAGCCGGGAAAGCCTGATGGCCGCCCTGAAGGAACGGACCGGCCTGGAGAACCCCACTTCCGTAATCCAGATGCTGGGCTGGCTGGAACAGCATGGTATGAAGACGGATTCCCTGGGAAAGAAGAATGTGCAGGAGCTTTTGAAAACGGCCCAGGAGCCTTTGCGCAGCGTTCTCTTGCTCCGGCAGAAACTGGCCAAGTCCTCGGTGAAGAAATACCAGGCCATGGAAATGACGGCCTGTAAGGATGGCAGGGCCAGGGGTATGTTCCAGTTTTATGGCGCCAACAGGACTGGACGGTTTGCTGGACGGCACATCCAATTGCAAAATCTTCCCCAGAACCATCTGCCGGACTTATCCGAGACCCGGGAGTTGGTGCGCCAGGGAAACTACGAAGCCCTGGACATGCTCTATGAGTCCATCCCGGATGTTCTGTCCCAGCTGATCCGTACGGCCTTTGTACCTCGGGAGGGGATGAAGTTTGTGGTTTCGGACTTTTCGGCCATCGAGGCCCGGGTCATTTCCTGGCTGGCAGGGGAAAGGTGGAAATCTGAAGCTTTTGCAGCTGGAAAGGATATTTACTGCTCAACGGCCAGTCAGATGTTTGGGGTGCCCGTTGTGAAGCATGGCATCAATGGGAATCTCCGCCAGAAAGGGAAAATTGCAGAATTGGCCTGCGGCTATGGCGGATCTGTGGGAGCATTAAAGGCCATGGGGGCTCTGGATATGGGAATCCCGGAAGAGGAGCTGGGGAACCTGGTTCAGTCCTGGCGGTCAGCCAATCCCCACATCGTAGATTTCTGGTGGCAGGTAGATGGGGCGGTGAAAACGGCCATCAAGCAGCGGGTCCCCGTTTGGGTGAACAACATTCGCTTCTCTTGCAAGAGCGGTGTGTTGTTCATCGAACTTCCCAGCGGCCGGCGTCTTTCCTATGTGAAGCCCCGGATCGGGGAAAACAAGTTCGGAGGGGAATCCGTAACCTACGAAGGCATCCGGGCCACTAAGAATTGGAAACGCCTGGAAAGCTATGGGCCCAAGTTCGTGGAAAACATCGTCCAGGGAACGGCCAGGGATATTCTCTGTTACGCTATGCAAACTCTCCGGCACTGTGCCATTGTGGGTCACGTCCATGATGAACTGATTATCGAATGCGACAAAGATGTCAGTGCGGATGCCGTTTGTGAGCAGATGGGCCGGACCCCACCTTGGGCAGAAGGTCTTCTTTTGCGGGCTGACGGCTACGAATGTGATTTTTATAAAAAAGATTAAAATGAAACGTCAGAAAACACCTTCTGCGGTGGCTACAAAGCAGGAGGTGTTTTTATGAACAATCAGAATGAATTCGAACATGCAATTCCTCTATTTCAACGGTTCATGTTGACTCCTAAGGAAGCCAGCGTGTACTTTCATATTGGTGAAAAGAAAATCAAAGCCCTTGCTGCAGAACGCCCGGATGCTTCTTTTATAGTCTATAACGGAAGCCATTTGCTTATCATCCGGAAAGAATTTGAAAAGTTTCTTTGCCAGACTTCGAGTATTTAGTTGAAGGATATGAGTTGACTTATTTGCTGGCTAGAGTGATGTATAGACAAGGAAATAAGAGAAAGGAGACTGGAATTATGCCATGTACGCAGTCGAGTATCCGCAGGGATAAGAAAAAACGAAAATTACGGCCCGGCGAAACGGTTCGGGCAGATGGAAGATATCAGTTCAAATATCAGTTAAATGGAAAACCAAAGTTCTTTTACAGTTGGAAACTGGAACCCACAGATCCACTACCGGCAGGGAAGAAGCCTTGCAAATCACTGAGGGAATTAGAGAAGGATTTGGAAATCCGTTCTGCTATTTGTCCTAACCGCGATGATGATACCATGACCGTTATGGAATTGGTACAGCGTTATTTAGCTGTTAAGACAGGGGTCAAACCTAACACGAGAACAAATTATAATTTTATTGTCAACTTACTGGCGAAAGACTCTTTTTCGCAAAAACCTATCGGTAAGGTCAAGATGTCTGATGCCAAGTTGTGGCTAGTCAAGATGCAATCAGAAGGGAAGAGATATAGCTCCATTCACAGCGTCCGGGGTGTTGTACGGCCCGCTTTCCAGATGGCAGTCGATGATGAAATTTTATGGAGGAACCCTTTTAATTTTGAAATGAAAAAAATTCTCATCAATGATAGCGTGAAACGAGAAGCGGTTTCCCGAAAGGATATGAGGCTCCTCTTTGAATTTTTTAAAAAACGACCGACATTATAAAAAATACTATGAAGCGATATTTATACTTTTCCACACGGGAATGCGAATTTCAGAATTTTGCGGATTGACTGTTGGGGACGTCAATATGGAGAACCGTACTATCAATGTAGATAAACAGCTTCAGCGGGATACAACAGGGAGACGCTATATTATCTCTACTAAAACAAAGGCCGGGGCCAGATTGCTTCCTATGACAGAAGTGGTGTATCAATATTTTGCTGAAATCCTGCGCTGTCGTAAACCGCCTAAAGTGGAAGCGATAATCGATGGTTATGGAAATTTTCTCTATTATGATAAAAACGGTAATCCCTTAGTGGCGATGCATTGGGAACATTATTTCGACCGGGCCGTTAATAAATATAACCGGATTTATCGCTACCAACTGCCGACAATCACTCCTCATGTTTGTAGGCATACGTACTGTACCAACATGGCTCTTTCAGGGATAAGCGCCAAGACACTGCAATATTTGATGGGACACAGCGATATTTCCATCACACTCAATGTGTATACGCATATCAAATTCGATAATGCCCAGAAAGAAGTGGAACTTGTCCAGCAGCGGCAGCAGAAAGAAATGGAAAATGTACGCAAAGAGTTAGAACAAGTAGGTGCCATTCGGCCCAAGATTATCCCTTTCAAGAATGAAGCGTAGGTAAAGGAATATGCGAAAAAGGACTCACGGTTTCAAGACCTGTGGGTCCTTTTCTTTTATATAGCTTTTTTAGATGAAAGCCGGTATATTTTCTGCTACAATGGAACCGTGCATTTTACGCAGAAAATTTTCACGGTAGTACGGTAGTCGCCTTTTACTACTGATTTTACTACGAATGGTGGCCGAGTTATGCCGGTTTATACTACTTTATGGAATATATGAGGTAAATTGCCTGGAGCGGGAAGACGCTATATAACGGCATTTAACGGCATATCTCGGCATAAGAAGGAGTGAAAATAAAGTGATCAAGATACTTTTTATCTGCCACGGCAATATCTGCCGTTCGCCGATGGCGGAATTCATCATGAAGGATCTGGTGGAGAAGGCAGGGCTTTCTCAGGAAATTTTCGTTTCCTCAGCTGCTATGACGTCGGAGGAAATAGGAAATGATATGTACCCGCCGGCCAAGAGGATGCTGACGGCAATGGGCGTGCCTTTCGAGAAGAGGAAAGCCCGCCGCATGACGAAGGCGGATTATGAGGAAAATGATATCATCATCGGGATGGATGAGGAGAACTGGCGACACCTGCTTCTTCTGACGGGCGGTCGGAAGGAAAAGCTGCACCTCCTGATGGATTACACGGACAGGCCCGGCGAGGTTGCCGATCCCTGGTACACGGGAGATTTCAAGGAAACGTACCGGGATATTCTGGACGGATGCAGAGGACTCCTTGCTGCTATTCGGAAAGATGAAGGAATATAGAATTTCATAAGTTTTTCTTATAGAAAGATGGCCGGATTTGAATTGATTCGGCTGTCTTTTCTTTTTATACTTAAGGTAGGAAAGAATGCATTTGTTACGGCAGGAATGCCGGTAAGGGGGGAATAGACATGAAAGCAGGAGTATTTGTAGAACTATGACGTGTCGAGGTCAATAATGAAGTGCCGATCCCGAAGGTAGAAGGCGAGAATGAAGCCGTGATCCGCGTGCTGCGTGCATGCGTCTGAGGTTCGGACCTCTGGTGGTTCCGCGGCATCAATCCGCGTCCGCATGGAAGCTTCACGGGTCATGAAGCCATCGGCGTCGTCGAAGAAGTCGGAAGCGCTGTCACGACGGTCAAGAAAGGCGATTTCGTCATCGCTTCATTCACCCACGGCTGCGGCTGGTGCGCTGCGTGCCAGGCCGGCTTTGACGGCAACTGCCTCAATGCGCCGCAGGAAATGAATGCAGGGTATCAGGCAGAATATGTCCGCTTCAAGAATGCGGGCTGGGCCCTGATCAAAGTACCGGGCGAAGCTTCGGACTACACCGATGCCGACCTCAATTCCTTCCTGACACTGGCCGATGTCATGGCGACCGGCTACCATGCCGCCGCTTCGGCTGAAGTGAAGGAAGGGGATACCGTCGTCGTCATGGGTGACGGCGCTGTCGGCCTCTGCGGCGTCATTGCCGCCAGAATGCGCGGAGCCAAGCGCATCATTGCCATGAGCCGCCACGTAGACCGCCAGGAACTCGCCCTTGAATTCGGTGCAACAGACATCGTCGCAGAAAGAGGCGATGAAGCTGTCGCCAAAGTCATGGCGATGACCCACGGATCCGGCGCCGACGCTGCCCTTGAATGCGTAGGCACACAGCTCTCGCTTGGTACAGCAGCCAAAGTATGCCGCCCGGGAGCCATCGTAGGACGCGTAGGCGTACCGCACGGAGAAGACGTCGATACCTCCATCCTCTTCTGGAAGAACGTAGGACTTAGAGGCGGCGTCGCACCAGTCACGACCTATGTAAGAAACATCCTTCTCCCCGCCGTCCTGAACGGCACCATCCATCCAGGAAAAGTCTTCACCAAGAGATTCACCCTCGATCAGATCCAGGAAGCATACGATGCCATGGACAGAAGAGAAGCCATCAAATCCCTCCTCGTCATCCATGATGCATAAGGAAATAGGGAAATAAGGCAAGCAAAAAGGACTGCAGGATGAGCAATCATTCCCGCAGTCCTTTCCTATTTTCTATTTCCTGTTTCTTATTCATCTTCATCGTCTTCGAATTTGCTCTGCCAGAGCATTTCGTTGTACTTGTTCTGATAGAATTCCGCTTCTTTCTTTTCGCGCCAGAAGGAGCGGTCGTCGCAGATGGCGACCATTTCGTCGGCGATTTCTTCCATGCTCGGCATGTCGGCATGGGTGAGGTAGTGGAGCATTTTTCCCATGGCGCGTTCGGTGCCAAGTCCGGCGGCGAGGGCGGTGCCGAATTCGGGCGGGTAGCCCATGGCGCTGACTTCCTTTTCTATTTTCGCGCGAAGGCGCTGTCTTTCTTCGTTGTCTATGAAATGTGGTTCCATGAGGCCTCCTTGTTTCCCTTATCTTATAGGAAGAGGGCAGATTTGACAATAGATGCATAGATGCTCCCTTATGGTGTAAAATAGTAGGAAGAGGTCGCAGCATGCGGCTGAAAGAATGGGGGGATACCAAGATGGAAGATGTGAAAGATTTGCTGGGCCGGCTTTTGAACCGCGTCGATGGAAGCGGGATTTCCGATGAGGATCTGAACCGCCAGATCAATGCGATTTACAGCATTTACGCCAGCGCTGTCGGATCGGAACAGATCATCGTGCAGGCGAGCCGGTTCAACGCTTTGAAATATATTCATGACGAGAATCCGCGAATCCGGCTGATCGGAATGGAGCGGCTCATCCTGGAGAGCCGCGAATACACGCACCAGCCAGCTGACGATGAGATCCCCGCCATCCTGGATAAACTGGAGGACAAGCTGGCAGAAATGCTGGCGCGCCAGGCGGTGGAAAAGCAGCTCGAGGAAAAGATCGCTGATCGTCTGGACGAACGTCATCAGGAATATGTGAATGAGATCCGTCAGGAAATCATTGAAGAAGAAATGGGCGAGGGCGAGTCTCCTGCGAACAGGAAGAAGATGGAAAAGCTCGAGGCGATGGACAAGGTGAAGCTGACTTCCACGGTTATGCAGGTCGTCCGTCCGCAGAGCTTATCTGAAATCGAGGGGCAGGACCGTGCCGTGAAGGCGCTGGCTTCCCGCATCGCATCCCCGTATCCGCAGCACCTCATCCTTTACGGGCCTCCGGGTGTCGGCAAGACGACGGCGGCAAGGCTGGTCCTGGACGAAGCGAAGAAGCTTCCTTTCACGGCCTTTGGCGAGAATGCGCCATTTGTCGAATGCGACGGCACAACGCTCCGCTGGGACAGCCGGGACATGACGAACCCATTGATCGGTTCTGTCCATGATCCGATCTATCAGGGCGCGCAGAGGGATCTGGCGGATGAAGGCATCCCGGAACCAAAGCCCGGCCTTGTGACGGATGCGCATGGCGGCGTCCTTTTCATTGATGAAATCGGCGAACTCGATCCGATGATGCTGAATAAGCTCCTCAAGGTGCTCGAAGACAAGAGGGTTCATTTCGAATCGGCTTACTATGATGAAGATGCGCCGGGCATCCCGGAATATATCAGGAAACTTTTCAAGGAAGGCGCACCGGCAGATTTCATCCTGATCGGTGCTACGACAAGGGACCCGTCGGAAATCAATCCGGCGATCCGCTCGCGCTGCGCAGAAGTTTTCTTCGACCCGCTCCAGCCGGAGCATGTCATTGAAATTGTCAATCATGCAGCCGAGAAGCTGAAGGTGCACTTGGACGACGGCGTCGCCCGCCTCATCAGCGAGTACACGATGGAAGGCAGAAAGGCCGTGTCCCTTCTGGCGGATGCCTACGGGCTTGCCGTCTATGAGAAGGGGAGCGCCGATGCGCCTGTCATCACGCTCGATCTCATGAAGAAGACAGCGATGGCATCCCGCCTCTCCCCCTGGTATGACAAGGTGGCAAGCGACGTGCCGAAGGTCGGCCATATTTACGGCCTTGGCGTTGCAGGGTACTGGGGAAGCACGGTCGAAATCGAAGCGACCGCATTCCCGGCAAGGGAAGAAGGAAAAGGGACGATCCATTTCAATGAAACGGCCGGTTCCATGGCCAAGGATTCCGTCGCAACGGCGGCATCGGTGGTGCGCGAGCTCACGGACAAGGTCCTTTCCGATTACGACCTCCACGTCAATATCGTGGGCGGCGGAAATATAGACGGCCCCTCGGCGGGCAGCGCCATCACGGCGGCGATCATTTCAGCCGTGGAAAAGATACCGCTCCGGCAGGACTATGCTGTGACAGGGGAAATTTCCCTCTCCGGCGAAGTGAAGCCGGTCGGCGGCGTGTATGAAAAAGCATTCGGCGCGCGTCAGGCGGGCATGAAGGGCATCCTTATTCCGGAGGGAAACCGTTCGGATATCGAGGAAGGGCACCTGGGCCTGACCGTCACGCCGGTGAAGAATATCCGGGAAGTACTCGACAAGATGCTTGTCAGGACACCCAAGACGGCAGGCGAGGAGCCTTTGCAGGTATAAGGAGGAATTGGTTTGGCAGATACAAAAAAACGCGGCCAGGGAGACTTTCGGCGTGAACCGAAGCCGGACACGAGCTCGATGATCCTGTCTCGCGTCCCGCCGCAGAATGTGGATGCGGAGAAGTCCGTCCTGGGCGCTATGCTCCTCGACAAGGATGCGATCCTTATGGCAGAGGACAAGCTGACGCCGGAGGATTTCTACCGCGAGGCGGATGCCGTCATTTTCAAGGCGATCCTGAACTTGTCCCACAGGGGCGAGCCGGCGGATATCCTGACGGTCACGGAAGAATTGAAGCGCATGGGGCGCCTCGACGATGTGGGCGGCGTTCTTTACATCAATGAACTCCCCATGAATGTCATCTCCCCGAAGTCCGTCGACCGCCATGCCGATATCGTGGCAGGCAAGGCCAAGCTGCGCCGCCTGATCGATGCGGCCGGCATCATTGCCGAGGAAGCGTATTCCGAGCAGGATGCGGTCGAAGACATCACGGACAATGCGGAAAAGTCCATCCTCGAAGTCACGAGGGATGAAAGAAAGAGCGACTTCACGCCGATCGGGGAAGCCGTGCAGAACGAGCTGGAAGAAATTTCCAGAAAGTTCCGCAATAAGGAAACGATCACAGGCATTGCGACGGGCTTCCCGTCCCTGGATGCTCTGACGAGCGGCTTCCAGAAGGGCGACTTCATCATCGTCGCTGCCCGCCCGTCCATGGGTAAGACGGCCTTCGTCCTCAATATGGCAAAGAATATGAGTATTTCCTCGGCGCACAAGCATGTTGCCTTCTTCTCTCTGGAAATGTCCCGAGAGCAGCTCGTGCAGAGACTTCTCTGCTCCACGGCCCTGATCGACAGTGCCAAGCTCCGCACCGGCCGCATTTCCACGCAGAAGGAATGGGACCAGCTCGCCAATGCAGCCAGCGTCCTCATGGATGCGCCGCTGTATATCGACGACACGCCGGGCGTCTCGGTCTCCGAGATCCGCTCCAAGTGCCGCCGCCTCAAGGCCGAGCAGGGGCTCGACATCATCATGATCGACTACCTCCAGCTGATGCAGGCCAAGAGCGCCGCAAGAAGCGGGGATAACCGCCAGCAGGAAATTTCCGAGATTTCCCGATCGTTGAAGAGCCTTGCCCGTGAGCTGAATGTCCCTGTCATCGCGCTTTCCCAGCTTTCCCGAAGCGTCGAAGCGCGTCAGGACCACAGGCCGTTCCTCTCCGACCTCCGTGAATCCGGATCTCTGGAACAGGATGCCGATATGGTCAGCTTCCTTTACCGCGAAGCGTACTACAACCGTGAAATCGAGGATGATGACCCGAGAAAGAATGAAACGGAAATCATCCTGGCCAAGAACAGAAACGGTCCGGTCGACACTGTGAAGCTCCACTTCGCCGGCCAGTTCACGCTGTTTTATGAAATCACGAATCAGGAACCGCCGCCCGATATGCAGTGATCCTGACCTTGGAAAGAGGGAAATATTATGGATTTATTCGGACATGAGGATCCCGAAGACCGCCTGGCAAGGGAAAGGCAGATGTCGTATGCGTCGCATGAAGAAATCAAGCGCGCCATCGAAGCCTGCCATCGCTGCCATCTCCGTGATGAGGGAGGCCTCGGCCCCGTCCTTTCGACAGGCCCGGCCGATGCTCCGCTCATGATCGTCGGGGAGGGCCCCGGGCGTGTGGAAGATGATTACGGCGGACCCCTGATTGGTCCGTCGGGACAGCTCCTCGACAAAGCTCTCGCCTCCGTCGGCATCACGCGCGACCATGTCTATGTGACGAATATCGTGAAGTGCCGCCCGCGCGGCAACCGCACGCCGACGATCGAGGAAGGCCATTTCTGCGGATCCATATGGCTTGCTGAAGAAATCCGGCAAGTAAAGCCGAAGGTCATCATCGGCCTTGGCAAAGTCGCCCTCCGTTTCTTTCTGGGAAGAGACGCGGGCATCGTCCGTTCGCGCGGACACTGGATCGACTACCACGGGATACCCGTCATGCCGACCTTCCATCCGGCCTACCTCCTGCGCCAGACCGGCCATGAACTCGTCGAAGCCAAGTGGCAGGTCTACTACGACCTGAAAGCGGCGAAGGAAAGGGCTGAAGAAGCAGCGCCTGACTGGGTGTGGAAGAGTGAAACACCGCCGAACCTTCTTGAGGAGCTTACCGGCGAGCGTGAGAAACGCCACGCGGGAGGGCCTCATTTCTGACAGAAAAATAACGGATGCATTCCTTTGACACAGGGCCGCCTTTGCGGTATCCTGTCAATATGTCGCAAGACATGGAATCCATCCGTTTCTTTATACCCGGGAAGGGTTTTCATAAAAAGGGGAAATTGCATTGCTGAAGAAAATCATTCTGGCCGCATCGATCGTGATCGCGCTCTCGCCCGTCATCGGGATTGAGGCCAAGACTCCGGCATCCAGTAAGGGGAAGCAAGCGCCGGCTCCCATTGTTACGATCACATCCAGCGCGCCTGCCGCAGAGACAGTGAAGGCAGAGCCTGAAAAAGAAGCGCCTGTCCAGGTCAAAATCACGCCGGCCAAGGCAGAGACCAAGGCAGAAACGACCGAAAAGGAAGGAAAGAAGAAGCCTGCCTTTGAAGACAAGCGCATAGAAATTAACCTTGCCAGCCGCCTCCTGACGCTCTATCAGGGAGACGTGGGCATCCGCATGTACCCGGTCGCTCCAGGCAAGCCTGACTCTCCGACGCCTGTCGGCAGAAGAAAAGTCGTCGATATGGAAATCAATCCGACATGGATCGATCCGGACCATCCGGAAGTGGAAATCCCATCCGGCCCTGACTGCCCGATCGGCTACCGCTGGATCGGCATCGGCGGCAACTACGGCATCCACGGGACAAACGTCCCCTCTGCCATCGGCACCTATGCGTCCCATGGCTGCGTCCGCCTCAATGAAAAAGACGTCGAAGACCTTTATGCGCACATTGTCAAAGGCATTCCCGTCGACATCATCTACGAACGCGTCGTCATCCACGTGCAGCCGGACAAGACGCTGACCTACTACGTCTATCCCGACGGTTACCACAGAGAACCGCTGACCGTCAAGGATATCGAAAATAAGCTCGCTCCTTACGGCGCCTCTGCTTTCGTGAATGAAGACCAGGTCAGGGAAGCCATCGAATCCTCCGACGGCCAGCCGAACTACGTCGCCAAAGTCTACGACCTTTACGTCAAAGGAACGAAGCTTTCCGACAAGGCCCTCGGCAAAGACGGTGCTGTCTACATCCCCGTCATGCCCGTCGCCAATGCGGCAGGCGTCCGTGCCGAATGGTCCCCGAACTGGCAGCAGGTCAGGACCAAGTACGGAAGAGCACCGGGCATCTCCAAAGGCGGCTCCCTCTACGTTAATGCCAACGAAGCAGCTGCCCTCTTCGGTCTCAAAGGCACCCTCGAAGACAACGGCACCTACGTCATCCAGTAAAATGGTCTCTTGATATTTGTCACCATTTCTTTTATACTGACTTCAAAAGGTACCTCTGTCACCATAGACGCGTTATTCGCTACGCGTTGGCGACGAGGTACTTTTTTATGTGTATTATCAAAGACAAAAGCATCTCCCCGGCGCGGCAGCTGCGCGTTTTGAGGAGATGCTTTTTTGCAGATGATGGGGATTTTTAGTCGTCTACTTTCCATGAGTCCGGAAGGAGGCAGCCGACGAGGATGCCCACGACGAGGACGCCGTACTTGATGCCTGAGGGCATGAAGAGGTCGGCGACGGCGTACATCAGGACGACGACGGCGGCGAGTTCCTTTCCCTTGGGGTAGACGCGGTAGCGCTGGAACCAGGAGGAGAAGAGGATGACGTTCGCAATGAGCGTCAGGAAGAGCTGCGCGCCTGTGATGATGACGAGCGTCGTCATCTGCGGCAGCTGGAGCAGATAAGCCGCTGTCATGATGCCGATGGCAATGAGGGCGACAGGGATAAGGAAGAGCATCCTTTTGATGAATGTTTTCCTTCGTATGGTCTTTCTCCAGTCGAATGCGTTCTTCCTGTATGCCGAGAAGGCGAGGATCAGGATGGTGAGGACGTATTCGGCAATGAAAAACAGATTGGCCTGATGAGGTGTCATAGTGTTCCTTTCCCAATAAAACAGGACGGGCTCATTCGCTTGCGAGCTCGTCCTCATCTATAAAGTGCGGCTTCTTGCGGAGCGTCTTGTCCGCATAGCGTGCGATTTCTATGAAATTTCCATCCGGGTCGATGAGGTAGATGCTCTTCATCGGTCCGCGGGCGCCGTTTCTATCGACGATGCCGGTCACAAGCGGTGCATGGCGTTCTTCCAGCTCGCGGAGCACGTCTTCCATCGGATCGTCCGTGATGAGGCAGAGATTGATGATGCCCATGCGCACAGCGCTCGGAGCAAAGTCCGTCAGTCCTTCTTTCAGCGTGATTTCACAGGAACCGAAGTATAGGCAGATTTGCCCGTCTTTTTCATGCGCTTCCATGGAAAGGACATCATGATAAAAGCGGAGACACCGGTCGATGTCCGGCGTGGTCAGTACGATATGGTGATTATCGCGTAGTTTCATGAATTCCCCTCTTTTCTTGTCTCTTTCGGAAGTATGGTTATTATTTTAATGACTTTCGTTCAAAAGTGCAAACCGTAATGCACGATACACAATAAAAGAATGTGAAAGAAGAACTCTTCATCCACATTCCTTTATTTTATTCTTATTCTATTATATACGATGAATCAATGATTCGTAAGTCTTACCGGGCCAGCGCGTCCTTGCCGCCTGCGATGCCCGGATGGGTCATCTCATAGGGCGAGAGAATTTTCTGGATCGCGCTTTCAGAGAGGAGCTTCCTTGCAAGGAGGATTTCCCGCACGGGCCGTCCTGTCGTGTAAGCTTCCCTCGCAGTCGCGGCGCACTTTTCGTAGCCGATATGCGGGAGGAGCGCTGTGATGACGCCGACGCTGTGGTCGACCCAGCTCTTGCACTGCTCTTCATCCGCCTCGAGGTCCTTCAGCAGTTTCTCAGTGAATGTGGTGACTGCATTCGTGAGGTAGAGGAAGGAGTGGAAAAGGTTGAAGGAAAGGACCGGCTCCATGACGTTCAGTTCGAGCTGCCCGTTTTCGACGGCCAGTGTCAGGGTAAGGTCATTCCCAATGACCTGGTAGCAGGTCTGGTCGAGGACTTCGGCAATGACCGGATTGACTTTGCCTGGCATGATCGAGGAACCGGGCTGGCGGGCTGGCACCTTCAGTTCATTGAGGCCGCAGCGCGGGCCGGATGCCATGAGACGGATGTCATTGGCAATCTTGATGAGGGAAAGGGAAACGACCTTGAGCGCGCCGGAGACATCGGCAAAGCAGTCTGTCGTATTCGTCGTGTCGATCAGGTTGTCCGCTGTCTTGAAGGAAAAGCCGGTCAGCCGGGAAAGGATTTCCGGGAAGAGGCGGATGTATTCCGGTTCTGCATTGAGCCCGGTGCCGACGGCGGTGCCTCCCATGTTGAGCGCTTCCAGAGAAGAAAGGGAAAGGGAAATGCGGCGGATCCCGCGGCGCACGGCAACGGCATACGAATCCATTTCCTCGCCAAGGGTGATCGGCACAGCGTCCTGGAGGTGCGTGCGTCCCATCTTGATGACGTCCTTGAATGCTTCTCCCTTTTCATCGAAGCCTCTTGCCATGGAAGAAAGCGCATCCATCAGGCGGTATGCCTTCCTGACGAGGCAGACCTTGATCGAGGTCGGGAAGACATCGTTCGTCGACTGCGCCATGTTTGCATGGTTGTTCGGTGAAATGATGTCATAGCGGCCCTTCGGATAGCCGAGTAGTTCGAGCGCGCGGTTGCAGAGGACTTCATTCATGTTCATATTGACGGATGTGCCGGCGCCGCCCTGGATGGGATCCAAAGGAAACTGGTCGAGCAGTTTTCCTTCGATGATTTCATCCGCTGCGCGTATGATGGCGTCCCCGATTACGGGATCCATCCGTCCTGTCTTCAGATTGGTCAGGCAGGAAGCTTTTTTGACGACAGCCATGGACTGGATGAAATCCGGGTCAAGCTGCGCGCCGGTGATCTGGAAATTTTCCATGGCTCTCATCGTCTGCACGCCGTAATATACCTCATCAGGTACGAGTTTCTCTCCCAGAAAATCATGTTCCTTTCTCATTTTGCAAGCCTCCTGTAAATGAAATAGATAGATTTGATAGAAATGGATAACTTTTCCTTATAGCAAAACAGAGCTTTACATAAGAAAAGGGGGCAGAGCTTCCGCACGAAGCGGACCGCTCTGCCCCACGAAGAAGGGCGTCCGGCACTGCTCTGCCGGACGCCCTTGTCGCTCTTATGTACTTATGGAAATGCTCTAAGGAGTGCTCTCCTATAAAAGTAGTGTACATCTATCACCGAAGAGTGTCAAGAAAAATTTTGTCAAATTTCTGTAAGGAGAAAAGGAGCAGCTTTTGCTCATTTCTTTGAGAAAAAGTATATTTTCCAGGGCTGACAAGAATTGTAAACCTATTTTCTCATCAGATTCAAAGAATAAAGAGTTAACAATTTATTTTTGAACAATTGCGAGATAGATATAACAGAAAAAAGAGGACCCGTCGGGCCCTCTTTGGCTTTTCATGGAGCGGATGAAGGGAGTCGAACCCTCCTGTCCAGCTTGGGAAGCTGGCGTTCTACCGATGAACTACACCCGCATATTCAATTACTAAGTAATCATATCATTTTTTGTGAAAAATTTCCAGTCCCACTCTCAAAGCTGCGATAAAGCTTGAAGAAACCGGAGTTTTCAGGGAATGCTTTAAAGCGCTAAAAATTTTCATTAAGTCCCGGAAAACGCGAGAAATCTATATATCGCGAATTCAGAAAAGTGAATACGATTTTACAAAAATTATGAAAATCAATAATAATTCATACTATTTCCAAATATAAACTAACAATAAACTCAAATCTATATTGATAGAAATCTATAAAATTTTAAGCATAGTAGAGTTTATCGAAGAAAATCTAACATATAGCAATTTTCGATAAAAACTGATATAATATTTTCCAATAAATCAGTATATTTTTTGTTTATTATTTCAGCAATACGGAGTATTCCTTTTTGATAAATGGACAAGCGGAGAATAGAGAAATGGACAAATTCAAAAGGTTTCGTTTCTTCTTTTACTTGCCGGTCATTATTATCGGCTTGCTCTGCACGATTGTCTTCGACTGGGCTCTCTATGTCCAGGAGGAAAAAACCCTACAGAACTGGATGCAGCAGATCGCGGATGCAGAAATCCTGCATCTGAACCGCGCCATGGACAGGTATATCAATATTTCAGCGGCCATCGAGGACCATTTGATGGAGAACAGGGGACTTCCCCCGGGGGATTACATGCGTAATCTCTACTTCTACTCGATGAGCCAGTCTTTGCGTGAAATAGAGATCCAGACGGCGCCGGACGGACAGGTGCGCCCAATCTATCCGCAAAGCGGCAGTGTGCTTTCCGGTTTCAACCTTTTCGGAGAGAACCAGTTTGCCAAGCGCGCAGCTTATGGAAGAGCGCAGGATGTCGTCGTCATTGAATCCGGCGTTCCTATGGCAGACGGCACGACGGGTATGGCAGTCGTCCGTCCTGTTTTCATGGACAGGACTGCCGATAAATCCTTCTGGGGCTACATCGTGGTAGCAGTCGACCAGGACAAGCTCGTCCACGAGGCGAATATCGACCGCCTCGACCAGATGGGCATCGTCTATACGCTGATGAGAAAAGGCTATGGTGAGTCCGAGTACACTTTGATCGACACGAATCAGAACTCGACGCACAGGGCGATCGATGCATGGAGCACGATCCAGTCCTCCGGCACCGTCGATGGGGACGAATGGCGCCTCATCATGCATCCGACAGGCGGATGGGTGAACTTCTGGCTGCTCTTCATTTCCACATGGGCAGGCCTCATCACCACATTCATCATTGCATGGCTCTGGCAGAGAAATAAGCGTCTCCGCTTCATCGGCGAGACAGATGCGCTGACAGGCGTATTCAACAGAAAGGGCGGCGACATCGCCGTCGACAAGTACCTGCGTACGAACCCGAGAAAATCGGCGATGGTCATTGCCGTCGACGTGGATAATTTCAAAATCATCAACGACGTCTACGGTCATGCGGCAGGGGATCTTGCACTGAAGACCTTCGTCCGCGACATGAAGCGCATCTTCGGCGCCAATGCGATCATCACCAGAAACGGCGGCGATGAATTCGTCATCTTCTGTCCTTACAATAATAAGGAAGGCGTTTTCAATGATATGCGCCGCTTCACGGAAGAACCGCATATCTTCGGTTTCAACGACAAGGAAATCCATTTCACTTCGTCGCTTGGCTGCGCTGCATACCCTGAACAGGGAAGCAACTACGGCAACCTCTGCATCAAGGCAGACTTCGCCCTCTACGGCGCGAAGATCGACGGCAAGTCCGGCTGGAGGAAGTTTGATTCTTCCCTGACGGAACTCCGCCACCGTTTCCAGTTCGGCTTCAACCTGAGCGATATGGCAAACGGCATGCCTGGTGCCATGATCGTCTACAAGGCAGACAAGAGCGGCAAGCTTCTCTTTGCGAGCCACATGGCCATCGATTTCTTCGGATGCACGGACTGGGACGATTTCATGAAGTACACCAGGACCACTGTCTGGAAGCTCATCTATACCGAAGACCTCCAGTATGTCCGCTCGGAAATCAAGAGACAGACGCATCTTGAGAAGAACAAGAACAATATTCACTTCGTCAACCACCGCATCGTCACGAAGGACGGCAGAGTGAGGGAAGTGGAAATCATCGGGCGCCTGCGCCACAATGCATTCTACGGCAACCTGTACTATGTAACCCTCTATGACCGCGAGCAGAAGCTTGAAAATCTGAGCTCGGACAAGCACCCCTGCAAAAACAAGCATGTGGGAATGAAGCCGGATGAAAAGAAAGATGATAAGTAGTTTATAATAAAAGGACTGTGAAAGATGGGATGACCATTTCTCGCAGTTCTTTTTTATTTCCATACAAATCGGCAAGGCTCTGTTTCTTACGATTTCCTCATGTCATGGTAAAATAATAAAAAAGGAGGAATTATGGAAACGAAATATTATGATATCGGTTTGAACCTGTTCACCCGTTCCTTCCCGGACCCGGAGAAGATCATACGGAATGCGGAAGAGGCCGGGGTGCGCTGCATCCTGACCGGCTCGGAAGCGCGTGAGAATGAGCTGGTGGCAGATTTTGTGAAAAATCATGACGTATGGGGCACGGCGGGCATCCATCCGCACAGCGCCGATACGGCGAAGGAAGAAGATGTTGAGCGCGTCAGAGAGCTTGTCATGACGAATCCGAAAATCGTGGCTGTCGGAGAGACGGGCCTTGATTACGATCATATGTATTCGAAGAAGGAGAACCAGATCCATTTCTTCAAAGAGCTTCTGGATGTGGCTGAGGAAACGGGAAAGCCGCTCTTCCTTCACGAAAGGGATGCAGCGGATGATTTCATTGCCTGCTTCAAGGGCCATGAGGATCTCTGCCGCCGTGCAATCGTCCACTGCTATACGGGGGACAAGAAAACGCTTGAGCGCTTCCTCGATATGGGCTTCTACATCGGCATCACGGGATGGATCTGCGATGAAAGGCGCGGGGAGGCTCTGCAGGACGCTGTTTCCATCCTGCCTTTGGACCGCGTGATGATCGAGACGGATGCGCCGTACCTCACACCGAGGGGCTACCACCTGCCAAGGACGAACGTGCCGCAGAACATTACCTACGTGGCAGAAACGCTTGCCAGGTACATGCAGGTGCGCCTCGATCCGCTTCTCGAAGCAGCGAAAAAGAACACAGAAGACTTCTTCCACATCAAGAGCTGAGGGTCTCAAAAAAGACTCTCAGGTTTCACATGAGACACTATTGACTCATTTCAATGAGTATGATATGATTGTCTCATCTAAGACAGAAGTGTCTTATTTGATACAGTATAGTTGCAAATGAGAGAGGTGTTTTATGGAAACGGGGACCAGAGAAAACGAATTGAAGAAGCTGGCTTCCGCGCTCTGTATGAAACCGGGAGGCTCTGCCAGGGATCTGGCAGCGGCGGCCGGGATCAGCAAAGCGACATTCTACAGGGTGTATTCATCCAAAGACCATTTAGAAGAAATCCTGACGGAAAGGGCCGAAGAGGTCGTCGAAGGCCTTTTTGCCATTACGGAGAAGGATATCACGAGCCGCAATGCGCTTTCGGAAATGATGCGCTGGTGCTGCGACAACCGCGAGTACCTGATGTTCCTCTGCCGCTCGGCTCTTCTTGGCGACAGCTGCGTGGACACATGCCGCTGCTCGTATGACGACAGGATGAGAGCATTTTTCCTGAAGGGCCAGCAGCGAGGCGAATTCCGCGTCGATGTGCCGGCCGCTGTGATGGCGGAAATTTTCGGCGGCGAGATGGCCGCTTTGTTTGAAGCAGAAAGCCGGGGCCGGATCGCTTCGGCGATGATGGCGGATTATTGGGAGACCATATTCCTGTTCGGTGTGGAAGGTAAAGGAAAGAAGGAAAGCCATGAATAATATGAATGAGGTGAAATCACCGAAGAAGCCAGTATTGATGTACTACGTCATCATCTTCCTTCTGGTGATTCTGTTCAACTCCGCGGTCATGCCTGCATGGCGTGAACAGCAGGTGAAGGAAGTCGACTACTCGACATTTATGAACCTGACGGATGAGAAGAAGATCGACAAGGTCGAAGTGGATGAGAACCAGATCCTCTTTACGGAAAAGGGCGACACGAAGCAAACTTACAAGACAGCTCTCATGAATGACCCGCAGCTCGTCAGCCGTCTGCATGATTCCGGCGTCACATTCACCGGACAGATCGTGGACAAGATGAACCCGATCCTTTCCATCCTGCTCAGCTGGGTACTCCCGATCCTGATTTTCTTCTGGATCGGCCAGTACATGAATAAGCGTCTCATGAAAAACATGGGAGGCGGACCGGGAGCCATGCAGTTCGGCCTCGGCAAATCCAATGCGAAGATCTTCGTCAAACCGACAGACGGCATCCGCTTTGCCGATGTAGCCGGTGAAGATGAAGCGAAGGAAGGCTTGCAGGAGGTCGTCGAATACCTCCACAATCCGTCCAAGTACAAGGAAATCGGCGCGAAGATGCCGAAGGGCATCCTCCTCGTCGGACCGCCAGGCACAGGCAAGACCATGCTGGCCAAGGCAGTCGCAGGGGAATCGAACGTACCGTTCTTCTCCATTTCCGGTTCTGAATTCGTAGAAATGTTCGTCGGCATGGGCGCAGCCAAGGTCAGAGACCTCTTCAAGCAGGCGAAGGAAAAAGCACCATGTATCGTATTCATCGATGAAATCGATGCCATCGGCCAGAAGAGAGGCGCGACCTCCATCGGCGGCAATGATGAGCGTGAACAGACGCTGAACCAGCTCCTCACCGAGATGGACGGCTTCGAAGAAAACACAGGCGTCATCATTCTGGCGGCAACAAACCGTCCGGAATCCCTCGACCCCGCACTGACCCGTCCGGGCCGTTTCGACCGCCAGGTGCCGGTCGTCCTCCCAGACCTTCAGGGCCGCGTGGAAATCCTCAAGGTCCATGCTGCCAAGATCAAGACAGCTCCGAATATTGATTATGACAAAGTAGCGCGCATGGCTTCCGGCGCATCCGGCGCTGAGCTTGCGAACATCGTGAACGAAGCAGCCCTCCGCGCTGTCCGCGACCACAGAAAAGTCGCAACGCAGGAAGACATGGAAGAATCCATCGAAGTCGTCATTGCAGGCTACCAGAAGAAGCATGCGATCCTGACAGACAAGGAAAAATGCGTCGTCGCATACCATGAAATCGGCCACGCTCTCGTGGCTGCCATGCAGACACATTCCGCTCCTGTCCAGAAGATCACAATCATTCCTCGTACAAGCGGCGCTCTCGGCTACACGATGCAGGTCGAAGAAGGCAACCATTACCTCATGAGCAAGGAAGAAATGGAAAACCAGATCGCTACCCTGACCGGCGGCCGCGCAGCTGAAGAAGTCGTATTCCATACATCCACAAGCGGCGCTTCCAACGATATCGAAAAGGCTACCCGCCTTGCCAGAGCCATGATCACACGCTTCGGCATGAGTGATGAATTCGGCATGGTCGCTATGGAAACCGTCACGAACCAGTACCTCGGCGGAGACACGACACTCGCATGCTCGCCTGAAACTCAGGCAAGAATCGACAAAGCCGTATCTGCCCTCATCAAGAAGCAGTACGAAAAGGCTGTCCAGATTCTGGAAAACAACAGAAGAACACTCGATGCTCTTGCGAAATTCCTGTATGAAAAGGAAACCATCACTGGCGAACAGTTCATGGGCATCGTAGAAGAACAGAAGAAAGCATCCGAAGGAAATGGCAGCGCGCCATCCGCTCCTTCCGCTCCATCTGCTCCATCTGTCCCGGAAACCCCGCCCGCTGAAGCTCCCAAAGAGGATGCTCCGGCACCGGGCGCTCCCCAGTCAGTCAAGAACGTACCACCCCTTAATCTGGAGAGGTAACGAAGAGTAATCAGTAATTAATAGAAGAGGATGTGCATGAAAAGTGTGCATCCTCTTTTTTCATGGAATCTTTATGGAATAATTTCCATTTCCTTCTATGGAAGAAGGGGCTTGTATAGTACAATAAATAAAACTGATGCATTCGCAGCTCCGGGCTGCTGCCTTTTGACTGGAGGCATGACCATGGACTTTAAGAATAAAAAGACAACGATTGCGCTCATCGTGTGCGCGGTCATTCTGGCGCTGATCGGCTGGCGCGTCTGGGCGAATATCCAGGCGAAGAAAGCCGAGGCGAACCGAAGCGGCAAGGAGAAGGTCGCTGTCGTGACGGCGGCTTATCCTGAGAGAAAGACGATCGTCCCGAAGTTCCGCTTCTCGGGGACGCTTGATCCTGTCTGGCAGGCAGATGTCGCCGCCAAGGTGGACGGACGCATTGAACAGGTGCTCGTCAATGAAGGCGATGCTGTCAGCGCGGGCGAGGTCCTTGCCATCCTTGACCGGACAGATACGGATGCATCGCTTCTCAATGCCAAAGGGCTCTATGCGGATGCCAAGACGGATTATGAAAAAGCGCAGGCAGATCTTGCGCGTTATACGAAGCTCTACGCAGCAGGCGCTATTTCCAAGGAAAGCCTCGACAATAAGCAGTTCGCCCTGGAGAATGCGAAGGGCAAGCTGGATGCAGCACAGGGAAATCTGAATTCCGCAGACTCCCAGGCAGGCGGCACGAGGGTGACGACGCCGCGTCCGGGCATCATCCAGAAACGGTACTATCAGGAGGGCTACTATGCCAAGGTCGGCACAGCCCTTTTCCAGATTGCAGATATTTCGACGCTCCTTGCCAAGATCGATGTGCCGGAAGGGTACGTCCAGAGCATTGCTGTCGGAAATCCTGTCGAGATCCATATCCCGTCCATGAGCGGGGACAATAAGACTGTCCAGGGCATCATCACAAGGATCAGCCCGGTGGCGACGCTGCCTGCCCGCACGTTTGAAGCGGAAGTTTCCGTAGACAATTCGGATGGAAGGCTCCGCGGCGGCGTGTATGCCGATACGACGCTCACGGCGAACCCGAAGGACAATGCGCTGACGATTCCGATGTCTGCGATCGTCATGAGAGACGACCAGAGGACGGTCTACGTCATTGAAGACGGCCACGCCGTGAGGAAGGTCATCACGACGGGCTATATCGGAGAGAATCTTGTCGAAGTGCTGTCGGGCCTTTCAGAGAAGGACCAGGTCATCACGGGAGGACAGAATAAGTTCAAGGAAGGCGGCCAGGTCAAAGTATTAGGCGAAGGCTGATTTCAGGGGGAGCCTATGATCAAGACATTCATCAACAGGCCCGTATTCACGACCATGTTCATCCTGGTCTTCGTGGTATTCGGGCTGTGGTCGTACCCGAAGCTTGGCGTCGACCTCTATCCGGACGTCGATCTCCCGCTCGTCGCCGTCACCGTCACCTACGAAGGCACGGCGCCGGAGGAAATGGAGACGCTCGTCACCAAACCTATAGAAAACCGCATCAGCCAGGTCTCTGGCATCAAGACGATCACCAGCACCATCCGTGAAGGATATTCCCAGACGGTGCTGGAATTTGAGATTGGTACGGATCCAAGACAGATGGCGTCCGAAGTACGCGAAAAAGTGGCAGGCGTGAGGAAACGTCTGCCTGACGACATCGATGAACCAGTCGTTGCGCGTTTCGATTCGGCATCAAGCCCTGTCGCTACATATTCCTTTTCTTCGGACACAAGGAGTACGGAGGAAATCCGCCGCCTCCTGAATGATTCCGTCGTCGACCGCCTGCAGATGGTCGAGGGCGTTGCTGATGTCAATGTCCACGGTGCATCCGACCGCGCAGTGAAGGTGCATGTCAATTCGGAAAAGCTCAAAGCATACGGCATTTCTTTCCAGACAATCTTGGCCAAGGTCAATAATGCGAACCTTAATACCCCGGGCGGCAAGATCCGTGACGACCACAATACAATTACCGTCCGCACGATGGGCAAGCTCAATACGATCGATGATTTCAAGAACATCGTCGTGGCCAATATCAACGGGAAGCCGGTCTACCTGACCGATGTCGCTGATGTCGAAGATGCTTGGGAAGACGAAGAAACGTACTCCCGCACGAACGGTGTGCCGTCTGTCCTCATGTCTGTCAGGAAGCAGTCGAGGACGAATACGGTCAATGTCATCGACAGCGTCAATGAAGAGCTCTCTGCCATCGAGAAGAGCGACCTCCCTCCGGATATCAAAGTCAATATCATCAATGACCAGTCCCTCTTCATCCGCGAGAACGTAGGGGACGTATGGAACACGATCATTTTCGGCGGGTTCCTCGCGCTCCTCATCACGTACCTCTTCTTAGGGGACCTTCGCGCGACGATCATCGGCGGCCTCGCCATCCCTGTGTCCGTCATCTCGACCTTCTTCCTGATGCGGACGCTCGATTTCACGATGAATAACATGTCCCTCATGGGCCTTTCGCTGGCCGTGGGTTTTTTGATCGACGATGCCATCGTCCTTGTTGAAAATATTTTCCGCCACATGGAGCTCGGCAAGCGGCCGAAGATTGCCTCTGCCGATGCGACGAAGGAACTGATGCTGGCCATCCTTGCCACATCCATGTCCCTTCTGGCGGTATTCGTGCCGATCGGCAGCATGGGTGAGACAATCGGGCAGTACTTCAAGCAGTTCGGGCTGACCGTCGCCTGCGCCGTCGTCTTCTCGACGATCTGCGCCTATACACTGACGCCGATGCTTTCCGCCTACTGGCTGAAGCTTCCTGATGTGAGTACCAAGGGACGGCCGAGAATCGTCAGCATGATCCTTCGCAAGTTCAATTTCGGGTTTGAGAGAATCCGTCTTGTCTATAACCGTTTCATGATGTATGCCGTCGAGCGTCCGTGGAAGATCGTCCTCATCGCCGTGGCAACGCTTGGTTTCAACCTGCTCCTCATCCCGTTCGTAGGGACTGAGCTGCAGCCTGTCTATGACTCGGGTGAATTCCGTGTCAACTTGAAAGCGCCTCCGGGCGTGGGCCTTCTCCAGATGGAGGAATGGTCCAAGCCATTGGAAGAAACGATTCTGGAAGAGCCGGAAGTCCTCGTTTCTTCTATGTGGCTGGGCGGCACAAGAACGCCTGTCAATGAAGGTGGCATCAATATCAAGCTGAAGCCGCTCGATGAAAGAGACCGCTCCATGACGGAAATCATGGCAGACCTTAGAAAGAAATTCTCGGACATCGGCACGATGCAGGTCGGTGTCGTCACAAACCAGGGCGGCCGCAATGATCCGCGTCCTGTCCAGATCGGCCTTCGCGGAAGTGATTTGAAGAAACTGACGGGGTATGCGAACGATCTTGCCGAACGCATCCGCCAGGTGCCGGGTGCAACGGATGTCGAAGTCGTCGGCATCTCTCCGGAGCCTGAAATCGTTGTTCGCCTGAATCAGCTCAAGGCAAGCCAGCTGGGCCTTGATAATACAGAAGTCGGCAAAGTCGTGCAGTATGCCTTCCAGGGCAAGAGCACGAGTCATTCCTACACGATCGGAAACGATGACTACGATATCATCCTCCAGATGGGAAAGGACGACAGAAGGACGCTTTCCGACGTGCAGAACCTTCGCGTCTCCACGACGAACGGCACCTTCGTCCGCCTGGGTGATATTGCCGATATCACGCTCTCTTCGGGCCCGACCCGTATCGGCCGCGAAGGACGCCAGAGACAGATTGCCGTTTATGCGAATGCTGCCGGCATTTCTTCCGGTGAACTGCTGAGTGAAATCCAGAACAAGATTATTCCGGATATGAATATGGAAATCGGCTACAATTACAAGCTGATCGGCGACTCGGACATGATGGGCCGCGTCTTCAAAGAAATTGCAAAAGCCGTCATCCTTGCCATCATCCTTATTTACATGGTGCTCGGTGCAGAATTTGAAAGCTTCCGCCAGCCGCTTGTCATCATGATGAGTCTTCCTTTCGCGGTCATCGGTGCCGTGCTTGCGCTCCTTCTGGCCAACCAGACGGCAAACATGATGTCCCTCATCGGTTTCACGATGCTGCTCGGCCTTGTCACGAAGAATGCCATCCTCCTTGTCGACTATGCCAACCAGGCAAGAGACAGGGGCAAGGATGTGAAGTCTGCGATCCTTGAAGCGTGCTCGCTCCGTCTTCGTCCGATCTGCATGACAACACTCTCGACCATCCTCGGCATGCTACCTGTCGCCCTCGGCCTTGGCGCCGGCGCAGAGCTCCGCCAGTCCATGGGCGTCGTCCTGATCGGTGGTCTCACAACCTCGACGCTTCTGACACTCGTCGTCGTACCATTGATTTACCTTTTGACGGAACGTCACACAAAGAGAAATTTGAGTGACGAAAGCACAAACCCACAAACTCAAAATGGATGATTTTTAATAGCAAAAATTCATAAGCGATATAATAAAATTTTATACAATATAAATGAAACGTATATTATAACCCATGGGGTATCTGAATACATACCTATAATACGAGATGTATTAATGTTTGGCGGAGGTTATGAATGATGGAAATCATGATAAGAAAAGGGAAAGCAGACGATGCCGCGGATTTAGCGGACGTTGAGACTGCATGCTTTCCGCCGGCAGAAGCTGCCACGGCTGAAGAAATCGCTGCGCGCCTTTCCGTCTATCCTTCCCATTTCTTCCTTCTTTATGCGGACGGAATTTTGACCGGCTTCATTGACGGCATGGTGACAAATGAGAAAGACCTTAGGGATGAGATGTATGCCGATGCCTCCCTCCATGATGAAGCGGGGGACTGGCAGATGATATTCGGGCTGAACACACTCCCATCCTATCGGAGACTTGGTCTTGCCGGCCGCCTCATCGAAGCCATGAAAGAAGACGCGAAAAAACAGGGCAGGAAAGGAATCGTTCTCACCTGCAAAGAAGAGCTCATTCACTATTACGCAAAGTTCGGCTTTGAAAATGAAGGAAAATCAAACTCCTCCCACGGGAATGTCACCTGGTACCAGATGCGCCTCACATTTTGAGAATGACAGAATTGACCGTGTTGACAATGACTCAATTTAGGGAAATTTAAATTTGTCAACGATCAAGGGGCAAGATGCAGGATATCACGTGCAAAAGGATCTCACATTGTATAAAATCTATTTATACCCCATTACAGGAAAACGTGAAATATATAATAGATAGCTATGTTCTGGCGGTTTTTATCCGCTGTGAATAAATCGTATATTTTTCTTCCTATAGCGCGTTCGATATTTTATAATATATACAGTATACTTATATACCAATCATGCAGGAGGTATGCATGAAATTTCGCTGTGTATGGAGCATCGTGCTAATACTTGGCCTGGCAGCAGCCGGGACGCAGGCAGAAGCGGCGGGGGACAGGGCGGTGATTGCTCATTCCGCTTACGATCTGGAAGAAAAAGGAAATCAGGAATTCAGCACTCGTTCACTCTTCACGGAAGACGGGACGGGAAAGCAGGAGACTACGTTTTTCTTTAATGACGGTTTCGGCCGTCTGACGGAATTTCATGAGTACACAGAAGGCGCGAGGATGTTTCTGATCATCCGGCAGAACATGAACGTCGTCTGGCAGGGAAGCTGCCGCGTCACGGATCACCGGTTCTCAGTCTATAGAAGGGAATCGAATGGACGTGTTTATTTTCAGATACGCATGGGTCAACATGAGTATTCCGCTGAAATCGGCCGTGATGACCGGTGGACCGTTACGGAAAGCGGTCTTCCCGTTGCCTCGGATCCCATAGAATTATCGTGGAATGCCTGACAAAAGCCGGGCCCGGTGACAGGGGACTTCATGACAATCATGAAATCCGCCTTTTCTAATTCGGGGGAACGTAGTATAATAATTGCAATTGTTTTATAAGAATGATTTGCATATTTACATGACTATGGACCAGAGCGCATGACCGGATACCTATCCTTATGGAGCGTTAATCAATAATCGAAAGGGTGAGAGCTATGAAGAAACAGATTCATTTAAGAGCGGAAGATCTGAACAACAGCGACAAGCTGGGGCTGACCTACAACCTGGGGCAGGTGCACAAGCGTATGCTTCTTCGTCAGTCGGGCATCATGAAGAAGTTCGGCCTGACCGCACGTCAGTCGCTGATTATCGCTTACCTTTCCACGCATAAAAAAGATGTTGTCACCCAGAAGACACTGGAAGAACATCTGCACCTGACGAATCCGACCATTACTGTCATGGTCAAATCCATGATCGACAACGGCCTGATCCGCAAGGAACGCGTGCCGGAAGATGCAAGAAAGTACAGACTGTACATGACCGAGAAGGCAAAACAGGTCGAAAAGGCAAGCCTGCAGGCTGCCAAGACACTCGACCAGTCCTTCTATGAAGGCGTATTAGAGAGCGATTTGAAAGTTTTCAAGGGCGTTCTTGGCCAGATTGCGAAGAATCTGGATATGGTTTGATAAGAAGCGGGAAAAGGATGCACACGATTTGCGGTGCATCCTTTTTTGTTGCGCAAGTTATAGTTTCATTTTCTTTGTTTTGCTGTATAATGAACGGAAAAGCCCCCTACAAGGGAACGGAGGTTAAAATGAGAAAACCAATCGTGGCCGTTACGGCCGATACACTTCTGGCTGAAATGAAGCCAATCAATCAGAAAATGGCGGACTATGCGCCAAGACCTTTGATCGACGCGCTGGGACGCAATGGATTCCTTCCCGTAATCCTTCCATACAATGACTATGCGGAAGCAGAAGAACTCGTCGGCACCTTCGATGCCCTCGTCCTTCCAGGCGGCCCGAATCCGACGCCGCGCTTCTACTATGAAGATCCGATCTGGAGCATCGGGCCGACGTATGAGAAGAGAGATAAGTTCGAAATCGACCTCATACAGGCATGCATCAAGGCAGGAAAACCGATCCTCGGCATCTGCCGCGGCCTGCAGATCCTGAACGTCGCTCTGGGCGGCACCCTCTGGCAGGACATGCAGTCGCAGAATTCAGGCGCCTTCATCCAGCACATGCAGAGAGCACCGGGAAATATCGCGACGCACTATATCGAAGTTGAGAAAGATACAAGACTGATGGACATCTTAGGCGAGGGCCTCTACGTCAACTCCCGCCACAGAGAAGGCATCAAGAAACTCGCCCAGGGCCTCCGCCCGGCCGCAAGGACAAGAGACGGCGTCATCGAAGCCGTCGAAAGCGAAGAAGGCGACCTCCTTGCCGCCGTCCAGTGGCATCCGGAAAACATGGACCCGGAAACCATGGACCCCCTCTTCCGCGCTTTCATGGACAGAGTCCTGAAACATATGGGCATAGAAGAATAAAAGAAAGGGCTGCAGCAGGATGATTTCACATTCTGCTGCAGCCCTTTTGCATTTCTTTTACATCCCTGCTTTATATTATACATAGTAGATAATAATAAATAAAGGAAATCCATATTCATCAATCAGAAAGCGAAAACAATGACGGGGAGGTTATGGGAAGAAGGATTCATCAACTTTTGGACAAAGAAAAAGAGGACCGGTTCGCGCCGGTCCCCAAAAATAAAACAAAGGAAAAGGGATATAAGGAGTGAACCTCTTATGTGAGAAACGTAAGAGGCTGCTAATTGTGAGGACAAATCAGGATCCGTACATCCGGATTTGCCTTCAAAGAGAGTATATCATATAATTTTCGATTTTGAAAATATATTTCAATTAGAATTTGATAAGAATTATCGAAATTACATTGCATGCTATGATTTTATCGGGAAAGCGGTATTCATGGATAGGAGAAAAGGCAAATGAAATCCGATGTTTCCTGTCTTTTTGGAAAAAGAAATTTAAAAAGCGTATGCTTTTCTCATTTCTCTTGACCGCGCTCTGTGGTAGAATGGACTTGAAATGTCTTTTTTTAGGAGGTGTTACGTTGTTCGCTTATGCGTTCACGTTTCTTGTCGCGCTTGCCGTCACGTTCGTACTGACGCCTGTCGTGAAGAACTTCGCCATCCGCATCGGAGCCGTAGACAAGCCTGACGCCAGGAAGGTGCATCACGGGCTGGTACCCCGGCTCGGAGGCCTTGCGATTTACGCGGGCTTCATGGTCTCTGCGATCACGACGATCGGTTTTACGTATGAGATGGTCGGCATCATGGCCGGCGCTACGTTCCTGATCATTGTCGGCGTTGCGGACGACGTCGTTTCCCTGCGCCCGAAGGTCAAGCTTCTGGGGCAGATCATTGCGGCAGCGATTCCTGTCGTGATTTTCAACATCAATATTGACTGGATCAATGTGCCATGGCATGGCATCGTCTACCTGCCGGCTGTCATTTCCATCCCGCTTACGATTTTCTGGATCATCGGCTTCATCAATACGGTGAACCTGATCGACGGGCTCGACGGCCTTGCTGCCGGGATTGCGACGATCGCATCCATTGCCATCGCCCTTCTGGCTTTCCAGATGGGACAGTGGACAGCAGCGGCAGCCATGGTCGCCATGACCGGCGCATGCCTGGCATTCCTGCAGTACAACTTCAACCCGGCTAAGATTTTCATGGGAGATACGGGCTCGATGTTCCTGGGCTACATCATTGCGGCTGTTTCCGTCATGGGATCTATGAAGACAGCTGCGGCTGCCGTCCTGATCGTTCCGCTCGTTGCGCTTGCCGTGCCGATCACGGATACGCTTCTTGCAATCGTCCGCAGGAAGAGCAGCGGCGTTCCGATTTTCTCGCCGGATAAGAACCACCTGCATCACAGGCTCCTTGCCAAGGGCCTCAATCAGAAGCAGGTTGTCCTCATCATGTACGCACTGACCGCCTTCTTCTCCTGCATCGCTCTCGTTGTCATCCACCTGAGCCTCTGGGCAGGGATTGCCATCGTGGCAGCTGCTCTCATCCTCTTCATCCTCTGGGCAAGGAAACTCGGGGTCATGAAGGAAATCGTTCCTTCCCCTTACCAGATGAAAATGAAGAAGGAAAAGGAAGAAAAGGGTAAAGAATCCAAGTCGAAAGGGCCGGAAGAAAAGCCGGCACTGAAATAAATCCGGGCGACCGGAATCAAGGGAGATAAGGGATATGTTAAAGGTAATGACGATATTCGGCACCAGACCGGAAGCCATCAAGATGGCGCCCCTTGTCAGGGAACTGCTGAAGCATGAAGAAATTGATACCAAGGTCTGCCTGACCGCCCAGCACAGGGAAATGCTCGATCAGGTCGTCGACCTCTTCGGACTGCCTGTCGACTATGATCTCGACATCATGAAGAGCGGACAGTCTCTCTATGACATCACCGCCCGCGTCCTCCGCGGCCTGGAAGATGTACTGAAGAAGGAAAAACCGGATTACGTCCTTGTCCACGGCGACACGACGACGACCTTCACGGCCGCTCTTGCCGCTTTCTACCAGCAGATCCGCATCGGACACGTCGAAGCAGGCCTGCGCACGGGAAATCTTCTTTCCCCGTTCCCGGAAGAAGCGAACCGCCAGCTGACAGGCGTTCTTGCTAATGTGAACTTCGCACCGACAGAAACAGCCCGTCAGAACCTTCTCCGTGAAAACAAGAGCGATGATTCCATTTTCGTAACAGGCAATACCGTCATCGACGCGCTCCTTACAACCGTCAAGAAGGATTACCATTTCGAAGATCCGGAAATCGAAGCCATTGAAGAACACAAGAGAGTCATCCTCGTGACGACGCATCGAAGAGAAAACCTGGGCGACCCCATGCACCACGTCTACAGAGCGCTCCGCCGCCTTGTGGAATCCGTGCCGGATACGGAAGTCGTCTTCCCGGTTCACAGGAATCCGCTCGTACGCGAAGCTGTTTCCGAAGAACTCGAAGGAGTTCCGGGCATCCATCTCGTCGACCCGATGGAATATGAACCATTCACAAACCTCATGGCGCGCGCTGCCATCGTCCTCACCGATTCCGGCGGAATCCAGGAAGAGGCGCCGAGCCTCGGGAAACCGGTCCTCGTCCTTCGCGACACGACCGAAAGACCCGAAGCCGTCGAAGCCGGCACGGTCCGCTTAGTCGGCACGGATGAGGAAAAAGTATTCCAGACGGCGTACAAGCTTCTTACCGATGAAAAAGAATACAAAGCAATGGCAGAAGCCGTCAATCCATATGGCGACGGCAAATCTGCAGCACGCATCGTTGATTATTTACTTTGGAAGGAAAGAATCAGCGGCAAAAAACCTATGAAATTTATAGCCAATAAAGAATCATTATGATATACTGAAACAGTATAAATAATTTTTTGCGTCTTGTTCATTACTGAAGGGGCGCAATTTGATGAGATAATCCCGTTCCGGAGCGAATATGGATGAGAATCCGAAGAAGAAAAACAAACCTGTTTCTGATTTTGATGCTCTCCATAGTATAGCTGTAGCTACGGGCGCCGGATTCACATTGCTGTCGTCGATCGGCGTGGGCGTTTGGCTTGGGCTTAAATGTGATGAGTATTTTGGCACGAAGCCCTTCGGATTGATTGTTCTGTCCATTGTAGGTGCCGCCAGCGGACTCTGGTCCGTCGTGAAACAGATGCTGGGGAAATAAACTGAAAATGAACTGTGATTCTGCATTTCCGGATTACACAAAGAAAATTACATATCTTCTGCTGGTTCTCGCCGCTGTTGGCGGGATCGTCACTCAGTTGATCTGGGGGTGGCGGGTTAGTGTCGCTTTTTCGCTGGCGGCTCTTTTTCACGCTGCCTTTTTCCTGTTTCTTAGAAAAATGTATCTCTTCTGGACAGAAACCGGCAGAGATAACTTATTCATCGGCCGCCGCATCGCGGAATTTGCTTCCGGCCGGTTTTTCATTGAAATCCTGCTTTGTGTTCTCGTCGTGGTATTCACGCCGCTGAACATTTTAGGTTTTTTAGCTGGCTTACTATCACTGGTGGCTGCAACCTATTGGGAGCGAATCGCCAGTGCTATTAAGGAATAACTGTTTTTTTCTTGACATTCCAGTAAGAGAGAGGGGGTGAGATTATGCATCTTCATACAGGTACGCATGCTGTACAACAGTTGCTTGGGATGCAGGTCAACATGGACACCATTTTTACAACATGGCTGACTGCACTCATTGTTTTCCTTGTTGTCTTTGCCGCATCCCGCGGAAAGAAACTGGTCCCGACCGGGGTTCAGAACTGCGTTGAAATCCTTGTTGAGGGCCTGCTTTCCCAGTTCGAAAAGAACGTAGGACCTAAGTACAGACAAGTCGTGCCGGCTCTGCTGACGCTGTTCCTGTTCATCTTGACAGCTAACCAGCTCGGGCTTCTGCCGACGGAACACCTGACAGCATCACCGACCAGTGATATCAATACGACACTGGGCCTGGCACTTGCGGTCACGCTCCTCATTCACGTCCTGTTTATTGCCAATCAAGGCGTTGGGAAATGGATCAAGCACTTCTTTGAACCGTTCCCCGTATTCGTCTTCATCAATTTGGTAGAAGAAATCTCAAGACCAGTTACACTGGCTATGCGTCTATTCGGCAATATTCTGGCCGGCGAAATTCTTTTGGAACTGCTGTACGCTCTGTGCCCCTGGCTCATACCGATCATCTGGATCGCATTCAGCGTCTTTGTAGGGTGCGTACAGGCGTATATTTTCACGACATTGTCTTCTGTGTATCTGAAACATAGTTTGTGATCGTCCATGGCAGCGCCGTCTGCGTAAACCGGTACCTATTTTGTTTAACACGGCGCCGTCCGTCCAAACGGTACTTAAAATCATCCGGATGCCCCGGAAAATTCAAATTATCCTCAGGAGGAATTAATCATTATGGAACAGGCTATTATCGTTCAGTATTCTCTTATTGCAGCAGCAATCATCTCTGGATGCGCTTCTCTGGCAGCAGCATTCTCTGACTCCCGTGCAGCAAGCTCCGCTCTCGAGGGCATGACCCGCCAGCCTGAAATGGCAGGCTCCCTGTTCACCAACATGCTCGTTGCTATCGGTCTGATCGAATCTATTCCGATTATCGCTATCGTCATCGCTATTGTCCTCGTATTCGCTAACCCATTCCTTGGATAATAATTCATAACGATTGAGTTATTTCACTAAGGAGGGAGCTCATTGGTAGACATTAACGGTACACTGCTGATTCAGATCGTTAACTTCCTCATCTTTGTTGCCATTTTGGGCCATTTCTGCTACAAACCGGTCATTAAAGTGCTGGACGAACGCAAGCAGCACATTAAAAATGATCTGGATTCTGCTGCAAACAATAGAGCAGACGCTGAAAAGCTGAAAGAAAGCTATGAAGCTCAGCTCCGTGACGCAGAAGTCAGAGCACAGGAGATTGTAGACAAAGCAGTCAAGGAAGCCAAAGTACAGGCGCAGGCACAGATTGACGAAGCACATGCAGCTATTCAGAAGTCCAAGGACCAGGCTACCCAGCAGATCGAAAGAGAACGTAAGGACGCTCTCGAAGATCTGAAGGCTCAGGTAGCTGACCTTTCCTGCGAAATCGCTGCTAAGATCATCAGTAAGAACATGACACCGGACGCAAACGACCGGCTCATCGCGGAAAGCATCGCCAAGCTGGATGCTAAAAAAGCGGGTAAATAATCATGGATAAGAACGTAGTTCTTGCAAGAAAATACGGTCGCGCCATCTATGAAATAGCCGCTGAACAAAACAGCCTTGAAAAAACTGGAGAAGAACTTCACTTAATCGCTGACACCATCATGGGGAACGATGAACTGAAGCAGCTTCTTTTCCATCCTCTGCTTGCGAAGGATGTCAAGAAAGATACATTAAATAAATTATTTGCAGATAAGGTTCAGCCTGTAGTTCTGCAGTTCTGCTATGTCGTCATCGACAAAGACCGTTTCACCGATTTCCCGGCAATGGTCGACGTCTATGCGGCTCTGGCTAATGAAGGCATGGGAATTGAAGAAGCAGTGGTTACATCCGCTCTTCCGCTCACCAAAACCCAGGTCGAAGCCCTGAAGGCAAAACTTTCCGAAATCACTGGAAAGAAGATTGTCATGAAGCAGAAGGTAGACTCGGCGTTGATTGGTGGTTTTACCGTCCAAGTAGGCGATCGCCTGATCGATGGATCCGTGGCTAGACAGCTGCAGACTTTGAAAAATATTATGAAACAAAGAGATTGAGGTGACTTCTAGGAAATGAAAATCAGTTCAGATGAAATTACATCTGTCATTAAAAAACAGATTGAAAACTACAAAGTAGACCTCAATGTCGATGAAGTAGGTACGGTTCTTGAAGTCGGCGATGGCATTGCCCATGTGTACGGCCTTCAGAATTGCATGGCCGGCGAACTGCTCGAACTTCCGAACGGCGTATACGGCATGGCACTCAACCTGGAAGAAAGCAACGTAGGTGCCGTTCTTCTGGGTCGCTCCGAAACCATTAAGGAAGGCGACGTTGTTAAGAGAACAGGTCACCTGATGCAGGTTCCGGTAGGCGATGCAGTTATCGGACGCGTAGTAAACGCGCTCGGACAGCCAATCGACGGCAAAGGCGAAATCAAAACCGACGAATATCGCGACATTGAAATCAAAGCACCGGGCATTGCTGACAGACAGCCAGTTAATGTACCGCTGCAGACAGGTCTGAAATCCATTGACTCCATGGTTCCGATCGGCCGCGGCCAGCGCGAACTGATCATCGGCGACCGTGGTACTGGTAAGACGGCTATCGGCATCGATACCATCCTGAACCAGAAGGGTCAGAACGTTATCTGCATTTACGTATCCATCGGACAGAAAAACTCCAACGTTGTCCGTGTATATGAAAAATTGAAACAGGCCGGCGCTATGGATTACTCCATCATCGTTCATGCCGGCGCATCCGAAGGTTCCCCGATGCAGTACCTCGCACCATACTCTGGTGTATCCATCGCTGAACACTTCATGCATCAGGGCAAAGACGTCCTCATTATTTATGATGACCTCTCCAAACACGCAGTAGCATACCGCGCAATGTCCCTGCTGCTCCGCCGTCCGCCAGGACGTGAAGCTTATCCAGGCGACGTATTCTATCTGCACTCCCGTCTGCTGGAACGTGCTGCCCGCCTCTCCAATGAACTGGGCGGCGGCTCCATCACCGCACTGCCGATCATCGAAACATTGGCAGGCGACGTAGGCGCATACATTCCGACCAACGTTATTTCCATCACCGACGGCCAGATTTATCTGGAAACCGCACTCTTCTATTCCGGTATCCGTCCGGCTATCAACGTAGGTCTGTCCGTATCCCGTGTAGGTGGTTCCGCACAGATCAAAGCTATGAAACAGGTCGCAGGTACCCTGCGTCTGGATCTGGCACAGTACCGCGAACTTGCTGCATTCGCTCAGTTCGGTTCCGACCTGGACGCTGCAACCAAGGCACAGATTGACCGCGGTCAGAGAACGACTGAAATCCTGAAACAGCCGCAGTACACCCCATACCCGGTCGAAGACCAGGTACAGGTCCTCTACGTAGCAGTTAAAGGCTACTTCGATGATGTTGCAGTTGACGAAGTCGTTGATTTCGAACACCGCATCCTTGCATTCCTCCACAGCACCCATCCGGAAATCGGAGAAGACATCGTGAAGAACAAGAAGCTGACAGAAGCAAACGAAGAGAAACTGAAAGCAGCTATTCTTGAATTCAAGGAACGTTACGCAGCTACGAAATCCCAGGATAAGTCTGAAACGGTAGAGGGGTGATCTGATTGGAAAGTACGCGTGATATAAAAGGGCGCATTAAATCTGTCACCAACATCCAGCAGATCACAAAAGCAATGAAGATGGTTGCCGCTGCCCGTCTGCGCAAAGCAGAAGAAAAAGCAAACGGCTCCCGTCCTTATGCTGAAAAGATCGGAGAGCTCTTGCGCCGTGCTTCTTCGGTAACTCCCGATTTTACCAGCACGCTCTTCAGAACAGGCAAGGTAAAGAAGGTCGGCTATCTGGTCATCAGCGCCGATAAAGGCCTTGCGGGCGCTTTTAACTCCAACGTTATGAAGCGGACACTGCAGGAAATCTCCGGAAGGGATCGTTCCGAATACGCTCTTTACGTTTGCGGAAAACAGGGTAGAAACTACCTGAAATTCCGTGGATACGATCTTGATTCCTATCATTTCGGCTTTTCTGATAAACCTACCGCCCAGGATTCCATCGATCTCGCGAAGGAAATGGTTGACTACTTCGTGACCGAGGAAGTGGACGAAGTTTATGTGATTTACACGAAATTCATCACCGCTCTGCATCAGCAGGTACTCGTCGAGAAGATTCTTCCCGTCGAAGCTCCTGAGGCAGATGAGGAAACCGGCAACGGATCTGAAAAGAAATGGAAAGAAGCGCCATACATTTTCATGCCTGACGCTTACACAGTTCTCTCCAGACTCCTTCCGGAATACGTACAGGTCAAGGTTTACAACGCCATGCTCCAGTCCGCTGCTTCCGAACTTGGAAGCCGTATGGCTGCCATGTCCGCTGCAACCGACAACGCTACGGAAAGAATCGCCGACCTCAACCTCACGTACAACAAAGCACGTCAGGCTCAGGTCACCAACGAAATTTCCGAAATCGTCGGCGGCGCAGCTGCGCTTGAATAAACCGCTTAACATATTAAGGAGGAATGCTTCTTCATGGCAAATGAACAGGAGATGCAGGTAGGTAAAGTAGTCCAGGTCATCGGCGCAGTCGTTGATATTGCTTTCGATGATGATAAGGAACTTCCTGCCATCTATAACGCAATCCATGTAAAAGATGATAAAGCCAGCGTTCCTGTTGATGTCATCTGCGAAACCATGCAGCATCTGGGCGACGGAGTCGTCCGCGCTGTTGCAATGAGTTCCACAGACGGCATGGTACGCGGCATGAAAGCCGTTGACACCGGCCGTGCTATTGCAGCACCGGTAGGTGACGGCTGCCTCGGACGTATTTTCAACGTCCTTGGACAGACAGTAGACAACGACCCGACGAAAGTCGACGCAGCTGACTACTGGCCGATTCACCGTGAGGCACCGGCCTTCAAAGACCAGTCTCCGGCAGCTGAAATTTTCGAAACAGGCATCAAAGTCGTAGACCTTATCTGCCCATACGCAAAGGGTGGTAAAATCGGTCTGTTCGGCGGCGCAGGTGTAGGCAAGACAGTCCTGATTCAGGAACTGATCCACAACGTCGCAACCGAACACGACGGCTGCTCCGTATTCTGCGGCGTAGGCGAACGTACCCGTGAAGGCAACGACCTTTGGGGCGAAATGAAAGAATCCGGCGTCCTGAACAAGGTTGCCCTCGTATACGGCCAGATGAACGAACCGCCGGGAGCTCGTATGAGAGTTGCTCTGACAGGTCTGACAATGGCTGAATACTTCCGCGATAAGCAGGGACAGGACGTACTGCTCTTCGTAGATAACATTTTCCGTTTCGTTCAGGCAGGCTCTGAAGTATCCGCACTGCTCGGACGTATGCCGTCCGCCGTTGGTTATCAGCCAACCCTGGCAACCGATATCGGCGAACTGCAGGAACGTATTACATCCACAAAGAACGGCTCCATCACATCCATTCAGGCAGTATACGTACCGGCCGACGACTTAACCGACCCGGCTCCGGCAGGCGTATTCACCCACTTGGATGCTACCACCGTATTGAACCGTTCCATCGCCGAACTCGGCATTTACCCGGCAGTAGATCCGCTCGACTCCACTTCCCGTATTCTTGACCCGAACGTACTCGGCGAAGAACACTACGAAGTAGCCCGCGGCGTACAGGCTATTCTGCAGCGTTACAAGGAACTCCAGGATATCATCGCCATCCTCGGTATGGAAGAACTTTCCGACGACGATAAAGTCATCGTTGCTCGTGCAAGAAAGATCCAGAGATTCCTGTCTCAGCCGTTCTTCGTAGCTGAACAGTTCACCGGCTCCCCCGGCAGATACGTTCCGCTGAAGGAAACCATCAGAGGCTTCAAGGAAATCCTTGCAGGCCAGCATGATGACATGCCAGAAGGCGCATTCTACATGGTCGGCACTATTGACGAAGCAATGGAAAAGGCTGAAAAGATGAAGAAAGGGGAATAAGCCATGGCTGATACCCTTGAAAATCCAATGCACGTCGAAGTCATCAGTCCAGACGGTCCTATTTTTACACAGGACGGCGTGGATCTGGTGGTTGCCCGTGCGGAAGACGGCGAATTCGGTATCGAAAAGCGCCACCTTCCCCTTGTTGCTGCTCTCGAAATGTGCTGCGTGCGCATAAAGACAGGTGACAAGGAACAGAGAGTTGCCGTATTCGGCGGCTTCCTTGAAGTCAATGACAACCACGTCAACATCATCGCTCCTCTTGCTGAACTCGCAGACAACATCGACGTTGCCCGCGTTCAGGCAGCTAAGAAACGCGCTGAAGACAGACTGGCTTCCAAGAAAGAAGACGTCGATGTAGATCGCGCCAGACTCGCGCTCATGCGTGCCCTGGTTCGTCTCAAAACGACTGGAAATCTCTAATCAAATAAAAGGAGGATGTACCTAGGTACATCCTCTTTTTTGATGCGCGTATGTCCCTTTCAGCAGTCGACAGTTTCATCAATAAAAGGTATAATAAATATAAAGGCATAATAAACATAATAACAATATGAAGAATTTCATTTGAATATATTTCCAAGCGTAACGCTTATTGGAGGAGGAGATTGGGCATGGATGAAATTTTCAGAAGAGGCGAATGCCGTAATTTCAAAGAGCTGACACCAGTACCGGATGAACAGCTCCTGACACTCGTCAAGGCAGGCATGCAGGCCAGATCCGTAGGAAATCAGAAAGACAGAGACTTCATCATCGTAACAAGAGAAGACCTCGTCAAAGCCATTTCCCACAACAGCATCGTAGCAGGCCCGGCAAGAAAAGCATCTGCTGCCATCGTTATCGTAGGCAAGAAAGAAGGCGTCAGCTTCCCTGACGAATGGTCCTTCGACTGCGCAGCTGCCGCAGAAAACATCCTGCTCGAAGCGGAACACCTGGGGCTGGGGAGCCTCTGGCTGCAGGTTTATCCATATCAGGACAGAAAGATCCACCTCTGCAACATCCTCGATATCCCGACTGAACTTGATCCATTCTGCATCGTAGTCATCGGCTATGCCGAAAGGAAACCAGTCGTACTGAACCGCTTTGATGAAAGAGAAGTATCATACGACCTGTATACAAACCACAAAAAGTGACCGCCGCGGGAGTTAAAGAAACTCTGCTGGAAAACCAGCAGAGTTTTATTGTGGGGAAAATGGATATGAAAAGAAAGCAAAAACGCCCGCCTTTCAGCGGACGTTTTTTCCTTCTACTCAGCCTCAGCACTGGCTGCAGCAACGCTAGGTTCTGCAATGACAGGGCGAAGATTCGTAGAAGTGAATTTGTAATTTTCCATGTACTGGATGAATTTTCCGAGGTGGTCGGTGATGAAGACGCCTTTCTTCCACAGCAGGCCAAACTGGTTGCTGATCCTTGGCTCGACAGGAATCTTCACGATGTTTTCCGGAAGGGTCATTGCCGAGTAGAGGAAGGCACCACAGTTGCCGGCAGAAAGACAGTTGAGGACTGTCGTCAGCTGGCTGCAGTACATTTTGATATGCGGAGTTGCTCCTTCAGAACGGAAGCCGGTGATGACGGTGTAAGACTGGACGGAGTCCGTATTGAAAAGAATGATCGGCTCTTCCTTCAGTGTTTCGAAGGAAACGGATGGTTCCTTAGCCAGGTGATGATTCTTGTCTACACAGTACACGTACGTATCTTCAATGACGGTGTGGTAATTGTAGTTATCCAGATTGTAGAAATCCAGATTGGCGATAGCCACATCCAGTTCATCATTATCGACGAGCTCGCGGGCGTGCATGGAAGAGCATTCCATGAGCTTCACGGGGATGCCGTATTTCTCTTCAAACTCCATGGCAAGGGACGGCAGAAGCAGGGTGCTCGGGGTCGAAGTGATGCCGATCCGAAGCGGTGCCTTGTTTGTGTCCTTGTCAGAGAAATCCGTGTACATCTCATGCGCTCTGTGAAGGACATATTCGGCTTTCTTATAGAAAAGAGAGCCGTCATTGGTCAGTGTGATCCGGTTCTGGCCATGGGTGAAAAGTCTAAGGTGAAACTCCTTTTCCAGATTACGGATCGAAGCCGATATTGTCGGCTGTGAAACGAAAAGGGATTCCGCAGCGCGGGTGATGCTGTGATAACGGCACACGGCGCAAAAGTATTCCAGCTGATTAAGTGTCATAGCGATTGCCTCCTTGAAATTCCATGACAGGAAACAAACCGGTTCAGCTGAGAATTTCAGGCAGAATGACCGGTGGTGCAAAGGTGATACAATTAAAAAGCCCGCGAATCATCCATATCTTTTAACGAACAATACATGCACATCAATCAGAATGAATGGGTGACTGCGGTGATACGGGCCGTGAAGCGAATGAATGGCATATCGTCACCCACTCAGATACGGAAAATTCTTAAATTACTATTATCAGTATAAATAAATATTATCAAATAATCAAGAGTATAAACAAAACTTTACATAAAAAATACTAAAGGAAGATTCTAAGTTATAAAAATTTGTAATATGCGAATAAATTGCATATATAATGGAGTATATGTGCATCAAAATCTATGGCTGGGGATGGAAATGAAGCGAAAGACATATGAATAAAATCAGGCATGAAAAAAGAGCCCAGATATCCGGACTCCTTTTTAGTGCAATTCATTAAGCGAGGAACTTCTTCAGTTCTTCGAGAAATGCTTCCTGCGGTACAGCGCCGATCATGCGGTGTACTTCCTGGCCGTCCTTGAAGAGGATGATGGTCGGAATGGACATGATGTCGAACTGTCCTGCGAGTTCCTGCATTTCATCGGTATCAACTTTGGTGAAGTTGACTTTATCTCCGAGCAGCTCGGAGGCATGGTCCATGACCGGGGCCATCATGCGGCAGGGGCCGCACCAAGTTGCCCAGAAGTCAATAATGCTGTAACCTTTGTGGTTTACAATTTCTCTTTCGAAATCTGCCTGGTTGTGAATTTCTGTGATCATAAGTCGATCGCTCCTTTTCGTCCGCGCTTCAAAAAGCAACGCTGCATTTAATTCTTTCTATATGACTATTATAACATATTTTGAAGTATGTACAAGGGGATAAAACTTGAAAATTTCAAGTTTTTAGACATATAGAGAAATAAAAATAAAAATGTTTTGCAAGACATTCTGTGGTGAAATGTCATATGTCTACTTAAATTTGATTTTTAAAATATAGTATACTTTTCAATACTTGCGAATAGGTATAAGTATCTTTTATTACAGAAATTATTTGAAGTAAGGTATAATCAAGTTAATATAATTATATCTCATCAAATAATGAGATTAAGAGATAAGGAAGGAGGACGCGATGGATCAAAGAAGAAACGCTGCTGAGAGGCTGCTTGCATCGTACAGCAGATTTTACGGAATCACCCGTTTCGACGGGATGGACGCTCCGGAGACGAAAGGAGTCAGGGAAGCTCTAAAGCTTTCTGTTCCGCTCCTGCCGGGCGGCGCAGAGCTTACGGCTGTGTGCGAATACTATGAGAGGGACGGCGGCTATTTCCTGCTTCGGTCCAACGAACTATGGACGTCGGAGCAGGAGGAGTTCATTTTCCTCTTCACCTGCCCGCGTCTGACGGAGGCGGTCCATGAGGCCGTGAAGGAATTTGTCTGCCGGGAAGGCAAGAAGATGGCTCATATAGGACCGGGCCATATGTACACAGGAGTTTCCTCTGTCATCATCTGTGATGATGCTGATGAAGCAGCAGAAAAGGCATTGAAGAAATCAAGTTACACGAAAACGTTCCGCTTCATGATCCACGGATGGCTCGAGTACCGGGCCAACTGCCTGGACCTGTCGAGGGAAAGATTCCTCTTCAACAGGGCAGGGCGGAGAATGCAGCCGGAAATGATGAAGGTGTGGGAAGGACGGAAGGCCGGTCTCGCGTGAGGCCGGGATTTGAAGGGAGGTCACTTCATTGAATACGCTTGTACTGCTCGCGGTTTGTCTCGCTATTCTCCTCTGCGGCTATATTTTCTACGGCCGCTGGCTGGTGAAACAGTGGGGCGTGTGTGAGGGAAATATCCCGACACCTGCTCATACAATGGAAGACGGGATTGACTAGTCCCCGCTAAAGCTCCGGTGCTCATGGGGCACCATTTTTCCTCGATTGCGGGCGCAGGCCCTATCACGGGACCGATTGGGGCTGCCATGTTCGGATGGCTGCCTGTCACGCTCTGGGTTCTCGTCGGCGGCATATTCTTTGGCGGCGTCCATGACTTCGGCGCGCTCTTTGCTTCTGTCCGCCACAACGGGCAGTCCATCGGGGAAATCATTTCAGCGAATATGTCTAAGAGAGCCAAGCAGCTCTTCATCATATTCTCTTACCTGACACTGATCCTTGTCGTTGCAGCCTTTGCTGCCATCGTTGCTTCCACGTTCGGCGCAACGATTGAAAACGGCGCGGTCAATATGGAAAAGAGTGCTGTCAAAGCATCCGTTGCCATGGTTTCGATGCTCTTCATTGTGGCTGCCGTCATTTTCGGCCTTATCGTATACCGTTTCCATGTATCCATGGTAGTATCCACAGTGATGGCTATCGGCGCTATCGTCCTCTGCATGGGCATCGGCATGAACTTCCATCCGATTTACTTCTCCCAGACGACATGGATGTGGCTGATCGGCCTTTACATCACGATTGCTTCCGTCACTCCGGTATGGATCCTGCTCCAGCCGCGTGACTACCTGAGTTCGTTCCTTCTCTATGCGATGCTCATCGTTGCCGTCGTCGGCATCGTAGGCGCGCATCCTGATATCGATCCGAACCTCTTCCCGGCTTACACAGGCTTCTCCGTGGACAATGGAAACGGCGTACAGTACCTGTTCCCGATCCTCTTCACGACCGTTGCCTGCGGCGCGATTTCCGGCTTCCATTCCCTTGTATCTTCCGGCACGACGTCCAAACAGCTCGATAAGGAATCCGACGCCAAGCCGATCGCATACGGTGGCATGCTTCTGGAATGTGTTCTTGCCATCATTACCCTCTGCGCGATTGCGTATGCCAGGGAAACAGGCCATATCCACGGCGCAACGGATATCTTCGCCGGCGGCATCGCTGCTATGATTGCCAAGATTCCGGGCCTGGAAGGAGCAGAAACGATGATGTACACGCTCCTTGTCCTGACATACTCCGCATTCTGCCTGACATCCCTTGATACAGCGACAAGACTGGCCCGTTTCATGTTCCAGGAATTCTGGCTCGAACCAGGCGAAACACCGAAGGACATCAAGGGCGGATTCAAGAAACTGATGGTCAATCCGTACTTTGCTACGATCCTGACCGTTGTCCTGGGCGTCCTTCTTGGCATGAACGGCTTCATGAAGATCTGGGGTCTCTTCGGCGCAGCCAACCAGCTCCTCGCCGGAATCGGCCTCCTTGCCGTAGCCGCATGGCTGGGCAATGCAGGGAAGAACAATAAGATGTTCCTCTTCCCGATGACCTTCATGATGATCGTCACCCTTGCATCCCTCGTCATCATCGTCAGGAACCAGATTGGCATGATCATGAAAGGCGGAGCAGACTGGGGCCCGTACGCACAGGCCGGCATCGGCACCCTCCTCATCGTCCTTGCCCTTGAACTTGCCGTAGAAGGTTACCGTACCGTCATGCGCGGCAGAAAAGGCGGCGGAGATAAAGCAGAAAGACTGCCTGACCTTGAAGTAGAAGAATAAGTGAAGACATTAAAAAAGGAACTGTGACAAAATCCGTTAAAACGGTGCTTTTCCCTATTCTCGAGTGAAGCGAGGTTTAAGGGTGTTAACATTGCTCCGAAGGAGAAGATGGTGCGGATTTGTTAATACAGACAAATAAATATCATAAAAAATCTAATCGTACC
>OGPW01000072.1_pt1 | contig 80137 bp, 70 predicted proteins | sample 1553061 | NCBI WGS metagenome assembly OGPW01 (sample SAMEA2580292, study PRJEB22360) | human gut metagenome | biome: human gut; feature: human-associated habitat; material: faeces | place: Denmark | collected 2008/2010
CTACTGACCCAAACAGTGACTCTGCCACACACAGCCACACGGCTGTTAACTGGCTTGGAGCGCTAATGTAAACAGATTTATTTTGTGATGGTTAAATCAACGGCTCTGCTGCATACAGATGTATCGATTATTATATTTGTTTGTTCTAGTCCAAATCGGCATAGCATAAATCAAATCCCCTGAAGATCGAAAATTTCGATTTTCAGGGGATTTTTGTATGATTTTAAAGTTACTGTACGATAAATGATATTGCTTTCTGCAAATAAGTGCGTATAATGTCGTAGAGTTATCTCATCAATGAAATAACCATATTCCTATTTTTCGCCTAATTATAGCACAATAATCCTAAATTCGCAATGACTATTTAGCAAATAGACTCATTTTTATTATAAAATTTTTTTATTCTAAAAAGTGATGAGGAAAATAGCGCAATATCAACGTTTTTTGATGCTTGTCCCGAATATACACAACATTTATTTTTGCAAATAGTCAAAACAAATGACTTTGGAGGTAATTTTTATGTCAACAAAGAAGCAAAAGGCCGTAATTACTGCAAGACAAATCAAAAGGTGTTTGTCCCCTGCTAACTTAAATCCTGCCAGGCACAGAGACAGCAAAAATCTACGGGTAAAAGTAACTGTCGTAAACGCTCAATCACATGAAAAAACGTTTGAATATTACTGCAAAGACTGGCTTTCGGTAATAAAAACAAGGATAAAAGACTCGACATACATTAAATATTTCAATATTGTTAATAACTACATCTTACCTTTTTTGGGTGAGATGCTTCCGGAAGAAATAAATGACCTTGTTATTATGAAATTCGGAAACACGCTTTTGGAATCGGGATCAAAGAACAATAACCCGCTTTCTCCCAAGACTGTAAAAGATATACTGCTTGTTTTAAATTCTGTGATGAAACACATCAGACTTTTTTATAAGCGTGACCTCCCGCCGGTAAACATAACATACCCGAAGCGTCCCAAAATAGATATAAGAGTCCTCACCGCCGAGGAGCTGAAAAGGCTGGTTGAATATTTGACAGTTGATATCGACAACTGCAAATTCGGGGTCATACTCGCTATGTATACCGGACTTAGGATCGGCGAAATATGTGCGCTGAAATGGGGTGAAATATCAATAGAAAACGGTGTGATACATATATGTCATACCATGCAGCGACTTCAAAAAGCCGATTCAGACATCGGAAATAAAACAGAGGTTCTGATAAGTTCTCCGAAAAGCGACTCTTCCGACAGATGGATACCAATGACTGATAATGTGCGTGAATTGTGCACAGCAATGAGAATAGGATCGCCGGAGGCATATGTCTTGACCGGGAGCAGCATGCATTTTATGGAACCCAGAAATTTGCAGTATCGGTTCTCAAAGTACACAAGGGATTGCGGAATAAGCGGGGTCACGTTTCACACATTACGTCACACTTTTGCGACACGATGTGTTGAAGTTGGCTTTGAAATAAAATCATTGAGTGAAATTCTCGGCCACTCAGATGTTAAAATAACGCTCAACAGGTATGTTCACTCCTCATCGAAGATGAAAAAAGAGAATATGGACAAACTTTCAACAATCGGCTTCTAAAATCGAATCAAAGCTTTATTTGATGAGATAACTCTACGAAAACTGACAAGTATTGTGTATAAAACGGGTGTTCCCATTCGTTTTTTTATATTTTTTATGAGCTGTTTGACAGCTATGATGCCACTCGGGTGTCATATAGGAGATTTGTGGGGAAAACAGGAAGAGAGGAGACCGGGAATACTGAAAAGCGAGGGGCTTTTCGGTATGTGGTTGCTATGGAAACGGGAAACGCACAGTATTTATCAAATGCGGCAGAGGTCTATGTATCTGAAATTTCGAAAAGAATTTGTCCTGGGCTCATAAGAGCTTCGGGAGAAAGGACATATCGGTTTTTCAAACGAGCCTTCGATTTATCGAAAGATAATATCGTGGGTCTCGTTTTGTTTTTATTGGAGTCTGTATTTAAGATGAAATCGGCGCGTTGCCGGAATAAATCGCACGCATTTGCCTGTATATGTAGGACGCTTGGATTGGAATCGCGATGCGTACCGCAAGTATACAGCTGTTCTTTTGCAAAGGCAGGTGCGGAATGATGGAATATTCTGTTTTGATGTCGGTATATGCAAAAGAAAAACCGGAGTATTTTGATGAGGCGATTCAAAGTATTTTGGATCAGACCGTCATGACAAATGATTTTGTGATAGTTTGCGACGGTCCGCTGACAGAAGAACTGAATACCGTGATTTGCAAACATCTGTCGAAGTATCCCGAAATAATAAAGCCTGTTCGCCTGTCCGAAAACATAGGAACCGGGGCGGCACTGAATGTCGGTGTCGCGCATTGCCGCAACGAGTTGATAGCCAAAATGGATTCAGATGACATATCCGTGCCGACAAGATGCGAACGGCAGCTAAAGGAATTTGCCAAAGATAAAGAGCTAACGGTACTCGGCGGAAATATTATTGAGTTTACGGATAATACAAATAACCCGATAAGCAGACGGCTGGTTCCGTGTGATAACAACGGGATAAGAAGATATGCCAGACGCAGGCAGCCGTTCAACAATATGACGGTCATGTATAAAAAAAGTGCGGTTCAAAAGGTCGGCGGTTATAAAGCAATGACGCGCGGGGAGGATTATGATCTGTATATAAGACTCCTACTGAATGATTTTTATTGCCGAAACATTGATGAAAGCCTGGTATATGCACGGATAAAGGACAAGGGATCGGACAGAAGAACCTCATTTGCCACTTATCGCGGATTTATAAAAACCAGGTGGTATGCTTTGAAAACCGGATATTCAAGCATATGGGATTTTGCAGTTGCCTGCGGCGCACAGACAGCAGTGTTTTTGGCGCCGAATTTTTTACAGGAGTATATCTATCGAAGAATACTTCACAAGCCGATGGAATCCGATCAAAAAACAACCGGCACCAATGGAAAAAGATTTATCGGTGAAATCGATACAAATTTTTGATACAGATAAAATGGAGGATAGATCGCAGGTATGGGAAAAGGAAAAAGTCCGTTCAACACATTGGATAACGGCGAGATAACATTGTGGAGTGCGCTGCGGCTGTTATTGGGTAAGTTCTATTGGCTGCTGCTCTCAGGAGTGCTTTGTGCGATGACGGTTTGGCTCATTACAACATTCCTTATTGCTCCGACATATGAGTCGAGAGTGAGCTTTTATGTCTATAACAATGCAGATAAGGCTGCTCACGCGAGCACAGTAAACAACAGTGATCTTCAGGCCGCAGAGAGTCTTGCAACGACATATTCCAAGATACTTGAAAGCAACTCGGTGCTCGACGCGGTGCTAAAGGATCTCGGAGACAAATCGGACTTGAGCAGAAAAGATCTCAGTGAGATGATTGATGTTTCAGTCGTTTCCGATACGCAGCTGCTCGAGGTTGTTATCAAATCCAACAGCGCGGAATTTGCCTGCGATGTAGGAAAATCATTTGCAAATGTTGCGCCGACCGAAATAGTCAGAATAACCAAGGCGGGCGGAGTTGAAGTTGTTGACCGACCGGAGGTCGCTTCGGAAAAATCCTCGCCGAGAACCGTCTTTGATACCGCAATAGGTTTTCTCATCGGCGTCGTCGGAATGGCGGTCGCGCTTATACTTAAGATGCTTTCGGATACAACGATATATCTGCCGGAGGATATAGAAAATATATCCGGCGTAACTGTTTTGGGTCAGATACCCGAGATAGACGTGTCCGGTGATGAACATACTTATTGGAAACTTACGAAAGGAGGGGTGATACGCTGTGAAAATAAGAAAGATAAAGATGATAAATCGAAAAAAAACGACGACTGATACTGTTTCAGTCAACAGGAAAAGGCTCATAAACAACGATAGCCCCTTTGCAATAAAAGAGGCATATGTAAAGCTTCGAACCAGCCTGATGTTTTGCATGAAGGCCGACAAAGAAGGTCCGTGCAAGGTCTTTGCGATAACGAGCGCGAATCCCTCGGAAGGAAAGAGTCTTACGGCGGCAAATATTGCGATAAGCTATGCGATGCTCGGTAAAAAGACGCTGCTCATCGACGCAGATATGCGTAAGCCGACTCAGCGCAGACTTTGGAAAGTTGATATATCAACGGGTCTTTGCGATTTCCTTGCTGGTATGGGGCCGCTTGAACTTGTAAAGGTAGAAAATCTGCCATTGTCGATAGTGTGCACCGGCACGATACCGCCCAATCCGTCGGAGCTTTTGGCTTCGGATATAATGAAGCAATTCATTAAGAGATGCGCAAAAAGCTACGACTATGTGATCATTGATACCCCGCCGATAAATACTGTTGCTGATGCACAGATAATTTCGACTTTTGTTGACGGCGTGGTGGTTGTTGCAAAGTCGGGTTCGACGACCTCGGACGAGCTGAGCATGGCGCTGGAAGCAGTTGATCGTGCCGGCGGTAATATGTGCGGCGTGGTTGTCAATGATATGAATATGAAATCGCTGAAATATTCATACAAATACCGATACAGCGATAAGTACGGTTACAAATATGGTTATAAATATGGACACACATACGGATATAAATATTCGTATGAAGACAGATCCAACAATGCCAAGTGAGTGATACTGCAATGGACATTACTTTTGATTATCATTCCCACATACTTCCCGGATGCGATCATGGAAGCGACGGAATAAAAACATCGCTAAAACAGATAGAAATGGCTAAAGGCGTGGGAATAAAAACCATATGCGCGACCCCCCATTTTTATCCGCACAAGGAGAGTGTGGAATCATTTCTTGCGAGGCGGCAAAGAACCTACGAAGCCTTGAAAGCAAATTTGCCGGATGGCGCGCCAGAGATAATTCTCGGCGCTGAAGTGCTGATCTGTGACGGAATGGATCAGCTCGACGGACTTGATCGCCTGTGTCGGCAGGGGACAAATGAACTGCTGCTCGAGCTGCCGTTCTACAAATGGCCCGATCTGGTATGGGAGACGGTCGAACGCCTCAACGATCGGGATGATATACGGATAGTCATCGCTCATGCCGACAGATACCCGCCGGAAGATATAGAAAGGCTGATAGACGAGGATATTCCGCTGCAGCTGAATGTTGAATGCTTCAAAAATCCTCTGCGGCGAAAGCGGTATATATCCTGGGTCAAAAACGGATATGCGAAGTACCTCGGCAGCGATATTCATATGCTCGGCAGTGGATACCGCGATTGGGAGAAGTGTAAAAAGCTGCTTAAAAAACATATATAAGAGGAGCAAAATGGAGAATCTTACGCGGTCCGCAGATACGCTCAGTGAGCATCAGAAGCTGCTTCTTTCCATGCTGAAAGACTTTGATGCTGTGTGCAGAAAACATAATATTCAGTACATGCTTTTTGCGGGCACTGCATTGGGGGCAGTCAGGCATCACGGCTTTATTCCGTGGGATGACGATGCGGATGTTATTATGCTGCGCTCGGAATATGAGAGGTTTTTTGAATGTGCCGCGAAAGATTTTGATACCGGGAAGTACTTTGTTCAGCGGGCGTTCAGCCCACATTGGCCAATGCAGTTTTCAAAGCTGCGGCTCAATAATACGGCGTGCATAGAGAAATATCATCCGAAGGACCCCGAAATTCATCAGGGCATATATATAGACATTTTCCCGTGTGACAACCTGGCGAATAACAAAACAGTCAGAAAGCTCCAGTTTTTGGCTTCAAAAATAGTAATTGCAAAGGCGCTGTATGCCCGCGGATATGAGACTGACAGCATTGCGAAAAAATGTTTTATGCAGTTTTGCCGTCTGCTTCCGCTTGAACCGTTCAGAAGATTTTGCGTCCGCAGTAAAGACTGCGGCTCTGATATGGTACATTCGTTTTTTGCGGCAAGCAAAAAATATGAAAAAAGCGTTTTCCCGCGAGAATGGTTTGAAAAAACAGTGCGGGTACCGTTTGCGGATACTCAATTTCCCGTGTCGAGTCACTGCGAAGAACTGCTGACCGAGCTTTACGGCGATTATCTGAGAATACCGACGCCCGAGAAAAGAAAGTGCAAGGAGCACGCCGCAATCATAGACACCGAGCGCTCTTACAAGGAGTATCTTGACGAACAGCAAAAAATGAAAATAGATGTATATACAAGAAGCATCAGATAGCCAAATGAATTGAGGAAAAATATGGAACAGAAAACAAAATCGGTCAATAAAAAGAAGCTGATAGCGGTTCTGGCAGTGTCTCTCGCCGCTGTTGTTGCCATTGCGGTTGTTGCGGTGGTTATGATCAAAAACAGAGAAGCTCCGGATGACACTTCCGTGGCTGCAATATCAACGCCGGTTGGTAACTTCACTCTTCCGTCGGAGGTTGTGCAGAAGATAGATATTGAGGAAACCACCGACAATAATGTCTACCGTGCGGGGTTCTACGGAACCGTCGGGAACAGCCGTGTTCTCCTGTTTGAGCTTATCGTCGGCGGGAGCAAAGGGGATTATCTCCTGGGCAGCGCACCGGACAAGCATGGAAAAATGCTTGATGTGCGGCTGAATATCAGCGAGATAAAGGCCGATCCGTCGTGGTCAGATGAGGATGTCGAACAGCTTAATCTCATGCAGTCGTGCGTAAACGATATAATCGACCAGCTCAATAACATGAAAGGCTTTGAGAGAACGCAATGAAAAGCAGCATGAGCAAAAAAATAAAACGAAAAATAGGCGCTTTGATTTATTACACATTTGCCCAAAAGCTTCCTCCGTCGTATAGCGGCGCAAAGCTCGGACAGACGGCATGGCGCAGATTTTGCGGAAAGCTCATGCTTGAAAACTGCGGCGTTGGGGTGAACATAGAGAAAGACGCGGTCTTTTCTCAAAAGGTCACGCTCGGCGATTATTCGGGCATAGGCATCAACGCAAAGATATACGGCGAATGTCATATAGGCGACTTTGTTATGATGGGCACGGACGTTACCGTTATTACGAGAAACCACAGGTTTGACAGAATAGATATCCCGATGATGCGGCAGGGCTTTGAGGAAGAAAAGCCGGTTTATATCGGAGACGATGTATGGATAGGCGACCGCGTTATAATTTTGCCGGGCGTGCATATCGGAAACGGGTGCATTATCGCGGCCGGCAGCGTTGTGACGAAGGATGTGGCACCTTATACTGTCGTGGGCGGAGTTCCGGCGCATTTCATAAAAGAGCGCTTCTCCGAAGAGCAACTTACAAAGCATGAAAACAGTCAATATCAATGATTCCGAAACTTATGATTATGCAGAAGGCGGTGATAACGGTGCGGGATAGAATACCATTGATGCTTTTGCTGGCAGCAGGTACGGCATTCACCTCGGTATGGCTTATTGTTCTGCGAAAGCGACTCAAAATGGCATGGTATGCGGCAATACCGCTCGCGATATTTCACACGATCTACGGAGTGTTCACGGTAACGGCGTTTGCCTTTCTCGAGAACGGGTTCAATAAAGAGACTTTTGGCAATATGAGTCTGTTCGGCGGAGTGTTTTTCATGCCGTTGGCATACTGGCTGGGCGCAAAAATCTCGAAGCGCCCGATGCGTGAAGTATTCGACATTTTTACTCCCTGTATGATTTTCACTGTCATGTGCGCGCGAGTAAACTGCGTTATTTCCGGATGTTGCCTCGGACTTCCGATTCCGGGCCTTGACGGAACGCGATTCCCGACGAGGGAGGCGGAACTGATTTTTTATGTCGTTCTGCTTGCGATTATCTGCCCGCGCATAGTAAAAGGCAGGATGGGCGGAAAGGCCTACCCCGTTTATATGATGAGCTACGGAATATTCCGTTTTATCATCGAGTTTTTCCGCCAAGCGCAAACGGACACTCTTTTCCATTTGTCGCATATGTGGGCAACCTTATCCTTAATAATCGGCATAAGTATTTATGTCGAATTGAATATAAAGGGCAAGAAGTATAAAAACGAAAGGAAGAAGATAAAGAAATGAAAGGAAGAATTACCGAAAGATTTGTGGCGCTGCTCCTTGTAGCTCTCACAATAATGGCTTTTCTGCCGTCCGTCACGCTGCCGTCTGCTGCGGCAACATCCGGCACGGTTGCCGGACTAAGCGATGAAAATATCGGCTTGAGCTTCACAGGTGCTGCGGAAGATGCGTGGAGCGCAACCGGCACAACAATCGCTGGTTCAGTTGTCTCTGTCGCAGGAACATGTAGTGACACCAGCTACAACTCCACACTGACCATCACCAACAAGAGGCGTATAAAGGCAACACTGTCCTTTGACTATACCATTGCGCAGAACAACGGCACCATTCAGGTGGACGGGACTAAGGTCACGGAGGGCAGTAAATTCTCCAAGGAGTTGGCGCCCAATGCCAGTGTCAAGGTCTACATCGAGTCCGGCAGTACTGACGCTGCTACCAAGATTACCATGACCAACGTGAAGCTGGTGTCCGATGTGACCGCCACCGTGACCTTCCAGCCTGCCGAGAACGGCTCATATACCGTGAACGATAAGGACATCACCGAGGTGTACACCAATACCCAGAGCTCTATGACCGCCTACCAGGTAGTCGCTACTCCGGCAGAGGGGTATCAGTTCCTTGGCTGGTATAACCTGACCACCGGCAAGTGCATAGCAACTGCCGCAAGCACTGATCTGAATATTGAAAGCGACTGCACAATCACAGCAAAATTTGCAATCAAAACCGTTGCGCTTTTTGAGACTGGCGGTCAACGGTTTGCAGATTTGAACGAAGCAGTTGCTTATGCGCAGGCAAATAAACAGTCCAAGATCACCTTGGCTACCGATGGCTCAATCAGCGGTACTTATACCATTCCGTCGGGCATTACTCTGTTGATTCCCTTTGATGCAGCAGGAACGCTATATACAGATTCTCCTGCGGCAATCCGCACAACACCGGCGTCTAAGGCGTTCCGGACGCTGACGATGAGCGAAGGTACTTCCATCACCGTCAACGGTGCCATCAGCCTGGGCGGCAGATATTTTGCAGCTGGCGGCGGTCAGCAGGGTCGTCCTGTGGGCGATTATGGCTATATTAAAATGGCGGATAACAGCTCTATCACGGTGAAGAACGGCGGAAATCTCTATGCATGGGGCTTTATCTCCGGCAGCGGTTCTGTGCTGGCTGAATCCGGCGCAACCGTATATGAGTTCTATCAAATCGCAGACTTCCGCGGCGGTAGTGCTTCCTCTAACATGCACCATAATGTTTTTCCATTCTCTCAGTATTTCGTTCAGAACATTGAAGTTCCCTTGACTCTTAATGCGGGCGCCAACGAGAAGGTTTTCAGCGGCGTTTATGCAATGAGTACCACATATACCACCTCCATCAATTTTATTGGCAACAACGGCATGTTCAAAGTAACCTCCGGCAGCTTCACCAAAGACTACGATGAAAAGACGGATCGTCTGCTTCTGACTGTGAACGGCGAGGCGGAACTGAACACCCTTTCTCTGAAGTTGGCGGGCATGAGTGTCGACTCCGCAAGCTATGTACTCCCCATCACCAACAACATCTCTATTAACATTCAGTCTGGAAAGGTCACCATCAACCAGGATACCGCACTGTTGGCAGGTGTCGAAGTGAGCATTGCTGAGGGTGCTGACTTGACGGTCTCCAATGGTAAGAATGTCTACGTTTATGACGGCGACGAATGGAACTCCGATAACTTTGTCTGGGGTCCTGGCAAGTTCAAGTCTGTTGCCTATGCTCCCGGCAAAGCCTATACCCGTACCAATGCGGATCTGAAGGATGCCAAGGTGGATGTAAACGGCAGCCTGACGGCTAGCGGTGCCATCTACACCACCAAGGGCGGCGCAGACATCTGCTCCAGCAACGGAACCGGCAAATATGTTCAGAATGGTAAACTTGGCACGGAAACCGCGACCTATCAGTATAATGCGAACGGGAATAATGCAGTGACCATCCCCATCACCGCCGCCAAGCTGCACAACGCCGACGGCTCCTACACCGAAACGAAGACCGCCAAGGCCGGCGATACCATCAACTATGTCAGCGGTGTGTGGGAAATTGCCAAGCCCTGCGATCATAAAAATACCGAAATCCGCAACGCGAATGACGCAACCTGCACCGTGCCCGGCTATACCGGCGACACCTACTGCAAGGATTGCGGCGAGAAAATAGGCACCGGCACGGCTATTTCCGCTAAGGGTCATACCGAGGTTATCGATGCTGCTGTTGCGGCAACCTGCGAGAAAACAGGACTGACCGAGGGCAAGCACTGCTCAGTCTGCAATACGGTTCTTGTTAAGCAGGAAGTAACTCCGGCAAAAGGACATCAGTGGAATAACGGAACTGTTTCAACAGAGCCCACCTGTACAGGGGCGGGTGTCAAGACATACACTTGCATGGTGTGTCAAAAGACCAAAACCGAGGCAATATCGGCAACAGGTCATGAGCCTGTTGAACATGAGAAAAAAGATGCTACCTGCACTGACCCCGGACGCGAGGCCGGCGAAACATGCTTGAAGTGCGGAGCAATACTTTCCGGAATGAAAGAGATTCCTGCCAAGGGACATACGGAAGTTATCGATCCTGCTATAGAACCGACCTGCACCGAGCCCGGAAAAACCGAGGGCAGCCATTGTTCGGCTTGCAACGAGATTTTAGTTGCACAGGAAGAAATTCCCGCCAAGGGTCACACCGAGGTTATCGACGCTGCAAAAGCACCGACTTGCACCGCAACCGGACTGACTGAGGGTAAGCATTGCTCGGTCTGTAATAAGGTTCTTTCTGCACAGGAAGTTATTCCCGCCAAGGGACATACCGAGGTTATCGACGCTGCAAAAGCACCGACCTGCACCGAACCCGGACTGACCGAGGGCAAGCACTGCTCAGTCTGCAATATGGTTCTTGTTGCACAAGTGGTTGTGCCCGCAAAGGGTCATACCGAAGAGATTCGCAACGCAAAAGAAGCGACGCTGACCGAGGATGGCTATACCGGCGACACATATTGCGCTGAGTGCGGTATTCTTATTAAAAAGGGTGAAGTTATACTGAAAGGCGGCGTAATCGTCAGCTGGGTAGTTGAAGGTGAAACAGTAAAAACGGAGGCCTGCAAAAAAGGCGAGAAGCCCGAATACAAGGGTGCGACTCCTTCAAAGGCCAAAACTTCGCGCTACACCTACGAATTCAGCGGATGGACTCCGGAGATATCCGAGGCGACCTCAGATGTTACATATACTGCAAAGTTTAAAGCCATAGGCAAGAACGGACTTTGCATTGAGGGCAATGATACCTATTGGATAAAGGACGGCGTGAATGTTGAGTTCCCCGGACTTATCAGAATCAATGTCGGCACGGATGCCGCACCTCATTATCATTATTATTATTTCGGCGAGGACAGCAAGGCTGTAAAGGACGGCATGTATAAGGTCGAAAAGAACAACGGTCTTCCGCTTCCCTGCTATAACTACAAGTTTGATGCCAACGGAATTATCGAGCATGATGAGGACACCTCAAAGAACGGCATCTGCGACGGAGACGGTTCGAAGTTCTATTATATCGACGGTGTCAAGGTCGGCGAGGGACTCATAATGGTTGACGGAAGCTACTATTATGCAAGAACATCGACTGCCGAGATAATCAGAGGCCGCAGCTACTGGATAACAAAAACGAATAATTATCCGGTAGAAGCAGGACTCTACAATTTCGATGCCGACGGAAAAATGAGCATAGACGGCTTTGTCGAGTACGGTGGATTTACCTACTATTACGATAACGGAACACTTGCCAAGGGCTTCACGAAGATAGGCGACGATTATTACTTCTTCAACGCCGCCAGCGGAAAGATGTATAAGGACATCGAACTGTGGGTCGGCGGCAACGAGTACGGCATCGAGGCAGGACTTCACTATTTCGGTTCTGACGGCAAGATGCTTGTTCAGGATGTTGAAAACGGAGCCAGGGAAATAGTTGAAAAAGACGGCAAGCTCTATCTCATGATAGACAAATCGACGGCGCCCGAGGGTCTCTATGAGATTGACGGTGAATACTACTATGCGCAGGCATACGGAGTACTTGCGGTAGATAAAGAAATTTATGCGACTACCGAGCTGCTTGACGGAACCGGTTGGTACAGATTCGGTGCCGACGGCAAGCTCATAAAGAACGGCTTTGCCGATTGCGGCGGATATACCTTCTATTTCACCGACGGCATACGTGCCAAGGGCTTCACAAAGATAGGCGACGACTATTATATTTTCAACGCTTACAGCGGAAAGATGTATAAGAACGCCAACATGTGGGTCAGCAGCAACGATTACGGTATAAAGAGCGGACTGCACTATTTCGGCGAGGACGGCAAGATGGTCAATCCGGATGTCGAAAACGGCAAGAAGCAGATAGTCGAAAAGGGCGGCAAGCTCTATCTTATGATAGATAAGTCACTTGCGCCCGAGGGTCTCTATGAGATTGACGGCGAGTACTACTATGCACAGGCCGACGGAACGCTTGCAGTTGACAAGGATATCTATGCGACTACAAAGCTTCTTGACGGAACCGGTTGGTACAGATTCGGTGCTGACGGCAAGCTCATAAAGAACGGCTTTGCCGACTGCGGCGGATTCACCTTCTATTTCACCGACGGCATACGTGCCAAGGGCTTCACCAGAATAGGCGATGACTATTATATCTTCAACACCTACAGCGGCAAGATGTATAAGAACGCCAACATGTGGGTCGGCAGCAACGATTACGGTATAAAGGGCGGACTTCACTATTTCGGCGAAGACGGAAAAATGGCAGACGCCTGAAATCTGAATTTAGCTCTATAAATAAATGCTCCTCCGCATTTGCGGGTCTGACTTATGGGTGCGAATGCGGGAGGAGCGTTTGAAAAAAATACTGTTCATAAAAAGGGAAAGGAATGATAAAATGCAAAAATCACGGACAGCAAAAGTTATATCGCTTATTTTGGCGATAATCATGCTTGCCGGTATTTTCCCTGCATCTGTTCTGGCAGACAGCGGAAACACGGTCAACAGCTATGATGAGTTCATAACCGATCTGACTTGTCTGGAAAACTATGCCAACGAGTATGTCAGCGAGCATCCCAATGAGGATACTGCGGCACTTGTAATCAACTATGTTCGCAGCGGAGTGGAAAAATATACCTCAGGCACATGGACTACGTTCTGTGGCCCGGAAAACACTGCGTTCGTTAACTTCGTTGCACAGCAGGATGATGCCAACGGCACATTTGCCGCAAAGCTTCGCAGCCTTGATAAGTTCATCCTGCCGAACGGTGACGAGGTTGAATTTGCGCATATGTTCGGCGCAATGGATATGGCATATCATACCGGAAACCAAAAAACCGCAGATCTCGGCAGCTGGGCGGGCGATATATGCGACCTTGTTCAGCTCACCACCAATGCGGGAATAAGCGGTACGGTTGAAGAGATGGCCGAGGAAATACGTACGAAAAACGATAGATATTTCCTTTATGATCATCCCGATCCGGAGGTTCATTCTTTCGGTATTCTCGATCTGTACGGAGACCTTGATGCTTTCTATATTCTCAGAAAGCTTAGCTTAAACGGCTCGATAAGTTCCGTGATGAAAAACTATTTCACGAAGAATCTCAATGACGGACTTCGCGCCAAATTCTTCCTCGACAACAGATTCGACGGCCTGTCTCAGAAGGATGATATCAGAGATGCCGTTTATGAGACGTATTGCGCCAACGAGGGCGTGAGGACTCTCGAGGGAACATATCTCCCCAACGGAGTTAATCCGGATATAAGAAAGGCCTGCTGCTATGCTTTTGCAGATTATCTTTACGAGACGGCAAAGGATCTGCTCAGCAACTCTTATTACAAGGTCTTCTCCAGCAAAAAGTCTAACATTGCTCCCGGAGTTACGCAGGAGATAAAATACGCAACATCCAAAGATAACAAACAGCTTGTTTATTATCTTGCCACAGCGGATATTACGAGAGACGACGTTAGTGTCCATGCGAATTACAACGACAACAATCCGGCTGCCGGATGGAAGATGTCTCGTGTCAGCGACCAGGTGAATGCGGCGCAGAAAAGGCATTCAAACCCCGACGATCCCGATAATTACATCGAAAACTATAATGCGGTTGTGGGTGTAAATGCGGACTTCTATGACATGAGCAATGGCGTATCGCACGGTGCTTTGATTATGGAGGGTGTTGTATACCATGATCTTGGCAGCGAGAACTTCTTCGGTATTCTTAAGGACGGTACACCGATAATAGGCGGAAGAAAAGAGTGGAATGCCAACAGCGGTAATATACAGGATGCGGTTGGCGCAGATGTATATCTCGTCAAAGACGGGAAAATAGTACCTGAAGCCGGCAACAACTACTACTCAAGCCGAGCACCCCGTACCTGTGTTGGCATTACCTATGACGGTCAGATAGTGCTTATGACGCTCGACGGACGCCAGGAGCCGTTCTCGGCGGGCGGCAGCTTCGTTGAGATAGCCCAGATAATGTACGACGCAGGCTGCGTTGTGGCGGTCAACCTTGACGGCGGCGGATCAACGACCTTTGCCGCAAAATCGGAGGGCGCCGAAAATGTATCTGTTGTTAACAGACCTTCTGACGGATATGAGAGATCGGTCAGCTCGTCGCTGCTGGTAGTCTCGACTGCCAAGCCGTCAAATGTGTTTGATCACGCAGTAGTTTCGGCAGATTATGATTATCTTACAGTCGGAACCGAGCTTGACATCGATGTCAGGGGCGTTACTGCTACCGGCGGGGCGATTTCCATCCCGGAAGGCGCAACTCTTAAAATCTCGGATGAGAGCATAGGAACTATATCTGCCGGCGGCACGTTCACTGCAAAAAATCTCGGTGATGTGAAAATACAGCTTGTGGCGCAGGACGAAACGGTTCTCGGCTCGAAAACCTTACATGTTGTTGAACCGACAGATCTTAAATTTAAAAGAGAGAGCGTAAATGCTATATTCGGAAAAGCCGAGGAGCTTCCGCTTGAGGCGTCTTATAACGGAAATGTTGTTAAGATAAATCCCGGTGACGTTCAGTTTGGCTTTGTAAAAATAACGCTTGTGTCTATCGGTCAGGTTGAAGGCGGAAGCGTCAACACGACAAAAACGGAGCTGGTCTTCGATTATCCTGAAGCGGGCACCGTTAACGGCTTTAATTTTACTCCTAAGGAAGACAGCACTTTGCGCACACTGACCATCGGCGCGGTGCTGAAAAGCAAGCTCCCCGAATTTCAGAATGCGATAAACAGCGAGTACGCAAGAGTATACCAGGAGGCATTGTCAAAGGGATACACGAAAGAAGAGGCTGCTATTCAGGCTCAAACTGCCGGAATAAATAAGGCTCTCAGCATAGCTGCCAAGCTCACGGTTTACCTTTATAGCGAAGACGAGGCGAGCTTCGATTTTTCGGAGGCTACCGGCGGAAGCGCTCTGGTGGCATGGAAACGCAATGTTTCAAATTCTTACTATAACGAAACTGAAAATGCATATTATGCGATAGATTCTAACACCCAGTCAGAAATATCATATACATTTGCAGTCGATATGTCAAAGGTATCTATACCGGAGAAGCTCACGGGGCTGTTATATATGCTCCCGGGAGGAGATCAGGAAGGCCGAACGGCATGGGATTTCCTGCTTCAGTTGGCCGAGCGTATAAGCCCGCTGACTACCGTTTCAATAAGCATAACTGTTCCGGAAGGCTTTACTGTGGATACCTCAAAGCTCAGACTTGCAAACGAGTATTTCACTCTTACCTCCGCTAAGGTTGAGGGCAACAAGCTTACTATAGTATGTAACTTTAAAGAGCAGTCCGAGCCGATAAATCCGACAACCGCAAATCCGCTCTGCGTTCTTACCGGACTTAAATTTATACCTAAGGACGGTGCTGCATGGTCTGAGGACGGAAAGCTTGACTTTACACTCAACGGACAGCTTGACTACGATATCTATGCACATTTCCATGTTCTCAAGACACTTGCTCAGCAGGAAGAGTATCAGCAAAAATACGGACTGTATCCCTATGACAACAGTGCAAACATCAACGGCGACTACGGTGCTCATTTCATGGATACGGCAGACAGCTTTTCCGATAAGTTTGTTTTCGTGAAGAAAAGCAAGGACGGCTGGAGCAGAGAAAACGGTCTGTGGTCATTCTACAGAAACGGCAAGGCTCTCACCGGTATTCAGAAGCTGCCCAGCCATATTGACGGCGAGACCGGAGAGTATTGGTATGATCTCGGTACTCAGGGTCACTGCACCGATAAGCTGACAGGACTGTTTGAATATGAGGGCGAGCACTATTACGCCCGTTTCGGAGAGCTTGTTTCCGGATGGCAGTCTATTGAAGCGTCCGACGGCGAATCATATTTCTATTATTTTGATCCTGTCGATTACACAATGTACACGGGTGTGCGCACCATAAAGGGACTTACCTACACCTTCAATGATAATGGCGTTATGGTCAGAGGCGCATTCCGTACCGACGAAAGAGGAACAAAGTATTTTGTTGCCGGCGAGTCGGTGTATCGCAGATTTGTTACCCTTGAAGAGGGCACATATTGGCTCGATGTCAATGGCTATGTCGCTTACGGAAATGACCATACCGTTACCACAAATGTCAAGGATGTTACATGGTATCATTTCGATGAGAAAACCGGACTTATGACCGGACTGTGCAACGGATTTATTGACTATCACGGTGAGCTTTACTACTGTGATGAGAACGGAAAGGTCTTTTACGGACTCATCAAAACTGACGGCGGAATAATTTTCACCGCGACTCTCGGCAAGGTCAATGTCAATATGGGCTGCTATGTTGACTCAAGCACAGCAACTAGAGGCTGCAAACTGGAGACCGGAAAATACTGGTGCGGCGATGACGGCTTCATAGTTGCAAACGGATTTGCCGATATCGACGGCGAAACATATTACTTTGAAAATTATAATCACGCCAAGGGCTTTAAAAAGATAGGCGACGATTATTATATCTTTAATGCCGGCACAGGAAGAATGTACAAAGACGCCAACATGTGGGTCGGTGATAACCCGTACGGCATCGAGGGCGGAATACATTATTTCGGCAAGGACGGAAAGATGTTTGTTCCGGATCTTGAAAACGGCGAGAAGAAGATAGTCAGCGAAAACGGAAAGCTTTATTTTACGGTTGACGGCACTAAGGTCTCCGAGGGACTCTATGAGCTTGACGGCGACTACTACTATGTCCAGGGCAACAAGGAGCTTGCGGTCAATAAGGACATATATGTCACGACAAAGCTGCTTGACGGAACCGGCTGGTACAGATTCGACGGCGAGGGCAAGCTCATAAAGAACGGATTTGCCGATTGCGGCGGATATACCTTCTATTTTACGGACGGTATCCGTGCTAAGGGCTTTACAAAGATAGGCGACGACTATTATATTTTCAATACCTACAGCGGAAAAATGTATAAAGACGCCAACATGTGGGTCGGTGATAACCCGTACGGCATCGAGGGCGGAATACATTATTTCGGCAAGGACGGAAAGATGTTTGTTCCGGATCTTGAAAACGGCGAGAAGAAGATAGTCAGCGAAAACGGAAAGCTTTATTTTACGGTTGACGGCACTAAGGTCTCCGAGGGACTCTATGAGCTTGACGGCGACTACTACTATGTCCAGGGCAACAAGGAGATTGCAACCGATAAGGCATTCTATCTGTATAACAGCGAGCTCAAGGGCGGTGTCGGTTGGTACAGATTCGGCGGCGACGGAAAGCTCATAACCGACGGCTTTGTTGAGTGCGACGGAAAGACTTTCTATTTCAGCGCCGGCGAGCGCGCCAAGGGCTTTACAAAAATAGGCGACGATTATTATATCTTCAATACCTACAGCGGAATGATGTATAAGGATGCTGATATGTGGGTTGGAGATAACCCGTACGGAATTGCCGGCGGAATGCATTACTTCGGCAAGGACGGCAAAATGGCGGGCTGATAAGATACAGCTTCTGCTATGATTTCTGCGGGACTTCCGCGATTTTCGGAAGTCCCGCTTGAGGTTTTTATTTTATGAGTATTGAAACTTTGATAGTTACGGTTGACCGTGACAGCGATGCTGTTGTTCGGGAAATGAATGTCCAGACCGATGCGATAGTCGGAAATCAGTGCGCTGAAAATTCGGTTTGGAGCTTTTATGAAAACGGCAGAAAAACCGTGTTTTATAATACGGCGGATCGCGGCATCGGAAAAAACAGAAATATCGTTTTGAAAAACTCTCAAGCTGATATCTGTGTTTTTGCCGATGACGATATGACGTTTCTGGACGGATATCCCGAAATCGTTCAGAAGGCGTTTGCGGAATGTTATGACGGAGATGTTCTCATCTTTAATCTTATCGAAAAATACCCGAGGCGCTATGTGAATCGGGAGAAGAAGAGAATACATAAATATAACTATGCAAAATACGGAGCTGCGCGCATGGCGATACGCCGTCAAAGCATAATCGATTCCGGAATAAGCTTCAGCACGGAGTTCGGCGGCGGAAGCGGATACGGCGCGGGCGAAGATACAATATTTCTCAAGGATTGTCTTGACAGGGGATTAAAAATTTATGCCGTTCCTTATGCGCTCGCCGAAATAGATCAGCAGGCGGTCTCTACGTGGTTTAGCGGTTACAACGAAAAGTATTTTTTTGACAGAGGGGCTTTGTATGCGCGGCTTTATCCGCGATTTTGGGAGCTGTTTTGCGTGCGGTTTTTGCTTCGCCACAGAAAAAATATAAAGACAGCATGGGCTTTTGGACAGCGTTGAAATCAATGCGTATCGGCGCAAAAGAATACCGGACGGAAGGGGAGAATCGGTAGTTGAGGTTCAGTGTTATAGTGCCTGTTTATAATGCGGCGGATTTTATTGGCAGCTGTGTGATGTCAGTAATGAATCAGACCTTCGGCGACTGGGAGCTGATTATTGTCGACGACGGTTCGACTGATGAAAGCGGTATTTTAGTTGATCGCTTTGCCGCTAAAGACGGGCGCATCAGGGTGTTTCATCAGGAAAACAAGGGACAGTTTTTTGCAAGACGGTGCGGTATAGCAAATTCCAAAGGGGACTATCTGGTCTTTCTCGACAGCGATGACGAATTGACTCACAACTGTCTGAAAACTATCAATGCCGCAGCGTGCGAAAGCAATGCCGATATAATTCTTTATGTCGGCAGAATAGTCCGTGATGATTTGGAGACGGACAGATATATAGGAAATGTCGGCACAGAAAAATGCAGAATCCCCATAGATACGCTCAAGCGCAGCCTGATATCTTCAAATGATTTGAATTCTTTGTGGTCAAAAGCGTTCAGGCGAAACTTGTTTGATGGAGACGATACGGACTACTCGGCGTTTCGCGGGATACGATACGGCGAGGATAAGGTGCAGCTTTTCTATCCCGTAACCAACGCTGCGTCTGTTTATTATATCCCGGACTATCTGTATAAATATAACTATCGGGCAGAAAGCGTGGCTCATAGTTTCGATATTAAGTCAGCCTCTGCGAGACTTGAAAACGAAATGTTTTCATTGATGTATGAATATATGGAAAAATGGAATATGACAGATTGCGCCTGCAAAAGGACTGTGGCGGTGTATTATCTGAGAACCTTTCTTTCGGCTTATTACGGGCTGCGAAAGACAATGGTGGCCCACGGAAAACTCAAACAGTTCAGGGCATATAACTGGATGGAATATGTCAACAAAAGCGCCTTTCGCTATTGTGTGAGCCGTGAACTCAGCATAAAGGAAAAAATGGAATTGTTGGTGGCAGTGATTGGTTTTTGATTTTAGGGGTACGTGATTGCGTGTGAAAAAAATCAGAATGAAAAAAGCCGAACTTAATATCGCAACAACGCTCATAAATCAGCTTGTCATGACAGCTTGCGGAATAGTTGTGCCGGGAATTTTCATCAATGCCTTCGGGTCCGAAGCATATGGAATATCAGTTTCGGTCACGCAGTTTTTGTCATACATAACATTGCTCGAAAGCGGAGTCGGCGGTGTTGCGAGAGCGATGCTTTACGGCCCGCTTGCACACGGCGACGAACGGGGAGTCAGCTCTGTCTACTATGCTGTGAAGAGATTTTTTGGTTATATAGCCGTTGCTTTCGCGGCTTACAGTGTAGCGGTCGGCTTGCTGTATCCGAAGCTTGCGCATGTTACAATTTTTTCGGGAACATATATTTTCTTCCTTGTTCTTGTTATCGGTATGTCCACCCTTGCAAAATATATGGGCGGGCTTGCAAATCTCACATTGATTGCGGCAGATCAAAGACAGTATGTAAACAATATTATATCTGTCGGAATAACGATAGCAAATACGCTGTCTATATTGATTTTGACCGAGCTTGATTGCGGTCTGCTGACGGTAAAGCTCGGCAGCAGCATCATTTTTGTTATACGCCCTTTGTTGTATATGCTCTATGTCAAAAAGCATTATCGCCTGAGCAGAGCGGAGAGTGAAAAAACAAAGCTTGAACAAAAGTGGACCGGTATCGGACAGCATCTCGCATACTTTTTGCATACAAATACGGATGTAGTGCTGCTGACCCTATTTGCCAACACGCGCCTCGTTGCCGTGTATTCGGTTTATAATCTTGTGATAAGCAGTATCAGGGCGATAACCGAATCCTTTTCCGGCGGAATGGAGGCGGCGTTTGGCGAGATGATAGCCAACGGAGAGACTGACAGGCTCAAGAAGTCGTATTTCAGATATAAAACATTGATAACTGCGGTTTCGTTTGGCCTTTTCAGCTGCGCAGGCATATTGATTGTTCCGTTTGTCAGATTGTACACAAAAGGAGTAACGGATGCGGATTATATTCAGCCGGCTTTTTCGTTTGTGCTTATGCTGGCTGAGGCGGTTAACTGTATAGTGCTTCCGTGCTCGAGCCTCCCTGTTGCGGCAAACCGCCTCAAGCAGACCAGATGGGGTGCTTACGGTGAGGCGATAATAAATATAGCGGTATCATGCATTCTTATCAAATGGAGTCCGCTTCTCGGCGTGGCTGCCGGAACCTTGGCGGCGACACTGTTCAGAGGGATTTTCTATATGACGTATTCGTCAAAGAAGCTTCTGCATATTCCGACACGGACGGTTATTGTAAAATTCATTGCCGCAGTGACCTGCCTGTGTATTGTGACGGCAGCGGGAAGATATATTACATTGCCGCTTGAAATTGAAAATTATTTTCAGTGGATACTGTGCGGCGCAGCGGTTTTCGCAGCCGTTTGCCTGCCCATTATGCTGATTGCGGGGCTTCGTATAAGGCGTCTCGGAATCGATAAAAAAGAAAACGGCGGGAATAAGCTTCCCGAAAATATATACTCGGAGTCGGAAGATGAACAGAGAGCGTATACTGATTGTAAATAATAACATGCACATCGGCGGAGTGCAGAAAGCGCTTGCAAATCTGCTTTGCGAAATACATTCCGACTATGATATTACACTTCTTTTATTCTATAAAGGCGGAGAGCTTTTAAAAGATGTCCCGCCGGATGTGAAAGTTATGGATGCTGCCGCTCCGTTTCGGTATCTCGGAATGTCAAAAAGCGATGCCGTCAGAGTGTGTGACAAGCTTTTTAGATTTTTCTTTGCCGCCTTCACGCGCATCTTCGGAATGAGAGCGGCAGTCAAACTTATGGGACTGACGCAAAAAAAGATACGCGGCTATGACACCGCGATATCATTTTTGCACAGTGGAAGAGAAAAAGTTTTTTATGGCGGATGCAACGAGTTTGTGCTGGATTTTACAGAGGCACAGCAGAAGATAACTTTTGTTCATTGTGACTTCGAAAAAATCGGCGCGGTATCAAAGAAAAACAGAAAAATATACAGTCGTTTTGACCGAATAGCGGCGTGCTCCGAGGGCTGTAAAATGTCATTGCTGAGATGTTTCCCCGAACTTTCGCAAAAGACTGGTGTAGTCAGAAATTGCCAGAATTACAATGAGATAAGATATCTGGCTCAAACGCATCCTGAGAAGTTTGATCAAAGCAGATTCAATATTTTAACGGTTGCCAGATTTGGAAAAGAAAAGGGGATTCTCCGTGCTATAAAGGCGGTTTTGGGGGTGTGTGATGACTTCGATGATATCAATTATTATATAATCGGCGACGGCGCTCAGAGCCGGCAAGCAGAAATGCTTGTGTCTGACGGCAAATTTTCCGATTCGGTGACATTGCTTGGGAAAAAAGAGAATCCTTACGGATATATGGCGGCGGCAGATATATTGCTTATTCCGTCGTTTTCGGAGGCGGCTCCGATGGTAATAAATGAATCGGCATGCCTCGGGACGCCGATTCTTTCGACCGAGACATCTTCGGCTTTTGAAATGGTTCGCGATACCGGATTCGGTTGGGTTTGCGATAACTCGGAGAATGGAATAAGAGATGTGCTCAGGCGACTTGCTGCGTCGCGGGATGAAGTGAATTATAAGCGAAAATTACTCAGCACTCGGAGATTTGACAACGCCGAGGCAGTCAAACAATTTTCGGAGTTGATAAACCATAATGATAAAACAGATTGAAAAAGAAAAACAAAACCCGGTTCTCGACAGGGAATATATTGCCGCTGCATGTGGCTGTGTTTTCCTTTCGGTGCTCATATGTGTCGGACAGATAATCGGCAATATGCTGCTTATAGCAGCCTTTTTTGCCGGAACTGTCGGCATATGCATCTGGGCATGCATGAAAGAAAAAATTCTTCCGGTTTTGCTGTACTTTCTTCCGTGGAGCCCGTTGATGAAATTTTACAAAGGCGGAATATCATTTTTTACCGTTATGCTGCTTGTTTCCTGCTTTGTAGCTCTGATAAAAAATAAAATGACGCTGAACATTTATCAAATAGTGCTTACGGCTCTGATAGCAATTCTGACAGCGGTTGCCAAAATGGTGCAGGGAAATGAGATAACCAATTCCTATCTGTTTTTTATAATGATGCTCCTGCTTCTTCCGTGTATCACAAAATGTGTAAGCTGCGATTCATTCGGCGACACAACCGTGTTTTTTGCGCTCGGAATAATTACGGCGGCTCTGTCTGCGCAGCAGCTTGTCGTGTTTCATAACATAGCTCAGTATATTACTGTTGACTCATATCTGACAATAACCAGACTCTCGGGATATTACGGAGATCCTAATTTCTACTCTGCGCATATCACGGCATGTCTTGCCGGAATCCTGATGCTTCTGAGCCGCGAAAAGGATAGACTGAGGCAGGCTGTGCTTATTATTGCAGCAGTTTTGCTTCTGTATTGCGGAATGCTTTCCGCGTCAAAGATGTTTGTTGTTGTGCTGGCGTGTCTCTTCTTGTTCTGGATACCGGTTCTCATGGAAAAAGGCGGAAGAGGAAACAGCAGAGTGAGAATGTTAGTAGGACTCATTTGCGCGGGAGGAATATTCCTTTCGTCGTCAGTGTTCAAAGAACTGCTGCAAATAATCGACGACAGATTTGCTTATGCGGCAAATGTTTCTCAGCTGACAACGGGGCGCACCGATATTTGGAAAAACTATATAAATGAATTTTTAGAAAACATAGATGTTACACTGTTGGGAGAGGGATACTCCCCGGTGATAATAAAAGGACGAGCTTCTCACAACACGGTTATACAGGGCGTTTTTCAGTTTGGATTGATAGGACTCCCTCTGATTGCGGCGTGGATGTATTTCTTTTTAAAAGACATATTTAAATCTGCGGAAAACACAAAAACGGATTGGAAATATGCGGAGCTGATGTGCGTCGGAACAGTTCTGCCGTGGATGAGTCTTGATATACTTTTCTTTGATGAGTTCTTTCTTGTGTCACTTTACGCAGCTGTCGGCATTGTGTGCATGTCGAAAGATGCCTCTGATTAATATTGATAACCACTTTATACTCCTACATAAAAATCACCGGCTCCGAGTGCTGCCCGCAGGCGCTTGGAGTCGGTGGTTTTAACGGTTATTTTGTAATATGTGAGGATAACGAAACTGTCAGCGGGTGCGATTAACTCATTTCTCCACATACCAATACGACCGCATGCCGGACATATATACTCTTCCGTTCTTCGGCACCTGGCGTATGGCGTTGAAAACATTGTAGTAGTCGCCCGCGCCCATGCTTGTGCAGATCATGCCGAACATGGTCATAAATATAAACTTCGGGAAAATCATGCCGATAACATAGGGGACGATGCCGAAAATTAAGTTCGGGAGCATCGACATGAATATGAACCTGTCCTTGCTCATCGTCTCCGTGCCGATAACAAATAGCATGCCCTGCTTGAGATTCGTGTAAAGATACACATCTTTTTTGAAGCAGAGGGCGTGGAGCAGTTCGTGCGGGAAGATTATCACTATAGAGCCGAGGAGCGCCGCAAACCAGGTGATTGTCGCGGATTTTGGTTCTGCAACGGGAACAATTCTGAAGAACGCCGCCGCGCCGAGAATGACGAGTATTATGCAGGCGACGGTGTTCGCGATAACGGACAATTTTTTCATGCTGTCCGCCTCTTTGAATTCCACCGCGCCGGGCTTGTGCTCCGCCTGCGGCAGGCTGTCCGGGTCGAGGTTGAACTTGCCCATGTAATGAAGCTTCATGTCAGCCGCCCTTTCTCATCTTTTCAATCGTTTCTTTTATTTTTTTCAAAGCCTCGGCGGGGTCGTCAATGTCCATAACCGCCTTTTCCATCGGGCACATGCCGTCTTTTTTGCGGTTTATTATATATTCGACCTCTTCGCCGCAGGAATATTTTATCCCGTGCCCGTCAAGAATCTTTTTGGCGCTCCGGCTCATAACTACGGCATATATTTCGCCGACGCCGAGCAATACGAACAGCATCGCCGCCGCTTTGCCGACCGTCTTATCTGCGGCGGAATATCCGCGGACATCAATATTGCTGTCTAAAAGCTCAATGAGCGGCGCGACTCCGCGCTTTTCGCTCGTGTGTATGTCATCGCCTCTGCAAATGACGCAGGTGTATCCCTCGCCTGTAAGAAGCTGTTTTGCGTGTTCGATATCAGTCATGCTTTCCACCGCCTTGTAAATTCCCTGTGTAAAAGATTATACTATAAACGCACCGGCTTTTTCAATCGGCAATGGACAAAAAGCGCGGGTTGTGCTATCATAATGAAAACGCTTTCGGAGGAAATGTATGGACTGCAAATATATTTTTCTTGATATAGACGGAACGCTTGTCGACTTTCAGGGCAAGCTCGCCGACTCAGCGCTCAAGGCACTGGAAACCGCAAAATCAAACGGACATAAGCTATTCGTCTGCACTGGCAGACAGCGTTCGCAGATATATCCGTGGCTTCTCGAAAAAGTGAAGTTCGACGGCGCGGTATGCTCATCTGGCGCATATGTTATGGCAGACGGCGAGTGCATAGCTCAGCACTGCTTTTCAAAAGAATATATAACCTTTCTTTCGGATTATTTCACCGCCGCGCACACTCCGTACTGCGTGCAGACAGAGCATACGCTGATGCTCGAAAAGTGGTGCGGGGACGCGATAGTTGAGCATTATCTCGCCGACGGCATCGACCGCGGCAAGATAGATTCGCTCTTCGGCATGACAAAAATAGTCGGGAGCGTGCCCGAACTTACGGTTGCCGAAAAGCTCATATATTACGGAGCGCCGAAAGGGCTTTCCGATGTTGCCGCTGACCTCGGGGACAGGTTCAGCGTCGTGCGATACAGCTTCGGCAGCATGGGTGACCGCTGCGGCGAGGTAACGGACAGCAGATACACCAAAGCTACCGGCATGGCGGAGATACTGCGCCGCTTTGACGCGCCTCAGAGCGCGACAATAGCCTTCGGCGACGGCGACAACGATCTTGAGATGATGGACTTCGCCTCTTTCGGAGTCGCCATGGGCAACGGAACTCCGGCTCTGCGCGCGGCCGCCGATATGGTGACCGACGATATAAATTCAAACGGACTCTATAACGCGTTCAAAAAGCTCGGATTGATATAAAAAATTAAGCCGCCCGGCTGTATTTATTACAGTCGGGCGGCTTTTGCTTGTTATTTTATCAGTTGTCCTCGTCGAAATGATCGATGTCGTTTTCGCTGTCTAACTCGTCGCCGTCATCGTCAATGATGCTCAGCTCCTGTTCGAGTCTCTCGCGAAACTCAATGAAAACCTCGTCGTATTCCGGCTCATTGCCGGTCACATAGGTGTATTCGTCGGTTTCCTCGTCGTATTCGATCTTCATCACGGCGAACTGCATGTCGCCCGATTCGATGTTCTCAACGGGCAGGAGAATGACATAATTTTCGCCCTTGTGCTCGACTATGTCGACTACCGACATCTCAACCTCGTTGCCCTCGTCGTCAACGAGAGTAACGTAGCTGTCCTCGGCGCAGGAATCCTCCTCGCCGTCGGGATAAAAATCAAGAATGTTGTTGTCCTCAGCCATAATTAACTCCTTTTACACATTGAATCTGAACAGCACGACATCGCCGTCATTCATGACATATTCCTTGCCCTCGCTGCGGACAAGACCCTTTTCCTTTGCGGCGGTCAGAGAACCGCAGGCGATGAGATCGTCGAAGCTTATGACCTCGGCGCGTATGAATCCGCGCTCAAAGTCGGAGTGAATCTTTCCTGCCGCCTGAGGAGCCTTTGTGCCGCGGGTTATTGTCCAGGCTCTGACCTCGGGCTTGCCGGCGGTCAGGTATGAGATAAGACCGAGCAGGTGATAGCTGCGCTGAACGAGCAGATCGAGTCCGCCTTTCTCGATTCCGAGATCGGTCAGGAACATCTCGCGCTCCTCTTTTTCGAGCGAGGCTATCTCAGCCTCAAGCTCCGCGCAGATCGGCAGAACCTCCGAACCCTCTGCGACGGCTATTTCTTTGACCGCGAGATAGTGGCGGTTTGTATCAATATTGTTTGCAAAATCGTTTTCACTCATGTTGCAGGCATATATTACCGGCTTCGCGGTGAGCAGGGCGATCTGAGCCAAAAATTCGCGCTCGTTCTCGTCGCACTCGACGTTTCTTGCGGGAACCTCGCTCTCAAGCTCGCTCTTGAGCCTCTTGAGGAACTCGAGCTCGGCGGCTGCGGATTTATCGTTTCTCGCCTGCTTTGCGACCCTGTCTATCCTGCGCTCGACCATCTCGAGGTCGGAGAGGATGAGCTCGAGGTTTATCGTCTCGATGTCTCTCTTCGGGTCGATAGTCGCGTCAACATGGACAATGTCGTCGTCCTCGAAGCAGCGAACAACATGTATTATCGCGTCGACCTCTCTTATGTGCGAGAGGAACTTGTTGCCGAGACCTTCGCCTCTCGATGCGCCGCGCACAAGACCCGCTATGTCAACGAATTCAATTGTCGCGGGGGTTATCTTGTCCGGGTGATACATCTCGGCGAGCTTGTCCAACCGCTCGTCCGGCACTGCGACCACGCCGACATTCGGCTCGATGGTGCAGAACGCATAGTTCGCGGACTGCGCGCCCGCATTTGTGATGGCGTTGAAAAGTGTGCTCTTGCCGACGTTCGGCAGACCTACTATTCCTAATTTCATTTCAAATGACATCCTTTATTTTGATTGATATTCATTTAATTATAACCTCTGGCGGACAAAAAAACAACCGCAACCGCGCTTTTATCAATAAAAAATTGCAAAATCTTCGCCCATGGTGTACAATAATCCCATAAGAAACTACCGGAGGCAGATATTTTGGATCTTTCGCGCTTTTCAAGAAGTGAAATGCTCATAGGTGGGGAGTCGGTCGAAAAGCTGAGTCGCTGCCATGTCGCGGTGTTCGGGCTCGGCGGCGTCGGCTCTTATACTGCGGAGGCGCTCGCCCGCGCAGGAGTCGGCGAGCTGACCGTTATTGACAATGACAAGGTTGCGATTACCAACATCAACCGCCAGCTATACGCCCTCTCTTCAACGGTCGGCATGAAAAAAACTCAGGTCGCGGCGGCGAGAATAAAAGATATAAATCCCGACTGCAAGGTGAATATTATCGACGGATTCTATCTCGAAGAGAATTCTGCGGATTTCTTCGAGAACCGCTATGACTATATGGCTGACGCGGTCGATACCGTTCAGGCAAAGCTGTCGTTAGCCGTCGAATCACAGAGGAGGGGGATACCGCTGATATCGTGCATGGGCACGGGAAATAAGCTCGACCCGACGCTTTTTCGGGTCTCTGATATCACAAAAACTTCGGTCTGTCCGCTGTGCCGCGTGATGCGCCGTGAGCTGAAAGTCAGGGGCATAAGTCACCTGAAAGTCGTCTGGTCACCCGAGCAGCCGATAAAGCCGAATGAGACCGCCGAAGTGACTTCACGCAGGGCACTGCCCGGGAGTATATCGTTTGTTCCGCCCGTTGCAGGCATGATAATGGCGGGCGAGATAATCAAAGATCTGATAAAATAACGTAAAGCTATATAACTTTACACTTCCCCGAGAGGAGATAAGTATGAAGAAAAAAATTATCCGCGCCGCGGCGGCGATACTTGTGCTGACGGTCGCGCTTTCTTTCGCATTCAGCGGCTGTTCAAACAAAAAGGACGGCGGGGACGAGACAACCACCATGCCGCCCGAGGCGGTCGAGGCGGTGCAGACCCTCAAACTGCCGTATTCAAAAGGTGATAAGCTCAATCCCTTTACGGCAACAAGTATGCTCAATCAGCAGCTGATGCCGCTTATCTATGACGGTCTGTTTGCCCTTGACAAAAATTATAATCCTCAGCCGCTTCTCGCGTCGAATTACAGCCGCAGCGGTCGAACCCTGACGGTATCTCTTGCGTCTGCAAAGTTCTCGGACGGTTCGAGCGTCTCGGCTTCCGATGTTGTCGCCTCGTTTGAGAGCGCGAAGAAATCGCCCGCATATAAAACTCAGCTTGCGAATTTCAGCAGCGCAAAAGTCAGCGGGAACAGCGTCGTGTTTTCTCTCGCCGATGACGATCCGTATGCCGTCAACTGTCTGACCTTTGCTGTCACAAAGGGCGGCTCGACCGAGGACGGCGCTGCGGGCAGAGGCAGATACACATATTCTTCGGAAAACGGCGTCGGCTATCTCAAAGCGAGCAGCGCGCGCGGCAACTTCTCGCCGAAGAAAACGAGCATCACTCTCTATGATGTCAAAGATTTGAGCATGCTCAAATATACCCTCGCCATCGGCAATATAAGCTTCGCTTTTGACGATCTGCGCGGCGGCTCTTATACCCGCTATTCCTCGTCGGTCGCAGATATCCTGATGAATAATTTAGTCTATCTCGCCTTCAACAAGAGCAGCTCCGCGCTCTCATCCGAGAAGGTGCGTCAGGCGGTGGCTCTTGCCATTGACAGGGCGAAGCTCGCCGACGAGTCGTTCCAGGGTCACGCAAAAGCGGCGTATACTCCGTTTAACCCCGACTGGAATGTTATCTCCGGCAAAGATTATACAGTCAAAACCGACCTCGAAGCGGCGGGAAAGCTGCTTGACGAGGCGGGATATACTTCAAAAAATGACGCCGTGCGCGCGGACGCAAACAAAAAACAGCTCACTCTCAAGATAGTCGTCAACAAAGACAACGGCTTCAAATCGGCGGCGGCGCAGAGCATAAAAGAGATGCTCGAAAAGCTCAAAATTTCAGTCACCGTCAGCGCGCTGAGCGAAAAAGATTACCGCTCGGCGGTCGCGTCCGGCAAATATGATATGTATATAGGCGAGGTCAAGCTCACCGAGAATATGAGCCTTTCGCCGCTTCTCAAGAGCGGCGGCAGCGTGGCTTACGGCATCAACACTTCGGGCGCCGCGAGCACTGCGTATTCGGCGTTTCTCGCAGGCTCGTCCGATGTGAACACATTTATAGATGCGTTCAATGCCGATATGCCGTTCGTCCCGCTTTGCTACCGTTCGGGGCTTGCGATATACACGCGCACGCTGAAATACGGTAACGCGAATCATATCAACGATGTCTATGCCGATATCGATTCGTGGGATTTCCATTGACAGCAGAAAATCAAACAGGGCTTCCGATTTTTAACGGAAGCCCTGTATTTTTTATATTATTGCGTCCTCGGGGTCGGGGTCGCTGCCCGTGAGTATCGCGTCGGCGCACTCGTTTAGCTTTCTGAACAGCGAATTGTTTTTCATTATCCGCGAGGGAATCGATATCGTCCCGGTGACGAGGCGGTAGTATGCGCTGTCCCTCTCGACTCTGTTCATGCCGCCGTCGAGGAACGAGAGCAGGACATTGTGAACAATGTCGATAACCTTCATGTCCGCGAGCTCCTCGGCGTCCTCCTTGCGGAGAATTTTGCCGAAGGTTAGGCGGTTCACTTTTTTGTAGAAGCTCATCACATCGGATTCGAGCAGCAGCTTTGCAATCGGCTTTGCTATCGGACGCAGCGCTGATATTTTCTTGCCGTTCGCACCGAGCGCGTCGAGCCTTTTGCCGAACTCTTCGCGGCTAACGAGTATGCCCTTGAGCGGCAGGTCTATCATCTGCACCGCGTGCGCTTTCAAAAACTCCTGCGCGTCGTCTGCGCCCTCGAAGCTCTCAAGATGCTCCGTGACTATGTGCAGGCGGTTGTCGTCCGTTACAGTAACATTGACTATCGGCGCGGGATAGCCGCACAGCGAGCCTATGTTCACTTCCGTTATCGGATTTCCCGAGGGTGATACAAATGTATCTATTCTCTGAATATGTGAGTGACCGACGAACATATAGCGAAGCCCTGCGTCCGCTAATTTCGCGGCAACCTCTTCGCGGTCGCCGACGCAGTGGCCGCTCGTGATGAACGGGTGGATGTGCGCGATGAGCAGGTGATGTTCCATGCCGATCATCAGCTGACCGTCCTCTTTTGCCTTGCGTATCTGTTCCTCGACCCACGCCATGTGGTCGGGGGTGTAGCCCGCGCGCCCTTTGCCGTTCTGGTCGTCGTTGAGCGCGAGCAGGCGAACTCCGTCGGCAATCTGCGCGACATATGAGTATATGCCGAGATGCGTCTTGTATGAGCTTATCGCGCGGTCGAGCCCGAATTCGCGGTAGAATTCGCTCAGCTCCTCGTGCGGGACTGTCTCAACGTCGTTTGTGACTTCGCTGCCCGTGAATCTGCGCGGATTCTCGTCGCAGCACCAGTCATGCGTCGCGGTTATGACATATACGGGAACATGCTTTTGAAGCTCACGCAGCTTTTCGCGGAACTCCTCGTGGCATATGCGTTCGCCGTCGTCGGATAAATCTCCGGCTATCATCACTGCGGCGGGCGGGTCTTCGAGTATCTTCTCAAAAGCCGCGTCGATTATCTCGCCCGTCTCTTCGAGGCACTTCTGATCCGATTCGCTGCGGTAGGCATATGCCTCGCCGCCGTCTGACAGGGTGCGCGAGAAGTGGTGGGTATCGGCTATGAAAACGAAGCGTGGGTTCATTTTGTCTCTCCTGCGCTCTGCATCTCGGCGGCAGTCTCGGCTGCTATAGATGCGCGGCGTTCGGCGATTTCGGACATCATCTTTCTGTGTCCTTCGCCGGTGATGTTATAGAAGTGTATAGGTATGAGCATGAGCAGATAGCCTATGGCGGGGACTATCGTTGTCATTGCGAACAGCGCGAGATTGGTGCTGTGGTTCTGAATCAGTGAGCCCTCTGTGTGGCTGACATAGCCGACAACGCCGAGAATGGCGATGCCGATGGACGAAGCGAAGGTGTTCTCAATCTTTCCCGTGAAGCTCATTATCGAGAGCATGATGCCCTCAACGCGGCGTCCTGTTTTCCATTCGATGTAGTCGACCGTCTCGGCCTCCATCTCTTTCTGCATGAGGTTCTTGAACTCAAGCGGGATGGTGGTAAGACCGGTGAAGAGAATAACAAGAATAGCCGTGAATATCGAAGCGGACTGACCTGCGGGCTTGTTGACGAGACCGCCGTAGGTGGTCAGCGCGAAGAGCAGGTGGAGCACTATTGCAGAGACGCAGCAGATCTGGAAGAATCTGCGCGAGTCTGCACGCTTGCCGAGCTTTTCGACTATCTTGGGCACGAGAATACCCGCGAGCAGGAAGCCCGGGAATTTGATAACATCTATAAAGACGTTGTATTTTCTGTTGAAAAGAAGGTCGGCGACAAAGTAGAACGAAATCTGCTCGGGTATCTTGCAGATAAGGAAGAAGATATTCGCAAAGAAGAGCATGAGCAGGGGACGGTTCTTGAACAGGAGCGCGAAGCACTCCTTGACGCTCGGCGTGTCGGACTGGTGCTGGGCGCGCTCGCGTGTGTTGTGATATGTAAGGCGCGTGAGCACGACTATGAATACAGCGGAGATTATCGCGGAGGTCAGATATGCCTGCGGGGTGTGATCCTTGAAATAGGGGAGCAGAGCAGCACCCGCGACGAAAACCTGCGGCAGAGCGCCGACGACGGAGCGGGTTATTGAGCTGACTCCGAAGAGCTTCGTTCGCTCGATTCCGCTCGGGGTTATCGAAAAGGCGAGAGCGCCCATCGGGATATCAAACGCCGTGTAGGTGACGTCGAGCATGACGAAAAGGAAGGTCGTGTAAATGATGTTGAACACGGGGCTCGCGTTTGCGCTGCCGACGAAGAACAGCACCATGACGAGCGAAACGAACAGCGGCGCCCACTTGATATAGGGTCGCATCTGACCGTCCTTTGTCCTTGTTTTGTCAACAAGAACGCCCATCATCGGGTCATTTATCGCGTCGAAGATGCCGCAGAAAAATCTGATCTTTGACGCAACGCCCATTGGGTTCGAGAGTTTTTTGAAAAGAACATCGGTCAGGAAGAAGTTTATGTACTTCGAACTGGTCATGCTCGTGTTCATGCCCTGCGCGCCGCGGCCGAGGGCATAAGAGAGCGTCTCTTTCCAGGTCAGTACGGTTTCTTCTCCGACATCGCTCTTGACGATTTTTGAGTTGAGAAAATCGGATACTTTGCTCACTTCATCATCTCCAGATAAAAATTGAAACAATTATGTAATTGTATTATACAACCTGCACTGAGAAAAGACAAGAAACAAATAAGCAAAAAATGTCCGATTTAAACGAAAAAATAAAAAAGTATATATTTTTTGTGCCGGAGTTTACTTTTGGCGCCCGTCTTGGTATTATTATGTATAGATAAATAAACTTGAAACGGAGGAGTTTCAGTGTCAGAAAAAATCAAGGTTGCGATAATCGGCTGCGGCGCGATAGCGAACTCTGCGCATATCCCCGCATATATGAAAAACGAAAAGGCGGAGATAAAGTATTTCTGCGATATTATCCCCGAGAGAGCGGACGCTGCGGTCGAAAAATACGGCTGCGGAAAAGCGGTCTATGACTATCACGAGATACTTGACGATCCGGAGCTTGATTCGGTTTCCGTCTGCACCCATAATGACCTGCACTCGGTCATAGCGATAGACTTCATGCGAGCGGGCAAGGATGTTCTCAGTGAGAAGCCCGCCGCGCGTGTGCTCTCCGAGGCGCTCGAGATGCAGCGAGTCTCCCATGAGACGGACAGAATTCTCAGCATCGGCGTGTGCAACCGCTTCGGCAACGCGGTCAATCACATAAAGGAACTTATAGACGCAGGCGAGCTCGGCGAGGTCTACCATGTCTATGCGAGCTTCCGCGCGAACCGCTCCATCCCCGGCATCGGCGGCGACTTCACCCGCAAGGCGGCGTCCGGCGGCGGTGCGCTGATAGACTGGGGCGTCCATTATCTCGACCTCATTCTCTATTGCTGCGGCGAGCCCAAGCCCCTGACCGCATCGGGCGAGGCGTTCTGCAAGCTCGGCAAGAACATAAAAGACTATGTCTATACGAACATGTGGGCGGAGAATACCGCCGACAAGGACGGCGTTTTCGATGTTGACGATTCCGTCACCGGCATCGTCAGAACCGACGGCCCGACCATAACCTTCAACGGCGCGTGGGCGGAGAACATCGGCGAGGATGAGACATATATCGATTTCATCGGCGACAAGGCGGGCATAAGGCTCGAATACGGCGAGGGCTTTGTTATTTATTCCGTCAAGAACGGCATGCTCATGCGCAGTGAGCCGAAGTTCAGAACGAACAATTTCTACGAAGCGGAGATAAATTCGTTCGTCGACTGCGTTATAAATCATGAGCATAACCGCGCCGATATCGATCTCGCCATCGGAACTTCCAAAATAATGCAGGCGATATATGACTCGTCCGAGCTGCACAGAGAGGTCGTTGTCGACTGATTGCTTGAAAATCGGCGGAATTTGTGCTATACTCGCCAAAAAGAGGTGATTTGATTGAAGATCTCCACAAAGGGACGCTATGCCATGCGTCTGCTTATCGATTTGTATGAAAATCAGGGCGACGGCTTCGTTGCTCTCAAGGATATTGCCGCAAGGCAGGATATATCGAAAAAATATCTCGAACAGATTGTACCCGCCTTAACGGGCGACGGGATTTTGAAGACTTCGCGCGGATTCCAGGGCGGCTACCGCCTTGCGCGCGAGCCGGAGGATATCCCTGTCGGCGATATACTGCGCCTCACCGAGGGCAGCCTTGCGCCCGTGGCGTGCCTTGACAGTAAGTCCAACGAGTGCCCGCGCTGCGCGGATTGTTTGACCCTTCCGCTTTGGCAGGGACTCGAGCGCGTCATCAACGAATATCTCGACGGCGTGAGCCTGCGCGATGTCATTGACGGGAATATAAAATAAGATATATTTATTGAAGCCGCTGTATTTTGCAGCGGCTTCTGACTTTTTTATGCGGGACACGCATAGATATGTAGCAGACAAAAAACAAAGGAGAAATAAAAAATGAAACGCCTTTCTGCCTGCATTGTTCTTTTTTGCCTGCTCTGCTCATGCGCCCGGATTCCCGCAAAACTTCCGGAACAGACGAGCAATAGCACAACGGAAACTTCCGCCGTTTACACTCCGAAGCCTGATGAGATTCGCGCCGTGTGGATAAGCTGCTACGAGCTGCCGGATGCAGCTCAGGGCGAAGAAAAATTCCGCGAGCGGGCTGAGGAGATGTTTAATAATGTCGCCGATATGAAGCTCAACACGGTTTTTGTCCATGTCCGCGCCTTTGCCGATGCCGTCTATCCGTCGAAGCTTTTCCCGTGGTCAAAATATTCCTGCAAGGGGAGCGACCCGGGCTTCGATCCGCTGAAAGTGATGGTCGAATGCGCCCACAGAGCCGGACTCAAAATTCATGCGTGGATAAACCCGTTTCGCGTCAGCTCGTCCGATAATATTGACTCTCTGCCGCAGGGGAGCCCGGCGAAAAAGCTCATTGGCACGGATGCAGTTATCCAGCTCAAAAATGGAATATATTTCGACCCCGCGTCAACCGATGTCCACGCGCTGATATATGACGGCGTGCGCGAAATTTTGGATGGATATGAGGTCGACGGCATACATATCGACGACTATTTCTATCCCACGCACGACGAGAGCATAGACCGCGCGGAATATGAAGCTTATGTCTCCGGCGGCGGGGATAAAGGACTCAACGAGTGGCGGCGCGACAGCGTCAGCGCGTTTGCGGCGGGTCTTTATTCGCTCGTTAAAAGCTACGGCAGCGACAAGATATTTTCGATAAGTCCCGCGGGCAATATCGACGGCAACGAAAACGCTCTGTTCGCGGATGTCGAGCTGTGGCTCTCCACTCCGGGTTACGCCGATTATATTATTCCGCAGGTCTATTTCGGCTTTGAAAATCAGTCTCTGCCGTTTGAAAAGACTGCAAAACGCTGGGCTTCTGTCTCCGACGGGCGCGTCGGGATAATCTGGGGGCTTGCCGCCTATAAGTGCGGGAGTCAGGATAAAAACGCCCGGTCGGGGAGCTCCGAGTGGGCGGAGAACAGTGATATTATCGCCCGCCAGCTGTCTTTCGTCCGTCCGCTAAATGCCTATTGCGGATTCGCGCTTTTTTCATATTCATATATGTTCGGAAAAATCAACGAAAACGCAAAAAAAGAAATGCAAAATCTCGAAAATATGTTATAATGTATACTGTCTTATTATAAATTGGGGATATCACATCCTTTTTGGTGAAAACTTTTCTGACGGAGGGCAAATGAAATGACGAAGGGAAAGAGAAATGCCGTAATAGTAATGTCCGTCGCTGTCCTGCTGCTCGTCAGCATGGCGGTGAGCGCGGGCATAGTCGGAACAGATAAAATCCTGTCGTTCCTCGGCGGCAAAAAGCCGGGCACGACAGAAGTTACCGGCGACGATGGCAGCGATGTCCAATTCGTCACCTCGCGCCCCGCGAAGCTTTCCGCAATTTTCGTCAGAACGGACAAGCTCGGTCTTTCGTCCTCTTCCGATACAAAGACAAACTCCGATATAATAGCAAAAGCGGCGGAAAATATAAAAAACAAGGGCTTTGATTCAGTGTTTATTGCAATCCCCGAAGAGAGCGGCTTTGCCTGCTCGGACGGGAAAATAGATGCCCTCTCAGTACTCTCTGAAAAGGCTAAAGAACAGGGACTTTATGTCTGCCTTGTTTACGGCGGCACCGAGTTCGGAAAAGACGAATTATCTTCGCTCGGAAGCAGCTTCGACTGCGTGGCGTTCTCCGGCGATATGACCGCAGAGCAGAGAAAGAACGCTGTCGGCACTCTCCATTCCGAAAATAAAAAAGTCAGCGCGGCGCTCTTTGCTGATGCTTCAAACGCGACGGACTGCGCGGCCGTGCTCGATTCAAGATTCGCGGATTTTCTTATAAGCTTCCCGGCGGACAAGTCCTCGGCTGGCGAAAAATATGTCTCTTCGCTCGAGCAGGTGAACGACTCCGCGCGCGGGAGCGGGCTGAGCTTCGCGGCGGCTGTGCGTGCAGATCTCTTTGCGTCCGACGGCACGGATGAGGCGATGATGATAACCGAACAGCTCGATGCCTGCGATTCGCTCGACTCCTGCGTGGGAACGGTCATGTATGACTATGAGTTCTTCTCGTCGGATAATTCACTCGCTTCGGCAATTCTCAAATATATCGCGGAGCGCAGCCGCGAAGAGCTTGAAAAGGACTTTGAACTCAGAAATTTTGAGGGCAGCACAAAGACCACAAACGAATCGAAAATAACCTTTACAGGCTCAAGCAGCCCGCTGAGCCCCTTGAAGCTCAACGGCAAAGATGTAAAACGCGAAGCAAACGGCGATTTCTCGTTCGAGTCCGAACTCAAGGTCGGAAAGAACGAGTTCAGCTTTGAACATAAGGGCAAGACTCATAAATATACCGTTACATATGAAATAAAGATACTCGAGTCGATGACTCCGACAAAATCTATGGAGGTGCCGGGCGGCAGCAGCATCACCGTCACCGCGACCGCGCTCAAGGGCTCGAATGTTACGGCGAGCCTCGGCGGCACGAAAGTGAAGCTCAAGCAGCAGTCTAATTTCGTTCAGGACGAAAACGGCACAAAGCTCGACGAAAACTCGGATTTCGCCGTCTACAGCGGCAAGATTTCAATTCCCGCGAGCACGTCAAAAGTGCAGTCGCTCGGAAGAATAAAAGTATACGCAAGCTTCAACGGACTCTCCGCCACAATGAGCGGCGCGAGCGTCAGCGTCAGCGCGGTCATTCCGACTCCCGAGCCGACCCCGACCCAGCCCGATACCACCGAGCATCCGTCAACCGATAAACCGTCCGACACTACCGACGGTGGCACGGGCGGCAATGTCGATTTCGACCCGTCAAAGATGCTCACTCCTTACGCCTATGCGGGCGTTGCGGGCAGATCGAAGATGTGCGAGATAACCTCGCTCTGCGAGACGATGCCCGCTAATGTAGTTGACGACTGCGTGCCTTACAGCTCTCCGCTCCCGGCGGGAACGTTTGATTATATTTCGAGCGAATATACTTACGGCGGCAGCAAATATTACCGCCTCGCCAGCGGCAGAAATATACTTGCGAGCAAGACGAAGTTAATAGCTCAGGGCTATAATCTTCCGCAGAACAAAGTGTCCGTAGTTTCGAGCTCTTCAAACTCCGACGCGACTACTATAAAATTCGGCTTCACCTGGAAGGTTCCGTTCAATGTCGCGGTCAAGAACCAGTCATATATCCCTTCGTCTCAGGCTTCGGGCGGTTCGCTCTATGCCGTGACTGCATTCAACGGAAAATATGTTGATATCACCTTCAGCCATTCCGGCAATGTTGTTGGCAAAATCAATGTCTCCGGCAGCAAGATAGTCTCCGCCGCCCAGTGGATAACGGACAGCAAGGCGAAAACACTGACTTTGCGCCTGACTCTCAGGACTCCCGGCAGATTCTACGGCTATTCCGTCGGCTACACTTCGGACGGCTGCCTTACACTCAAAATCAAGGCGAAGCCCGCTTCGTCGCTCAGCGGCAGTGTCATTATGATAGACGCGGGTCACGGCGGCAACGATTCCGGTGCGATATGCGCATATAACCCCAACAGCTCCAAAAAATACGAGAAGCAGATAAACCTGCTCCTCGCCCAGAAGATAAAAGCGAAGCTCGAAGCCCGCGGTGCAACTGTAATTATGACACGCTCTAATGACACATATGTTTCTCTCGACGCCCGTGCGAATATGGGCAGGACGAAGAACCCCGATATGTTTATCGCTGTCCACTGCGACTCGAGCGAGAGCGCAAGCCCGATGGGCACTACGGCATATTACTATCAGGCATATTCGTTCCCGCTGGCGTCAGCTGTTCATAAACGGATAGTCTCCGCCTATAAGAGCAGCATATATTCCAGTGCAGGCTCGGCGACTCTGAACAAGATAGACCGCGGCACGAATATGTATCCGTTCCGCGTGACGAGAATTGAGGAGTGCCCCGCCGTGCTCATAGAATACGGCTTCGTCAGCAATATCAGAGAGTGCAAGTTCCTCTGGTCGGATTCCGTCCAGGAGAGGCTCGCCCAGGCGACGGTAGACGGCATCGCCGACTACATCGCCTCGAACTGATTTCGCTCTTTCGGCTCAAATTTTCTTTTGAGCGCAAGGCACAGATATTCCGCCGGGAAATAGAGAATGAACCAAACCGCCGAAAACGGCAGGCAGATTTGACCGAGAAAATTCAGCGGCATATTCGAATAGTCCCAGACATCCTGCCTGAGCAGAATGTTGAATATCACCCCGGCGATAAGCTCGATGCAGGTTATCACGAGCGCACCTATCATGCCGCCTATCACGGGGTGGAGCGCGGCGAGCCAGTCGCTCAGAAGATAAAAAATCAGCAGCACCGAGCCGCCGGCTACGGACATCGACCAGTGCGTGTAGCCGCGGAAAATCACCTCGACGAGGTTGTATATTACCGCGCCAAGGAGAAAGACAAAGACATAGCGAAACCCGTTTTTCAATATCATCACCGAGCTTATTTTTGACCGCAGATGCCTCGATATTCCGCGTTTGCGGCGGTGGAAAACCTTTTCAAAAAAGGAGAATATCCGTGCTCAAAAATATGTCTATCAGAAACAAACTTGTCGTGTCGAATATGCTTATGGTCATCGTCCCCGTGGCTATTATAACCGCGGTCATATTGCTGACCACATTGTCCATAACATATTTTTCGACATCGAAGATGTCGTTCGACCCGTCGTTCGGCTCTTATCTGCTTTATAAGACGCAGTTCAACGTCTCGTCGCTTGAGGACAAGATAAAGACTCCGAAAAAGAGCGATACCGACAGGCTCGGCGCGATGGATAAAAAGCGTATCGCTCCGCTCAGAGCGGGGATAACCAAGTCAGGCAGCGGCATGGAGGACAGAATAAGCGATGCCGTTCTCGGCGCATGTGCGAATATTCAGAGAGACGGCTCGGATATTATGATCCTCGCGAACGACGAGATAATATACAAGACTGTAGAAGCGGATGTCTATGAGATGGTCGGCGCGGTCATTGATATCTGCGGCAAGAGCCTGAGCGATATAAACAGCCCGTTCGTCACCTCGGACGACAGCGGAACGGTCGTCACCGATGTCTTTTCCGTCGAGGGCGAGGGTATTGTAAAAATAATTGTAGTCAACAAAAATCTAAACGCAATAGTCAGCCCCAGCATCTACAACGGCAGCTCCGGCATACCGATAAAGGGCAATAATATCATCGCCATCGCAGCGGTCGTTGCGGTCGTCGCGATAATCATAACAAACGGCTTGCTCGTCATTCTCATGCTCAAGAGCATTATGGAGCCGATGACCATACTCCAGACGGCTACCCATGAGCTGCGCGACGGCAACCTCGACTATAAAGTGCCCTACAGCTCCAAAAATGAGATAGGTCAGGTCTGCGCGGACTTTGAAGAGATGCGCCAGCGGCTCAAGGAGTCGGTCGAACAGCAGCAGAAATACGAAGAGAACAGGATGCAGCTTATCGCCGGCATCTCACACGATCTCGGCACTCCGCTGACCACTATAAAAGGCTACGCCTCCGGCATACTCGACGGTATCGCCGACACGGACGAGAAAAAGATGCGCTATGTCGGGGTCATTTATGACACCGCGCAGGGCATGGACACCCTCGTTTCCGAGCTTTCGATGCTCTCGAAGCTCAGCCTTGACAAAGTGCCGTTTTATTTTGAAAAGATAAAGGCGAAGGACTTCTTCGAGGAGTATACAGCCTATGCCGCCGACACCCTCGGCGAGGCGGGCATAGAGTTCATATATAACTTCGAGTGCGACGAGGACAGGGAGATAAACATCGATCCCGCCCAGTTCAGGCGCGTGCTCAACAATCTTATCGACAACAGCCGCAAATACGGCGCGGAGGACGGAACGGCTAAAATAATGCTTTCCGTCAGAAACGGCGAAAACGGACACACCGAGATATCTATCGAAGATAACGGTCAGGGCGTCCCGGCGGACGAACGCGATAAGATATTTGAAACTTTTTACAGAGGCGACAAGGCGCGGACGGGTCACAAAAACGGAAGCGGCCTCGGCCTCGCGATAACAAAGCAGATAACCGACCGACACGGCGCGTCCATCCGCGCGGATGAGAGCGAGCTCGGCGGACTCAAGGTGATAATAGATTTGCCGCAGGCAAAATAGGAGGAACGAAAAATGAGCAAAAAGATTCTTGTTGTTGAGGACGAAAAAAATATAGCCGAACTCGAGCGCGATTATCTCGAGGCGAACGGCTATACGGTTGAGATAGAATTTGACGGAAAGAGCGGACTCGATAAGGCGCTCGGCTCTGACTATGATCTCGTGATACTCGATGTCATGCTTCCCGGGATTGACGGCTTCGAGGTCTGTCGCCAGATACGCAAGCACAAGGAGTTCCCAGTGCTCATGGTCTCGGCGAAGAAGGACGAGATAGACAAGATAAGAGGACTCGGTATCGGCGCGGACGACTATATAACCAAACCGTTCAGCCCCTCCGAGCTTGTCGCGCGCGTCACGGCGCACATTTCCCGCTATGAGCGTCTGACCTCAAAGGGCGAAGAGCCTGTTAATTATATTATAAATGTCGGCAAGCTTTCGATAGATACCCACGCCCGCCGCGTTTTCGTCAACGAGAAAGAGGTCACGCTCACGAACAAGGAGTTCGACCTGCTCACGTTCCTCGCATCAAACCCGAATGTGGTCTACAGCAAGGACGCCATATTCGATAAAATATGGGGACTCGATGCGATAGGCGAGACCTCGACCGTCACCGTCCATATCAACAGGATCCGCGATAAAATCGAGACGGACAGCTCAAATCCGCAGTATATAGAGACAGTCTGGGGAGCGGGCTACCGCTTCAAGGCATAAAAAGACTGCCGCGAAAACGGCAGTCAGATATAATTTTTTCAGCCCTCAAGCTCGGCAGTCCAGTCGAACGAAAAGGTCTCGCCCTTTTCGAGCCTCTCGATGCCGCGCTTTTCGGCTATTGAGCCCTTTTTCTCGTGGCTGTCATTTATGCCGTACCACGGCTCTATGCAGACGTAAGGCGCGTTGGGCTTAGCCCATATTCCGAGATAGGGCGCTTTGCCGAAGGTGAATTTTACTGTCCTGTCGCCGCTTACGAGGCGCAGGCTCTCTGAATTAAGTCCCTCGAGGATAAGCGCGTCCTTGTCGAAAATATGCTCTGTGAGCCTTATCGTGCGCCCGTTTTCGAGCTCTACCGGGAAAGTCTCATCCATGAGAATGGAGCTTGAATCTATTCTCATCGTGCGAAGATTTTCGCCTTTTTCGAACTCTATCGCGTCGCCTATGCGGCAGTTGAAGCCGGGGTGCGCGCCGATCGAGAAATACATCTCGCCGTCGGTCTTGTTTATAACGGTGCTCGTGCAGCGGAGTGTGTGCCCGCTGACGGAATATTTTATCAGCAGCTCAAACTCGAACGGATAGCACTTTCTCGTCTCGTCGCTCGACGCGAGGGAGAAGGTCATGGAATCTTCGCTCTGCTCTTTGATAGCAAACACCGAGTGGCGCGCAAAGCCGTGCTTCGGCATCTCGTATTCGCGGCCGCTGTAGCGATACTTTCCGTCCAGAAGCTGGCCGATTATCGGGAAGAGAACCGGCGCTCTGCCGTACCAGACTGACGGATCGCCCTGCCAGAGAAACTCTTTTCCGTTTTCCTTGAGCTCTACGGAGCTCAGCTGTGCTCCGTCGTCCTCCGCGCTGACGCGAAGAAATTCGTTTTCAATAGTGTATATCATATTTTCACTCCTGTTGTGACCTGCGTCACGGATTTTATCTTTACGAAGTAATTTTATCACCGAACAGGCAATAAATCAATTCAATTCTGAAAGGAAGAGGTTATAAATGAAGGTTTATGTTATTCACGGACCCAATATGAATATGCTCGGCATAAGGGAGCCGGATATCTACGGCAGGCAGACCTATGACGATCTTGTTGAATATATCCGCGCGCGCTGCGAAGAGAACGGCATGGAGCCGGAGTTTTTTCAGTCGAACCACGAGGGCACGCTCGTTGACATAATCCAGCAGGCGTATTATGAAAAAGTCGATGCGATAATAATTAACCCCGCGGCTTATACTCATACGAGCATCGCGATACATGACGCGCTCAAGGCGGTCGGTATTCCGACGGTCGAGGTGCATCTGTCAAATATTTCCGCGCGCGAGGAGTTTCGCGAGAATTCATATATAACCCCTGCCTGCGTCAAAACATATATAGGCTTCGGCTTTGAGGGCTACGAGAAGGCGGTAAAGCATCTGAAAAAGCACTATTGCAAGGATTGAAGCAAAAAGTTTACAAAGCGTTAACCGATTTTGTGGTTCTTTGATATAAAATAAGCTAAAGAGACACAGAAAACTTTTTGGGGGAAAAGATGACAGGCTATATCAAAGCTTTCAAGCCCGAGCTCAAAATCAAGGATTATGAGCTTTACCGAGGCGTATATTGCTCCGAGTGCAGAGTGCTCGGCAGACTCTATACCCCGATAGCGCGGATGCTTTTGAGCTATGATTTCACTTTTCTTTCGATAGTTCGCCTGGCTCTTCAGGAGCAGTGCGGAAAATTTGAAAAAGGACGCTGCTGCGTGAATCCCGCGAAGAAGTGCCTCAAATGCACCGACGATGCGGAACTCGAGCGCAGTGCCGATGTCGTTATAATCGTCTCTTATTATAAATTGCTCGATGATATCGCGGACGGCGGATTCTTCAAACGCCTTGCGTGCCGGCTCATAAAGCCCGCGCTTTCGCTCATGCACAAAAAAGCCGCGAGACGGCAGGAGATGCTCGACCGCGCCGTCGCCGCCGCAATGGAAGAACAGCAAAAAATCGAAAAATCCGGCACGGCGTCGCTCGACGAGGCGGCGGATCCGTCCGGTAAGATGCTCGCCGCAATATTCTCTCAGGGCTACTACGGCGAGGACAAAATACAGCTGTGGCGTTTCGGCTATCTTCTGGGCAGGTGGATATATCTGCTCGATGCCGTTGACGATATCGAAAAGGATATAAAGAGCGGGTCATATAATCCGCTAAAAGCAAAATTCCCCGATGCGAACAGCCTCTCGGGCGATGAGTTCAGAAAATTTGCCAAAGAGCGTCTCGACCTCACGGCGGGCGAGACGGCGAACGCACTGAGCGGACTGAAGTTCAACCGATTCGGGGATATAATAGAAAATGTGGTCTGCGACGGAATGTTTGCTTCGCAGACGGAAGTATTCAGAAAGAAAGAGGGTGTGAAGAATGAAAAAGAATCCGTTCTCGGTTCTCGGAGTACCGGACACGGCGAGTGACGAGCAGATAAGAAACGCTTATCGCGAGCTTGCCCGCAAATACAGCGACTCGTCGGACGACGGCAAAATGCAGGAGCTCAACGACGCGTATGACCAGATAGTCATGCTCCGGGGCGGACTCGGCGGCTCTTCTTCATCGTCTTCGCGCTCTTCATCATATGCGAACAATACGTCCGACCTGTCTGATATACGCGAAAAAATACGCGGCGGAAGAATAGAGGACGCATTGGTTCTGCTCGACGGAATTCCCGAGCAGTATCGCGCTGCAGAGTGGTATTATCTCAAGGGCGCGGCTCAGCAGAGACGCGGCTGGCTCGACTATGCATCTGAGAATTTTGACCGCGCGTGCAGAATGGATCCCAACAACCGCGAATATGCGGCGGCAAAGGAGAATCTCGACGCGTCGAAGAACGGCGGCTTCCGCAGCGCCCGCAAATCGTCGAGCGGATGCAGTGCCTGCGATGTCTGCTCCGGTCTGCTCTGCGCCGACTGCTGCTGCGAGTGCATGGGCGGCGATCTTATCCCGTGCTGTTGAGGCTGATATATGAAACGCGAAATGAAAAAAACATCCAAAATAGCTCTCAGCGCCGTCTTTGCGGCGCTGTCTGTCGCTCTGATGGCGTTAGTCTCGATTATCCCGAATCTCGAGCTGGCGCTCCCCGCGATATCGGGTCTGTTCGTCGCGGTCATAGTCATTGAAGTTGACAAAAAATGGGCGCTCGGCGTGTGGGCGGCGGTGTCCCTGCTGTCGCTGATAGTCGTCCCAAACAAAGCGGCGGCGATAATTTACGCAGTCTTTTTCGGCTATTATCCCGTGCTCAAATCCGTGCTCGAGAGCAAAACGCCGCGCGCGGTCGAGTATATTATAAAGATTCTGACCTTTTCGGTCGTTATGTCGCTTTCGTATTTTCTGATGGTAAAATTTATGGGCATCGACCCCGACCTGCCGGATTTCCTCGGCAAGTGGGCGATACCCGCGATAGCGCTGCTCGGCATAATCGCATTTTTGCTCTATGATTATGCCCTGTCAAAGCTGATTACATTCTATTGCCTGCGCCTGAGCAGCAAGCTCAGAAAGATACTTAAATAAATATATCCGCACTGCTTTTGCAGATATAAAAAGTTAAACCGACCTGTGTGTTTATAGGTCGGTTTTTTATGTTATTGCAAAGTATATTGAAGCACACTGTTTATCGGTTAGATAAATGAGAATTTATCGCAGAATATATTCAGACGCCCCTGTAGGGGAGCTGGATCGGCGTAAGCCGAGACTGAGGGGTTAGCTCGCTTCGTTTAAAGTGATAGTAAAAGTGCAAAAAATAACCTTGTAAGTTGCGAGCCAATAAATTTGTGCAAAATTCGCGGGCAGATGATATCCGCCCCACACTACTGTGCCGCTTTTATCTTTATATCAGCTCGCCCTCGCACCAGTCATCGCCGCAGGCGGTGATTTTTACTTTGCGCAGACCGTGTGTGCAGCCGCTCTTTATTCTGACCGGCGTGTAGTTCGCCGTGTAGCCCTGAATGCTGCCGTCGCGCAGCTTCTCTTCAAACAGCACCTCGACCGTTCTGCCGATTTGTCTCTCTAAAAATTCATGCCGAACTTCGCCTGCCGCCGCGATCATCTCGCGGCTTCTGCGCTCTTTTTCGGCGTTTTCAACGACATCCGGGAACTCCGCCGCCCGCGTGCCTGCCCTGCGTGAATAGGGGAATACGTGAACTTTTTCGAAGCCTATCTTCCTGACGAAATCGCGCGAAATCTCAAAATCCTCTTTAGTCTCGCCCGAGAAGCCGACCATAACATCTGTAGTCAGCGTCGTGTCCTCGAACTCGCTTCTGAGCCTTGTGCAGAGTTCTTCGTATTCGGCGGCGGTGTAGTGGCGGTTCATGCGCTTGAGTGTCTTGTCGCATCCGCTCTGGAGCGATATGTGAAACTGCGGGCAGAGCTTTTTGCATTCAGCCAGCCTTTTTGTAACGTCCGGGGTCATGTGGTCGGGCTCGAGAGAGCCGAGACGCACGCGCTTTATCCCATCGAACGATGCGGCGAGCTCGACCGCGTCGCATATGCTCGCCCCGCAGTCAGTGCCGTATGCCGAAAGGTTTATGCCGACGAGAACTATCTCCGAAAAGCCTTTCTTTTCGAGCGAGGATATCTCTTCTCTTATGTCTTCGAGCGGCTTCGAACGCACGCGCCCGCGCGCATATGGAATGACACAGTAGGAGCAGAAACGGTTGCAGCCGTCCTCGATTTTGACCGTCGCCCTCGTGCGCTCGCGAAAATCGTTTATCAGCTCGCCCGAGAATTTTTCGCCGTTTTCGTGCTGAGCTATGCGAACGATCCTCTCACGCGTGCGGAAGAATTCATCGATCATGTCGGGAATCTGCTTGTTCGAGCGGTTGCCGGTGACGATATCCGCCTGAGTGAGCAGACGCGCGTCCTCGGGGAACGCCTGCGGCATGCAGCCCGTGAGCACTATAACGGCGTCCGGATGCAGCTTTTTGAGATGGCGCACATTCTGCCTCGTCTTGCGGTCGCTCTCGGCGGTTACGGTGCAGGAGTTGACTATGTAGACATCTGCCTCTTCGCTCGCCCCGACACATTCGAAGCCGCGCTTTATCAGCGCCTGCTCCATCGACTGCGATTCATATTGATTGACCTTGCACCCGAGAGTGCAGAATGCGACCTTCATATCATCACCGCGGCAAAAGCCGCCCTTCCTTTGAGTTTTGCAGTGAAATTATACAGCATTTCGCCCTCTTGTGCAAGTCCGCGGGGCTAAGATGCAGATAATCGGCATATATCTTTAATACTGTTTTTATATCCGCTTTTGATTTTCGGGAGATGATGTTATGAACCGTAAGCTGAAAACGGTGCTCTGCACCGCCCTTGTTCTTCTGCTGATGTTCTCTTGCTGCTGTGTGAGCTTCGCCGACGAGCCGATGCCCGTCACCGTCAAGGCGAAAGCGACGGTGCTCATGGATGTGGATTCCGGCAAGGTGCTCATGAGCATGAACGCCGACGAAAAGCTTTATCCCGCTTCTGTTACGAAAATAATGACCCTCCTGCTCGTGACCGAAGCGCTCGACAGCGGGAAGATATCGCTCAGCGACACCGTAACCGCCTCCGCCTCTGCCGCATCAAAAGGCGGCTCGCAGATATGGCTCAAAGAGGGCGAGCAGATGACGGTCGACGATCTGCTCAAGGCCACCGCCGTTTACAGCGCGAACGACGCTTGCACGGCTCTGGGCGAGTTGCTCGCAGGCAGCGACGAGGCGTTCACCGCGATGATAAACGAGCGTGCCGGGCAGCTCGGCATGAAGAATACACATTTTGATAACTGCACAGGTCTTGATGACACCACAACGACCCATTTGACCACCGCGATGGATGTCGCGATAATGTCACGCGAGCTGTTGAAACACGAGCGCATAATGAACTATACAACTATCTGGATGGACTCCCTGCGCGGCGGCGCAACGGAGCTTGTCAACACGAATAAGTTGGTCAGGTTCTACAAAGGCACGACCGGGCTCAAGACCGGCACAACGGCGAAGGCAGGATGCTGTGTCTCCGCGAGCGCGAAGCGCGGAAACACGCATCTCATAGCCGTTGTCATGGGCAGCCAGACGAGCGACGACCGCTTCAACGGCGCAAAAGCAATGCTCAACTGGGGCTTTGCAAACTATTCGACCGTCACGCCCGAGATAGACCCGTCGCTGATAACCGATGTCGCTGTAATAGGCGGCGTTGTCGATTCGATTCATCCGTCTCTGCCGAAAGCCGCCAGCGTGCTCGTCAAAAAAGGCGAGGAGGGCAAGATAAAGACCGATGTCGAGCTCTGCGTCGACGTTCAGGCGCCTGTCGAGAAAGGGCAGGTACTCGGTAAAGTGGTGCTGAGCCTCGGCGACGAGAAGATAGGGGAGTATAATATCGTCTCGCCCGATGCCGTGCGCGCGCTGACTTTCAAAGATATTTTCTTCCGCCTGCTGAAATCCCTCGCCTGAAAACTGTATGAATATACAAATTGAGCACCCGCTTTTTGTCGGATAATACAAAAAAGACCGATATTGTGTATTAGGAATAAAATAAAACTCACAGATGTTATAATTAGCTCGTGTGTTTAAGGAAAAAACAAAGAAAAGAGGAAAAATTTGTGAAAAACTATTTCAGCCGGCTTATGTCGAGCGCGAAGAAGTCGGAATTCATCGTCTGGTGGATATTCCGTCTGATTATGATAGGCGCGATGGTGAGCCTTCTGTTTACCAACCCGCCCTCGGATCTTCCAAAGCCGCAGATGGCGCTTCAGCTGTTTGCAAATCTCGTCGGAATGTTCGCTTGGGAGATAATCCAGGCTCTGCCCGAGAAAAACTGCCTGCGCCAGCTCCCGTCCTATTGCCAGACCGTCGCGTCCGTCGGACTGCTGCTCGCATCCTTCGGCGGCGCGTTCCTGAACTTCTATTATTCCATCTTTATGTGGGATAAGATACTCCACCTGCTCGGCGGAGCTGAGGCGGTGTTCATGGGCTATGAGCTCGCGACCGCCATGCAGAAGCGCGACAAGAAGCAGTGCGATCTGCCGATAGTCCTGCTCTGCGCTCTCGGCTTCTCGTTCTTTATCTCCACCTGCTGGGAGCTCTTCGAGTTCAGCTTCGATCAGATAGCGGGCGGCGATTCTCAGCATTGGTCGTATGAACTTGCAAAGGCGGCGAACAATACGAGAACTTTCTTTAAGCCCAGAGATCCCGCGCGTTTCGCTCTCATGGACACCATGACCGACATAGTTTTCAATACCCTCGGCGCAGTGCCGTTTTATATCATACTTAAAATAGCGCCTTATCATCATAAGGGCAAGAACAATGTCAACGAGATGTTAGCTCCCAAAGGTGCAGAAAAGGAATTTGCACAGGTAAAATGAGTTTTCGCTGTCCCGTATGCTCGCAGGAGCTGAAAAAAGAAGAAAAGATATGGGTGTGTCCGCAAGGACACACCTTTGATATCGCCGCAAAAGGCTATGTGAATCTGCTGATGAGCAACTCGTCTGGCGCAAAGCGCCACGGCGACGACCGCCTGATGATAAACGCGCGGCGCGATTTCCTTTCAAAGGGCTTCTATGAGCCTCTGCGCGAGGCCGTTTATGAAGCTCTTTCGGCGGATTTCCCGCGCGGCGGTACTCTGCTCGACGCGGGCTGCGGTGAGTGCTGGTATACTTCATATTTTAAAAGCAGGCTCGATGAATCGGGACTTGAGCCGCAAGTGCTCGGCGTGGATATCTCAAAATACGCGCTCGAAAAAGCGCCGAAAAACTGCGGAGTTGAACGCGCCGTGGCGAGCATATATAAGCTGCCCGTGGGCGACGGCGAATGCGATGCGCTCGTGAATATCTTCGCGCCCGCCTGCCCGCAGGAGTTTTCGCGCGTGCTCAAAAAAGACGGTGTATTCGTCAAAGCAATACCGCTTGAAAAGCATTTGTGGGAGCTCAAAAGCGCCGTGTATGACGCGCCGTATGAGAACGAAGTCCCGTCGAATGATATCGAGGGCTTCCGACTTGTCGGTGAAAAGAAGATATGCTATACTTTTTCGCTTGAAAACAAAAAGGATATAACCGACCTTTTCAATATGACTCCCTATTGCTACAAAACTTCGCAGCAGGACAGGGAGAAGCTCGAAAAATTGAGCTCGCTCACCGTCAGCGCGCAGTTCAGCGTGCTCACTTATAAAAAGATATAACGCTGCGCAGCATATGATTTCCCTCGGTTTTAATTTTTCAAACCGGGGGATTTTTCTGCTCTTTTTGGCGTTTGTTATTGTAAAAATTGCGTTTTCGTCGTATACTAACTATGTATGAAAGCCACGCGGGAATACCGCATCAATATATCCGGCAGGAAAGGAAGTATAATTTATGCAGCTTGAACTCAAAAGACCCGAGGATTGCATGTTTGATGAAATATCTCTCGGTGAGATAATGCTCCGCCTCGATCCGGGCGCGGGCAGAATAAAGAATTCGCGATCTTTCACCGCTTGGGAAGGCGGCGGAGAATACAATGTCGCGCGCGGACTGCGCCGCTGCTTCGGACTTCGCACCGCAGTCATAACCGCCCTCGCGGATAACGAGGTCGGCAGGCTCATAGAGGACTTCATTCTCCAGGGCGGAGTCGACACCTCGTTTATAAAATGGATGAGCTATGACGGCATCGGCAGAAACGTCCGAAACGGACTCAACTTCACCGAGCGCGGCTACGGAATCCGCGGAGCCGTTGGAGTGTCCGACAGAGGCAATACTGCGGCATCTCAGCTCAGAGCCGAGGATGTTGATTGGGACTATATCTTCGGTAAGCTCGGCGTCCGCTGGCTGCACACGGGCGGAATTTTTGCCGCTCTGTCCGAGACGAGCGCACAGACCGTTATCGCCGCAGTCAAAAAGGCGAAGGAATACGGCACCGTTGTCTCCTATGACCTCAACTACCGTCCGTCGCTCTGGAAGGGTATCGGCGGTCAGGAGAAGGCGCAGCAGGTCAACCGCGAAATAGCCAAATATATCGATGTCATGATAGGCAACGAGGAGGATTTCACCGCCTGCCTCGGTCTTGAGGTCGAGGGCAACGACGCGGGACTCAAGAAGCTCAATGTTGACGGCTACTGCAAGATGATCGAAAACGCCGTTAAGGTATATCCGAATTTCAAGGTTGTTGCAACAACGCTCAGAACCGTCAAGACCGCAACGGTCAACGACTGGAGCGCAATCTGCTGGGCGGACGGCAAGCTCTATGAGGGTATGAAGCTCGACTCGCTCGAGATATTCGACCGCGTCGGCGGCGGCGATTCGTTCGCATCGGGTCTCATCTACGGCCTGATGACCGAGGGCGATCCCCGGTATGCAGTCAACTGCGGCATAGCGCACGGTGCGTTGGCGATGACCACCCCGGGCGACACGTCAATGGCAAGTAAGCGCGAGGTCGAGGCCGTTATGAACGGCGCAGGCGCAAGAGTTCAGAGATAAGAGAGGAAGATAAAAATGGACAAAGAACAAATACTGACTAAAATACAGGACTGCGGAATCGTTGCGGTCGTAAGAGCGGAGAGTGCCGATCAGGCGAGCAGAATCGCCGACGCGTGCATCGAGGGCGGCGTCGCGGCTATCGAGCTTACTTTCACCGTTCCCCATGCCGATAAGGTTATCGAGGAGCTTGCAAAGCGCTACACGCCCGAGCAGATGATTCTCGGCGCAGGCACGGTCATGGATGCGCCGACCGCGAGAATAGCCATGCTCTCCGGCGCAAACTTCGTTGTCAGCCCCTATTTTGACCCCGAGACCGTGAAGATGTGCAACCGCTACAGAGTTGCCGTCATGCCCGGCATAATGACCGTCAAAGAGGCTGTCGCCGCCATGGAGGCGGGCGCGGATATACTCAAAGTATTCCCCGGCGATGTCTTCGGCTCGAAGATAATCAAGGCTATAAGAGGACCGATACCCTATGCGAAGATGATGCCGACCGGCGGAGTCGATGTCGATAATGCCGCCGATTGGATTAAGGCGGGCGCAGTCGCAGTCGGCGCGGGCAGCTCGCTGACCGCAGGCGCAAAGACCGGCGACTATCAGCGCATCACAGACACCGCACGCAAGTTTGTCGAAAACATAAAGGCGGCGCGCGAGGGCAGATAACCCCGAAAAGAAAACAAAAGTAAAGGAACTTCTATGTTTGTAGATATTGCAAAAATCAAAATCAAAGCCGGAAACGGCGGCGACGGCGCGGTGACTTTCCACCGCGAGAAATATGTCGCGTCCGGCGGTCCCGACGGCGGCGACGGCGGCAAGGGCGGAGATATCATATTCGAGGTTGACGATAACCTCGCGACCCTCGCGGACTTCCGCTACAAGAGAAAATACACCGCCCCCGACGGAAAGCGCGGCGACGGCGGACGCAGGCGCGGCAAAAACGGCGAGAATCTTGTCATAAAGATTCCTCGCGGAACGATAATCCGCGAGGCGGAGTCGAACGCCGTTATGGCGGATATGTCCGAAAAGACCTCGTTCGTTGCCGCAAAAGGCGGCCGCGGAGGCTGGGGTAACACCCATTTCAAGACCCCGACCCGCCAGACCCCGCGCTTTGCAAAGAGCGGCACTCCCGGTGAGGAGTGGGAGGTCATTCTCGAGCTGAAGCTTCTCGCCGATGTCGGTCTGCTCGGCTTCCCGAATGTCGGCAAGTCAACATTTATCTCGGTCGTCAGCGAGGCAAAGCCCATAATCGCGGACTATCATTTCACAACCATAACTCCCGTCCTCGGCGTTGTCACCATGGGTGAGGGCGAGTCGTTTGTCGTCGCGGATATTCCCGGACTCATTGAGGGCGCGAGCGACGGCGTCGGTCTCGGTCACGAGTTTTTGCGCCATGTCGAGCGCTGCCGTATGCTCCTGCACATAATCGACGCGGCGGGCAGCGAGGGCAGAGACCCGATAGAGGATTTTGAGAAGATAAACACAGAGCTCGAAAAGTTCGACCCCGAGCTTTCAAAGCTTCCGCAGATCGTTGCGGCGAATAAAATAGACATGGCAGACGACGCTCAGATTGAGCACCTGCGCGAGTATTTCACCTCCCGCGGCTATGAGTTCTACACCATGTGCGCGCCGATTCAGGAGGGCACCGCCGAAGTCATAAACGCAGTCGCCAAACGGCTCAAGACTTTGCCGCCGATAAAACGCTACGAGGCGCAGGAGATACCCGTCGAGATGTTCGAGCGGCAGAAAGATACGGGCTTCACCGTGCGCGAGGAGGACGGCGTGTTTATCGTCGAGGCTCCGTGGCTGCTCAAGATACTTCAGCGCACCGATATGGACGACTATGAGTCGCTCCAGTATTTCCAGCGCGTGCTGCATTCGAGCGGCATACTTGACAAGCTCGAAAGCATGGGTATCCAGCAGGGCGACACCGTTGAAATTTACGATCTCGAGTTCGACTATATGCCGTAACGGAGGCTTCTCATTTGATAGGAATAAGCGAAGAACTGAAAAATACCGATCCCGATTTGCTCAGTCCGCTGACTCTCGCTTTTATAGGCGACACGGTGTTTGATCTGCTCGTCAGGGGTAATCTCGTCATGCAGGCGAACCGCCCCGTCGGCAAGCTGCATCCGCTCGCGGCGAAGCGGGTCTGTGCCGCCGCTCAGGCGAGGGCTGCGCAGGTTATAGCACCTGTTTTGACTGAGCACGAAGCCGATATCTATCGGCGCGGCAGAAACGCACATACCGGCAGAGTCCCTAAGAGCGCAAGCTCCGCCGAATATCACAGCGCAACTGGTCTCGAAGCGCTGTTCGGCTGGCTCTATCTCAGCGGGCAGGATAAGAGGATTGAAGAACTGTTTGAACATATTTCCAATGCCGAAAAGGCTGACGAGGTGAAGTGATGAACAGGAAAAGCAGAAAGAAAGAGGCACTGACCCCATACGAGCGGCGCAAAAGGCGGCTTGAAAAAAGGTTTTCCACCGCGCCGAAAACAACGGGACAGAAAGTGGCAGGGGCGGTAATAGACAATATTTGCTGGATAGTCGGCTGTTCGCTCTATTCGATAGGCGTTGTGGCGTTTGCATTGCCCAACAGCATCGCGCAGAGCGGCACGACGGGTCTTGCGATAATAGTCAACCATCTTTTTGAATTCATTCCGCTCGGCACGGCGAACTTTCTGCTCAATGTTCCGCTGATGATTTTAGCCTTTATTTTCATCGGATGGCGGTTCGTTGCAAAGACGATGTGGGTGACGGTGATTCTCTCCGCCACGCTCGATCTTTTCACTAAATTTTTGCCGACCTATACGGGCGACAAGATTTTGGCGGCAATATTCTGCGGCGTCTGCACGGGCGCGGGGCTGGCGATTGTCTTCATGCGCGGCGCGACTACTGGCGGCACCGATATCGTCGGCCGTCTCGTCCACAAGGCGTTCCCGCACATTCAGATAGGCAAGGTCATTATGGCTGCCGATGCGATAATAGTTATCCTCGGCGCGGTCGTTTTCCGCTCCATCGAATCCGCTATGTACGCGGTTATAGTTATTTTCGTCAACTCCCGCCTGCTCGATTATATTCTCTACGGCACCGGCAGCGGCAAGCTGCTGCTCGCCGTGACTGAGCACGCGCAGGAGATATCCGATGCGATAACTTCAAAGATGGGCAGGGGAGTCAGCATCCTGCCGGTCAAGGGCGGCTATACTGGCAAGGAGAAGAATATGGTCGTCTGCGCCGTGAAGAAAAACGAGGTGCCCCAGCTGACGAAGATAATCAGGCAGATAGATACCGATACGTTTATAATCATCACCGAGGCGGGCGAAATTCTCGGCGAGGGCTTCATTGCGCCCGGAGTCAATTGAATAAACAGAGCGCGGAGGCTTTTCTTGCACCTCCGCGCTTTTTTAAAATTTTTTCCAAAACAGGTGAGAAAATCCGCAGACTTCTGCGACAGTATAAGTGAAAGGCGGGACGCCGCCCTGAAAGGATTGATCCGATGGACAACGGTGAGAGTAGCTACCGCCGTTTTATCGAAGGCGATCAAAGTGCGTTTGATGAACTCATGGACGCCTATCGAGACAGACTGATATTTTTCATCAAAGGTTATGTCCACTCCGCCGAAGAGGCGCAGGATATAGCTATGGATACCTTTGTCGAAATTCTCGTGCACCCCGGACGTTTTCGCTTCAAAAGCTCGTTCAAAACCTACATATATTCCGTCGCGCGGCACAAGGCGATAGATTTTCTCCGCAAAAAGCGCACCGTGCCCGACGAGGGAGAGGAGATTTGGGACGAGAGCGCGATAGACTCTTTTTACAGGGGCGAGGACGCGAGAACCGTGCGCGAGTGCATGGACAGACTGAGCGGCGATTACAGAACCGTGCTGTATCTTGTCTATTTTGAGGAAGTGGACGGCGACGGTGCAGCAAAAATTATGGGCAAAAGCAAAAAGCAGCTTGCTAATCTCCTCTACAGGGCGAAGCAGGCGCTTAAAACCGAGCTTGAAAAGGAGGGCTTTTGCTATGAAGACCGATAAGGAATTCAAAAATGAAGTTTATGCGCGCGCTTCAAAGGAACGCGCAAGAATAAAAAAACGCAACCGCGTGATAATGACCGCCGTGCCGTGCTTTGTTATTGCACTGACCGCCGCCACCGCAGCAGTTTATCATTCAACATCGTTCTCTATGAAGGATGCCATGCCCGCCGAGCAGCCGATAAATGCCGAGAATTATGTTCAGACCGAGGGCATCCCAGAGGGATACAAGTCCGCGCCGCTGACGAGTGAGGATCAGGAATGTTATCAGCAGCCCGATATCGCGACAGATATTTCAAGCGGTTCTGTTAAATCCGGTTCGAGTGGTGTGCCGACCGAAAATCACGGGGCGGCCGTGACAACGGTTGACGGCGACAAAAAAGGTGACTTCGACCGCCTCAACTGTGATTTCAGGGCTTTCCCCGACAAGAAGGGAGAAAAAAGCAACGGCACGCCAGATGCGATAGTAATAAGCAACCGAGAAAAGCTCGCGGAATATCTCGCAGTGCAGGAGAAATACGGAATATTGAGCGAAGAACTGAAATCTGAGCTTTCGGGCAGGGACGATGAATATTTTAAAAACAACACCGTTGTGATAATAACCGCGGACTGCGAATATGATTTGGCGGACTGCGCTGCAAGTTCAAACGGTACGCTCACCATTTCGCTCAAAAAGTCGGAGAGCGAACGGAAAACCGGATGTCATATGATTTTGACCGTGTATAACAAGCATTTTACAAACGTCGTCCTCAGGGACGTATGAACAAAAAGGGGAGGAAAGAAATGAAACTCAAAAGGTTAGCGGCTCTTCTGCTCTGCGTCGCCGTCATGCTGCCGCTCGCAGCGTGCGCCAAAAAGCCGGATTCCGGAACGTCGCAGACATCGCAGACTACAGATGACACCACCGTCACGCCGACAAAGAACGGCGATACTCCTATCACCGCGACTGACAAGGACAATAAAGGCGCCGCCGCGCAGGATCTCATGCAGGGCATAACCAAGGGCAAGGGCGCATCCAAAAAGCCGGACAGCCGCTTTGCGAATGTCGCCGCGTCGTTTGCGCTTGATCTTTTCAAGGATGAATACAAGTCCGGCAAGAACACCCTCGTTTCGCCTCTCTCCGTGCTCACCGCGCTCGCCATGACGCAAAACGGCGCAGAGGGCAAGACCCTCTCCGAGATGCAGAAGGTTCTCGGCGGGCTCGACCGCGATACTTTAAACGCATATATGAACGCATATCTCGCCGCAGTCGCGGGCAAGGACAGCGCGCTGAAATGCGCAAACTCTCTCTGGATAGACAGCAGGCTCGATGTCAAGACCTCTTTCCTCCAGAAGAACGCGGATTTCTATTCGGCGCAGGCATATAAAGCGGATTTCACAAGAAAAAATACCGTAAACGAGATAAATTCGTGGGTGAACAAAAACACGAACGGCATGATAAAGAAGCTGGTCGACGAGTTCGACCCCCTCACGGTCATGGTGCTCATGAACGCGCTCTGCCTCGAGGCGGAGTGGGATGACCCCTATACCGACAACTGTGTGCGCGAGGGCACGTTCAAAAATGCCAAGGGCAATCTCGTCAAGGCGGAATATATGTATTCGCAGGAGACGGAATATATCGAGACCGAGAATGCCACGGGCTTTGTCAAATATTATAAGGGCGGCAAGTTTGCCTTTGTCGCGCTTTTGCCGAACGAGGGAACGAGCATCGACAGCTATATCGCCTCGCTGACTGGCAGAGACTTCCTTAAAGCGTTAGGCTCAAGAAAGAGTGAAAAGGTCAACACGCAGATGCCGAAGTTCAAGTGCGAATACAGCAACTCGCTCGTTGACACTCTCAAGAAAATGGGTATGAGCACGGCATTTGACGGGGACAGGGCAAACTTCTCGTCCATGGCTACCTTAAAGAACGAAAATATTTACATAAGCGATGTTATTCACAAGACCTTTATCGAGGTTGCCGAAAAGGGCACACGCGCAGGAGCGGCGACTGCCGTTATCGTAGGAGAGAGCGCAGCAATGCCTGTCGAACAGCCGAAGGAAGTAAGGCTCACAAGACCGTTTGTCTATGCGATAATAGATACCCGGACCAATCTGCCGCTCTTTATCGGCGCGCAGACGGATATTTAAGGAGGTGCGCCCGTGAAAGTCAAGAAAATGCTGGCTGTTTTCATGAGCGTTCTGTCGCTTGCCGCCTGTATTTTACCGTTTTCCGGCTGCGGAAAGACCGTGGGAAAAGTTCATAACAAGGGCGTGAAAAGCGGCGCTGTACGCGACCTGACCGAGGGGATTTCAAAGAACGAATCCGCCTCAAAAGCCCCCGACGACGAATTCAAAGCTGCCGCTGCATCATTCTCGGCAGACCTGTTCAAATATAACTATTCAAACGGAAAGGCAACGCTCGTCTCGCCGCTGTCCGTGCTGACTGCGCTCGCGCTCGTGCAAAACGGCGCCGAGGGTGAGACTCTCGCTCAGCTTGAGCGGGCGCTCGGCGGATTAGACCGCGATGCGCTCAATAAATATATGCGCGCTTACTGCGACTTTCTGAGCGCCGGCGACGAGCTGAAAATCGCAAACTCCGTTTGGACGGACAGCAGCGTTGAAGCAAAGCAGACTTTTCTGCAAAAGGCGGTGGACAGCTACTCCGCGCAGATTTTCTCCGCCCCGCTGTCGAGCAAAAAGACCGTCAGCAGCATCAACTCATGGGTTAAGAAAAACACTGACGGCATGATACCGAAGATAATCGAAAATGCCGATAGAGACGCCGTTATGATGCTCATAAACGCCGTTGCGTTTGAAGCAAAGTGGGAGACTCCGTACACAAACGACGATATCGAAAAGCTTGAGTTCAATTCATATTCCGGCAAATCGAAGAAAACCGAATTTATGTGTTCGACCGAAAGTGTATATCTTTCGGACAGCGACGCGGTTGGATTCATGAAGCCATATAAGAACGGCCGCTTCGCTTTCGCGGCACTCCTGCCGGACGAAGATGTGAACATCGATGATTATATAGCCTCTCTCAGCGGCGAAAAGCTGATGAAAATATTCTCATCCGCCAAGAAAAACGAAGAAGTCGATGTGAAAATGCCAAAGTTCAAGGCGGAGTACAGCACGCAGCTTATCGACACGCTCAAAAAGATGGGCATAGAAGATGCGTTTGACCGCAAATCTGCCGACTTTTCTTCGCTCATAGACAAAAACGACGGCGCTTATATCGACACCGTGATGCACAAGACTTTTATCGAAGTCGATCAGGAGGGCACGCGTGCCGCCGCGGCGACGCTTGTCGGCATCAGCAAAATGAGCATGCCGGTGATAAATCCCGTTTGCCTCAACCGTCCGTTTGTCTATATGATAGTGGACACCGAAACGAATCTGCCGCTGTTCATTGGCGTGCAGACAGAAATCTGATAACTCCCACCTTGTTCCCCAAATAGAAGACCCCGCCGGTTCTCTGCCCGGCGGGGTCGCTTACTTTTATGATTATATTTTACTGCCGATAATTTTTCAGCTCGTCCGCTTCTTCTATCTCTATCTCCGGGTCCTCTCCGAGAACCGGCGGCGCGGAGTCCGCGGCGGTCAGCTGCTTTATCCATTTTCGGCTCTTGAATCTTATCAGGCAGAGCACGGCTTTCGGCGTGTCCTCCGCGATATACATCGCAATTATCAGCACATAGAACGGAACGTCTGTCAAAAATCCGAGCGTGGTCACTATCGGTATACTAAATAAAAACAGCGCGCCTATGTCGAGGAACATTCCTATTTTCGTGTCTCCGCCGGCTCTGAATATGCCGACCACGCAGACATACGAGATGTTTCTGACTCCTATCCACAGCGAGTAGATGAGCAGGAGCGTCGACGTCATCTGCCGGGCGCCCTCCGTCTCAATGGGCAGTATCCGCAGCAGCGGATTGCGCAGGAATATTATGGCGACTCCCGTCAGCACTCCGAGCAGGGGAACGAGCTTTATGAACCGCTTGCCCATGGAGTAGGCCTCATCCACCTTGCCGGCGCCGACCGCCTTGCCTGTCATTATCGAGCAGGCGTGGCAAATGCCGACGAAGAAGACGAAGGCTATCTGTTCTATCGAGCTGAATATCGTATATGCCGCGTAGTTTTCGCTGCCCTGACGCGCATAAACCATGGCATAGACATTGGTGCCTACTCCCCAGAGCAGCTCATTGAGCATTATCGGGACACAGACACGCAGGAACTTTTTGAAAAATTCAATATCCTTCTTGAAAAATTCGCCGATCGGCGCATGGATGATATTTTTCTTCGCGTTGCCTATCACAAAGAGCAGTACCGCCTGAACGACCATGGCTATGGCCGTCGCTATCGCCGCACCGCGAAGCTTCAGCGCGGGGAAGCCCAGCTTGCCGTATATGAGAATGTAGTTGAGCACGGTGTTTGTCGCAACGGACGCTATCGAGCAGACAAGCGGCGTGTGAACGTCCTCGGTCGAGCGCATGACGGTGCTCGTGACAAGCGAGATGGCGACAAAAATTCCGTAGGGCGCAACGGCCTGCAAATACTGCACTCCGGCGGCTATGACCTCCTCCTCGGAGGTGAAAACGCGCATCATCTGCTCCGGGATTGCGAGCACCAACACAGTGTATAATGCACCCACGGCAAGCGCGAGTATGAGCCCTATGCCGTAGCTGCGGCGGATGCTCCGTCTGTCGTTTATGCCCCAGAACTGCGCCGTCATTGTCGCCGCGCCGGAGCTTATTCCGAACAGGGCGAGGTTCAAAAGAAAGCCCCAGCGTCCCGCGACACCTATCGCCGCCGTGCTGACGTTGCCGAGTCCCACGGTCATTGCGGTATCGACGAGCTGAGCGCATGAGGTCAGCAGCTGCTGGAGGGCGATGGGTATCGCCAAAGAAAACATTTTTTTGTAGAAACCCGAGCGGGTCGAATTTGACATTTGACTGTTATTATCTCCTATTTCTTATTCTTCGATCGCGGCTTTTGCGCTGTTTATTCCGTGAAACACGGTCATATCGAACTTCGGCTCGCGGTCGTAAGTGTAAAGTCCGTTTTGCTCCTGCTCTATGTCGTAGAGCTGCGTGTAGCAGAAGCCGAACATCAGCTCGTTGCCGAGCAGGGCTTCGGTGAGTCCTCTGTATCTCTCGATAAACTCATTCTCTGTCCTTGGCGCGTTGCCGTAGCCCCAGGCATTTTCGTCCTGCTCGCCGACAACCCACTTTATGCCGCCGTATTCGCTGACGAAAGTGGGCTCGCCCGCGTATTTCTGGCGGCTGTCGTGCCTGTCAAACAGAGTGCCGTCCGAGACGAGCTTATCGTAATTTTCTTTGAATATCTTCGGATCCTGCTCATAGTCGTGAACGTCGAAGATATCGCTCATAACATGGAAATTTCCGCTTGTGTCGATGCACGGGCGGGTGCTGTCGAGCTGTTTTGTGATTTTATAGACTGCCTCAAGCAGTTCGTCTCTCTGCTCGCGGCCTGCGTAGTCCCAGGTTTCGTTGAACGGGCACCAGCCGATTATCGACGGGTGGTTGAAGTCGCGCTCGACCTCCTCACACCACTCGGGCAGAATGCCGTAAATCGCGTCGGGCGCGGAGTAGTCAAGTCCCCAGTTCGGATATTCGCCCCAGACGATATAGCCTAGGCGGTCGCAGTGATAGAGGAATCTCTGCTCGAAAACCTTCTGATGCAGTCTCGCTCCGTTGAAGCCGGCGGCGAGAGATATTTCTATATCTTTTATCATGTCGCTGTCATCGGGAGCGGTGTATATTCCGTCGCGGTAGAAGCCCTGGTCGAGCACAAGGCGCTGGAAAACGGACTTGCCGTTGATGAGATATTTAAAGCCGTCAAGGCGGACATCGCGCAGACCGAAATAGCTCTTGACGGTGTCGCCGCCGAAGGTGATGACAAGGTTATAGAGCCTGCCGCAGCCGACCTCCCACAGGTGTTTTTCAATGAGCTTCATGTCACCGCTGACGCAGCCTGCCGCATTTTTGCAGTCGTATCTGCCGACCAGTTTGCCCTCGTAGAGAACATCTATTCCGAGCTCGCCGCTGCCGCAGAGCTCGCATGAAAAAGCGACGGAAGAGCTCTCGGGATTCGGGAAGAGCTTGATGCTCTTTATGTAGCTCTTCGGCACGAATTCTACCCAGACAGTCTGCCAGATACCCGTCGTGCGGGTGTAGTCGCAGTCGTGCGAATGAAGGCGCTCGCTCTGCTTGCCGCGCGGAATGAGCGGATTTCTCACATCGTCGCGCGCTTCGACCGCTATTGAGTTTTTGCCGGCTTTGAGGAACTTCGTGATGTCCCCGGCAAACGAGACATAGCCGCCCTTGTGGTGCATTGTTTCTTCGCCGTTTATGTAAACTGTCGCGTCATAGTCGACCGCGCCGAAGTGCAGTATGACTATGCCCTCAAGCTCGCTTTCGCTGATTTCGATGTCGCGTCTGTACCACACACAGTTTATAAAATCGGTGTTCTCAACGCCGGAAAGACGGCTCTCGGGGCAGAACGGGACTATGATCTTTGAGCTCAGATGCTCCGCATTCTGGAGTCCGCGCTCTCTGCCGCTGACGCTGTTGTCAATTTCGAACTCCCATTCTCCGTTGAGGTTGAGCCAGCTTTCTCTTTCAAACTGCGGATTCGGATGCTCCGCTCTCGGAATAGAATTTGCCATTTATTTATGTCCTTTCAAAATAAATTACTTGTTGAAATATGTCGCTTCCGCCATCGCGCACAGGGCGTGATAGACAGGCAGAGTCAGCTCCTGGACTTTGAACGTCTCGCTCTCGGGCAGGCGCAGACAGACGGTGCACAGCTCGCTCATAAGGCTCGGCTTCTCGCCCGTTATGCCAATGCTCTCTATGCCCATGGCGTTTGCGACCTTGACGGCGTTGACAACATTCGCGGAGTTGCCGGAGGTGCTCAGCGCAATGAGCGCGTCGGGGCTCGACGATGCGTATGCCCAGACCTGCTGAGCGAATATCATATCGGCGGCTATGTCGTTTGCAAATGCTGTGTTCAGCCCCTCATGCGCACTCAGCGCAACTGCGGGCAGCGCGCCCTGAAGATGGTTCGCGAGATATTCGCCGTCCTTTATTTCTGAAAAAGCCTGTCTCTGCTCGTCGGTCAGTTCTCTCTTGAGCAGAAAGCCTTTCATAAGCTCGCCGACTATGTGCTGCGCGTCCGCCGCGCTTCCGCCGTTGCCGCAGATGAGCAGCTTGCCTCCGCGGTCGAAGCAGGCGCAGATAACATCATAGGCGCTCTTGATGTCTTCTCTTATCCCCTCAAGAGCGGGGTAGCGGACAAAGAGCTCTTCAAAAATTTCCTTTTCCCTGTTCATGCTTTTCCTCCGTTTGCCGCGGCATCGAGCGCGATTCCGAGCGACGCGAGGTCGCCTATCTTCTCGCCGAGTCCCGCGGGGATTATCCTGCATCCGGCAGTCTGGCTCAGAGCCTCGCGGTGCAGTGCCTTTCCCATGCTGTCTTTCAGAAGATGCCCGGAGCGGGCGAAGATGCTTCCGATTATTATAGCCTGCGGGTCGAGTATATCGGCGAGTATCGCGAGCCCTTCGCCGAGCTTTTCTCCGCATATTCTGTATACTTCTTTCGCCGTCTCGTCGCCGTTCTCTGCGGCTTCGGCGGCGGATTTTGCCGTTATATTTTCAATATCCTCGGCGGTTTTGCACACCAGAGTGGGTTTATGTTCCAGGAGCTGGAATTTCATATGCCCCGTGTCCAAACCAGTTCCTACCATATTTACGAACGGGATTCGGCTGGTGATGAAGCCCTCCGTCTCGGATCCGAGACGGAGGTCCTGTACCTATTAATAGGTATGTGCTCGTCCGTGATTGTTGGTCCTCCCAAAAACCCTCTCCATTTGTGATTTAGGAGGGTGTTTGGGGAACCTTTCCCCCGTGACCCTTATAGATATATACATCAACTTGATTGGGTTCCTAAAACCCTCCTATTTTTATTCAGTATAGAGGAATCTGACTGTATCGTTCTGAGTGATCTGGTTCTGAGCTTGCCAAGCCTCGTCATATGCCTGTCCGTCGTCTGTAGAGTTTGTCGTATACTCCTGTGGTGCAATCCATTCGAGCATTCTTCGGATCCTTTTGTCTGTACCACAAATACGGGAGTTCTGCTGTAAATACTACGATAAAATGCTGGAAAATAGGGCCCTGGAACAATAAAATTTTTATTGTTCCGGCCCTAATTGATTGATATTCAATGGTTTGGGTGCTTTTCATTGGGGGGACCGGAACAATTGGAACAATGTTTCTGTGCACTCTATTTGGTGATTTCTCATTTCCTAAATTGGTCATAATCTCCTCTCATATTTCCTATTCAGGTTTTCCTCCTAAATTATTGTTCCAATTGTTCCGGGGGGGGTTAATCAATTGAATATCAATCAATTAGGGCCGGAACAATCATTGTTCCACATTGTTCCACATTGTTCCGGCCCTAAGTGGTTGATTATTAATGGTTTGGATGTTTTTCACTGGGGGGACCGGAACAATGGAACAATAGTTTCCCCAACTTTTTTAGGGGGGCCTGTCGAGATTTTTGCCAAAACCATGGTTTTATCAACTTTTGGGGCCGGGGGTCCCCGTGATTTGGGAACAATGGAACAATGGTTTGACCAACTTTTGGGGCCGGGGGTCCTATTCACCCGTGGATCCGAAGCCCCCCTGTCCTCTTTCAGTCGATTGCGGGAAAAGCTCGGCCTCCGACTCGAGAACTTCCACCCCGGTATAGAAGACAGGCATCACCAAACCCTGAACCAGCTTCATCCCCGGCTTGAGGATGACGATCTCCTTGCCGACATTCATGACGTGCAGATGGATCTCTCCTTGATAGTCTTCGTCAACCACGCAGGCTCCGACCTGGAGCTGGTGCTTGGTGGCAATACCGCTCTTGTTGAACATGATGAGGGCACACCCCCGGGGTATTCGAGCTTTGATCCCGGACGGAATGTTGATGCTTTCGCCCGGCCAGATCTGTTTGGCTTCGAAGTCTTCCGGGATGTAGAAGTCCAGCCCGGCGGACAGACCCGTTCCTCTGGTCGGGGTCTTGACATTTCTTACTTTTACGATTTTCATTTTTTAAAATATTTTTCGAGACGAGCTCGGTGTGTTGTGCCTGATGAGAGTGATGCTCCTTCTATGAAATTATACCGAGTATGAAGAGGCAGCTCCTGGAATGCCTTCTTGAACGGTTGACCATCCGATTCAAATATCTTGCCTGCGGGATTTCCGGGGGTGACGTCTTTCATTTTTCGGGACTTGATCCACCACAGAGCCTCTTCCCGATTTATAGAACGGATGGAAGGTCTAACAGATCCCTTCCGGAGCGTCATTTTGAACCACTGAGCCTCCGTGTTGGAGTCATCTTCTTTAAACCATACCCGGTAATATCCGATAGCTATTGCCATAAGTTGTAGAATGTTTCGTGACACTTCTTGCGGTACGCCATCGGATCCTGTCGGATGCTCCGACACTTGAGAGGCTCTTTGGGTCGGTCGAGAATCTCCTGAGGCAGTACGTCGCTGAAAGCATCTTTGAGAATGCGCTTGTGAGTTCTGTCCTCCCGGGGCAAACGGAGAGCGAACCTGACAACGTCATGTCCCAGGAATGGTGACCGGAGTTCAACTGTGCTCCTCATGGAAGCCCGGTCAAGCCGAGGCATGTGGTAGAACGGAAGCTCTTGGAACACGTCTGAGAGCTGGGAGTCATAATCATCAACTCGGCGATAGCCTCCGAAGAGTTCGTCAGCTCCATCCCCGGTCAGGATGACCTTCTCCTTGACCTTCTCCATGAGTCGGAACTGGGGGATCATGGAGCCCAAGTCGATGGGGGTCTCGTTGTAGCGGAGACACCTCTCCAGGCAATCATCATCGGGGATAGGGCCAAGAGAGGTGATAGAAACCCCTAAAAATTCGGACAATAGCATGCCAAATTTCGATTCATTATTTTCCACCATATAAAGATTAACCCCCAGGCCCATTCGATGAAGAATAGAGGCAACTATGGATGAATCCAGTCCTCCAGAAACCAAAGCTCCGACCGGGACTTTAGAGTACATTGCCCGGCGTTTTACGGACCTCTCGACCAAGCCCCGGAGGACTTCGGCGAACTTGGATTTTGCGAAATGACTCCGTTCCCCTATCCCCCATCTGTAGTAGTCCCTCCGGATAATGGTGGGCTTCACCTTCATGTCATCGAAGGAATAGACAGTATTCGGCATAATACGCTTGACGTTGTTCCATGGAGTTCTGTCATCCCAGTTGTACCCCCATTTGAACACTTCCGACTGGTAATACCGGTCGAAGTCTCGGAAGTCCGACACCAACGGGGTTATCTCCGAGCAGATTTCCCCGAATTGGTTGTAGTAGAGTTGCTTCTTTCCGAGAGGGTCGGTGAAAGCAATAATTTGACCCTTCCTGTACCAGCATATTGCCCACATGCCATCCCAGTTGTTGGCTTCATAGATGATGTCTTCGAGACACGAGGATCCAAACAAGTCGCGAAGATACTCGACGTCGCTGGAATACCTCGTAGGATAGTTGTAGATCTCCCCCACGTAAAGAAGCCACCCATTGTTTCCGGCTAACTTTATAGGCTGAGCCAGGCCATCGCCTGGCTCAGTCTGAATGGGCAAACGAACATGACCGAGGAACCATCCTCCTTCGGCAATCTGGACGGACTCGATGCCCCTATGCTGTATCTTGTCAATGGCGTTAATCCTTCTTGTTATACTTATTCCGCACATATCACTTGAGTTTGTTTTTGAGAGCGTCCATGAGACAAACGATCCCTATTCCGATTATTACTGCTATTGCCAGCCCGATGATGATAGGCTCATCACTTCCTCCTGTCATGACTTTTCTTCGAATTTTCGAGGATCTGTTGTGCCTTTCTTTCGATCCAGTTGGTGTAGCACCGACTCCCCATGTGGAGCCCAGTCAGGAGCTTCGAGCATCCCGGACAGAACATGCAATCGTCATATTGCTGATGAGCTTTAGCTCTTGCTTCGTCGATAGTCATAGCTTAATAGATTACCCATTTGGAGAGATCTTCGTTGTATGCATGGAGGGACCCAGCGAAGTAATGCAGAGATCCCTTCTTGAGAGAGGGGTAGGTGGCTGCGAGGATGTTGAACACGTAGTCCATCATGGCCTCCGTCAACCAGATGTCAATTGCGAAGTGCTTGAAGAAGTCATTGCTCCGGATATAATATATCACGTGGAGTCGATTGTTCCGGATGAGGAACTGGTAGCTGACGGAGCAAGGTACTCGGGTAAGAGCCCCGGCTGTTGCCCGGGTGTCCTCCGGCTCGAAGATCATGACCATTGCTCGTCTGGAGTGCGGGTCGTCCCGGAGAGTCGTGATGACATTGTCCAACTGGTGTATTTCGGGTCCCTTGTGGAAAATGTGCAGACGCTCCGAATAGGTGTAGTCGAAGCGACCCTCCTGCCGAGTCTTGCTCACCAGCTTCTGCCACAAGTCCCGGCGGATTTCCCAGCTCTTACCCGGGTTGACTCCGTTTCGGTCAAGCCGGTCGGAGAGCTCTGCTCGGCAGTACTTCTCGATGAGCTCGGCCTCGTCTTTGAACATGAAGTCGAGCATCTCACGTTTGCCGAGATACGGCTTCGAGATGACGAAGCTCACTCCGATGAGTTCCTTGGTGAGCCGGTCGTCCCCGCTGAGTTCTTGGTTTTGGTAATGGTTGACCGGGACCGTGATGCCGGAAACCTTGAGCTCCCGATCCATCTCCCGGATCATTTCGAAACAGTCTTTAAATATTCTACCCATATCAGTATTTGGATTTAATGCGAAACAGATTTACTTGATACTTCAACGACCAGAGCTCTTTGACTCGAGTCTCTGAGAGACCCAAATGCTCGAACATTATGACGAAGTAAGTCCATATCCGCTTGAGCCGGCCCTCGAAAACTATCAAGTCAACCATGTACTGAGATTGTCTCCACTCTCTGTTCTTGAGACAGTTTGCTGTCATGCCGATGTTTCCGATTAAGGTAAGCAGATCTCCCGCAAAATCTTCGTCTTCCAGAACCTGTGCCCATTTAGGCAGCGTCCAGACGAAAGTGGGAGTCATGCCATAAAGCTGGTAAAGCTCCAACATGAAGTTGAATGCGTCAATCAGCTCCTCATTAAAGTGCTCGCCATCGAGTTCCCCCTCATCGAGTTCCCCCTCGATAGCCTCCTTTGCCTCAGCGAGTTCCTCGACAATCTGCCAACAGAGTTTCTTGAATAGTTCTTGATCCTCCAAAGTGTTAATGTCAAAGTTCGCGATGCGCTCCTTGAAGTGTGGCCTGTACATGAGCTGGAGCTCCCCCTGGAGGGCATAAATCTCTTCCCAGCTCTTAATGAATGGCTTAAAGTCTTGTGTATTCATGGCTTGATGTTTAAGAATGGATCGTTTTTGTGGGAGTAGTATACAGCTATTCTGCGTCCCTCTTCTGTGAGAACATGTTTGATCTCATGCACCTCGATGGGACTGATCCGGATGAAGTCCACAGCCTCCGAAATGGTTGAGAAGTACGTAGGTACTACTCCCGGAGCTTTTAACGGCTTGGGTTCCTCGAGTTCGTTGTTGATGGCCCCGATTGTGGCTACCATGTCAAGGAGGTTGTCCTCCTTGTGTGCATTGGATTCACGTGCCATTTTCACTGCCACTTGGACCCAAGACACGTCAAGAGCGGTCAGAGGCTTACCGGTAATGACCGAGGCGATCTCTGCGGCCTTCTGGTTGCATTCCATGAATGGTCCGTATTGTCTCTCCTTCTCCTCCGACCGCTCATTGATGATTTGGTCAGCGTGTTTAAGTATATTACTCATGATTTTTAGTATATAGGTTAGACCCCGAGGAGGGACTCGAACCCTCCTGTACCACTCCGGGGTGCCAAGTGGAGTGACGGCTCCACTTGGCGAGGAGTTCTGACTTACTCCTCAGCCGGTGCGTTCTCCGGCTCGTTCTGTTCTGCTTCCGGAGCTGCTTCGGGAGCTGCCTTCTTCCGGCCGCGCTTCGGCTTCTCGGTCTCTTCGGGAACCGGTGCCATCTCGCCGAGCTCCAGGTCCTTCGAGTCGATGCCCTTGCCCCAGACGTGACCGTCGTTGGTCTTGATGCGGTACTGGATGAAGTTGTTGCGGGGGTCGAGACGAGCTCCGATGATGATGCCGTCGGTCTGCTCCTTGGTCTTCGTGCAGATGAACTTGCAGAAGCGACCGATGTTGGCTTTGGCCTTCTCGAGATTGGCTTGGGCCTCCTCTGCCGATACCTCCTTTTTCAGCGGGCGGGGTTCCCCTGGCTCCTTCGGAGTCTTTGCCTTGCGAGCCTTCTTCGGCTTCTCCTCGGCGACCTCGTCGTTCTCCTTGATGCCGTTCTCGGCTTTGTACTCTTCCGTTTCGGTAGCGTTGTAGACAGCGCCCTCCTCTGCCGGATGTTCCTGAGATGCTCCTCTCGATGCGAGGATGGATTCGATGGCGTCAAGCTCGTCACCGGTCTTGACCTTGGCCAACTTTTGAAGAACTTTCGAGCTGTAGCTCTTGTACTTTTCGATAAACTTTTCCATAGTGTTTAGTTGTTAAGTGTAGTGTAAAAGTAAGAAAAAAATGTCCAATTAAAAAATTTTTCACCAGAAAAATTGAAATTATTTCAATCCAATTCGACTGTGATTATGTCCAATATGTTGGAGGTCCTCATGCTATTGACTACCAGTAGAGCCCTTCGGATCCCCCAAGTCCCTCATTGCTCGCTTTGCTTGAGCAATGGCTCTGGCTTTGATTCTTCCGTCGGGGATAGCTGCTTCGTAGCTGTTGTAATCCTCGTCCATTAGTTCGTAGTAATATCGTTTCATTGTCCTTTTGTCTGTAGTATAAATATACGATAAAACGGGGAAAAGTAGAGGCTAAGCCTCTACTTCTTCACCTTTGTAATTTACGAATTTAGCATCCTGATAGCCGAAGAATCGGAGGGACTCGAGGTCTTTGGTCATCGTGTTCAATATCTGGGCGAGCTCCTGGTCGGAGTAGTCTTTGCAGGAGTTGACTGTGTCTACTGCCCAGTAGTTCGACTGTCTAACTGAGGTGTAGCCCTTCTTCCCGACAGTTACTATGAAAGCGTTGGGCCGGTCGGATAACTTGTTCTCTTTGCTTCGGAATATGACCGAGACTTTTTTGTTGTTGGGACAAGCAGCTTTTGCCAGACTTTCGATTCGATGTTTGTTCTCGTAGTTCATAGTGTTATCGTTTTGTTTGTATCACAAATGTAATACTTCTGCTACAAATACTACGATGTTTTGCGATATTTTTTCATATATTTTTCGACCCTCGCTTTTACAGCTTCCATGAGAGCATCCTGTCCCCGGGTCTTCGCTTTCTGGGCTCTTATGACGTCCTGGTCCACTGTCTTCGAGCATACCAGTTTATTGACTATCACGACCTCCTTCTGTCCTTGTCGGTCAAGCCGAGCATTGAATTGTTGCTCCAGCTCGAGAGAATAGGTCTGCCCAAACCAGATGATGCGGTGTCCTCCGGCTTGGAGGTTGAGCCCGTGACCCCCGGAAGCCGGGTGCATCAAAAGAACCTGAATTCTGCCAGCATTCCAGTCAACGATGTCCTTCTCCGTTTTGAGTTCCCGGGGCTTATACTTGGCGAGAGCCTTCATGAGCCGGTCTCTGTCATGCTGGAAGGTCCAACCTATGAGGACTGACTGTCCCCCGGCGTCCTCAATGAGTTCCTTCGTGGCTTCGATCTTCAACGTGTGCACCTCATAGGCCACTCTCTGTTCATCGTACACTGCTCCATTGGCAAACTGGAGGAGCTTCGTGGACAAAGCTGCTGCATTGACAGCTGGTATCTCTACGGCGTCCCCGAGCTGATCAATCATGCTGAGAACTTGTTCCTCCTCGAAGGAGTCATAAGCTTTTTGGATTTCCGGGGGCATCTGGATCTCCACTATGTTGTCGATTCGCTCGGGGAGATCGAGGTAGTCCTTAGCTTTCATGCTCATGCAGATGTCCCCTATCTTTGAGTATATGCGCTCCTGATTCTCTTTGGATATGTCGTACGAATATACAATATGCCCGTTTCTACGTCCTGGCTTAAAGTAGTTGTCACGATAGTGTGATATGTATTTGCCCAAGCGCTCTCCCCGGTCCAGGAGGTACATTTGGGCCCAAAGGTCCATAAGACCGTTGGGTGCCGGGGTACCAGTCAAACCTACTACTCGGGAGAGTGAAGCCTGAACGTGCTTAAGAGCTTTGAATCTGATTGACTTGGGGTTCTTGAAACTGCTGAGCTCGTCGATGACCACCATGTCGAATGGTAAGCAAGATCCCCCGTAGAGCCCGCATAGCCAAGCCACGTTGTCTCTTCCGATGGTGTATACGTCTGCCTTCTTGGCGAGAGCCTCCCGACGTTGACGTTCTGTTCCGATGATGCGAGATACTTTAATGTGCTTCAAATGGTCCCATTTCTCGACCTCCTGTGTCCAGACTGATTCGGCTACTCTTTTGGGGGCTACGACTAATACTCGTCGGACCTCGACCTCTTTAAACATGAGCTCGTTGATGGCTGTCAAAGTAGACACTGTTTTACCCAATCCCATGTCCAGGAACAGAGCACAGTGGGTGTGGCTTATTATGTGGTCAACAGCTTGTAGCTGGTATTGATGGAGATCATTATATTTCATATTATATGTACTTCTTTTATCCCTGTGAAATCTTTTCTAAATACGAACCACGCGTAGTTGATGGCTCTTAGTACTGCGGAAAAATCTCCATTCTTACCACATCCTTCTCTTCCTCTAAGTATGTATATATCAGACAAATAGGGGTCAAACACAGATCTTTTCTGGGCTGTTATCCACTGTAATTGAAATAGCATTGCGATTATCCCTGTCCCCTTTTGGATCTCTATCGCTTTTTTAACAAATTCATCAGCCAGTGAATAAGGGGGGTTCGTTATAATTGAACCCTCGAATAATTCGGTCCTCTCTAAAAAGTTAAACCCCGTATGGCCAAACCCCCGATCGAACAGGTCTGATGATTCTACTTCGAATAAATAATCTTCTAAGACCATACTAATGTGACCCCCCCACAAGCAGGTTCTAAAATTTTTCCAAGTTCATATTTATCCGAAACCCGAGAAATAAATCTCTCAACCATAGATGGGTGAGTAGCATAGTAGTCACCCTCTTCTTTAATTGCTCTGTCAATTCTTGCCTGAGCTAAATTTGCATTGTTCTTCATACTCCTTTATTATTTTTTTAATTTGTTCAGGGGTGTCTACGACCTCTACTCTGAAACCTAAAGCCCTAATTTTTCGGTGCATGAAAAGTTGAATCTTCCGGGGCTTTTTGCCGAATGCTTTCAACTCAACGAAAACGACTTCGCCACCGGGGAACAGACAGAGCCGGTCAGGGAGGCCAGCATTGTGAATTGCGGGGAGTTTCAAACACCAGCCACCAACTCTCTCCACCTCAGTGACGAGTCGTTTCTCAATCGAGTTTTCGCACATAATACTTTTGCTTTCCATAGATGGGGAATCTTTTACTAGCCTTGCACGGCTCCCATTCTGGCATGCTCTTCAACAAGTCATTGATTTCTCGGGTCCTATACCGGTCCATGTCCTCTCTGTTCCGCCCGAGACATTCGCACCATATCTCAGCAACACACACGTAGTCTCGGGGGGTGGTCCCTTTGGGGTTTAACTCATCGACCAGGAAGTCTCTTCTCTGGTAGAGGTCCATTGAGTCCCAGTTGTCCGGGAGTTGACGTTCCAAGTACGCCTCAATGATGCCTTTCCGTTCATCCGACTCGCTGTGCGAGCTTTGCTCATTTTTGGCTATTTTTTCTGCTTCATGGCTCAAATAGAGTTTTTCCTTGGATTTGTACAGGACAACTGCCTCAGCCCATATCTGGTCTATCTCGTCGTCCAGTTCCATGAATACGTCTTTTTTGGCATTGTTGGGGACCACGTCCACTGGCATGAAGCGTCTGTTGCCAGTGGGGTCTCTCAGGAATTCGCTGTCGTTGGTGGTGCCGAAAAAGACGCATTGCCGGGGGTATATCTCAGAAGTTCTGGCATACGCTGGTCGGAATGAGTCTTCTGACTTAGATATGAAATGCTTCACTGACTCAACCTCCGCTTTGCGGAGACCGGAGAGCTCAGCTATTTCAATAAGCCATGCCCCCTGGATCTGCTCGAGAGCCTCCTTTCCTTGGACTGTCAGGAATGTATCGCTAAACCAGGATTTTCCCAATTTTTTGATGAACGTACTTTTGCCGGATCCTTGAGGTCCTACGAGCATAAGCACAAGGTCGAATTTGACCCCGGGGTTCATAACTCGGGCAACTGCTCCAACCAGCATCTTGCGGATGGCTTCGCGAGAGTAGATATTGTCGTCAGCCCCCATGTAGTCAATCAGGAGTTTGTCTACCCGTTGGATCCCGTCCCATTTGAGGTCATTGAGGTAGTCCAGAATCGGGTGGAAGTGGTTGCGTTCAAATTCCAGAGCCATGGCATCGTCGATCTTTAGCGAGGACGTTATTCCATATACGCAACCCAAATAGTTCCGGACCCCGGAGTAGTCTACGTTCTTGACAGGCTCCGGCTTAACAACCCGACGCCATGGGAGATTCCCAAAAACGTACCTCTTCCCGTCAAAGTCGTTCTGTCTGAACAGTCTTTTGAGTCTGGGGTCGTTTGCAAATATGAGGTTGAGGTTGGCATCCGACGAGAGGTATGCTCCTCGGGTGTCAACCTCCAGCTCCTTCATCCACTCGACGCTCTCAGCCTCCAGGTCAACCTCCTTTTCGACTACTTCTTCCTGAGCCCGACCATGCTCTGGATCGGCAAACTCGTACTTGGCACTGTTGATGTGGTCGTTGGCAATGGTTGTCTTAGTGTCGGGGTCATTGCGTACGAACTCCTCCATTGCTGACACACTTGGCAACTTCGACGAGGGATCCTTGACCTTGTCGTCAAGGTGGCCGAATTTGTGTATGCGGACCAAGTCAAACGCATTGCAAAGTTTACCCCCACACGGGTCAGTTCCATGATGGGAATAAGCGAACTTGTCCTCATACACGATCAGACCAGCCGAAGCACTTCCTTTTGTGTAAGTGTATCGGTCTTCCAATGCTGACGGGACATAGGTGTCGGAGAGGAAGGTCTCTATTGCTTCGGGTATGGAGTACGTCCTACAGAACGCTCCTATGAGCCCCCTCTTTATGGTTGGGTCCTCCTGCTTCTTAACGGCTCTGTCGACAGCTTCGAAACGGGACGAAGCTGTGGGCCAAAGTGACGAATCTTTCCAGTCGGCATAGGAGTTGAGGACCTCGTCAGCATCAATCCATGGACCGTCTTGGACCTTAAAATAGTAGTCCATGTCCTTCGGCGTAGAAGGCCAGAACATGAGTCGGTTGGTCTCGAAGGTTGAATTGTCGAAAAGGTCTATCCCGATTATCCCGGCAATTTTTCGGCTTATGGCCACATACTCATCAGCCGTGACCTCTCTGCTCAGTGGCATTATTAGTCGGTACCGAGGAGACGCATCTGAGTGTTTGTGAGTCCCGTGCAGAACAGCTGCATTGTCAAACTGGAGAGTGAAGTCGTCCCAGAGGTCTTTGTGGGCAAAGTCCAAGTCGAGGGTCATCAGTTGTCTGTGGACCACATTGGCCGGACTTCTTTTGCCTCCTCTCAGGTAGCCCCCGACATATCCACCTACGTCCTTTATTTTGAGCTGGTCCTCCTTGCTTGCAGAAACAAATTCCTTGAATGTTTCAGTGGTCTTATTCTCCTCCCCGAGTCGACTGACCAATTCAGACCATTTCAGTTTCTTGTTGCTCCATACTTTTGATCTTGCACTCAGTCCAATTGCAATATCAAGTTCCCCGTCGTATGTCATTAGTCTTTTTTATAAAATTTAGTAACGTATCCGTCTGCTTTGAGAGGCAATCCCATTGGCAAGCAGTTCAGCCAAGGAAGATCCTCCCCCATAACTCTGCACATAGTCTCCAGACAATCCCCGGCTCGGTCTTCGTCTACCTCTGCAATGGCTTCATCATGGACGTGCATTACTATTTCGAAGTCTTTCATAATGCTTAGTCTGTACATTGCTTCGGCGAGAAGATCCCGGGAGATTGCCTGGACTATGTTCTCCACCAGTTTGCCCCCGTAAGTCTCTACCTCAGTCCATCCTACTGACTGGACCATGCCGTCATAGACAATGCCAGTCTGCCCGAACCTGTTGGGTCTCACCCGGGGATTTCTGTAGTATAATTTTCTCCCCGCTGGGAGAGCTATCGTCAAATTGGTCCCATCATGTTCAAAGACGAGGCAACTTACCTTCTTGGTTTTCCTGGTCTGGACGCACTCGATGGCCTTCTCGTTCACCTCAGCCCAAAACTCAACGATTTTAGGATTGGCTCGACGCCAAAGAGCTACGATGGAATACATTTCTTTTTTGGACAGCTTCTTCTCCTTGTCCATCTTCTCCATTGCGTTGACCGATCCTTCATATCCGAGTGCCAATTCTGCCGTCTTGCCCCGCTGTCTGAGGTCCGATCCTTTCGTAACCTGCTCAATTGGGACCCCGAACATGAGTGATGCTGATGCCTCATAGATCTTGCCATGGGTGTTGAAGACGTCGAGTCGCCATTTCTCCTGGGCTAACCAGGACAGGACCCGGGCCTCAATAGCACTAAAGTCGGCTACTGCAAACATTTTACCCTCCGGGGCTATGAAGGCTGTTCGGATGAGCTCGGACAAAACATTCGGGATATTGTCGTAACACATATCGATAAGGTCGTAGTCTCCCTTCTCTACTATGCTTCTGGCGAGGTCCAAGTCCTTCATGTGATTCTGAGGGAGGTTCTGGAGCTGAATCATTCGGCTCGTCCAACGTCCTGTTCTGTTGGCTCCGTAAAACTGGAATAGTCCATGAGCTCTCCGATCTTTGGCAGCGCAGTTGAGCATAGCAGTGTACTTCTTAGTTGAAGTCTTGGACAGTGCAAGCCGACCAGCGAGAACCTCCTTGACCAAGTCGGGAGCATCGGGAGTATTTTTCAAATATTCCAGGATCTCGGGTTTGCCAAGTGCTGGAAACTCGAGCCCGAAGTTAGTTTTGAGCCACGTCTTGAGCTGAGCTAAACTGTTAGGATTGTCCAGTCCGGTTAGCTCCTTCATCCGGTCGGTCATCTCCTCCGTGTATACCTCGTCGAAAGAGATGGCGTTCCCGGCCATGTCGAGATCTATCAGGATCCCCCGGTCGTTGATGCTTTGGTCTACGAGGTAGTTCCGGCGTTCGAACTCCGGGAATGGGAATTGGTCCAGCTGTTCCACGATGTCGCGTTCGGCAATCACGTCATATTCGGCATACGTCTTGAACTCGTTCCACTTGCCCGGGTCGTCATCCGGCATGTTCCTGGTCCTCATCCCGTTGGACTTGGTTGGCTTGCACGGGGAGCAGAAAAACCGGATTAAAGCTTTACCGGTCGACTTCTTCCCGTGCTCCCCGAGGACCAAAGCTTTGGAGAGTTCATCCAGAGCCAAAGGCAGTCCGCAGTAGGCTGCTTTTACCATTGAGCAATACAATTGGTCAATTGGGATGGGTAGTCCTATACGCTTAAATACGAGTCTCTCAAATACTGCGTTATGCGCCCATTTCTCGATCCCCGGATCAGTTAAAGCAGAAACGAAGTAATCAGGGAGCTCCTCTCCTTTGGCCAGATCTATCACCTGAACGGGAGAGGTGTCAAAGGCGAAAGACACCATAAGGAGCTGAAAGTCCCCCGATTCTATGTATTTATAGGCGCCCGTGGATTTAATGTCCTCCGGGCTATATGTTTCGGTATCGAAATATAAGCGTCTCGGCATGTTGACTATTGTTAAATTTGTTGCTGGGCGGGGATTCGAACCCCTAATCCCAAGTAAGACCCAGCATACCAACCTACATAAGGTCGTCGTCCCACGGGTTCTGGCCGAAGTCCTCCTCTGCCGAAGATCCCCCGGAGAGACGTTCTCCGTCAGCCAACTTCTGGAGGTTGTTCAGCCCGCAAGCAACGCCTTTATTGCCATTGGTGTTGAAGACGTAGAAGTTGATCGACGCCCGGCCGTAGCATCCAGAGTAGAAGTCCTCTCTTTCGATGATCGGGTTGAGGTTGATGTCCACGATGCCAGGACGGTTGTCCGAGTTGGCATTGACGAACATGTGCCCTGCATACTCCGGATTGTCAGGTCTTTCGGTGTCCCCGTCGCGGAGAGGATTCTTCCACGTGGGAGGAATCTTGCCACCCAATTTGGCGATGCCTTCTTTGAGAGCCGTGTCGATGGCCTCCTTGACCCGAGCCAGAGTTGCCGAGTCAGTCTTCGAGATGAGAATGGACACCGAGTATTTTGCTCGGTCGGAACCCTCCATTGCCCGGGGTTCCCATACGTTGGCGTAACTGAACCGAACTTTGCCGGTTACTACTTTGGTTGTTGCACTCATAGTTGTGAAGTTTAGTTATTAGAAAAATCGAGTTTTGCTTGTTCAATCCCCATTGCCGGACGCTTGTCAGACTCGGGGACCAGAGTGGGTTTGCCTGGAGCCTTGATGACAAAGTCTCCAACCAGTAAGCCGAAGTCCTTTTTGAGGAGCTTCTCGATAGCCGGGATCCCGGCCAGTTTGACAACTTGGAACTGATCCGGGGTGTAGTCGCATGCGGTAAGAACTTCCTGAACTGCACTCTCGTCAGTCCATTTCCGTATTGACCTTCCTTCGACTACCTTATATCCCGGGATCTTCTCGCCCGAGATGGCTTTGGAGAGCAGGTGCTCAGATACAGCATTTACCCATTCTTGGAGCATGGGGGCTTGCTCGAAAATCTGAGCGAGCTCCTCAGTGGTCAGGAGTTCGGGCTCTTTAAACTCGTGTTTGGCCAAGTCAAGATTGTGGTCTGCCATCTTGCGACACAAAGCTTTGACTTTACACCACCTGCACCAGTGCCCGACTTGGAGTTCCCCCTCCCCGGAGTAAGCAAGAGCTGCTTTGGGTTTCACTACCTCCTCACCCCATTTGTAGAGGTCTTCGGGTGTAGTCTCCCATGACGATATTCGCTCCTGCCGGGGCTGGACGATAGTCAACTTTACCATGTTGATGTCGTAGACCATCTCAAATTTGGACAATGCCCCAAGAGCATACAGCATCAGCTGAGCATTGTTCTCAGCGAAAACCGGCACGCCAGTGCCAAACTTGAGGTCTATGATCTCCATGACCCCGTCAGCGATAATGCAAGCGTCTCCAGTGCCGAATCCTTGTTCGACCCAAGCCGAGAAGTCCAGTCGCTCCTCCAGAAGAACGAGTGCGTCTTTGGTTTTCCGTAGAGCTTCCGTATATTGGTCCGTTACGTACTGGCAATAAGCCATTACGGGCTCATCCATGGCCTCAGTGTAGAGGTCACTCTTCTTCAGCTTCCTGAGTTCAGCAGACGTAACGTCAACAGGCGTTATGTGGAACCTCGCTCGGAGGTAACATTCTGCCATCTCGTGAGCCAGAGTACCCTCTTCGGCATACTTGGAAGGCTTACCGGTTTCCTCAGCCTTTTCCTCCAGTCTGGCACTGGGGGTGCAGTTGATCCACCGGTCTGCCTTTGATGCCGAAAGCATAGCGTGCTTACGAGATGAATGATCCGGGGCTCCCATTACGCAAGGTCTTTGAGGAATTCGTAGACCGCGTCGTAGTTTCGGGCATCCAGTCCCGTCACATTCTTCGCTCCCAGTTCAGTGAGCTTTGCCCGGATAGCTTCGCGGTGATTGTCCACCTTACTTGCCAGGAGAGTCCGGATGTCCTGAATGGAGACAGCGGGGTCGGAACCCAAAGAGGAGTTCGCATCCATCGGCATGGGTTCGGGCTCCTCAGTCTTTCTGGGGGCTGGAGCCGGAGCCGGAGCTGGCTTCATCACGTCCTGTGCAGGGGCTGATTTCTTGACGCCAGTCGTCTTAACTGTCACGGGATTTGCTCCGATAACCTGACAGATCTTGCGGACCATTTCGAGATCCTGAGTCTCTTCGAGGTTTGCCTCGAACTTAATTTCTACTTTCATTGGCTTGATGATTTTTGATTATGGTGTTCAGAAGTTCAATGTACTTGCTGAGGGGTATAGCCGGGTCATGGAGAACAGTTTCATGAAACAGGGACCCGAGATGGAACACCTTCGTCTCTCCTGTCTTGACTGATAACTCTGCTCTGTAGTTCCCGTTTGTCAGAATACAGGTCTCTTCTTTAAATTCTGAGCTCCATGCTCCTTTGTAGAGGCTGTCAACCGATACCCCAAGCCAAGCTGCTAAACGGGAGACTTGCTCCGAATTCAACAAGGTTTTTCCGTTGAGAACCCGGTTGAGAGCTGCTCGGGGGAACCGGTTATCGGGGAACAGAATTTCTGCCACTTCTTGAAGCCTGAGCCCTCTCTGTTCAACTAATTCTCTGAGATTGATAGTCATTGTGTTGTCCATGTTATTTATCCCAAATATAATCAATTTTCCCCTGATGTTGAAATTTTTTCAATCTTTTTAATGAGAAATGTTTACTTGGTGAGGAGGTAGACCACCTGAGCAATAAATATGCTCCTCATGCTGGGGTTGACCCGGGCATACACTTCTCGTAGAGGCTTAATGGCTTTCTCAAGCTTGAGGTCCTCTCCTTTCCTCTTCAACTCCTTGAGGGCCTTATAGACCCGGGTCCTTTCCTGCCATTCCCGAACTTCGGCTTTGTCGTTCCACCAACCAGACACGGGGACAAATTTTGAGCTGAGCACATAGGCGGATTTTCCGTCCCACGAAAACGGCTGTTGAGTGATGGCTCCCGGAGTACAGTTGGGGTTGATCTTCTTCTCGAACGAGATGGGATCCATGTATGTAGACCCCTCCCCGGGAAGCTTGTCAAGTTTCATGTAGTGGAATCCGAACTCGTCTTCATATTTGAATACTACGTATTTCTCATTCTTTTCCATAATAGTTATATGTTTAAGGTTCTTGCTGATATTCTGCATTTCTTGCCGAAGTAAGTGAAGGTCTGACCGTTAACTGCAATGTCTTTCAGTTCAGTCTCAGTGTAAGGCTCGTACTCACCTTCAATGTTGATTCGAGTGGCTCCCCGGGAGTTAGCCAAAGCTCTGAAGGAAGTGAAGACCCCCTCAATGTATCCCATTCGAGTGACGATGAGTACTGATTTCATTGCTCTCATAGTTGTGTAGGTTTTTGTTTGTATCACAAACATAATACTTCTGCGGTAAAATCAGCATTTTTTTCCGTTTTTAAGAATCCCCGTAATGACCATTTTGATTGGGTCGAGTGAAGCTGGTTTTGTCTGGATTTCCGCCAATCTCTCCCACATTAAGCCAGCCTTAAACCCGATGAAAGCCAGGAGTTTCTCCTTTCTCGTGAGGGGCTTGTCGCTTTTAATGCCTAACCTGTCAAGGATGGTCTCAATCCCTTCATTGACAAAATCAGACTGATTCTTGACTGACTCTCTGCGGATAACCTCAAGGAGGGTCTCCGCTATATTGCTGGAGTCTTTCAGCTCCTTGGATACGATTCCGTTGTAATAGTTGTCCGATTTGGGGTCCGGGTCTGCCGGGAGGTCCCAGTTGAATTTTTTTTCCATAATAGTTGGCTTGAATTTATGTTCTACGTGTTCTATTTTTTCAACTCCATTACCTGATTGAGGGTTAACATTTCTGAAAGTTATTTCTCTGGAGGAAGTCCTGGAGCTCCTCTTGTGTGTAGCAGGTGGTGATGATCCCGTTACTGAAATAGAGGTCGAAAGCACCCGAAGGAAGCTGATTAACCATAAGTCTTAAACCATTGCTGTCGATGTAACTTGTAATTGCCATTGTCTTATCCTTTTGTTTGTATCACAAACATAAGAAAAGTTTTTTGAAGTGAAAAATTTTTTGATTGAAAAATGAAAAAAAAGTTGGGACCCCTATTTTG
>OGPW01000074.1_pt1 | contig 80073 bp, 61 predicted proteins | sample 1553061 | NCBI WGS metagenome assembly OGPW01 (sample SAMEA2580292, study PRJEB22360) | human gut metagenome | biome: human gut; feature: human-associated habitat; material: faeces | place: Denmark | collected 2008/2010
GGGCAGGGGCGGCAAGCCGCTCGAAAACGGCAGATTTTCAAATATTGCTTATCTCGACTGCACCGCAGAGAACGGATTTATCCCTCCCCTGCCGGAGCAAAATGTCGATATAATATATCTCTGCTCCCCCAACAATCCCACGGGAACGGCGATGAATAAAGAGCAGCTCCAACAGTGGGTCGACTGGGCTAATGAGCACGGCAGCGTCATTCTCTTTGACGCCGCATATGAGGCGTTTATCACAGAGAGCAACATTCCGCACAGCATTTTCGAGCTTGACGGCGCAAAGAAATGTGCCATTGAGTTCAGGAGTTTTTCAAAGACTGCGGGCTTTACCGGCGTTCGCTGCGCATATACAATTATACCGCGCGAGCTCTCACGCAGCGGAGTCAGCCTCAACGCGCTGTGGGCGCGCAGGCAGGCGACGCGGTTCAACGGCGTGTCATATATAACCCAGCGCGCCGCCGAAGCCGTCTATTCCGACGAGGGCAGGCGGCAGATAAAAGAAAATATAAACTGCTATCTCGGCAACGCAAAGAAGATAACGGACGGACTTGAGAGTATTAATATCCGCTGTTTCGGCGGCAGAAATTCGCCGTATATCTGGTTTGAAGTGCCGAACGGGCTGACCTCATGGCAGATGTTCGACAGGCTTCTGAACACCGTTCAGGTGGTCGGCACGCCGGGCTCGGGCTTCGGCACGATGGGCGAGGGATATTTTCGCCTGACCGCATTCGCGGAACCGAAGCGCACGCTCGAAGCAGTTGAAAGAATAAAAAAACGGTCTGAAATAAGACCGCACGGAGGATAAAAATGGGCATTTTTTCAAGAATAAACAAGGGACTCAAAAAGACCCGCGAGAATATGTCTGGAGCCATCGACTCGATGCTCCACGGCAAGACCGAGATTGACGACGAATTTTATGACGAGCTCGAAGAGATACTCGTCATGGGCGATGTCGGCTGCATGACCGCATCGGAGATAGTCGAGAAGCTGCGCGAGCGCGTTATGAAAAAGCATCTGCGCAAGCCTGAAGCCGTCAAGAACGAGATAAAAGAGATAGTTGCCGAGATGCTTGAGGGCGGCGAGGAAATGAGCCTTATCACTCTCCCCTCCGTCATTCTCGTCATCGGCGTCAACGGCGTGGGCAAGACCACTTCCATAGGCAAGCTCGCCGCAATGTACAAAAACGAGGGCAAAAAAGTTATCCTCGCCGCGGCGGACACTTTCAGAGCCGCTGCAATCGAGCAGCTTGAAGAGTGGGCTGACCGCGCGGGAGTCGAGATAGTCAAGCACCGCGAGGGCGCAGACCCGGCGGCTGTTATATACGACACAATTCAGGCGGGCAAGGCGAGAAACGCCGACATAATTATCTGCGACACCGCCGGCAGACTCCACAACAAGAAGAACCTAATGGAGGAGCTGGCGAAGATATACCGCGTCATCGACCGTGAGCTGCCCTACAGCGACCGCGAGAGCCTGCTCGTGCTTGACGCGACTACAGGACAGAACGCAGTCAATCAGGCAAAAGAATTCAAGAATGTTGCAGAGATCACCGGCATCATTTTAACGAAGCTTGACGGCACCGCAAAGGGCGGCGTTGTATTAAACATCAAAAATGAGCTCGGCGTACCCGTCAAGTTCATCGGCGTCGGCGAAAAGGTGGACGACCTCCGCCCGTTCAACGCCCGCGCATTCGCCGAGGGTCTGTTTGACGCAGAGCCGATTGAAGACGAGGAAGAGAAAAAAGAGGACGAATAATGGATTTTCTCATAGCTACACATAACATGAAAAAACGCGCCGAGCTTGAGCGCATATTGAAACCCATCGGCGTGCGCGTTCTGCTCGCGGAAGAGGCGGGAGTCGAGCTTACCGATGTTGAGGAGACGGGCGTCACCTTTGAAGAGAACGCATTCTTAAAAGCCGACAGCGGCTGCAAAGAGAGCGGCATGCCCTGCATCGCCGACGACTCGGGACTTGCCGTTGACACGCTCGACGGCGCGCCGGGAGTGTATTCTGCAAGATACGCGGGCGAGCACGGAAACGACGAGAAGAACAACGAGCTTCTGCTCAAAAATCTGTCCGATATTCCTATGGACAAGCGCACCGCTCGGTTCGTTTCGACCGTCTGCTGCTGTTTCCCGGACGGCAGGCACATGACCGTGCGCGGCGAGTGCGAGGGCAAGATTGCCTTTGAACCCGCAGGCGAGGGCGGCTTCGGCTACGATCCGCTGTTTTTGCCCGACGAGTTCCCCGGCAAGACAATGGCGCAACTCACCGCAGAAGAAAAAGACAGCATCAGCCACAGAGGCAAGGCGTTAAGACTCCTTGCAAAAAAACTGGAGGAAATTATATGACAAGCAAAGAGAGAGCCGCGCTTCGCGCGCAGGCAAATTCGCTCGAGCCGCTTTTTCAGGTCGGCAAGGGCGGCGTCAATGACGCACTGATAGCCCAGACGCTCGACGCATTCCGCTCCCGCGAACTGCTCAAGCTCAAGGTCCTGCTCGAGACAGCACCCAAGCCCCCGCGCGAAATTGCCGAAGAGATTGCGGCAAAGACGCAGTCCGAGGTCGTTCAGGTCGTCGGTGGCAGTCTGATATTCTTCAAGGAGAATCCGGAGCTGCACGAGCCGAAAGATAAAAAGAAAAAGATAACCGGTACGAAGAATCCGAACCGCCCGTCTGTGCGCAAAAAGATACACGAAAAGAAGCTCGCCGAGGAGAGAAAGACCGCGGCGCGCCGCAAGGCGGAGCGCAATTTCAGACGCAGCCGCGATATATAACAGCAAATTTTAAGTCAACCGGTTCAAAAGCAGGCGCATTTTCGCCTGCTTTTTTGTGCATCGGGACAAATCGGGAATTTTTTGTAAAAGCCTATTGACAGCGTAGGTATAAGAGACTATAATACGCTCATAGATACTGAACAGGGAGGAAGCATCATGAAAAAGTTTGACAGCAACATTATGATGATGGAAATGTGCATGTTCTCCATGCGCATGTGCATGTGCATGCCTTTTTCCGACGAGCTTCCGTCAAACGAATAAATCTGATATATGCAGAGATTCGGGGAGCTTCGTGAGGAGTTTCCCGTTTTTTATTTGCATTGAGGAGGAAGAAAAGTGCAGTATCTGAAATTATTCTCGCCCTTTGATATAAGGCATTGGCGAATGTGCCGCAAGGCGCATGATTAAAAAGTCCGTTTCAACCCAATACCTTATAAATTAAAATACAAAGGAGATAATCAACATGAAAAAGACAATATCGATCATTCTCGCAGCGGTTCTCGCGCTGGGCTGCATCTTCGGCTTCGCCGCCTGCTCTTCTGGCAGCAAGGGCATCACCATAGCCGTTCCCAACGACGCGACCAACGAAGCCCGTGCGCTCCTTCTTCTTCAGGAGCAGGGCATCATCAAGCTCAAGGACGGCGCCGGCATCACCGCAACCGTAAGAGACATTGAGGACAACCCCAAGAACATCACCTTCAAAGAGGTTGAAGCCGCTCAGCTCCCCAACGTTCTCAAGGATGTTGACTATGCTGTTATCAACTCGAACTACGCTATCTCCGCGGGTCTTAACCCCGTAAAGGACAATCTCGCTATCGAGGGCTCCTCGAGCGCATATTCGAACATCCTCGCCGCCAAGAAGGGCAACGAGAATTCCGACAAGATAAAGGCTCTTTCCGCCGCTCTCCAGAGCAAGAAGGTCGCCGATTTCATCGCTTCCAAGTATAACGGCGCAGTTATCAGCGTTGTTTCAAACCCCGGTGACGGCTACGATCCCTCCGTCAACTACGACGCACTCAAGGGTCAGACCATAACCGTCGCCGCATCCCCCACACCGCACGCCGAGATCCTCGCCGTTGCCAAGGAGATCCTTGCCGCTAAGGGCGTCACCCTTGACATCAAAGAGTTCGAAGATTATGTCCAGCCCAACAATGTTGTTGAGTCCGGCGAGATCGACGCAAACTACTTCCAGCACGAGCCTTACCTCGACGATTTCAACAAGCAGAACAACACGAACATCGTCACCGTTTGCTATGTCCACGTCGAGCCCATGGCTCTCTACGGCGGCAAGCAGACCACTCTTGACGCAGTGAAGTAAATGTTATAAAATATAATGCCGGGCTAAGTTGCTCTTAATCGGGCTGCTTGCCGGCATTATCTTTTTATCCAGAAGTTCGGAGGCATAAAATGATCGAGATTAAAAATCTGTCAAAAACTTTCAAGACCGCCGACAGCTCGCTCGACGCGCTCAAGAATGTTTCTCTGACGATAAACGACGGCGATATTTACGGCATTATCGGCATGAGCGGCGCGGGCAAGAGCACGCTCGTGCGGTGCATAAATATGCTCGAACGCCCGACTGAGGGCCAGATACTCATAGACGGGGTCGATATGGGTTCGCTTTCGAGCAAGCAGCTCAGGGACGCCCGCCGCAATATAACCATGATATTCCAGGGCTTCAACCTGCTCATGCAGCGCAACTGCCTGAAAAACATCTGCTTTCCGCTCGAGCTTGAGGGCATGAAGAAAGAGGACGCGAAGAAACGCGCGCTCGAACTGCTCGAGATAGTCGGTCTGCCCGACAAGGCGAAGGCTTACCCCGCTCAGCTCTCCGGCGGTCAGCAGCAAAGAATCGCGATAGCCCGCGCACTCGCTACAAATCCGAAAGTTCTGCTCTGCGACGAGGCGACAAGCGCGCTCGACCCGAACACCACACATTCGATCCTCAACCTCATAAGAGACATAAACAAAAAGCTCGGCATAACGGTTATTATAATAACCCACCAGATGAGCGTTGTCGAAGAGACCTGCAACCGAGTCGCCATTCTTGACAACGGCACGGTCGTTGAACAGGGCGAAGTCAGCACCGTCTTTGCCCATCCGCAGTCGGCGGCAGCAAAACGCCTCGTATTCCCCGACGCTTCGGATGAGATTTTTGCTCCCGCTTCGGACGAGCACAGGATAAGAGTCGTCTTCAACGGCGCGTTCGCGACCAACACCCCGCTGATAACCAAGATGGCTATGGACGAGGGAATCGCGGCGAATATTTTAGCTGCCTCCACGCGCTGCATCGGCGACAAGGTCTACGGCAACATGCTCCTCGGCATCCCCGGAGGGGACAACGAGCTTGAACGCGCGTCGAAATATCTGCAGAGTATGCCTGATATTCTTGTTGAGGAGGTTTAAAAGATGTTTGACAATGCATTCACTTCCGAGGCGCTGACGGAAGCCCTCGATATATTAAAAAATGATTTCCCGCTGGCTATCTGGGAGACGATATATGTCACCCTGCTCTCCACGCTCTTCGCGATAATTATCGGCCTGCCGCTCGGCGTGCTGCTCGTTGCGGGCGAAAAGGGCGGCGTTCTCCCCCTGCCGAAGGCTCTGATGAAGGTTCTCAATGTTATTATAAATCTTCTGCGTTCGGTGCCGTTTTTGATTCTGATGATTCTCGTCTTCCCGCTGACCCGTCTTATCGTCGGCACGGCGGTCGGCACAGTCGCCTCGATAGTCCCGCTCGTCATCGCGTCGTTCCCGTTTGTGGCGCGCCTTGTTGAAAGCAGCCTGCGCGAGGTCAACCCGAATATAATTGAAGCCGCGCAGAGCATGGGAGCTTCGCCCATGCAGATAATTGTCAAAGTTATGATTCCCGAGAGCGTGCCCTCGCTGCTCTCGAACTTCACGATAGCGATAACCACCATCCTCGGCTACTCCGCAATGAGCGGAATAATCGGCGGCGGCGGGCTCGGCAAGATAGCCATAAACTACGGCTACTACCGCTACAAATATCTCGTCATGATCTTTGCGGTTATCCTGCTCATAGCGCTCGTTCAGATTTTCCAGAGCGTCGGCACCCACCTTGCAACAAAGACAGACAAGAGACTCAAGAAAAAATAATTAAGCACATAAAAAGCACCCGGTCGGGAGAAATCCCTGCCGGGTGCTTTGCTGTATTTATTTTACGCCTTCGCTTTCGGGGTGAAAACCTTTGCGTCAAGCTTTTTCATCAGCGCGTCGAACACTATCGCCATAAGCAGCGTAGCGGCGAAGCAGAGAATGAAATAGTTCAGATTGTTGTTGACCAGTCCGAGTCTCTTGAATATCGTCATCGGGATGCGCTGGAGAATATAGACGCTGAAAACATGCTTGCCGAGCATCGAAAGTGCGGGATTGCCGATTTTTATCTTCATCGATGCGAGCACAACGATAAGCATGAACGCGCTCGCCCACGCCCAGTATACCGGGAGCCCTGCCGAGCGATATTTATGTCCGACAACAAAGGCAGCAACCGCGACCGTAATGCAGAGCATATAGATATAGTTATTTTCATCACGAATTTGTCTATATATTTCTTGAGATACGCATACCACATACCCAGCGGGAAGAGAATCAGCGTGTTGTAATACCACGCGGGCTTTCCGACTTTTATAAGCGCAAAAGCGAGTCCGCAGGTGAGTACGGTCATCGCGATAAGCCCCGGGATATGGTGCTTGCGGAAGATAAGGAACGACACTATAAGTATCAGATAGAGGCAAAGAACCGCGGTAATATACCAGTTTGAGTTGCCTATGCTCTCCCATGTAGTGAACGCGAGCAGAGTCGTTCTCGTCTTTGTCTTTATTCCGAGTGCGAGGTTCATCAGCAGGAACAGGAGAACCGCGATATCAAAATGCGCAAAAAGGCTCAGGAACCTGCGTCTGAAAATACCCTTGACATACGGCGTACCCTTTTTCATTATAGAGCACATCATGCCATAGCCCGAATAGAACAGGAAGGTCACCACGACGAGCTGGCCGAGCCAGCTTTTCAGGTCGAGCCATATCGTATCGGACGAGCCGCCGAGCTTCATATACCCGCTGATGTGGCACATGAAAACGAGCAGCACGAAGATTCCGTTTATGGCGCCGGTCGTATCTTTTGACATATAATCGGAATTGAACTCACCCGATTTGACGAACTTTGCGCCGCACAAAAACACAAACAGCGCAGCTGCCAGAACATAGATCATATTTAATTATCCTCCGCAATATTTGAGACAATTATATCACAGCATTCCTATCCTTGCAACAAAAAAAGCGCGGGCGCAGTTTTCACTGCACCCGCGTTTTCGTTAGAAAGGTGATGTATCAATTAAAGGGGTTGTAGTAGAATGATCTGTTGTCCTGCTGGGTTGTCTGCTCCTGCTGCTGTTGGGAGGAAGAGGAAGTGGTGTTTCCGGTATCCTCGACGAGCTTTACCTTGACATTGAATTCCTTTGTCTGGTAGTTGCTCGATATCCTGCACAGGGTCAGGGTCAGCGTGTCGCCGACCTTAGCGTTTTCAATCGCTTCGAGCAGAACTTCCGAAGTACTCAGCTCCTTGCCGTTGACCGCCGTTATAAGGTCGCCGACCTGGGCACTGCTGTTTGCAAGGTCGCTGTCCGCGTTGATGTCCGCGATTATGAGCGAGCCCGCCGGCAGACCCTTTATCTGCACTATCATGTTATACTGCTGGTTCGATGTATTGGAGAAGTAGCTGATGCCGAGCTTCGGGCGGTTCGGCACTCTGCCGTAGGCGATAAGATCGTCGATTATCTCTTTTGCGGACGAGATCGGGATAGAGAAGCCCATGAGCTCATAGCTGCTGTCGCTGATTTTAAGCGAGTTTATTCCGACCACCTGGCCGTATTCGTTTATCAGAGCGCCGCCGGAGTTGCCGGGGCTGATAGCCGCCGTATGCTGGATGCACTCCATGGAGTAGCCTATCTGGCTGCTGACGGTTCTCGAAATTGCGGAGACCATGCCGTTGGTAAATGAGCCGAAGAACTCGGTGCCGCCGGGGTTGCCTATTGCATAGACTGTCTCGCCGACCGAAAGCTTCGTTGAATCGCCGAACTCTGCGGCGGTGAAGCCCGTAGCCTTTATTTTCAGCACACCGATATCGGTGCGCGAATCGTAGCCGACTATCTCGGCGTCATACTGAGTGCCGTCATGCAGCTGAACGACGGCTTTGACGCCCTCGCCGCTGATAACATGGGCGCAGGTGATTATATAGGTATAAGTGTGATCTTTATTCTCGCCCATGACTATGCCGGAGCCTTCGCCGGAAGCCGAGCTTGACGACTGGCTGTATACGACTATGCCGACATTGCTCGGCGAAACTTTTTCATATATCTGAGCCGAGGTGAGCACGCCGTTGCCCTTTGAAGTCGTTGTCGCCTTCGGGGTCTCGGCAATGTTCAGCTGAGCGTCACCCTCGGAAGTGCCGGTCACAGAAGTGCCGCCGCCGGAGCTGCTGTTATTATTTCTCTTTGCGAGCACGGTAACTGTCGCGGAGACCGCGATAACAACTGCGAGGATTGCGGCGAAAACCGCAACGCCTTTCTTCTTCGCGCTCATCTTTTTCTTCTTTTTCTCGGGCTGAGGCGGCGTGTAGCTGCCGGAATTATATGAATTTTGGCTGTTATAGCTGCCCTGTCCGGGCTGCTGCGGAGCAGAATAAACCTGATCCGGCTCAAGCGGTGCAGACTGCTGTGCGGTGTCTGCCGAGTTGTCTTCGGGCGGCGTCTCGCCGGAACTGCCGAAGTTGTTCACATAATCATCATTGTACATAAACCGAATTTACCTCCATCCATTGCCTTCGGGATATCCTTCATCTTTTGACACTATTATGGACTCTCAATATTACGATTTCTTGAACGTCGGGTAAATAACCTTTGGATTTTTATTCAACTTTTTTCCGCAAAAATTCATCTCAGCGGAAGCCAGAACACGAACTGCGTATATTCGCCCGGCTCGCTGTTGACGGTTATCTGACCGCCGTGCATATCGATTATGGTCTTGACTATATACAGTCCGAGACCCGCTCCCTTGACATCGTAGCTGCGCGATTTGTCCGTTTTATAGAAGCGCTCAAAGACTTTGCCCGCCTCTTCGCGCGAGATTCCCTTGCCGCTGTTCTTGACGGAGAATATCATCTTTTCGCTGTCCGACTTTATCGCAACCTCGATATAGCCGCCCTCGTTCGTGAACTTCACGGCGTTGTCGATAAGATTATATACGACCTGATTTATCATATCCTCGTCGGCGCAGATGTTGAGCGGCTCGACTTTATCAAGGCCGCGTATCTCTATCTTCTTTTCATCTATCGCGCGCTCGAAGCCGAGCATCGTTTTGAAGGTCATTGCCGAAATGTCGAACTCCTTGGGCTGGATTTTCAACTGACCCGCCTCTATCTTCGACATATTGAGCATACCCGTGACAAGGCGAGAAAGGCGCTTGACCTCGTCGGAGACTATTCTGAGATAATATGTGCTCTTCGACGAATCTATCGTGCCGTCGAGTATTCCGTCTATGAATCCGCCGATAGTGGTCATCGGGGTCTTTAACTCATGCGAGACATTCGCGACGAAATTGCGTCTCGAAGTCTCGATAGCCGAAAGCGCGTTCGCCATCGAGTTGAACGCCGTCACAAGCTCCGCGACCTCGTCCTCGTCGCCGCCCAGCACTTTATGATAGGGCACCGAGATTCGGTTGCTGAAATCGCCCTTTGCATACTGCTTTGCCGCCGCCGACATCTCGCGCAGGGGCTTTGTCATCTGATAGGTCATAACATATGTTGCAACGAATGCTATCGCGAGCGCGAGAATTGCCGAGAACAGGAACATCTTGAGCATCGCCCTGACAGGCTCGTGCAGCGAATCCGTATCCTGCGAAGCGATGACCGCGCCGCAAAGCTTGCCGGATGCCACTATCGGCTCAACGCTTATAAAATGCGAGCTCTTGTACATTCCGCCGAGCGTTCCCGTCTCGGTATATCCGCCGCTGCTGAGCCTCGACAGAGCTGTTTCGGGGACTGTATATTTGCTGTGGACTATGCACTCGCCCATGTACATCACGAGGTTGGACTGCCATATATCCTTACAGCAGATTATCTTGCCGTCGGTGTCGCATATATAAATGTCCGCATCTATCGCCTGCGAGAGCTGGGCGGTCGAAACGCTCATGAGCAGAGTAGAATTCTTGTTGCTCTCTTCAAGCGAGTAGCCTTTTTGAATAAGCGCCGCGGCAGTCTGCGAGACGGTCTGCGCGTTCTGCTTTAAAAGCGCCGTCTTCTCTTCGGACTGGTAGCGCGCGATGAATATCAACAACGACGAGCCGAGAATGGTGAAGCCGATAAACAGTATCAGCACCGTCACATAGAAGTAACGGTGAAACAGACCCGAGCTTTTTGTTCTCGAGCCTGCGTTCTTTACATCTTTTATTTCAAACTTTTTGCGTGCTTTTTTCATGCACATCAATCCTTGGTCTCAAACTTGTAGCCTACGCTCCAGACGGTCTTGAGCTCCCACTTGTCGGACACGCCCTCGAGCTTCTCTCTGAGCCTCTTGACATGGACATCGACCGTTCTCGAATCGCCGTAATAGTCGAAGCCCCAGACTTCGTCGAGCAGCTGATCGCGGGTGAACACCCTGTTCGGGTTGCTGGCAAGGTGATAGATAAGCTCCAACTCTTTGGGCGGAGTGTCGATGCGCTTGCCGTCGACCCAGAGCTCGTAGTTCGTCAGGTTTATCTTGAGCTTGTCGTATTCGACCTGCTTTATATCCGCCGCTGGAGCGCCCGCGCTGCGTCTGAGGACTGCCTTGACGCGCGCCACAACTTCCTTTGCATCGAAGGGCTTGACGACATAGTCGTCCGCGCCGAGTTCAAGACCGAGGACTTTGTCAAAAGTCTCGCCCTTTGCGGTGAGCATGATTATCGGCTTGTCCGAGAATTTTCTGATCTCGCGGCAGACCTGCCAGCCGTCGAGGCGGGGCAGCATGATATCAAGCAGCATCAGATCCGGCTGAATCTCGCCGAAGCTCTTCACGGCGCTCTCGCCGTCGTTTACTATGCTGACTGTGTAGCCCTCTTTTTCAAGATAGAGGCGCAGCAGTTCGCAGATATTAACGTCGTCGTCAACGACAAGTATTTTTTCGTTAGCCATAAGTACCTCTCCTTTGTTTTAAACGAACCCATTGTAATTATTATAAACCATTCGCAAAAGTTTGTGTGAATGGCAAAATAACATTTTGTTACAAAATTTCGTATATTTACCTGTGCAGATTCTCGCCCATGCTCACGAGCTTATGCTCGATGGAGTCGACGAGCGCTATCCAGCTCGCGTTGATAACGTCCTGCGACACGCCGACAGTTGTCCAGATATCCTCGCCGTCGGACGAAGTTATAAGAACGCGGACGCTCGCCGCCGTGGCGTCTTTCGGCTCCATGACGCGAACCTTGTAGTCGATGAGCCTCAATTTTCTAAGGCACGGGTAGAACACCTCGAGCGCTTCACGCAGAGCGCGGTCGAGCGCATTGACGGGGCCGTCGCCGTCCGACGCCGCTATCCTGACTCTGCCGTCGACGCTGAGCTTTATCGTTGCCGTCGCGCTGTGGTCATTGTCATAGGGCAGCTCGTCGAGCACCTTGTAGCTGATAAGATTGAAGAACGGCTTGTATTTTCTGACAAGGCGGTGAACTATCAGCTCGAACGACGAATCCGCGCCCTCATATTGATAGCCCTCGTACTCCTTCTGTTTGAGAATATCGAGCAGCTCCGCGACCTGCGGCGAATCCTTGTCAAAATCGGGATAGAGCTTCTGTATCTTCTTGAGCACCGCCGCCTTGCCGGTCACTTCAGAAAGCAGGAAGCGTCTTCTGTTGCCGACGGATTCGGGGTCGATATGCTCGAACGATTCGCTGAATTTCAAAACGCCGTCGGCGTGCATTCCCGCTTTATGGGCGAATGCGCTGCGCCCGACAAACGGCACATCCCTGTGCAAAGTTACATTGGCTATCGACGCTATCTTTATCGCCGAAGAAGTCAGATTTTTGAGATTCTCCTGCGGGATACACTCATAGTCGGACTTTATCTGCAAATTGGGGATTATCGAAGTGAGCTTCGCATTTCCGCAGCGCTCGCCGAAGCCGATAAATGTGCCCTGCACCTGCTTCGCGCCCGCTCTGACAGCCATGAGTGCGCCCGCGCACGCCATGTCCGAATCGTTGTGGGTGTGGATTCCTATATTGGTACCGGGGAAAGCTTTTACTATTTCACCGGTAACTTTTTCTATGTAATCCGGGAACGAGCCGCCGTTTGTGTCGCACAGAGCAAGGCAGTCCGCACCGCCGCGCAGAGCCGCGCGCAGACTTTCGAGCGCGTAGCCGTCATTGTCCGACATACTGTCAAAGAAGTGCTCGGCGTCGAAAACGACATATTTGCCGTGGCTTTTGAAAAAGCGGCAGGTCTCCTCTATCATAGACAGATTTTCTTCGAGGCTCGTCTGCAAAACACCCTCGACCTGGATTTTTCTGCTCTTGCCGACTATTGACACACACGGGGTTCCCGCCTTGAGCAGAGCGGCACACGCCGCGTCCTCTTCGACTCTCTCGCCCTTTCTCCGCGTTGAACCAAATGCGCACAGGCGGGAATTTTTGAGCCACAGCCTGCTCGCCCGCTCGAAAAACTCAAGCTCGCGCGGATTGGAGGTCGGGTTGCCCGCCTCGATTATCGGTATGCCGAGATCGTCCAGCACACGGACTATCTCCAGCCTGTCGTTGACGGAAAAGGATATGCCCTCCCCCTGAGCGCCATCGCGCAGGGTCGAATCGAGCAATTCGATTTTTTTCAACTCTCTCCCTCCCGTGTCAGTCGTTTATGACCGTGTCGCCGCTCTCAAGAGCGGTTATGCCCGAGCGCGAAAGCTCGGCTATTCCGTGGACGCTCATGTCCGCGATAAACGCGTCTATTCGCTCCGGCTCGCCCGTCAGCTCCGCCGTGAGCATCGTGTGACCTATATCCTTGACCCTCGCGCCGTAGGCTATGACGGTCTTTAATACTTGCGGTCTGTCTTTGTTGAGGCAGTGGACTTTTATCAGCAGAAGTTCGCTCGAAACGAGCTTCCCCTCTTCGAGATGCGCCACTTTTATGACATCCTCGAGCTTCAACAGCTGAGCCTCGACCTGTTTTACCTGCTCCGGCTCAACCTCGGAGACAACCGTCATTCGCGAGAACTCGGGATGCTCGGTCTCGGAGACCGTGAGGCTTCGTATATTATATCCGCGGCGCGCAAAAAGTCCCGCCACTCTGAGCAGAACGCCCGAGCGGTTTCGGACAAGTGCTGAAACGGTCAGCTTCTGAGTCATAATAATTTCTCCTTATTTGTAGATAGCCGTCGTGATATCGCCGCCCGGAGGTATCATCGGGAGCACAGCGCAGTCTGGGTCGATGCGGCAGTCTATAACTACGGGCTTGTCCATCGAGAGCGCCTTTTTGAAAACGCGCTTCGCCTGCGACGGATTCTTTATTCTCATGCCCTTGACGCCGAACGCCTTTGCGACGGCGGCTATATCCGTCCCGCGCTCCGGCTGGGTCGCGGAAAAGCGTCCGTCATAGAACACCTTCTGCCACTGGCGCACCATGCCGAGCACGCCGTTGTTCATAACTATAACAACGACGGGGATATTATATCTGCTGAGCGTTGCAAGCTCGCTCAGGCTCATATGAAATCCGCCGTCCCCTGTTATCAGAATGGTCTTTCGCTCGGGTTTGCCGAGTGCCGCGCCTATCGCCGCACCCATGCCGAAGCCCATCGCGCCCAGTCCGCCCGAGGTTATCAGCGAACGCGGGCGTTCAAAATCATAGTACTGCGCCGTCCACATCTGATTCTGACCGACATCGGTCACTATATTCGCTTCGCCCTTCGTCAGCTTGCTCAGAGTGTGCAGAACCGTGTACGGAGCATAGGGCTTCGGGCGCGGGATCCGCCTTTTGAACTCGGCTATCTCGCCGAGCCACTCGGAATTCTCTCCCGGCGGCAGCATAGTGCTGAGCTTTTCGAGCGTCTTTCCGAGATCGCCGAGAATGTGGGCGTCGGAAATTATATTTTTGTCGAACTCCGCCGCGTCTATATCAATATGTATTATCTTCGCCTTCGGAGCGAAGCTCTCTTTGCTCGCGGCGACGCGGTTTGAAAATCTCGCGCCCGCGGCAATGAGTAAATCGCAGTTCAACGCCGCCATATTTGCCGCCGGGTTTCCGTGCATGCCGACGAGCCCCAAGAACAGCTCCGCCGAGCACGGATAAGCACCGAGCCCCATCATAGAACACGCGACGGGGATATGCAGCTTTTGAGCAAATGTTTTCAGCGCGTCCGACGCACCGGAGCTTATCGCCCCGCCGCCGACATAAATAAGCGGTCTTTTGGCTTTTTCTATCATCTGCGCCGCGCGTTCGAGCTCGGCTTTCTCCGGCTCTTTTGCCGGGGCGGGCTCGCTCTTCGGCGCGCGTTCATATTCCTCGCTCTGAGCCGCGATATCCGCCGGGATATCTACCAAAACCGGGCCTTTTCTGCCCGACTGCGCTATCGAGAATGCCTCGCGGACATCCTGCGCCACTCCGCGCTCGCCCGACGCGATGAACGAATATTTCGTCACCGGCATCGTAACGCCCGCGATATCGACCTCTTGAAACGAGTCGCTGCCGAGCAGCGAGGTCTTGACGTTCCCCGTTATCGCAACAACGGGGCTCGAATCCATGTATGCCGCGGCGATGCCCGTCACGAGATTGGTGGCACCGGGTCCCGAGGTTGCAATAACGACTCCCGTTCTGCCAGTTGCGCGGGCGTAGCCGTCCGCCGCGTGAGCCGCCGCCTGCTCATGGCAGGTGAGTATATGGCGAATTTTATCGCATTTGTAAAGTTCATCGTAGATATCGAGCACCGCGCTGCCGGGATAGCCGAAAACCGTATCGACTCCCTGTTCGAGCAGCACATCTATCAGCGCCCGCGCACCCGTTGAATTCATAAACACGCCTCTAAAAAATTTATTTTACCGAGAATTTGAAGCTTGTGCGGCTTCTGAACTTTTCGCCCGCCTTGAAAATGCAGGACGGGAAGTTCGGCTGGTTCGGAGAATCGGGATAGAACTGGGTCTCAAGGCAGAAGCCGGCATATTTATTCATCACCGTGCCGCCCTTGCCGGGTATCTTGTCGAGGAAGTTGCCGGTGTAGAGCTGAACGCCGGGCATATCCGTAGTAACTTCCATAACGCGCCCGCTCTCGGGGTCATATGCAGCCGCGAACGCACCCTGAGCGCCCTCATCGATGCAGAAATTGTGGTCATAGCCGTTGCATCCGATAATGAGCTGCTCGTCGTCCTGATCTATATCCCTGCCGATAGCTTTCATCTGTCTGAAATCGAATGCCGTGCCAGTGACATCTCTTATCTCGCCGGTCGGTATGCTGTCCTCATCAATGGGAGTGTAGCGCGACGCGGACAGGCGAAGCTCCTGAGAGAGCACGTTCGGACGCTTATACGAGCCAAGATTGAAATATGCGTGGTTAGTCATATTTATCGGCGTGTCCTCGGTGCAGACAGCCTCATATGCAATCGAAAGCTCGTTGCTGTCATCAAGAGTATAAGTCACCTTTGCGCTCATCTCGCCGGGGAATCCGTTCGAGCCCTCGTCGCTCTTATATTCGAGAACAAGGCTCTCACCCTCGACTTTTGCCGCCCAGACAGCGTGTGAAAACTCGCCGCCGCCATGCAGGCAGGTCTTACCGTTCTCGTTCTTTACAACATCAATTTCTTTGCCGTTAACGGTAAAATGTCCGCCGCAGATGCGATTAGCATATCTGCCGACAATTTGACCCTGATAGTCCGAGCGCTCGACATGACCCTTGAGATCGTCAAATCCGATGAGAACATCCTCGAAATTGCCGTCTCTGTCGGGCGCAAAAAGCGACTGCCATGTTGCGCCGTATGTAATAACGGACGCACTGACGCCGTTTGCGTTCTTGAGCTCGTATATATCGACCTCTCTGCCGTCGGAAAGAGTGCCGAAAAGTTTCTTTGAAATCATCGATTTTATCCTCCTGCTGTTATATTAACTCATGGTAAATTATACATTTAATAAAGACAAGTGTCAAGCCGAACGGCGCACCGACGTACAACAGAAAAGCTAATCTGTCGGCAAAAATTACAGCATCCATATTGACACGGGCAAATTCACAGTTTATAATAAAATCAATTTAGTACAGTAAAGCCTTAAATCCGAGGCAAAGAACGATTCGGGGCTTGCTGAAAGGGGAATAACAATGAGTTCATCAAAAGGAAAGTATATGAACTTCAAGGAAATTGCCGCCTATTCGCTCGGCCTTTTCGGCTTCCAGGCGATAGTCGGACTCCTGAATTCATATCAGGCGGAGTTTGACGCTTCGATTCTCGGCGCGGACATCGCAGTTGTCGGTATTCTCGTGCTCGTGGCGAAGATTCTCTCCGCAGTTTTCGATCCGTTCGTCGGCAACATGATCGACCGCTCAAAGAGCAAAAACGGCAAGTTCAAATCGATGATTGCAAAGTCGATCCTGCCACTGCTCGCCATGTCTGCGGTCGTATTCATCGATGTGCCGTTCAAGACGAACAAAGCGGCAACTTACATATGGATCTTCGCGACCTATCTTCTCTGGAGCTTCGCGATGACCCTCGGCGACGTGCCCTCGCAGGGCATCGCATCCGTCCTCACTCCCGACCCGACGGAGCGCACGAATGTCGTCTCCATCTCAAACACGTTCAAGCAGATAGGCTTCTCCGCCTGCGTCGTGATAGTGCCCATCGCCTGCCTTATAATCCCGGGCGGCTCCAAGGTGCTCGTCAAGAGCGGCGAAACCGACCTGCCCATGATAGCGAATGAGTATCTGTTCACTGCCGTGCTCACCGCCGTTTTCGGCTGCGTACTGTTCGGGCTCATCCCGCTCCTCAACAAAGAGCGCGTACCCTACACCGCGGGCGACAAGATATCTTTCAAGGACATGATGGGCGCGCTCAAATCGAATAAGCCGTTCATGCTCGTCATAATCTCGTATTTCCTCGGCTTCGGACGCCAGATGGCAATGGGCATTCAGGTTCAGGCGGCGAATATTCTTCTCGGCTCGCAGAACCTCGTCGCAGTCCTCGGCATCTCGACCGCCATCGGCACGATGATAAGCATGGCAGCCTGCCCGTTCCTTATAAAGAAGCTCGACGAGAAAAAGGTCTTTATCGGTCTTTCGGTATACGGCTTCATCGCATCCGTGCTCTCGTTCGTGATAGCCCACTTCTGGTTCACGAACCCCGACAACATGGTGCTCACCGTCCTCTTCTACTTCTCGCTGTTCCTCATGGGTCTCCAGTTTGCGTCCGTCAACCTCATGCCCATGATAATGACCGCCGACTGCGTTGACTACTATGAGTACGAGACCGGCAAGCGCATGGAGGGCACCGCGTATTCGGTGCTCACGCTGACTATAAAAATCTGCCTTGCGCTCGGCACGGCGCTCGGTCTTGTGTTCGTTCAGGTCTCCGGCTATTCGGACACCGTGCGCGAGATCGCCGCAGGCACCGCCGCCGGATTCGCGACAAAGACAAAGGACATCGTGTTCTTCGCCTACGCCGTTGTCCCCGGTATTCTCTCCCTGCTCTCCGCTATTCCGATATTCAAATACGATATCGTCGGCAAGAAGAAGCAGGAGATATCCGACGCGCTCCAGGCAAGAAGAACCGCCGCCGCAGCCGCCGAGAAATAATCAAAGCAAAAAGTTATCCTCCGTATGGATTCATACGGAGGATTTTTTGTTTGGTTTAGATTTTTATTCAAACATCGCCTTGAATGCTTTTATCCACTCGCGTGCTATCAGCGCGTGCCCGCTCTCCGTCGGGTGGATGCCGTCCCAAATCCAGTAGGCGCAGTCACGTCCCTCTGCTGCTTCGTCGAACAGATGCTGAAGCGGAATGAAAAATATCCTGCCGTCCTTTTCGGCAACGCGGCGGCAGATTTGCGAATATCTGCCTATCTCTTCGCGGCAAGTATTCTCTTCCGCCTTGAATCTGTCCTTTGTCGGCAGAAAGAACGGCTCCATGAGAAACACTTTCAGCTCCCCGTTCGTTTCAAACGACTGCGAGAGTATGCTTTCGAGATTCTTTTCGTATTCCTCTGGCTCAACATGATTTTCGCCCTCAAGGAAGCAATCGTTCGTGCCGATGAGCAGGCTCAAAACATCTGGCTCTATATCGAGCGCATCCTCGCGCCAGCGGCGGAGCAGTCCGCGCGTCGTGTCGCCGGAAATGCCTCGGTTTACAAATCGAAGTCCGGCATCCGGATATTCCGCGCCGAGCATACCGCTGACAATGAATGCGTAGCTGTGCCCTATCTGATGGTTGAGATCGTGGCGGCGTTCGGGCTCTTTGTATCTGTTGCCGTCCGTTATCGAATCGCCCTGAAAAAGTATCTTCATTTTTCTCCTCCTCAGTCTATATCCGCAAAAACCGTGTCTGTTATTTCTCCGCGGCAAGTGCCGTTGCTAAGGTCAACGAGCCGCGCCTCAAACGCAGGCTCAAGCTCCTGCGGTATTCTCATTTTCACCGTCACCGCGTCCTCGAACGCCGTTTCCTCAACTATGCCGCCCTGCTCCGGGATAAGCGAGGCGAGCCGCCCGTAGAAAGTGTAGTCGCAGCGGATTTTCACTATGCTGCACTCCGCGCGGGTCACTATGCCGCCCGCATCGACTGCGATTTTCGCCGCGTGCGAATAGGCTCTGACGAGGCCCCCGCCGCCTAAAAGTATTCCGCCGAAATATCGGGTGACAACCAGAACGCAGTCGGTCAGCTCTTCTTTTTGCAGGACATTGAGTGCCGGCATTCCCGCCGTGCCCTGCGGCTCGCCGTCATCCGAAAAGCGGCAGATGTTGCCCTCTCTGATTATATATGCCGGGACATTGTGCGTCGCGTCCCAGTGCTTCGACTTTATCGAATCGATGAACGCTATCGCGTCCTGCTGAGTCGTGACGGGCGATATATAGCCGATGAACCGCGAACGCTTTTCAACGAACTCGGCGCTCGCCGCCGCTCTTATGGTTCTGTACTGCATATTGCCGCCTCCCGTCAAATTTTATTCTTCTTCGCCTTCCTCGTCGTTCTTCTCATACGGGAACTCGTAGACGACCTCCAGCTTGTGCCCGCGCATCCACAGTGACGGGGTTATGCGCAGAGTGTAGCCGCAGCCGTTCGGAGTTATCCACTCGTGCATCGGCAGCTGGGGCAAACCGAAGTTTGTGAGCAGTGCCATCATCACGCCGCCGTGTGTGACTATCGCCGCGCGGTCGGTTTCGGTCTTTATCAGACCGTCGATTATTTTTATGAATCCCTCGCACACGCGCTTTGCGAACGCCTCGTTGCTCTCGCCGAACGGCGGCTCAACGCCCTGCTCGCCGGCGAGCCAGCGCGGGAACATCGGATAGTCCTTGAGCTCCTCCGCATCCTTGCCCTCGAACTCGCCGAAGTTGCACTCTATGAGCGAATCTATAGTAATGCACTTGTTGTCGGGATAGAGTATCGCCGCGGTGTCGGTGCAGCGCTTGAGCGGACTCGATATGACCGCGCCGACGGGCGGATAGACGAGCTCCGAGCGCATATTCTCGAGCTGCTTTCTGCCCTCTTCGCTGAGCTCAACGTCGGTGTGACCGATATATTTTCCCTCGGTCTCCTCCTTTGTCGCGCCGCTTCTTATGATATAGACTATATAGCTTTTCATGTTTCCTCCAAAAATACGCTGGGTATTTTGTTGAACTATATGATTGAAAATTCTTGAATTTCTGATATAATGATTATACAGACTGTATAAAAGAGGTGTCGTTATGGCAACAAATATAACCGCGCGCCTGTCTTCGCTCAGAAAAGAAAAGGGGCTGAGCCAAAAGGAAGCCGCCGCAGGACTCGGAGTCTCGCAGGCGCTGCTCTCCCACTACGAAAACGGCATACGCGAATGCGGGCTCGATTTTCTCTGCCGCGCGGCGGATTACTACAATGTCACCACGGACTACCTGCTGGGGCTGAGCGAATCGAAGCGCGGATTTGAAGGCGCATTCGGTATCAAAGGCGACCTGCCCTCCGACTCGGAGCTCAACACATTAACTATATTCCGCGTCGCCGGAAAGCTGCGCAAATTCCTGACTTTCCCGCAGGAGAGTAATGACTCAACCGTCGACTCCCTGCACAGGATATACAGCCTCATGATGTACCGAATCATAATCGCGGAGACCGCCAAGGGCAATCTCCCGGGCGATTGGGTGCCCAACGCAGATATTCTCAACGACCCCGCCTATCTGCATATTCTCGACTGCATCGAAAGCGAGCTGATAACGCAGGGCAGCCACTCACCGCGCCGCGCTCCCGCAAAAATGCCGATGAGCTTCAGAACAGTCATCTACCAGACGCAAAGCTTTGTTGAATCCCGCTGCGAAAAAAGCGGGATAAAGCTCGACGGCGGCTACACCACGAAGTTTTAGTTATATTCTCGCAACGCCGCTGTCCCTCGCCGCCTGCGCAACTGCATCGGCAACTGCCTTGCCGACGCGCTCATCGAACGCCGCAGGCAGGATATAATCGGGGTTCAGCTCATCGTCGCTGACGAGCGAAGCTATCGCCTTGGCGGCGGCTACCTTCATCTCTTCGTTTATGTCGCTCGCGCGGACATCGAGCGCGCCGCGGAAAATTCCGGGGAATGCGAGAACGTTGTTTATCTGGTTCGGGAAGTCGCTTCTGCCCGTGCCGACTACCGCCGCGCCTGCCGCCTTTGCAAGGTCGGGCATTATCTCGGGTACGGGGTTCGCCATAGCCATGATTATTGCATTTTCAGCCATCGACGCCGCCATCTCCTCTGTGACGATTCCGGGAGCGGAGACGCCGACAAATATATCAGCGCCCTTCATCGCGTCGGCAAGCGTGCCGGTGTGGTGATTTTTGTTTGTGAATGCGGCAATTTCCGCCTTTGCGGGAGTCAGATCGCCGCCCTCGCAGATTATGCCCTTGCGGTCGCACATGATTATCTCGCCGGCGCCCATAGAGTCAAACAGTCTCGCTATCGCAACGCCCGCCGCGCCCGAGCCGCTGAAAACAACGGTGCAGTCGGAGAGCTGCTTTTTGACTATCTTTAATGCATTGACAACCGCCGCAAGGCAGACGACCGCAGTGCCGTGCTGATCGTCGTGGAAAATCGGTATATCCGTGCGCTCCTTGAGCTTGCGCTCGATTTCAAAGCAGCGCGGAGCCGCGATATCCTCGAGATTCACTCCGCCGAACGAACCTGCGAGCAGGGCGACGGTGTTGACTATATCGTCAACGTCCTTTGAACGCACGCAAAGCGGTATCGCGTCGACTCCACCGAACGCCTTGAAGAGCACGCATTTGCCCTCCATGACGGGCATGCCAGCCTCGGGACCTATATCCCCGAGACCAAGCACCGCGGTGCCGTCCGTGACGACGGCAACGGTGTTCCAGCGGCGGGTCAGGTCATAGCTCTTGCTGACATCGTCCTTTATTTCGAGGCACGCCGCCGCGACTCCGGGGGTGTAGGCAAGGGACAGCTCGTCCTTGTTGCTGACCCCGGCTCTCGGCTGTATCTCCAGCTTGCCGCGCAGTTTATAGTGCAGTTTGAGTGATTCGCTCAGATAATCCATTTTCGTTTTCCTTTCGTGTTCGAGAATACCCAGTTATTTTTACGGCCGCCGATCAGAAAACCGGTCGGCGGCCAGATAATATCAGTCCTTCGCCCAGTCGCGCGAACGCTCGACTGCGCGCTTCCAGCCCTTGTAGAGCTCGTCGCGGTGCGACTTCTCCATCTGGGGAGTGAAAATCTTCTCGATCTCGCGGTTCTGTGCGATCTCGTCCCTGTCCTTCCAGTAGCCGACGGCAAGACCCGCAAGGTATGCCGCGCCAAGAGCGGTCGTCTCGACGGTCTTGGGTCTGTCAACTATCGTGCGTATCATATCCGACTGGATCTGGAGCAGGATATCGCTGACGCTCGCGCCGCCGTCGACACGAAGCTCGGTGAATGTTATTCCGGAGTCGTCCTCCATCGCCTCAAGAAGGTCGGTCATCTGATAGGCGATAGCCTCGAGGACGCTTCTCGCGATATGGGCGCGGTTGACTCCGCGCGTGAGTCCGACTATGCAGCCGCGCGCGTACATATCCCAGTAGGGCGCGCCGAGTCCCGTGAATGCGGGGACAAAATATATGCCGTTTGCGTCGGGCACGCTCTCGGCGAGCTCGTCGCAGCGCTTTGCGTTGTCTATCATATGCAGCTCGTCGCGAAGCCATTTTATGACCGAGCCAGCGTTGAATGCAGAGCCCTCAATGGCATATTCGACCTTGTCGCCGATACCCCATGCGACGCCCGTGAGCAGGTTGTTCTTTGATTTAACGCGCTTTTCGCCCGTGTTCATCAGCAGGAAGCAGCCGGTACCGTAGGTGTTCTTCGCCTGACCGGGCTCGAAGCATGCCTGACCGAACAGAGCCGCCGGCTGATCGCCTATAGCGCCCGCGATCGGGATACCCTCGAGATCCTCAAGACCGATTATGCCGCCAGCGACTTTGCCGTATACCATGCTCGAAGGCTTGACCTCGGGCAGAATGGACATCGGGATGTTGAGATATTCGCACATCTTCTCGTCCCAGCAGAGATTGTCGACATCGAAGAGCATCGTTCTCGATGCGTTGGAGTAGTCGGTTATATGCACTCTGCCGCCGGTGAGATTCCATATGAGCCATGTCTCGACCGTGCCGAAGAGCAGCTGATCCGCCTCGGCGAGCGCACGTGCGCCCGGAACGTTGTCAAGAATCCACTTTATCTTTGTGCCGGAGAAATACGCGTCTATAACAAGACCGGTCTTATCCTTTATGTATTCCTCCATGCCGTCCGCCTTTATCTGCTCGCAGAGTTCCGCTGTGCGGCGGCACTGCCAGACGATGGCGTTGTAGACGGGCTTGCCCGTCTCCCTGTCCCACATAATGGTGGTCTCGCGCTGATTCGTTATGCCGATAGCGGCTATATCCTCAGGCTTTATCCCGCCCGAAGCAAAGACGGAAGTCACCGCCTGGAACTGGCTGAAAAGTATCTCCATCGGGTCATGCTCGACCCAGCCTGCGGCGGGATAGATCTGATCGAACTCCTTCTGCGCCTTGGCTACGATATTGCCCTTTTTGTCGAAAACGATGGCGCGTGAGCTCGTCGTTCCCTGATCGAGTGCAAGGACGTATTTTGCCACTTGTATCCTTCCTTTCAAATATATATGTCCGTTCTCTGCGCTGGCGTCCGTTCAAGTTATACGCCGCCGTGCAGAGCAAAATACCACTATAAAATAATAGCTCCAAACATACAAAAAGTCAATGTTATTGGCGAAACACTTCGGCACTTTGACTAAAAAAATAAATAATTATCTTTTTACTGTCAAATAGTTCTTTACCGTAAATATTAAAAAGCTTTTCTGATATATAATAAGCTCCGTAAGCTTAAAAATTAAAGGAGTGTTAATTAATCATGGGAGACAAGCTTTCAGTCGTCACGGGCGCTACGGGTCACGTCGGCTATGCACTCGTTAAAGAACTCGAGGCACGCGGCGAAAACTTCAGAATACTCATCAGAAAAGACAGCAAGATTTTTGACGGCATCAATTGCGAGCGCGTATTCGGCGATGTCACCGATCCCGCTTCTCTTGAAAAGGCTTTTGAAGGTGCGGACGTCGTCTATCACCTTGCAGGCGTTATCGAGATAAACAAGGGCAACGAGGACATGACCTGGAAGGTCAATGTCGACGGCACAAAGAACGTCGTTGAGGCGTGCAAAAAGTGCGGCGTAAAACGCCTTGTCTACGCTTCCTCCGTTGACGCTTACCCACCGCTCCCCGATAATCAGGTTATGCGTGAGATTTCTCACTTCAATCCCGAGATTCTTGACGGCACCTATGCAAAGACTAAGGCTACCGCCACAAACTATGTGTTTGAGAATAACGACGACAAGCTTGAGACAGTTGTCTGCTATCCCGGCGCTTGCTGCGGCCCCTATGACTTCAAGGTCTCTTCCGTCGGCGAGATGGTCAGAATGTTCCTCAAGGGCAAGTTCCCCGTATCGCTCTCCTTCGGCGCATATAACTTCGTTGACGTGCGCGATGTTGCCAAGGGCATGATCGGTGCTGCTGAAAAAGGCAGACCCGGCGAGGGCTATATCCTCACCGATGAGGTCGTCACCGTCGACCAGCTGATACATATGCTCGCAGACATCTGCGGCTTCAAGGCTCCGAGCCTCAAGATTTCTCTCGGTCTTGCAAATGCGTTTGCTCCTCTCATGGAGGTCTATTACAACGCCGCGAAGAAGACCCCGCTCTTCACCCGCTACTCCATCCGCAAGCTGACCTCGAACTGCAACTTCAGCTGCGAGAAGGCGAAGGAAGAGCTCGGCTACGCCCCCATGGGCGCAAAGCAGTCCTTCACCGACATGGTCGCATGGATAAAGGAATACGAAGGCACCGGAAAGAAGAAATAATCTTAACCGATAATTGAAATGACCGTCCGTTTATTCGGGCGGTCGTTTTTTCATATTCTGTTGAGTATAAAATGATTCTTCTTGAACTTCAATATTCCGTCATCCCTGAGTGCGCAGAGCTGGGCGGACATTGCACTGCGGTCAACGCACAGATAGTCGGCAAGCTGCTGGCGGTCGAACGAAATGTCAAATTCATTTTTTCCGCTCTTCATCGCCTGCGCCGAAAGATATGACATCAGCTTTTCGCGCGTCGTGCGCTTGCCCATGTGGCTGAGCTTCGAGTTGAAATTCAGATTTTTGCGCGCAAGCTCGGATATCAGATTGCCGACGAGCTTTGCGTGCCCGGCGCACGACTTCGGGCACGAGCCGAGCACATGTCCGACTTTCAGCCGCATTATCTCGCATTCGCTCTCCGCCTCCGCGCCGACGGTCAGCTTTTCGCCCGTGCAGGCGAACGACTCGGCGAAGATTCCGCCCTGAGTTATCCGCGCCATGATATTGCGGTTGCCCCAGAAATCGTCCTGCACTATCAGAACGCTGCCGCTCATCACGAGCCCGAGCGAGTCCGTCTTTTCGCCCTCGGGCATTATTATTTCGCCCTTTTGATATCTGCGGCTGTTCGCATCGAGGGCTTCGAGCAGTTCGGGCAGCTCGGCTTCTTCTATGCCCCAAAAGAGCGGCGCCGCTTTTATTTTTTCAAAATTTTCCGACATATTTTTATCACTCCGTTGTTTTTGCAACAGTATTTTTGTCCTGATTCTACTATAATAAACGCGTCAGGTCAAGAAAAAACAAATTTTACGCTCGGAGGAATTTTTATGAAGCGCAGAATAATCCATATTGACGAAGAAAAATGCAACGGCTGCGGAGCTTGCGCCGCCGCCTGCCATGAGGGCGCGATAGCCATGGTCAACGGCAAAGCCAAGCTCATGCGCGACGACTACTGCGACGGGCTCGGCGACTGCCTGCCCGCGTGCCCCGCGGGCGCGATAACCTTTGTCGAGCGCGAGGCAGCCGCCTACGACGCGGAGGCGGTCAAAGAAAACATGATGAAGAAAAAGCTCGGCGGACATCACGGCGGATGTCCGGGTTCAAGGCTCATGACGATGAACCGCGAGGAAAACGCCCCGTCGGCTCAGCCCGCCGAAATGCAGAGCCGACTGCGCCAGTGGCCGGTTCAGATAAAGCTCGTGCCGGTGAACGCGCCGTATTTTGACGGCGCAAAGCTGCTCATCGCCGCCGACTGCACCGCCTACGCCTACGCGGCATTCCACGAAAAATTCATAAGAGGGCATATAACCCTTGTCGGCTGCCCGAAGCTCGACAGCGTCGACTATTCCGAGAAGCTGACGGAGATAATCGCGAACAACAATATACAGTCCGTGACGGTCGTCAGAATGGAAGTCCCCTGCTGCGGCGGGCTCGAACACGCCGCAAAAACAGCATTGCAGAATAGCGGCAAATTCATCCCGTGGCAGGTCGTGACGATATCGACCGACGGGCGCATCCTCGACTGAGCGGTTGATTTATCAGCCCCTTTGCGGTATCATATACTGCGGAGGCGTTGAGATGAACAAAATCAACTATCAGCTCGAACTCGACCGCGAAATTGATGAAATAAAAAAGCAGGGGCGCGTGCCGTCCCTGCTGCTGCACAGCTGCTGTGGACCGTGCAGCAGTTATGTGCTCGAATATCTGACAAAATATTTTGATGTCACCGTGCTCTACTTCAATCCGAACATCTACCCCGCAGAGGAATATGAACACCGGCTCAGCGAACAGCGCAGAATAATATCTCTCCTGCCCGCGGAGCACAATGTAAAAATGCTCGAATGTGAATATAATCATACGCAGTTCACCGACGCGGCAAAGGGATATGAGCAGGAGCGCGAGGGTGGTTCGCGGTGCGAAAAGTGCTTTTATCTGCGTCTCGAGCGCACGGCGCAGGAGGCAAAAGAGCACGGCTTCGACTATTTCACGACCACCCTTTCCGTAAGTCCGCACAAGAATTCGCAGATACTCAACCGCATCGGCGAAGAGATGGGCGAAAAATACGGAGTGCGCCATCTGCCCGCAGATTTCAAGAAGCGCGAGGGCTACAAGCGCTCGATAGAACTTTCGAAGCAGTATGATCTATACAGACAGAACTACTGCGGATGCGAGTTTTCAATTGATAAGTAAAAGATGCTGCTAAATGCAGCATCTTTTATATTTATATTATTTAATTTTCCACGAATATCCGCAGCTTTGGCATACGCATATCTTTTCATTTTTAAATTTGGTCTTAGATTTGCCCTTGCTTTTTCCGACAAGCAACCATAAACCGCATGTACAGATTATGAGAAACGCTCGTCCTATTTCCCACATAATTCCTCTGCCTCTTTTTCGCGTTTTACCGCCTGTTTGGACAAATTGTATTGATGTGTTTGTGCTTCCGCATTTAGGACACGCCATCGAACTTTGCTTATCACTTGATGTGTCTGCTCCACACGAAGGACAAAACTTGGCATTTTCATTCATACTCGCACCACATATCGGACAGTTCTTATTCATATCATTAACCTCCTCGTTTTTTCATATGATAACATATAAATCACGCTTAGTCAACTAAAAGTTGACATATGTATATGAATAGTTGACCGACTATAAGTTAAAATAACTCAGTAGGTGGTGATCTGTTGAGTTACTATGATTTTGGTGAAACACTAAAAAGACTTCGTGAATCGCACGGTTTAACACAGAGTGAGCTCGGCTCGCACATTGGAATTTCAAAAGCTGTCATCAGCAAATATGAAACCGGCATGGGATATCCCTCTCTTGATGTTCTTACCCGCTTTTCAAAGTACTTCGGCGTATCAACAGATTTCTTACTCGGCATCGAAAGGGGCAAAACTATTGATGTCTCCGGTTTGACCGACCGCCAAATTGAAATAATACATCAAACAATTGCAGAATTTAACAAAAACAATAAATCATAAGGTGCGTTATATAACAAAATCAGGTGATTCCGATTCAATCAGAACCACCTGATTTTTATTTTATCTTCAAAACACCACAACGAGAAGCATCTTGAACTGCTCCTTGCCGTAGACTGCATGCGGATGTCCGGCGGGCATGACTATGCTCTCGCCCTCGTGCAGCTCGTAGTCAACACCGTCTATCGTTATTTTTCCGACTCCCTCGAGGCAGGTGACAAATGCGTCGCCGCCGGAGGCGTGGGTGCTTATCTCCTCGTCCTTGTCGAAAGCGAAGAGCGTTATGCTCAGCGCGTCGTTCTGGGCGAGGGTCTTGCTGACCACCTGCCCCGGCTGGCAGAGCACCTGATCTCTCAGGGGCAGAACCTCGGATTTTGAAATATTTTTCATGAGCTCTTTCATTTTCTTCTCCCCTTTTTATATATTATCCGCACATAAGACTGAATTATGCCTGCACACAGTATACCACCGCCGCTCGGCAAACGCAAATATAGCTATAGAAAATCCTTGCGTCTTATGTTAAAATAGTATACGGATAATTTCAAGGGAGTGTGCCAGATGAAAGAGAACAAGAAACTTGTCAACGAAATAATCAGCGATGTCAAGCACGACATGAGCAACGAGGATATCATATCCCTGCTCGCCGACAGCAGGATATCGGCAAACCCCGACAAGGAGAAATACACATTCGGTCAGCGCGCCGCGGATAAAATCGCGAAGTTCGCCGGCAGCTGGGCATTCATATTCTCGTTCTCCGCCCTGCTGATACTCTGGATGGTCGGCAATGTCATACTCGCAAAACGCGCGTTCGACCCCTATCCGTTCATACTGCTCAACTTAGTGCTCTCGTGCGTTGCCGCGCTGCAGGCTCCGCTGATAATGATGAGCCAGAACCGCCAGGAGGAAAAAGACCGCCGCCGCGCCGAGAACGACTACAAAGTCAATCTCAAAACCGAGATAATGATCGAAGATATCCACGGCAAGATGAACCGTATACTCGCCCGTCAGGCAATACTGATGAAGCTGATGAAGATAGACGAAAACACGATGAAGCAGATAACGCTCGAAAAGCAGGAGGAGATGTGCGCCGAGGCGTGCAGAGCCGAGAAGAGCAAAAACGAGCACAGCGAGCATAAAGAACCCGAAGAAAAGCCCGAAAGCTGAATTTCGCCTTGCTTTTGACTTGCGTTTATTGTATACTGACCCTTGATAAAAGCCCTTCGGAGGAAAAGAAAATGAAGCAGCTCAATATTATTCCCAATCCCAACAAAATCGACTATCTCGGCGGAAGCGTCAAGATGGACAGCATCGATTCCGAAAGCTTTTCCGCACGTCTGACAGACAAACTGCCCGAAGAGGGCTATGTGCTCGAAGTGACCGAAAACGGTGTTGAAGCCACCGCCGGCGGCGAGCGCGGAGCCTTCTATGCGAGCCAGACATTGAAGCAGCTAAAGCAGCTCAATATCTGCCCGTGCGTGAGAATCGAAGACGCGCCCGCATTTGAATACCGCGCATTCATGCTCGACTGTGCGCGCCACATGACGACGGTCGAGAACATCAAAAAGCTCATCGACGCCGCCGCGCTCGTCAAGATGAACACCATGCACTGGCATCTGACCGACGACCAGGGCTGGCGCGTTGAAATTGACAGCCACCCCGAGCTCATCACAGTCGGCTCCCGCCGCCGCAGCTCGGATTTCGGCCAGTACCACTTCGCCGAGGAATATTCCGGATATTTCACAAAGGATGATATCCGCGAAATTGTCGCATATGCCGACGACAACTATATTGAAGTTATCCCCGAGTTCGATATGCCCGGACACACGCTCTCCGTGCTCGCCGCTTATCCCGAACTCTCCTGCAAGGGCAAGCCCCTCGAGGTCGGTACGAAGCAGGGCATCTATGATGATATACTCTGCGCCGGAAACGACGATTCGCTGAAACTCGTCTTTGACGTGCTCGGCGAGATGATCGAGCTCTTCCCCGGCAGATATTTCCACATCGGCGGCGACGAAGCGCCCAAGGTTCGCTGGAAGAACTGCCCGAAATGCCAGGCGCGCATGAAAGAACTTGGTCTCAAGGATGAAGAGGAGCTCCAGGGCTGGTTCGTTCTCCAGGCTGTTGACTTCCTCAAAAAGCACGGCAAGACAGCTATAGTCTGGAACGAGAGCCTCAACAGCGGCATGATGCCCAAGGACATCATCGTTCAGCGCTGGATGGACAAAAAGGATCGCTCCGTCGAGTTCGCGAACAAGGGCGGAAAGATGATAGTCTCCGAATTCTATTATTACTACTGCGACTACCCCTACGGCATGACCTCGCTCAAAAAGACTTACAGCCTCGATCCGTATATAAAGGGACTGACCGAGGCGGGCAAGAAGAATGTCTACGGCGTCGAGTGCCCGATTTGGGCGGAGTATGTCCGCGACTTCGACAAGCTTTCATATATGTGCTTCCCGCGCTTCTGGGCTGTCGCCGAGGCGGGTTGGACGAAGAGAGCCAATATGGATTACAACAGCTTCGAGGAGCGTTTTGAGGCTCTGCGCCCGATGCTCGAAGAGATGGGAATAAAACCCGCTCCCCGCTCGGATTGGAACCCCAACTTCCTGCAGTCCCTCAAGGAGCTCAAGCAGTTCTTCAAGGGCACGACGAATCTCGACAATATCCTCAACATGATTCGCAACAATCAGGCATAAATAATATAGAGAAAGCTCCGCACTCGTCTGCGGGGCTTTTTTGTTTTGCGGCTCAAATCTTTTGGCAAAATAACTAAAAATCTATTGTAACCCCCGCGGCAATAATATATAATTGTCATGTACCGCAAGTTAAAATTATTTTGACGGATAAATCAAAGAATTTTCCGAAAGGAGCAATCAAATGAGTCATGTAGACATCCGCTTCACGGACAAGAACTCCGAGCGCTTCATGCTCGCCAGAAGGGTCTACAAGGTCATTGAGGACCTTGAGAATGAATATCTCTACCCCGACAGCGAGACGCTCGGCGGCTTCAAATTCCGCGACGGGCAGTACAAATTTTCACAGATCGACGAGGGCGAATGGACGGACTTCGACTCGGAGAACGACTACTGGGGCTATAAAGAGGACTACGCGTGGTTCCGCCACAGCTTCACAGTTCCCGAGCGTTTTGCCGGCAGACCCGTGGTATATCAGCTGACCCCCTCCGCAAGCGGCCCGTGGAATCGCAGCAACCCGCAGTTCATCATGTACTTTAACGGCGAGCTGCGCCAGGGCGGCGACTCGAACCACAGCGAGATTCGCCTGCTCGACTGCGCCAAGGGCGGCGAGGAATTCGACTGCTGCCTCAACGCGTATTCTGACGCATGGGAATTCAAGGGCAAGCTCAGAATGGGTGCGCGCCTCAAGGTCGTCGACGACCTTGTCAACCGCCTCATCTTCGATCTCAAAACCCCGCTCAAAGTCGCGTCCCTCTATGACGCGGACGATCTTCCGCGCATCGATATAGTCAAGGCGCTCAACGACGCCGTCAATCTTATCGATTTCAACACCGCTGATTACGATACATTCGCTGCCTCCGCCGAGGCGGCAATCGACCTGCTCGACAGGGAGATATATTCAAAAGACGCCATGGACGCGACCGCCTGCTGCATCGGTCACACGCATATCGATGTCGCATGGCTCTGGAGACTCCGCCAGACAAGAGAGAAGGCCGGCCGCTCCTTTGCGACCGTCCTCAAGCTCATGGAGGAATATCCCGAATACAAGTTCATGTCCTCGCAGGCGCAGCTCTATGCGTTCGTCAAGGAGGACTATCCCGAGGTCTATGAGGGCATCAAGAAGATGATCGCCGCAGGGCGCTGGGAAGTCGAGGGCAGCATGTGGGTCGAGTCGGACACCAACGTCACCTCCGGCGAATCCCTTGTCCGTCAGTTCTTAGTCGGCAAGCGCTTCTTCAAGGACGAGTTCGGCGTTGACAACAAGATAATGTGGCTCCCCGATGTTTTCGGCTACAGCGCGGCGCTCCCGCAGATTATGAAGAAGGCCGGCATCAACTACTTCATGACCACAAAGATATCCTGGAACGAGTTCAACAAAGTGCCCTATGACACCTTCATGTGGAAGGGCATAGACGGCTCGGAGATTCTCTCTCACTTCTCGCCGAGCACCGACTGCTTCGACGAAGGCGACTGCTGGCAGACTACATACAACGCCTATCTCAATCCCGAGCACATCCTCGGCGGCTGGCACAGGTACTCGCAGAAGGATCTCAACAAGGAGTATCTCTGCACCTTCGGTCACGGAGACGGCGGCGGCGGACCGACCCGCGATATGCTCGAAATGGGTCACCGCATGGCAAAGGGCATCCCCGGCTGCCCGAAGGTCAAGCAGGAGTTTGCAATAGACTTCTATCACGACCTTGAAAAGGAAGTCAAGGGTTCGCGCAGGCTGCCCAAATGGGCGGGCGAGCTCTATCTTGAGTTCCACCGCGGCACCCTGACCTCGCAGGGCAGAAACAAGCGCTACAACAGAAAGAGCGAGCTGCTCTATCACGATATGGAGACTATCTGCGCCATCGCCGACTCAAACGGCATCGCATCATATCCCCGCCAGTTCATCAATGACGGATGGAAGATAATACTCCTCAACCAGTTCCATGATATAATCCCCGGCTCTTCGATAAAAGAGGTCTACGAGGATTCCAAGGAGCAGTACGACAAGCTCATCTCCGAGGGTAAAGCTGAGATAGCCGACACTCTCGGCAAGATAGTCTGCACTCCGGACGGCAGCGCCCTGACCGTTTTCAACACCTTCGGCGCAGAGCGCGACGATGTCGTTATCACCGATATGCCCGCAGCCGAGCACTTCTCGATAGTCGACGCCGACGGTAACGTCATGCCGTGGCAGAAATCCGCCGACGGACGCCTTGTGTTCTTCGCAAAGGGCGTGCCCGCAAAGGGATACAAGACCTTCAGTATTGTTCACGGCGGCGAGCAGGGCGAGAACACCGTCAAGGTCGAGAACAAGACTATAGAGAACAAGTTCTTCACCGTCAAGTTCGACAAGGACATGAACATCGCATCTCTCATCCACAAGGCAACCGGCAGAGCCGTCGCGCCCGAGGGCGAAGTTCTCAATAAGATCTATGCCTATGACGACAGACCGTTCAACCACGAGGCATGGGATATCAAGGTCTATTTTGATCAGAAGTACACCGAGATAAACGATGTCAGCGCAGTCGATGTGACAGAGAGCGGACCTGTCCGCACGGTCATAAAGGTCACGCGCAAGTTTCTCTCCTCGACCATCGAGCAGAGCTTCATCTTCTACGCAGACCTGCCGCGCATCGATGTTGACTACACGGTCGACTGGAAAGAGAAGAAGATACTTCTCAAGGCGGACTTCCCCGTTGATGTCAACGCCACCGAGGCCACTTATGATATCCAGTTCGGCAACTACAAGCGCCCGACCCACCGCAACACGCTCTGGGATTTCGCGCAGTTTGAGGTCGTCGGTCACAAGTGGGTCGACCTCAGCGACAACAGCTTCGGTCTCTCCGTCCTCAACGACTGCAAGTACGGTCACGACATAAAGGACGGTCACATCAGAACGAGTCTCCTGCGCTGCGCCGTCAACCCGAACAGCGAGCAGGACAGAGAGATTCATCATTTCACATACTCCCTCTACCCGCACACGGGCTCGGCCGACACCTCCGATGTCGTCAAACAGGGTTATTCGCTCAACCTGCCGCTCTACTGCGTCAGCGGCAAGGCGGCTCACGACAGCTACTCGCTCGTGAGCACCGACAAGGACAATGTCATCATCGAGACCGTCAAGAAGGCTGAGGACAGCGACGATGTCGTCATCCGCGCATACGAGACATGGAACAAGACGACCGACTGCGTCTACACCTTCGACCGCGCTCCGAAGAGCGTATATGTCTGCAACCTGCTCGAAGAAAACGAAGAGCAGCTCGAAGTCAGCGGCAACACAGTCTCGCTCAGATTCAAGCCCTTCGAGATAAAGACAGTAAAAGTCACATTCTAAAACCCACAGCACAAAGCCCCACCCGCCAAAACGGGTGGGGTCATTTCATCGCAGCGCAGCCACAATCCCGGCAGCTCACACATCATACCGCAAATGCGCAAATAAAATTCACCGCAAATTGCAAATCCGCTTGACAAAGCCCGGCACATTTGCTAAAATATCATAGCCGTTAAAAATACGGACAGGTATCGAAGTGGTCATAACGGCCCTGACTCGAAATCAGGTAGTCGCGCAAGCGGCTCGTGGGTTCGAATCCCACCCTGTCCGCCAAAAAGAAACGACAATTTTCGAAAGAAGATTGTCGTTTCTTTTTGTTCTTTTCACTGTTCTCTTCTCGTTTTTCTCTTTTCTCTCAAATTGTCGTTTTCAAACAAAAGAGGAAATATAAGAAAAGGTTGATTTGCTGCTCAAAGCGTTGATTTTAATATTTTCATAACATTATCAAAGCAATGCATTTCTCAAAAGGTTCCATTAAAATTACGGTTCTCTGCCCAAAAAGTCCGTCGTATCTTTGATAGGATTACGTCGAACTTTTTGCATTATTGTCAAAAATTCATTATATGATACACTCGGTTTGATGAAACGAATTTTTTCAGGGGTTACGGACATGAAAAGAGCGCTTATATTAAACGGTGAGGGTGCGGCTTTAGAAAACATTGCAATCCGAAGTGTTCTTGAATATTTCGGGTACATTGTAACTATGTACAACATAGGCAGACCGCAGGATTACTTTGATGTATTCGGCGGAAAGCTATATTTCAACTATGACCATTTAATTATCGGATGTCACGGTGACGGCGGAAAGATAATCGTTCCGGTTTTAGGGGAAAATGTCTATTATCCGAATGAGTGCCGGAATAATATCGGTTATGAAGAATTACAAGGTTCGGTAAAAATCAAGGATAAAACCGTTATATGCACCGGATGCACCACAGGTGCCGGAGATCTATGCAAAGCGTTTAATCGAAATAACAATATCTTTGTTGCTCCTGCGGATTATATTGAAGGCAACAGCAGTCTGTTGTTTATTGTGAACCTGTTTTATCATTTGTCCAACGGATCGAGTTTTAAAGACAGCTTTGCTGCTGCAAACAGTATTGATAGTGAAACCCAATTGTATAATTTTTATTCTTGATATTTTTATTATAAGGATGGTAAGTTCCGATTTACTTCAAGCGGAGGCGTGTCACCCAAACTCTTAAATCATAAACCGCCCTGCGCTGAACCGACGTTGTTCTCCGTTAACGCTTTTCCATCAAAATTACAGCAGACTTTTTCTACGTCCGAATAAGACTTTCGCTTGTTCTGATATATAACAAACCCCGTCACAGATTTGCTCTGCGGCGAGATTTTGTACGTTTTACGAGTGCTTCGCTTTCAAGCTCGGTTGCTTTTTGATACAATTGGGGAGTGACGGGCACCCCGCAGAAAATTACAGTCATAAAGCTTACACAAATCCGATACGTCCGTTGTCTTTGACCGGTTTGCTCAAATCGATCCCTTCATCGGCAAGATAATCTTCAATATCCTCGACGATTACAGTGTTGTCATCTTTAAAATCTTCTGTTCTCAGGTTTTGATTCATCAAAACCTGGTCGATGATGTTTCTCACAGTCCTGGCATTAGCAAAATTGGGCAGACTACGATAATAGTCAGTCACATCAAGAAGCCGCTCGAGGGCGGAATCCTCAATTTTATATCTCTTCTTGGCTATGAAAACCTTTGCTATTTCGCCGAGCTCCTCTCGCGTATAGTCCGGAAAGTCCAATGTAAACTGAATTCTGGATTCAAAACCCGGGTTAACACTCAGCAGAGTTTTCATTTCATCTTTATATCCCGCAAGAATAGTGCAGAACCGACCGCGTTTATCCTCCATTTCTTTAAGAAGAACCGCGATTGCTTCGTCACCGTAGTTTATTGAACCGCCGCTTGCCGAATCCGCTCCGAGCAAACTGTAAGCCTCATCAATAAACAAAACACCGTTCATGGCTTCATTGATCTTTGCCTCGGTTTTGGGAGCAGTCTCGCCAACATACCTGCCCAGCAAACCGCGTCCGTCTGTTTCAACCAGCTTTGCTTCGCCGAGAACCCCGGCATCATACAGAATTCTTGAAAGGATTCTTGCGACCTCTGTTTTGCCTGTTCCGGGATTGCCGTAAAAACACATATGCAGATTGAAGCTCTCTTCGCCCTTATTTCGCTTGGCATAGGCTTTTATCTTTTTGATCATGCGTTTTACGGAGGCAAGGCCAATAAGCCGCTCCAGCTCTTCGTCTCCGGTCAGCACGTTATTATTTTTGCTCCCCGATGCCGTCGGAAGGCTTACCTTCGCATCTTTTATATACTTATTAACATCAACGATTCCAATCTCCCTGTCATCCGCTCCGACCACACGAAGATTCTGACACATGATAACCTGATCCAAAATGTTTCGTATTTCTCTTGCGTTTGCAAAGTTGGCTTCTTTTCTCTTAATATCGGTAATGTCTAACATTCTGTTCATCGCGGTGTCGCCGATGGTATATTGACGGTTTTTCAGCATGAGCTCGGCAATACTCTTCAGCTCATCTCTGGAGTAATTCGGAAAATCTAACATAAATTGAATTCTCGACTTAAACCCCGGGTTAGCTGAAATCATCCGCTGCATCTCATTCTTATACCCGGCGAGGATTACGCAAAATTTCCCACGATAATCCTCCATAGCCTTAACGAGCGTATCAATCGCTTCAAATCCGTAATCCGTACGCCCTTCATCAGAACTGTTTCCGAGAGCATATGCTTCATCAATAAACAGTACTCCCCCCATTGCCTCGGCAATAACGCAACTTGTCTTTTCAGCGGTTGCGCCGAAATACGGGCTTACCAGTCCGCTGCGGTCAACCTCAATTATTTTGTTTGTAGGCAGGATCTTGTTCTCATAGAGTATATCGGCAATACATCGGGCGACTTCGGTCTTGCCCGAGCCGGGGTTACCCATAAAGCACATATGAATGTTAAGGTTATCTTTATCTTTATTTGACAAAGCATAGGCCTTGATTTTTTTATGCTCTCCTTGATATCGGAAAGTCCGATAAGCCGCTCGAGTTTCTTTTCGCCTTCTCCGATGTTGATAAGCTCTGTGCCGACGGGGACAAGAAAGCTGAATATATCAATATCTATAAGCTTTTTATAGAGCTCAAAGAGATCGTCTTCTGTTCTGTCGCTCAGAAAAACCGATGTATCTAAGATATTATTAAGCTCTGTATATCTGAGCTTAATAATATCGGAAATGTGAGCAAACAGCTCTGCCTCTCCGATTTCACCGGACTCCGTTGAATAATTATATGTTTTTATAAATAACGGCGATTGCATGATGAGCTCAATACCGTGCCAAAGGCAGGTCAGCATCTCCTTAAGTTCATCAGAGCCGTCATCTATTATGTCAACAACATATCTTTTTTCAAGAATTTTTCCCGTTTGTTCAATGGCTTCTTCAAGTTCACGCTTATAGTCCGTCTTTGCGGTAAACTTGTCGTTACGCTTTTTCGGATGATATTTGTGGGCATTTCCGTACAAATTGTTGATTTTTATAAAGCTGTTGATTTTCTTGGCAAGTTTTTCAATCAAGCCAAGAAGCTCATCGGCAGAAACCCAAAGAGACTCGTTTTTAGTCTCCGCATAGAGAAGCGTTACCTGCTCCCATTTAACAGGTTCAAGCTTGATCGTTGCCTCGGGAGCCAAAATCTTTGCGGCCTCGCCGAGCACAATGTCATACTGCTCAATTGTGTCATCCAGTCTTTTAAAAGAAACCGGATATGTTGTTGAGAGTCCCGAGGTAAAATGAATTTTCAGCTGTTTGGCTGTTTCAAGCAGGTTGTTCAAAAAATCTTCCGTGCGTTCTTGTCCGGAAACATATTTGAGAATAACATCATAATTGGGAAAACGTTTATCATCCTCAACCTTTCCTTGAAAGATAATGTCGTTTCTCGTCACTGTCTTAATTTCAAGGCGAGATATGAAGTTCTTAATCTCAGAAATCAATATGTCTCTTCTGTCATAGGGTGTTTTAAACATCCTATATCCGCAGACGGGGCAGCTGCAGATTTTTTCGCTTTCTCTTGTCGCACCGCAGCTTATACATTTGAATTCAGGCATAATCAATCAACTCCAAGCGCTTTTTTGGCAGCATCCAACGGGGTAGAGTAGAAAATAACGGAAATCTCATCTTTCAAATCGGATCTGAGTTTATTATACTTGTCCTTGCTCTCCGCAGGGAGCATTATCTTCTTTGCTCCGGCATTTGCGGCAGCAACAAAAATCTCATCCAGCTCGGTTGTAATAGGCATCATGCTGCCGGACATCACAACTTTTCCGCAGATAACCAGCGACGGAAGCACCGCACGGTTTGCAAGGCCGGAGAAAAGTCCCACAACCTCTGCGACGGATATCTCGTCGCTGACGCCTCTGTTCTGAAGGTCGTTAAAATAGAGGCTGTAGTCAAAGTCCTCATAGGCTCCTGAAATAATCTTTCTCGAGTTTTCTTCAAAGTAATTGAATGCCGCCGTAATGCTGTCCTTTACGCTCTTTGGCGCACGGGCAAGGCCCTCGACGTTTTTGAAGCTCAATACACCCGTGCCGTTGATCAGCTTGTTTTCGAGTCTGTAAACGCCGAGAACGTTTGTAACCGATTTGCCGACACCGTAGACATAGCCCGGAGTTTCCAGTCCTTCATAGATAAGTGTTCCATTGGATACTTCCGGTAATTCAACAATAATTTCTTCCGCAGAATCCATATCTATATAGCCCAGGTTGACGTCACTGAATTCACTCGGGGTCATTTTGCGCAGTTGCTCCTTCACACGACGACGGCATTCAATAGAATATTCAAGAATTTCGCGGCATTCTTCTTTATCCATTATTTCATTTGGATAAATGAGTTTTGCAAGTCCGGAAAACGTTCTGCCGACAGCAATGGTGTCTCTGGTATTGAACTGATCATTCAGCGCAAAATACTCGGAAAAGGAGTTCGTAAAATCATATTTTCTCATCGCGTGGCAGAATTCCGAGAGGCAGTCGGAGATCAGTCCGTAGCTCTTTGTGAACAGGTTAGATCTTAGTTTCGGAGTCTCCCAGCCGGGCAGATACGCATGAATCCTGTCAAAAAATGCAGAGTCATTATTAAAGGCTTCCGGGAACGGCTCGAACAGATTTGTTGTGCGCATCATATCGGCAACGCTTCTGAATGTATTGCCCTCAAAAGCAAGGGAAGCGTCGGAGCTGATGGAATCCGCACCTCTTGCGAAGCTGCCGTTTGCCATGTAGTTCTTCATGATTTGAACCATGTCGCCGGAGGCCTGCGTAATGCCTGCGACCTCATCGAATGCGATGCAGTCCCAGTTGCCGACAAGGCCCACCCTGCGGGAGGACATATTATAGAACATATTCGACACTGTGGTAGTACCGCTGCTCATCAGTATGGAGTACGGCGAAAGCTCGCTGTAGACATGGGACTTGCCGGTTCCGCGAGGTCCGAGCTCGACCAAGTTATAATTCTTCTGAACAAACGGAACAAAGCGGAGCAAATAGTGAAGCTTCTCTTTTTCGGACAGCTCATCCGGCTCATAGCCTGCACTGCGGAGAAGCAGTGTCATCCATTCATCTTTGGTGAAGTTAGCGCGGGCGTCCTTTATTTCATCCAGATCCAGGTTCGGCATCTGAATGGGTTTGAGCGAGGCTATCTCAAAGGGAGAATCGTACTTTGATTTCTTTTTCTTAATCTTTTTCTTTCTCTTTTTGTTTCCGAAAATGTCTTCTTCAAATGCTTCCTGCTCGTCATTTTCGTTTTCTTGTTCAAGCCCCACGTATTCGATTTTAACTATGCACCAAATGCCGCCAACCAAAAGCTTTTCGTTATGAACGACCAGATCCGAAGGGACTTCAAAGGGATCCATTCTCAGATTGGTGAATCTGGCAATATACTTATCTTCACGGTCATCGAAAATGACCGTAATTTTGTCAATGACCGTGTACTGTCCGTTTTCTTTGATTTTGGACTTGACATACTCGCTCTGATCGGGACGTACGTAATTCTCACTCAGTATCTTTTTAATTTTGTTAAGACCGATTTCAATCGAATCTTCATCATCTGTTGCACAGTACATTCCAAGTAAATATTCCAATACATAGGTCGGTACATTGGCCCCCTTCTTCATAAGAGTGGTCAAATCCTTTCTGACCACCTTTCCTGGGAAACTGTCTAGTACTTTCATATCAAATTCGTTCATGTTTTTTCTCCAATCTCATCTTTAATCCGCAGCATCAAAAGTCATCAGGGCTGAAAGCTATACTCATATTGAAGGCTATTTCTCCAATGTTTTTTTCTTTTTGAACAATATGCAAAATACATTTCTTCATCGCCGAATAATCAACACCGGAATTCAAAACGAATCCAAGTGTTATACATTCGTTTGATGACGCATTCATTTTTTTCCTATTGCTGATGACCGTATTATCCTCATCGGAAAAGTATGCCGTCAATTCAGAGTTGTAATAATCCAACATCTTTAGCGTTACTTTGAATACCGTATTAGAAATTGTCCTGTTCCCAATTATTTCTACGGAACGTGCATCGGTGTTTAACGTATTAGCTTTGGTATCATCTAATACGTTATCGACTATTGAGGATGAATTGAAATCATCATCAAACATCTTTTCAAGCTGTAAGGATTTTTTCTTTTTTTCTTCTTCCTGCCGTTTTCGTTCCGCGTTCAACTCACGCTGGCGTTGGATTATGGCCAATCGCTGTGCTTCTGCTGTAGCTTCTGCCTCGCGCCGTTCCTCCTCAATTCGTTTTTGTTCAGCTTTTTTTCTCTGATTATTTTAAGTTTGTTTTCTTTTTCTTGTTGAGCTAATTTGGATATCTGCTCCTCAATCTCCTGGTAATCCTTTTGCTCTGTTACATAGCTATATATCGTTTTTAATGTCCCTTCGAGTAGTTCATCACGATGGCTATCAAAAGCAGTCAAAAGTGATTCAGCCTTTTGGTATGAATCAACCGGAATACTTATCAATGCACTATGTCCAGAAAAAAACAATACTCTGGTAAAACGAATTATTTTAATAACGGGGTTGTCCCTATATCGTTTACTTGGAGAACCGTCAGCATTTATGTGTGTATATCTTTGACTTATGAGTTCTCCATAACTGGGAATACTTTCTCCCGTGTGTTCCTTATCAATAGATTTGATTTTGACATGAATGCTGTCATAAGTACAGACCTTTATCGGATGATTGGATTTATAGATAACCGCGCAGTATGGGAACAATAGAAACATGATTCCATTTCCGGAAAATTTGAGATAATCTATCCCTGCAAACAGTTCATCGCAAAAATTGGATTTCGGTTTTTTGGGCATTGTAGTTTCTTTGGCGGAAGACTTAAGACTTTTCCATATATCCGTTTTCCCAAAGTACTTATTGAGTTTAACAAATCTTTCAGGAAGATTAATCGTAAGAGATTCCGGAACATCGCAGATTGAAAGTTTTTCAATATTATCATCTTCCGGCAGTCCTAACAATTTGTTAAGTTCCTTTGCTTTTTTAATCTTATCGGAATTAACAGTTATAAACTCGTTAAGTTCTGTAATATATTTCCGTTCATTTCGATTATTTAATATTTTTTGATAAATATTATTAAGTTGAACCTCGTCAATTGATGAAGATGTATCATCAACCGCCAATTTAGTGTCAGAAATTTCTGGGATTGCAAGTTCTGCTATCAAATTTTCCTTTTCATCTCTTAGTTTTGCAATACGCTCGGCTTCTTTGGCAGCATTTTCCTTAATCTCTCTCTGCTTCTTTGCTTTTTCATAGCTTCGACTCCATTTAATATGACAATCATCAAACAAAGCCTTATCTTGGTTTAGTTTTTCCTCGGCTTCTTTTATGGTTATAAGCAAATTTTGCTTTTCGTTTTCAGATTGAGTCAATGATAACTCAACTTTATGCTTTTCTTCATCCCTCGATTTTTGAATATCCTCTAATCTACGCAGTTTGCTGTTAATTTTGCTCTGCTCGGTTGATAACAATCCAAGTTTTTTAGAATATTCGTTTTCAGTAATCCGAATAATTTCTTTAATCGAATTCGCATTTTCAATCGCGGCTGTTATCTGAACATTAATCTCCTTTTTTCGTGATAGCGCAAAGAGAGAACATTTTTTTCTTTCTGCATTTAACTGATCAATTGAAGCAGATACTTCATTCAATTTGTCTGTTAATTCACTAATTTCTTTTTCTTTCTTTTGATTTTCGTTTTGAATTTGTGTACTAATTTTTTCTTGTTGAACCTTAATATCAGGAATTTCAAATAGGTCAGTTGGTGCGTTGACATCGTAAAGTGCAATTTTATTTGAAATCAGCTCTATATTTTTTTCAACATTTGATAATGCATTTACGTATTGATTGATATGGTTTCTTCTTTCTTCAAATTCGGAAATTCTCTCGGCATATCCAGGCATCTCATCGCCAATTGCAACTATGCATTTTTCAGGGAATGCATCTGCTGCCAAGTTTTTTACAGTTATAGGAAGATTCACCAGTTTAAGTTTCGTATCACTGAAAGCTTTTGATCCGATGGTTGTCAATCCATTGTTGAATGTCAATTTTTCAATACCTTTGCAGCTTTCAAATGCCCTGTCTTGTATTTCCTTAAGTGAATTAGGAAATACAACCTCATTAATAGATTTCTGACCAGAAAATGCGCCGGTAGCGATTGTTTGAATTCCTGATTTTATGCGAACTGAGCTCGTTACTTTAGTTGAGCAGAATAATGTGCCAGCATATTCGTAACCGTTACTAATAAATCCTTCTAGCACTTCATAAATACGATAATTGCAATTATTCGCCTTGGCATATTCTTCGGCGAATGAATCCTTCGGAACAAGAAAAAATGCATTTGAATTAGCAGCCTCTCCGAATGCATTCTCTCCTATTTCGGTAATGTTTCTGGATAATGCTATAAGCTTATGATTTGAATTAGTGCTAAACGCTTCTTTTCCTATTTTTTTTAATGATGCAGGAAAATTGATCGCTTTCAAATGGCAACATCCGTAAAATGTTTTTTCGTCAATTACCTCTATTCCATCCGTCAATAAAACCTCATTAAGGCTAATGCAATTAGCATACGCACTGTAGCCCAAGGTTTTAACAGAACCTGGAACTTCAACTCTTTTTAATGATGTACAACCGTCAAAACAACATCCCGAAATATCTTTAATTGTGGATGGAAATAAAATTGTACTAAGATTGGTTTTATTTCTATATGCTCCCCACTCTAAGTACTCGGTTCCTTCTGGGATTTTAAGTTCTTTTTCATCGTATGGAACATAAGCATTATACAACGTTCCATTAACAATGCTATTCATCCCTAAATACCACATTTCATTTTTGCAAATCCGGCAAGGATGAGTTTTCCTTCTAGAGTCAAAACTACTCACAATTTGGCATTCCATGCAATAATATCTTTCCTCCATATGCTCCTCCTTAGAAATCGAAGTCATTCACGAACGCGATGTCAATCGTGAATTCAATTCTGTCATTAACATTAGTAGTTCCTTTTTCCACTACGGTCAGATAGTAGGTGTCTGTCTTCTTAAACTCTACGCCCTTGAGCGTGAACCTCGTTCTGAACACGCGATCGGCGCCGTTGCCGCTTGTCTTGTCGGCGATTATCGTCTTCTTGTCGGAGACTGCGTTGCCGGAGTCATCCGCCATATAGATCTCATAGGTGGCAGCCGCAATCTTACCGCTCACCGCTTCCTTCTGATAGAAATCCAGGGAGAAGATGCTGTTGGAAACCTTGCGGCTCTGGCTGAGCAGCTGAATTTCCGCCTTTTTAACGTCAACGAATTTCTTGGAGGTCGAGCGAATATTCTTGAACTCGATGACCGGGACAACGCATTCCTGGAGAGAGATTCCTCCGTGTATGTAGTTCATGCCGCCGCCCTGCTTTTTCATGCGGATGTTGTCGAGCGGAGTGAAGCCCACAAGGCTGCTGTTCAGGTGTGTCATCGGTATTCTCAGCATATGCTCCGCCGTGCAGTTGCCGTCCGCTATGACATATCTGCGGTCAAGCTCGATAATGTGGCCGGAAACAAAGCTTTTCTCCGCCTTGTCGCTTTCGTCCAAGGGGTTATATGAATAAAGGAACCCGTGATCGGCGGTAATTAAAATATTGGCTCCGCCGCAGTCGTTGGTGATAAGCCGCACCAAGTTCTTCAGCTCCAGAATAGCCTGCTCGCAAGCGTCAAAGACCTGATCTTCCGTCGCGGCCTTGTCGCCGACGGCGTCAATTGCGTTGTGATAGATATAAACGACCTGCGCATCCTTGACCTTTTCGCGGCGTTCCTCGCGTTTCATTGAAAGAAACGTCCTGTATGTTACGGCGGCATTGCCCGCGTGCGTCCTGTTGAGTATCTTCTCTCTTCCGGCAGTCCCGTCGGTGGGCTCGCCGTCGCAGAGAACCTTTATGTCGTCCGTCATTTGAAGCTGCTCATGGGGCAGGAGCGCCGCCATGCCGAATTTTGTTGCCGACGGGAACACCGCCTGCATAGAAGAAATTTTTGCCGTGCCCTTAGTTTCCTTCAGCAGCTGACCCGTCAGCTCGACGGCGACCTCATAGCGAAGCGCATCGGAGATAATAACATAGACTCGGCTGCCGGAATATTCAATAGGCTTGACAAAATTTTTATAAAAGTTCGCCTGCTGCGGTATCCCGGCGAGCTCGGAGCTGTTTGCCAGCTCATCCTTGACAAGCGTTGTCCACTTGTTTCCGAGGGCGGCGAGATATCGGTTCTTGTATAGCCTCTCGACATAGTCCGCAACATTCTTATAAAGATCCTCAAGCACCGTGCTGGATTCCTTCAGGCTCTTTCCGAACGCCGCGTGGAACTGGCGATAGTAATTATCCATTTTGCAGTAGTCTTTGGTATAGTTATTCCAAAGCTCAGTATATTGGGCAACGGGGAAGCCCGCGATATTCGCCTGATAGAACTGCTGCATATGAGCCGCCTGGAGAAGGCCGTCGTAGTAATAGCGAACGCGCTTGTACCACTTCTGAGTTCTGCGCTTTTCAACAGCCGTCACAATGTCGTCGGCCTTGATAATATTTTCGGAGATCTCCGACATATATTTTCTCAGAATGCACTCGTTGATGCACGGGAAGCACTCGCTGTTCATCAGCTCCGACACCTCGAGCTCATCGAAGCGTTTCTCCAGATTATGCTGTTCCTCGACGGCGCGGGCTATATCATAGAGCTCATCGTCATATTCGGAATGCATCCATTCATTTATGAGCGAATAGCAAATCTGCTGATGCGGCTCGGAGATATATTTTCCAGCCCCCTCAGGCAGGAGGCCGGCATGGTGATGGACAGGGTGGTCAGCAGAATATGGGAGGCGAGCGAAATCAGAGAGCTGCCGTTGTCATAAGCATAGCCGGTATAACGGTTTATAAGCTCCCAAAGAGCAGCTTCGCTGCCGAACTTTTTGATGTTGATTATCGCCTCGTTGCTCTCGATATCCAAGCCGTTCATGAGAACGGCGCTTATTACTCCGGGCATAGTGTTGGCGCTCGCGCCGGAAAGGACGGCGAGAATATCAATATGCAGCTGAACGGTATTTGTGTAGCTGCTCTTCAGTGCCCTCAGCTTGGCAAGGCGCTCCTTGTTCTCGAAGAACTTTGAATATGACCTCATCGCCTTGCGAAACGACGCGGTTGCGGGCATATCCAGCTCCTGCATACGGATAGACAGCAGGTCGGCGCGGAACTCCTCGCTGTAAAGCTCAATATCCAGCAGCCAGTTGTCGCGAATATCCGAGTATGAGACAGGATTATAGACAAGATAGCTGCTCTGCGTGTCGGTATGGGACAGAAGCAGCTTGGCGGCAAAATTGTTTCTCCCGGTCAGCTTCAGAATTTTCACGCCGTCAATGCACAGCCCGTCCACAAAGTCGGAGAACTCCCCGTCCGGATCCTGCCAAAAGATAATTCTGCGCTTGTAGTTGTCCGGAAGCGGCGCCGCAAAGCGATCTCTTAATGTTTGTTCAACGTTTATGCTCATACTCGTTACCTCTGTTGAAGTTTTTGTTTGTGCACCCCTCCACCGCTTGCGCGGTCCCCCTCCCCTTTCAGGGGAGGCATACGGTCAAGGCGCCCCTGAAAGGGGAGCTGGCTCAGCGGAACGCCGAGACTGAGGGGTCACACCAGCGGATTTCGCTTGAAATCCCATGAGGTTTCAAAGGAATCCCAATCATCACGAGACCAATTTATATTGCATTTTGCCAATTTTTGAATAGATGCACTTTTATTGTCATCGTAAATAACCGGAATCTTATTAATATATCCAGACTCGAAACCTATTGTTGGACTAATAATAGCCAAAATATCTGCAACAATATTTGTATTCAAAAGTCCTGTCAGATAATCTAATAATTCAGTATTATCTGAAATCACTGACTGCCCGCTATTACTTATAATCGCTCCTTGATAATACCGTCTGAAGCTGGTCTTTTTTGATGACACAACCGTCCATGTAATACCTTCGTGAAAATAATATTGCTCATTTGAAATTTTCCAACCCAAATTATCACCAAGCTGCGGATACACTCTTCTTGTATTATCTTTTATCTCTTTTCCATTATTTTCCCAATTAACAACGTATTCATTATTGCCGTACCAACGCCTAAATTCTCCACCTTTGTTATAAGGAATCCATTTTGCATGAACCCGTAACGCTTCTTCTGCATTGGCACACGAACAATACATTTTGTTTCGTTCAATTTCATGCCAGAAACGTAAGTAACGGTCATTATCTCCAGTTCTCATTCCAATGCCAGCAAACGCAATATCTCTGATAGTTTTTCCATCAAATAGAGCTGTAAAATTCTCCCCCACCCAATACGCCACCGGAGAGCCGGGGATTTTGGAAAAGTTGTCCGTACTGGTCTGTGCAAACCTGTTTCCCGGCACGGGGAAAGTTTTCGGTTTATCTTTTTCAATGTCTTGCAGTTTGATTTGATTATATGTTCCCTTATATCCATTCACACGATCATTACGAAATACCGTAACAGCCGTTCCAAAGGCAATTCCCATGACCATGTTTTCCATGTGCATTAAATTTGTAATGGTTTTTGTTTGCAAAACCTCTTTTCGCATCTTTTCAAAGCTTGACAGAAACATCCAGCTTTGCATTGTGACCATGCAGTTATAACCATGCTTTATTGTCATCTGATTGCCACGCTCAATGAAACAGGCAAAAAGATCCGATTTCGCGTTAGGATAATTTACTTTCACATACTCTGCGAGCTTTGCACCCATGCCGGACGCACCCATATACGGCGGATTCGTCACCACCACGTCATACTTCTGTGCCAGCAATTCGGCGCACTTGACCACCGGCAGCAGTTCATCCAGCGCCGGCATCTGCATCATGTTGATGTCCTCGCGGATCTCGTCAAACCGAGCGTACAGCCCGGCGAAGTCCACGGGCGTGATGTTAAGAATAGAGCCGTACTCTTTCGCATCCCGCATTTTTGCGACTATGCTCTCAATATCGGCTTTCAGCTTCGGATCGTTCCTGTGAAAATATTCAACCGTCCTTGTCTGAATGCCGTTGCTCTCGCGGATGGAGAAGATATTCGGCTGAATGCCGCGCGTGAGCAGGCGGCGGTCATACTTCCGCGCCTTCATCATCACGGCAAAATAGGCAAGCTGCGCCGCACGGTCGTCAATATCGAGACCGTAGAGATTGTTCTTGAGTATGCTCTGCGCCGCCTCGCGCTGATCCCAGCCGGCGGAGGTATAAATCTGCATCAGCACATCAAAAGCATAGACCAAAATATGGCCGCTGCCCATGCAGGGGTCGATGACCTTGATCTCTTCCGGCTTGATTGCTTTGTATTCCTCGCGGAGCTTTGCAAGCTGCGCTTCTACCTCCGGCTCCTGCTCGGCTTCGTCCAGATAGTATTTCCAGCCGTCGTGCAGCTCGGCATCGGGGTGACCTTCCAGCCAAAGTCTGCCGAGAGAGTTTTCAACCATATAGCGAACTATCCAGTCCGGGGTGAAAAGCTGCGTCGCGGCGGGGACTCGCTCCTTGGTGATTTTAATATTCTTCTTGAGCTTGGCAAAGGTATCGTCTTTGAGCTCGGTGTTATAATACTGATACAGCCAGCCGATTATCTGAACGGCGTCCTGCCAGTCCTCCTCCGGGATCTCCGTCACCATGCGGTCGAGAACGCTGTCGCTTCTCAAAAGGTTCGCGGGAAAGAGCAGCTCCGTCCAGTTTGAGATAGTCTCGAACATCTCGGGCAGGCTGCGATTGAGCTCGTTGCACTGCGTGATGAGCAGATATTTATATAGCTCTTCGTTTGCCTGCGCGTCGAGCAGCTGCAAAACTTTGTTTTTATCCAGTCCGTCAAGCTCAACGGACATCGCCTGCTTCAAGATCTCGGGCTTAAACGCGCCGTTTTCATCGGTAAAAACGCGGACTTTCGAGGGGAGGCAGCTGTTGACCTCCATGAACCTAAGGGCGATGAAGCGGTTGAACCAGGTATATGCCGCCTCCTCCATCACCTGCGTATAGCCCTTATGCTGAATCTGAGAAATCAGCTCCCTGCGCTGCTCCTTTACCTGCGCGGACAGCACATGGCCGCCGATGCTCTCCAAGTCGCCGCTGTTCTCGCCGTCCTCGGTTATCTCGTATTCATATGCCCTCTGCTTGACAGCTTCAATGAGCTGAACTCGCGCCTCAACGGCAAAGTTTTTTATCGCAGTTTTGTTCATCTATTCTTCCTCTTTTCGGCAGACGATAAATCAGATAATATGCAAAACGTCGTTGCCCTCAAGCATTTCAGTCAATTTATCTTTTATATCAGCAACGTATTTGTCAATATCAGCCTCATTTTTCAGCTTAATGCTGTAGCAAAGGCTGCTCCTTGAAACAGTCGCAATTTTTTCCGCAGGATCGCTCGGCACCATAAGCGCCTTGATATACTGCTGGCGAATCCCGGAAATCTGAATCTTCATGGCGTCCAGCTGCGTCAGCGTTGCCGCCTCGGAGGCCGCCTTTCGCTTTGCGACAAGGGCTTCGTCGGCCTTCGCCGCAATCTCTTTTTGATCGAGCCCTGCCGTCTGGTGTATCTCTCCCATTGCGGCCTGAATTTCGGAATATACATCCTGCTTTTTCAGGTCAAGGAGCTGACTGTAGACCGTCTTAACCGTTTGAATCAGAGTCGGCAGCTCGGCAATATTTCTATACGGTTTCTGCATGGCAAGAATGCTTCTGATTCTCGCCAGCGCGCCTGTCGCCTCCCCTTCGGCCTGCAGATACTCCGTCTCGGTAGCGAGCGCAGACAGCAGCGTCTCCGCGCCGTCATAGATGGTTTTTTGATTCTTGAAGAATGCAAGAACATATCCCATGTCTTCGCTCAGGTCTAAGAAATCATCCTCCGAGGAAACCATTTTGTTCAGAAGCGCCGTATTATCTTTCTTCTGAGAGAGCAAATCGTTGCAGAGCTTAATGCCGTTTTCTACAACAGCCTTATCCGGATATGATCCGACCGCATAAGCTGTATCCAAAAGGCTCTGCAGCCTGTCTCTCTCCGCCGTGAAGCTGTCAAGGACATAGGAAATCAGGCGGTCTTCGTCGGAAGGCACATCCATGGTATTGAAATAGTCTTTTAAGAATTCGCGGGACTTTTTCATCAATTCGTCGGAGATGGCAATCCTGCGGGTGACATTCGTCCTGTCTATTTCCGTCTTTCTTCTCAGATAATCGGGAATATGCCTGTCCGTAGACTGGATCATGTTGCCGCTGTAGCTGATAGAGACCCTCTGAATGGAAATCAGAGAGCAGACGGCTGCGGCAATATCAATCTCTCGCCAGCCATACGGAATGGCAGAGAATCGGCGCTGGATATCGCCCATGGAGGTAGGAAGCATTCTCATTTCCTGCATTCTCAAGAACTGCTCGATCTCCTCCACCGCTTCGGGATTATAGACATCCACGCCTCCGCCAACGGTCATCTGCATATTTTGATTTGAAAGTATCTGCAGAAGCTCGCTGTCGTTATAAAAGTTATGCCTGATATATCCGAGCTTGGTATAAACGCTCTCCACCAGAGCAGAAAGAGCCGCTTCGATCTTATCCTTCACTGAGGAGGCTCTGATAGAGACAACCTCACCGGCAACATATGTTTTTGCTTCAATAATAGCCGACGCAATATGCTCCGTTGCCGCTTTTTCATAAGCGGACGCCTGCTGTTGCTTATCTCGAATAATACGCTGAATCGCCTCGGGGAGCTGCGCAACATTGCGTTCCTTTGCATATTTGCGGATCTTTTTGGCATTCTCCAAGTCTTCAAAATACGGATATTGATCCGAAAGAACCAAAATTGCTTCGTTATCGCTATTAGAGCGCATAAGCAGCGCCTGTTCTCCGGTTGTATACATATCGGCTGCAACGGTCAAAATATGCAGACGAACCGAACCGGTCAGCTGCCCGATTACGGCATCGTCAATAATTTGATCGTAGGAAAAGTCATTATTGCCATATTTGAATTTTTTGCTGACATATAATTCTCCAAAGATACTCTTTGAAATAGCATCAATGATTTCCTTGCTGTTTACCGGCGTATTGCGTATATCTCTTTCAATATCCTGTTCGTCATCGGTCAGGAAGGTATAAGCGTCGCCGTTTCTCGCAACATAGTTTTGCGATACAAGGCGATCCAACGACTCCTGAATTGCCCTGCGCATATTTATCTTATCGGCGCGAATATCATCAACCATAAGCGTCGTGATATTGTCAACATTTGACTTAATATCATCGACATAGCGAATGAGATACAGAAGCTTCAAAATGCTGACATCATAATCTTCTATGCCGTCATGGCTGTCTGCCGCCGACTGGCAGCGGTCAATAACGCGGCGAATTGTGCTCTCGAGGAAGGTATGCACAGTGTTATAGAAAAGGCAGAACGGTACAAGCGTGTTTTCATCCTTGTCTTTAATAGCCTGCGCCGCCTCCTGGAAGCCGGAAAGCATAGACCGCTCGCCGCCCGAAAGGTGTTTTCCGGAGTTGCCGTGTTTACGGATCTGAGCCAGCACATTCTGCATGAGGCGGAACTGATACGGCACAAACGGGTAGGTTTCAACAAAGTCATATTCGCTCGTATATCCCTTCAAATCCAAAACCGCATCATTGAAGGCAAACAGATTTTTCAGCACCGCGCTGTTTTTGTTGTAGCTCGCCTTGAGCGCTTCGGTCGCTTCAACCGTTTTTGCGAGAATACGCTTCTTGATTACCTCGTCAACCGAGGAGGATGACAGGCTGAGTCTTGTGTTAAAGCGTCCCTGAATCTTCGAGAAGTCATCGCCGCTGATTTTAGTGATCGAGTCAATGGCCTCCTGACTTGTGACCATGACCCAAACGCGTCCGTCGCATTTTGAGCCGATTTCTTCAACGATAGTCTGCAGATTCAGCATAAGACTTCCGTCCGAGCCGATATACTGACCGACCTCATCTACCATGAAGAGAAGCCGAAAATCCTTGCCCTTTGAATCTATGTATTCTTTTATTTCCTTCACAAGCTGCTCAATGGACATATCTGCCGTCTCGGTTCCGTTGAACCAATTTCGGGCGGCAGTCTCGCTCATTCCGAGAGCTTCGGTAAGAGCCTCAACCACATCATCCTCAAAGAAAGAAAATGCGTCGCGGGACTTCTCCCAGCTGTCCCCGTGGATTTCTTCAAACTTGGCCTTGAACGCCTCCGCTTTGCCGGATTTTTCAATATACTGTTCCAGCTTTGCAACCTTAAGATCATCGCCGTAAAATCCGCGGTATTCATAAAAGACCTTTGCGAAAACACGAAGGATAGCGGTATTATCCTTATTGATTGGACTCTTGGAATCGATATTAAACAGTATCGTATCTGTGGGAACGCTCGCGCAACGCTCCAGCTGAGCGAACATCATCGGATCGTCAAACTTGTCGGAAAAATAGTCCACCGCCTTCTTTCCGGCCACGGTATCATTGGAAAGAAGATAGGACAGTATTTTAAGAAAGTGTGATTTACCGCTTCCGAAAAAACCGGAAATCCAAACTCCGATTTTATCCGTAGGATAGCTCAGCGACCGCTCATAGTTATTAAAGAATGTGTTAAAATGCTTGCGAAGTTCACGGGTGATAATATACTCCCCCAGCTCCTGTTTAATGCTTTCTTCATCATTCTGCGCAACCTTAATGACACCGTTAATATCGCGTTCAATATCGTGTTCATAAATATATTTCAATTGCATTTCCGTTTCTCCTTTATTACAACAGGTTGAAAGCTCTGTAGTAGTGGCCGTCCAAAAACTTTCCGAATAAACCGAGATCCTGTCCGTTAAATGTTCCGGGATACAGCATAAGAACCGGTATGTCCGAGAAAATGTGTTGGATGTTATCCAAAATCTTATGTGACCGCATGAAAGGATAAACTTTGCCGACGCCGGAAATTACAAGCACATCCCCTTTTTCATGAGGTTCGTATTTCATCTTTTCCACAAAAGCTTCCGGGGTTGCAACCTTTTGAAGCTGTTCGGAAAGATACTCTTTCCCTTTTCGGTCTTCCATATTGGGAATGCCTTTCAGAATACGCTTTTCTTCGCATATTTCCAGAAAGATTTCATAGAGGTCGCGTTCAATCAATCTAAACGGCACATCTTCTTTTTCTTTAAGACCGGCAAAATATTCCCTGACCGTCAGCTCATCCTTGGGGTCATAACAAAACACATGAATTCCGACCTCATTTGACAGACCTTTGTTTGTGAGGAAAGCTTCCTCCGAAAGCCTTGACGAAACCCTGTTTAGACTGCTAAAAATATCACCCATGCTCATACTCCTTATCTGAAGCAGTTAAAGGCCGCCAAAGCAGCAGCGTCGTTATTGGCTTTTATTTCATCTTCAAGCTCGGGCGAAATTGCAACCGGATTCAGCCGGGTAGACTTTACAGAGTCCAAGTAATCGCACTCAACCAAAGACTTGGTCAAGACTTGCTTAATCTTATTGATCGTTGAATCACTCCACGCAGCGACTGAGTCGTTTTGTTCTTGCAGCCTTAAAAAGAAAATATTTAAATCTTTTTTTGAGAAATCGAAATCTTGTGTTCTGAATTTTTCGGCAATAACCGTAGTCATAAAATCCCAAACTACCAGGTTATATTTCATCATAGCATAGAGATTAATCTGTTTTGCCACGTCAACGGAGGAATGCGCCAAGCAATACACAAGGGTCTCGGACTCCAACGCTTCAATTCTTCTGAAGCAAGCTCCGGCTATTGAGGAGATCATTCTTTCCGTTGGGAACTGAAACAGGTTTTCATCTCTGATTTTTTTCAAAATTTCGTCGCGGCTTAACCCCTGCGTCAACAACGAGGCAACAACTCTTATTTCAAAAAAGAGAAACTGTTCGCGGGTTAATCCTCCGTTATACTCGCTCACCGCAAATCACACTCCAACTCAATACTTTTAAAAATACTTATAACTTTACAGAATATATCCTATCATAAATCTGTCGAAATTACAATCAAACCCCAAACAAATTCTGCCGAGAATTTGTTTGGGGTTTCAGCCTGAGCAGTCACCTGGAGAATCTCTGTCCGGCTTATACCGGCTGCATAAGCCGGATGGCTTCGTTCATGATTCATCCGGTCGCTTATAATCCTCTTTCTCAGCCCCCTTCGACGATAAATCAGAAGTAGGTTCCTATTACTTTAAAGCCCTCGTCGGTCCAGACCCATGTTGCTACTGCGAAATCGTTTCGAGCTTCCCAAGAGCCGTTTGTACTTGCGCTGACTTCATCCTTTATCGGTAAAAGAACCTCGTTCACTTTGTCCAAAAAGTCCTGCACCTCTCTCATGCGCGAGCAACACCATTGATTACCGGCGCAAAGGAGATTAACTTCACCGTCTTCCCAAACTTCTTCACAGTATTTGATTTCATCCTCGGGAATACTGCCTCTTACAATGTCCTGCAAATTCAGAAGAATATCACGATGCTTTTCAAAATCAAATTCAACGCCCAAGTCGAGACTGTACGACCACCAGACTCCGTCAATGTCTTTATCCAAGAGATCCTCCGAGTATGTGCAAGCAGACATCACGTCTATATCCCTGCCCTTGGATATTTTTACATGTTCAAATTCTCCGCGCCCGGGGAGGAAAGCCGAAAGCTTATATTCAAACGGATTTCGGCGCTTGTATTGCTGCAGGAGCTCTAACATTCCGAGGCCCGTCCAATCGGTATCTTTGATAAGCATATCCAACTTGCTGTCCCCGCATTCGTTCAGCTTGCCGTCTAAGTATTTAATTGATATGCCGGGGTAAGAAACATCGATAATAAATCCGTTCGCTTTGGGGAGCTTCTCAACAACCGCTTCGATAAATGCATCCTTATCATTGAAGGAATAGGTTAAGCCGTCGATAACAAGTCGGGCATCGAGCGTATCATAGAAATCGTTTTGGGATTCTTTTTTCTGAGAGCATTTTATCGAAAGGCAGAGCAGGTGAAGAAGATACATCCCGAGAGATTCAATAAGAGCTGTCTGTTTGGGCTTGTAATCAAACTCAAGACGCTCATGCATCTCCGCATCCGCATTAAAATGATAATTAATGTAATCATGAAAATCCTTTTCTTTCATATATCGATCGCGCTCCTCCCGGACATCAAAATCCTTGGCATACTCCAAAAACATCTCGCGTGCTTTTTTATCGATATCCTCCTCATCAATAAACGCATCGTCCGAGGAAGCAACGATTTCATCCTCAAATACAGGATAATCATCTATCAGTCTGAGCATACATGCGGTTTCTCCGGCAACACACTGAAGATCGCGAAGAACCGTCACGGCAGTCTCGGCGGTTTCTTCGGCATCGCCGCTTTCCTCGATAAAGTGAAGCGCGTCCATAAACTCTCCGTTATTAACGAAGTCCGTTACGCTCGTATCAGAGAGAATGTCGGCAAAGGTCATATCTTCCGTCTCCACATTGTGTGCAGCCATATAAATGAACTTCGCAATCAGCTCCGCACTTTTGCGCGCCGCAAGCATACTCTGAGCCGGCATAGCAACAGCAAGCTTCTCAGCGTTATTGCAATTCTCATAAACACGTCCAAGTCCGCAAAGATCCTTCAAAAAAGCAAAATTCATTTTTCATTCTCCTTTTTTCTAAATGATTTGCATCATATTGTTGCCTTAAAGTTATGCCGATTTTCTCAATATCGGCATAACTGACCGCCGCAGTTTCTTTATGTTAGTCAATTATAGCAACATAATCCTTCAAGCAGCAAAAGCTGCTTGCACGCTGCGGCATCCTCAAGCACTCATTTCATACAGAAGCAAAGTATCAATGCTGCCCGGGATTTTTTATTGCTGAATCAGAACAATTTTCGGTTGTCTAAGCACCGTTTTTATGTCCCCTTCTTTTTCTTAATTATATCATAAATATGAAAAAAAATCCATAGAAAACGCCCATTCTTTTCCCGCGAGTTGGGACGTCCGCGCGGCCAAAAGTGCCCCCAAAAAACTGATAATTCCCCGCCTATTGCTTCGTTTTCAACAGTCTAAATGCACCTATGCGAAAGGCGATATCAGTTTAAGATATCGCCTTTTTTGAAGTGGCTGCAAGCTCGCATTTTTATATAATCCGAGCTTGCAACCCTTAAAGTTTACTGTCGCTTATTATTCAGCTTTTCCACCCACTTATCTAAAGTCGAGCGAACAAATCCGTTTATGTGCCTTGCGTTCTTCAGCCTCTTCGCAACAGGCGGGCTCAAACGATAGTAGGTACGAATAAACCAACGTCCGAAAGCCGAATTTCTCAATGTTTCGTCTCTGAATCTGCGAAGAGTCATTACTTCGGGAGCATCGTATGAGCCGTATACTGCCGTAGCGATGTAGCAGCCTTCTTTTTTCTCGGGCTGAGTTTGCTGCGAATAGGTTGCGACCGTATTGCTTGTTTGGGCGCCTCTGTCCGCATAAGTTAACGTTGTCGGTTGTTCCGTCTTAGAGTTTCCGGAATTCAAATGAACGTTTGAATAATCATGATTGTTGCAGCAATAGTCATGAGTTCGTTCTATATTCATTCGTTCTATATTCAACAGAAAACCTCGCAAGTATTCTCGCATTTGGTTTCTGATACAATCGATTTGCGGTCGTCATCCGAATTTCAAAAAGCTGTCATAAAATTACGGACAGAAGTGAAAAGTCATTATTTTCCCTTGCAAGACTAATTTATCATAAAAAACCGTATTTGTATATAGGTAATTTTTTGTGTCCAAAAAAGCGGACTTCGGCAGAAAAATCAGGCTATATTCTTATCTCTTAAATGCCGCAAATCGTATAACATGATGTAACCCTAAATTAAATATGCAACCTCACTTTTACAGCAAAAAAATCAAGACAGAGGGCGTGCCTCTGCCTTGATTTTTTATTTTATCGGGCTCACATATCACTCTTTGATTTTGGGATACAACTCCGACCATTTTGAGTATTTTTCGCTGTAGTATTTCACGAGCTTTTCATTCGGCAAAATGCGGGTATAGCTCGATTTAACGCTGTCTTTGAGCTGCTCATACCTGTCATCCGGAAGGCAAGCTCGCGCGCCTAAGAGCGCGGCACCCAAAACGGCTCCGTGTTCAACCTCGGGAAGCAAAAGCTCAATGTTCAGAACGGATGCTATAATTTTTACCCACTCTTTATTTCGCGTGCCGCCGCCGCAGATTTTTGAAGTTTCGATATGTATTCCGAGATCCCTGATAATATCGAGATTTTGTTTTATCGCAAAAGCGACGCCCTCTAACACCGCAAGCGTCATTTCGTCTTTTGTCGTATTGAGCGACAGGCCGAAAAATGCGCCGCGAATATTCGAGTCGTTTATCGGCGAGCGCTCGCCCATGAGATAGGGCAGGAACATGACCCGACTTTTGCCGATATATTCGGAGAAAGCTCCGTCATACGATGATTTCGTTATGTTTTCGACCCACCATTTTTGGCAGCTTGCCGCGGACAAAATGCAGGCGAGATAATGATATTCGCCCGTCGCGGAACAAAATGTGTGTATCGCTCCGTTCGGCGCATAGTTGAACTCGTCGCTTGCAACGAAAATCGTGCCCGATGTGCCGAGTGAAACATTGCAGTCTCCGCTTTTAATTGTATCCGTTCCTACGGCGGATGCCGCATTGTCGCCCGCTCCGATAACGATTTTGACGTTTCCGTTCAGTCCCAGCTCGTCGGCAACGGATTTTTTGAGCGTTCCTACCGTCTGATAGCTCTCATACACCTTCGGCAGATTCTTTTCGCTTATGCCGAGCACGGACAGCATGGTCTCAGACCAGCAGCGGTTTTTCGTGTCAAAATACAGTGTGCCCGCCGCATCGGAGCAGTCGGTCGCAAATACGCCGCTTAGCCTGTACGCCACATAGTCCTTCGGCAGCATTATCTTTTTTATTTTTTTGAAATTCTCCGGTTCATTGTTTTTCAGCCAAAGTATTTTCGGCGCGGTAAAGCCGGAAAATGCGATATTGCCGGTATTTTGCTGAAGCGTCTTTTTGCCGATAATATTATTAAGATATTCGGTCTCAAGCGAGCTTCGGCTGTCGTTCCACAAAATGGCGGGACGGATCACATTGTCGTTTTCGTCGAGCACGACAAGGCCGTGCATCTGCCCCGAAAAGCTGATGGAGACAACACTGTTTCTGTCAATGTCAGATACAAGCTCTTTTATTACAGAAATGCTGCCGTCATACCAGTCCTGCGGATTTTGCTCGCTCCAACCGTCTTTGGGATAATAGAGGGGATACTCTCTTGACGCAGTTTTGACAATCGCCTTTTCGCTCAGCAGCATTCCCTTTACCGATGAGGTTCCTATATCAAGCCCTATGAAGCAGTCCATTTGCCGCACCTCATTTAAACAGAATTTGATTTATTTCACTTTGAATCTTTTCCTGTCTGCCGGATTCCGGGATTTCGCAGGTTTTCTTTTCGCAGGCTATCTCGGACAACTGTGAGAGGGTAATATTGCCGTTTCTGATTTTCTGACCCAATTCGGAGCTGAACGAAGAATATTTTTTCTCGATAAATTCATCGATTGTTTTGCTTTCTATAATTTCGGCAGCCTTGATAAGACCGAGAGCGAATGTGTCCATGCCGAGAATATAGCCATAGAACATGTCCTCTGCTGTGTTGCTCGCTCTGCGGTTTTTAGCGTCAAAATTGAGTCCGCCGGTAAGTCCACCGTTTTTGAGCACCTCATACATGCACATCGTTGCACTGTATGCATCAAAGGGGAACTCATCGGTATCCCAGCCCAAAAGCAGGTTGCCCTGATTCGCGTCAATGGAGCCGAGCATACCGTTTACGGCAGAAATTCTCAGCTCGTGCTGGAAGGTGTGACCGGCAAGCGTCGCGTGATTGGCTTCGATGTTCAGCTTGAAATCCTTGTCGAGTCCGTACTGTCTCAAAAAGCCTATTGCCGTTGCGGCATCGAAATCATATTGATGCGTCATGGGCTCCTTCGGCTTGGGCTCGATATAGAAATCTCCCTCAAATCCGATGCTTCTGCCGTATTCCACAGCCATGCGCATAAGAGACGCTATGTTTTCCTGCTCAAACTTAACATCGGTGTTCAGCAGAGTTTCGTAGCCCTCTCTTCCGCCCCAGAACACATAGCCTCTGCCGCCGAGCTTAACGGTAATATCAAGCGCCTTTTTTATTTGCGCTGCAGCAAAGCAATAAACATTGACATCGTTGGTGCTGCCGGCGCCGTTCATAAACCTCGGATTGCCGAACATATTTGCCGTTCCCCAAAGGCACTTTATGTCCGTGCCGTTCATCTTTTCAAGGATATAGTCCGAAATTTCATCAAGGCGTGCATTTGTAACATTTATGTCCTTGTCCTCGGGGACCAAATCGACATCGTGGAAGCAGAAGTATTTAATACCAAGCTTCTCCATAAATTCAAAGCCCGCGTCCACCTTTGCCTTTGCGTGCTCCATGGTGCCGGGAGCTGCTCCGAACGACTTATCCGCCGTGCCGACGCCGAACATATCCGCGCCTGCCGCGCCCAGATTGTGCCACCATGCCATAGCAAACGGCAAATGCTCGCTAATCTTTTTGCCAAAAATCACTCTGTCGGGATCATAGAACTTGAAAGCAAACGAATTTGAACTTTGCTCGCCCTCGTAATTTATCTTCTTTACAAAATCAAAATATTCCATAATATCAGTCTGCCTTTCTTATATAATAAATTTGTTCAATCAAACGCTGACCGTAAGCTTATTGTTCATTGCGTCCGCGCTGTCCTGACCGACATAGAATGTGTATTCATTCTCCAAATACCATTCTCCGGCCTTTTCGTCATAAAATTTAAGGTCATCCTTATAAACAGTCACAGTCTCTTCGATCTCTTTTCCCGCCGGGACATTGACTTTTTTGAAGCCTTTGAGCAGCTTCACGGGATGATCTCCGTTTGCTCCCGCATAGATCTGAACGACCATCTTTCCGTCGAAGCTGCCGATATTCTTGATTTTCAGCGACACTTCTATGCTACCGTCTTTATTTTCGGCATGTATATCGGAATACTCAAACTCGGTGTAGGAAAGACCGAAGCCAAACGGGAACGCAGCCTCTTTACCCTCCTTGTCGAGCAATGTATAACCGTGGTAGTAGCCGTAGTCGATAACCCTTGTTTTTTCTCCGGGGAACAGAAACTTCGGATAATCATTTTCATCCTTGGCAATTGTAAACGGCAAATGGCCGCTCGGGACTTCCTTGCCTGTCAACATATCCGCAAGCGCGTTTCCGCCCTCCATTCCGCTGTAGAAAGAATGAAGTATAGCTGACGCTTCGTCTTTCCATTCTTCAATGACATACGCACTTCCTCCGACGATATCAACGATTGTGTTCTCACAATCTGCGCAGATGCGGTGAATAAGCTCCACCTCGTTTGACGGAATACGCAGTGAATATCTGTCGCCGCCGTGCGCCTTTTCTGCCGTACCATCCTTGCTTGAGAAGTTCGCGAGATTTTCGCCCTCCTGCTTATAATCGCTGCCTACGCAAATCAAAACGCAGGAGCACGACTTGATTTCATCAAGCTTTGACGATATATCAAGGCTTTCGCAAAGGACAACATTTTCTTTTCCGAATGCATTGCAGAGGCCTTTATACGGAGTAACCGTATACGGACTCGCAACGCTGCTCGAACCATGATCGCCGACATTGATTTTGTTGGCATATCGTCCGACGACGGCTATTTTCTTGACATCGCTAAGCGGAAGTATTCCGTTGTTTTTAAGCAGGACAGTACCCTCGCACGCAACTTTTTTTGCAAGCATGGCATGGGACTTACAGGCGATAACATCCTTGGACTGATGTTTAATTTTTGGTGTTATCTTTATTAAGCCCGTCAAAACATTCCGAACTGCCTTGTCGATATCATCTTGCGATATTTTCCCGTTTCTTAAATATATTGGCAGCATGGTATACAGTATCTTCATCGGCATCTCGACATCCATGCCTGCCTTAACAGCTCTTTCCCCGTTTCTCAGGGCAAACAGGAAGTCGGTAATTGCAAAGCCCTCAAAATGCCACTGATCACGCAAGACATCCGTAAATAAATACTTGCTTTCGCAGCAATGCTCCCCTCTAAGAAGATTATAGGCACCCATAATGGACATCGCGCCGGCATCAATGCACTTCTTGAAATGGGGGAAATACACCTCCTGCAAAGTCTTTTCATCCGCATGAACATCCACCGAAAATCTGATGTTTTCAATGCTGTTGCAGGCAAAATGCTTTGGACAGGCGATAACGCCGTTATCCTGCACCGCTTTTGTCAGTGCAGCGCCCATTTTTCCGAGCAGAAACGGATCCTCGCCATATGTTTCCTGCGCTCTGCCCCAGCGGGGATTGCGCAAAAGGTTAATGCATATACCGGCAAAATAGTTGGCGCCGCCTGCAATCACTTCTTTTGCAATGGCTGTGCCGACCTCATATTCAAGCTCATCGTTAAATGAAGCGCCTCTCGCCATTGAAACGGGGAAGCAGGTGCTTTTACCCATAACAACACCGCGCGGACCGTCCGAAAAGGCAACCGTCGGGATTTCCAAGCGCTTAATTCCGCCCGCAATGCACGGTCGGTAGTTGTACTTTCTGCCCTTTGTAAGCAAGTCATAGCAATTTCGCATAGCAAACTGCCTGCCTGAAAGCATTTTCAGCTTCTCTCTTAATGTCATTTCGCTGCACAGCTGCTTGCAAACCTCCTTCAATGTCTCACTTGTCGGAGATTTTTGGTATACCGCTACCGCATCATTATAATTCATAATCGCGCTCCTTTACAGACATATTTTTGTTTTATCCCATGTTCATTATATAAAATTAATCTTGATTATAAAAGAAATATGTTTTATAATAATGGAAATATATTTGCACGGTGATTAAATTATGGTCGTTTATGAAGGACACAGAAGCGTAAAAGGCGAGTATCTTTATAATCAGGTAGACAAAAATCTGAACTTTCAAAAGCACACACATTGCAACTATGAAATTGTGTTCTGCCTGGGCGGTTGTCTGGTGTGTGAAGTGGGAAACAAAAAATACGAGCTGCACAGCGGCGAGGGAATGCTTATCCTTCCCGGATATATTCATTCTTTCTGCACTCCCGAAGAAAGCGAGGATTATCTTTGCGTTTTTTCAACCGATCTTGTCTCCCTATTTTATGAAAAAACAAAGATGAAATCACTTTCCGACACGAGGTTCTCGTTTGACAACAGAAATGACATCGATATTCTGACGGACGAGAACAGAAGTATTTTTGCAAAGCAGGCTGTCCTTTACAGGCTTTGCGCCGCCGTGTTTGAACAAAGCGAAATAGAAAAAATTGATGAGTCCTATTTTGCACTCACCAATTCTCTCTCAATGTATATTCAAAATAACTTCACCAAAAAGCTGCGGCTTCAGGATATAGCAAAACAATTCGGCTACGATTACAGCTATCTGTCTTCCTTCTTCAACAAAAATTTTGACATGGATTTCGCCTCATTCGTCAACAAATACCGCATTCAATTCGCCTGCGAACTGTTGAAAGACACCAACGACGATGTGACCCAAATCGCAATGAAATGCGGATTCTCCACCATACGAAACTTTAACCGCGTTTTCAAGAACGAAACGGGGCAAACGCCCAAAGCCTACCGTAAATTAAACAGCTCAAATTCGCCATCAGATTCGGAACAGCGGGAAGACAAATAAAAAACCTGCAACGCATCTCAAGCGGACTGTCACCGTTCAAAACCGCACCCCGTTTATCAGGCATTGCAGCTTGACAAACGGGGTGCGATTCACATTTACGGGGGATTACAGAAAAGATCAGGTCAGACTGATTTTGTCTATTCGTTCGAGCTCGTTGCTCGTAAAAGATGTGTTTTCGATTGCTTTTATATTATCGATGATTTGCGACGGCTTTGACGCGCCTATCAGAACGGAGTTGACAATTCCGTCTTTCAGCACCCATGCAAGTGCCATTTCTGCAAGGGTCTGATTTCTCTCCTTTGCAATTTCCGAAAGCGCGCGGACTTTTTTGAGCTTCTCTTCGGTTATCGCGTTGACGGAGAGGAATCTGCCGTCGGTCATAACCCTGCTGTCGCTCGGAATGCCGTTTAGGTATCTGTCGGTCAGCAGCCCTTGCGCGAGCGGACTGAAGGCGATAATGCCCTTGTTCAGCCTTGCGGCGGTGCTTTTCAGACCGTTCTTCTCGATTGTTCTGTCAAATATCGAATACCTGTTCTGATTTATCACAAACGGGCATTTGAGGTCTTCAAGAATGCTGCACGCCTTTTCGAGATTTTCGCCGTCATAGTTGGACACTCCGGCATAGAGAGCCTTTCCGCTGTGAACGGCCTGCGCGAGCGCACCCATCGTCTCCTCTAGCGGAGTCTCAGGATCGAGGCAGTGGTGATAGAAAACATCAACATATTCAAGCCCCATGCGTTTGAGGCTCTGATCAAGGCTCGCGAGAAGATATTTGCGGCTTCCGTTTCTGCAGCCGTAGGGTCCCGGCCACATCTCATAGCCCGCCTTGGTGCTGATTATCATTTCATCGCGGTATGCCCTCATCTCGTTGGCAAAAATTTTGCCGAAATTCTCTTCCGCGCTGCCTGGCGCCGGACCGTAATTATTTGCCAGGTCAAAATGCGTGATGCCGTTATCGAATGCGGTGAAGCAGAGCTCTTTCATGTTTGAATACTGCGCGTTATCGCCGAAGTTATGCCAAAATCCGAGCGACACCGCCGGCAGCTTCAGACCGCTTTTTCCAAGGCGGTTATATTGCATCTTGTCGTATCTTTTTTCGTTTGCAACATACATATTGATTCTCCTATATATCCGTGTCACTCTGCCTTATCCCAGCCGGAATAGAGGGTTATGCTTTCGTTGACTGTATCCTTGCTGATGTCAAATGCTTTTGTGCAGTCTCTGTCGCTGTACCAACCGGTGAACACATAGCCCTCTTTGACGGGGTCGTTTTCAACATTGACAAGCTGACCGTGCATAACCTTCTGATTCTCTATCTGAGAGCCGCCGTTCGTGTCGAAAGTTACCGTAAAACCCGCATGGCTTATTGCAAAAACTACACAGGCAATTAGAACAACAATACCCACGAGTATAAGCCTATCGGCGGTTTTTACAGATATTCTGACATTTCTGTAAAGCCCTCCCGGCTTTCTCTCTGTCGTAAGACCCATTGTGCTTTTTTCGTTATCCATGGTTTCACAGCCTTTCGGTTTCAGCATTTATTATCTGCGCGCGAGATATTTACGCATATCGATAGCGCAGGCAATAAGGATTATCATACCCTTGATGATATAAAGCATATTGGCGGACACGGAGAGGAAGTTGAGTCCTGCAAAGATTATCTGTAAAAGCAGAACGCCGACAACTATTCCGCTTATCTTTCCTGTGCCGCCGACGAACGACACGCCGCCGATAACGCAGGCCGCGATAGCGTCGCATTCATAGTTGAGTCCCGTGTTTGCGGAGCAGGAGGCGATACGCGCACCCTCGATGAATCCCGTTATGCCGTACATAACGCCTGCAAGAATAAACACAATGAGAATAGTCACAAAGACATTTACGCCCGAGACTCTTGCCGCCTCTTCGTTTGAGCCGACTGCAAACATATTTTTGCCGAACTTCGTCTTATTCCAGACGACCCACATGACAGCGGTCAAAATGATTGAATAGAGAACATATTTCGGGATTGCAACGCCGTCAATCGAGAACAGCGTGCCGGTGATAAACTTAGTATAGGACGGATCGAGACCGGAGAGCGTCTGTCCGTTGTTTCCGCCTATCATAAGATACATAAGAACCGTACCGAAAACGATAAGCTGGGTCGAAAGAGTGACTATAAACGGATGAAGCTTGAACTTGGCAACGAAAAATCCGTTCACAAGACCGACTGCGGCGCCTATGGCTATAACCGCGAGGAGCACGACGATCAGCGGCATCGTGTCAAGACCCTTGAACATCTTGTTCGCATAATCGCTCATCTGGAGCAGAGAAGCGGCGACGCAAGCCGTGAGTCCGACGCAGCGGCCGGCGGAAATATCGGTACCGGTCAGCACTATGCATCCCGCAATGCCCAAAGCGATCGGCAGTTTTGCCGCCGTGAGCGAGATTATGTTCACTATTGATGAAATGCTCAGGAACGCCGGCACCTTGACCGCAATAAAAATCACGGAAATCGCGATTATTATATACATCGCGTTGTTGAACAGCAGATCCGTCACAAGTCTTTTTTTATCGCCGCGGTCTGCCGCTTTGAATTTTTGAAGCCAGAGCGAAACGCGCGAGCGCTTTACTTTTTTTGCACTTGTATCAGCCATGATGATTCCTCCTTAGACATATTTCGCCGCAAGGGTCATTATTTCTTCCTGGTTCGTCGTTCCTACGTCCACTTCGCCCGCGAGCCTGCCGCCCGACATAACGAGTATCTTGTCGCAGACGCCCAAGAGCTCCGGCATTTCGGAGGAGACCATGATAACGGTTTTTCCCTTTTTGGCGAGGTCGAGAATAAGCTGATATATCTCATATTTCGCGCCGACATCAATACCTCTTGTGGGCTCGTCGAGCAGGAGCACCGTGGGGTCGGTCAGAAGCCACCTTGCAAAAATGACCTTCTGCTGATTGCCGCCCGAAAGAGAGCTTATCTTCGTCTCCTGGCTGGGAGTCTTTATTTTCAGGGAGTTTATGTACTTGTCGGTAGTTACCTTCATTTTCTTCTTGCTGACGAACGGACCCGTCATATACTTCTTCAGGCTTGCAACCGTCGCATTCTCTCTGATGTTGAGAATGCCGAAGATTCCCGTCGCGCGCCGTTCTTCGGTCAGAAGCGCAAATCCGTTTTTTATCGACTCGTGAGGAGTTTTGTTTTTTACCTCCTTGCCGTCAAGAAAAATCTTTCCGGAGCGACGCGTCGTTATGCCGAAGATCTGTTCAAGAAGCTCTGTTCTGCCCGATCCGTCAAGTCCGGCGACACCGAGTATCTCTCCCCTGTTTGCCTTGAAGGACACATCTCTGAGATTTGTATATTCGCTGCCGAGGTTTTCGACTTTCAGCAGCACATCGCCGATCTCGTTATCCTTTTTCGGATAGCGGTTCGTCAGCTCGCGTCCGACCATGAGTCTGATTATCTCGTTCATGGTAAGCTCGCTCGCGGGCTTCGTCGCGACCCATCTGCCGTCGCACATTATGGTGACCTCGTCGCTGATACGCAGTATCTCTTCCATTTTGTGCGATATATAAATAATCGCGCATCCGCGGTCGCGGAGCATATTGATTATGCGGAACAGATGCTCCGCCTCTTCCTCGGTAAGCGATGATGTGGGTTCGTCAAAGACGATTATTTTTGAATTATAAGAAACCGCTTTCGCGATCTCAACCATCTGTCTCTGCGAAACCGGCATAGTGCTCATTATTGTTTTGGGGTCAACATTTATTTCAAGCTCTTTGAATATTCTCGCCGTTTCGTCATACATTTTCTTTTCGCTTGTAAACGGAAGAAATTTTGAAACAGTCGGGAATCTTCCGAGCCACATATTATCCATGACATTGCGTTTGAGAGCCTGGTTAAGCTCCTGGTGAACCATCGCAACTCCGTTTTCAAGGGCTTCCTTGGAGTTTTTGTAATTCACCTCTTGACCGTCGACATATATATGTCCGCCGTCCTTGCTGTAAACGCCGAAGAGGCATTTCATAAGAGTTGACTTGCCCGCGCCGTTTTCGCCCATAAGCGCGTGCACCGTTCCCCTTCTGACCGTCAGCTGTGCATGGTCGAGCGCCTTGACGCCGGGGAACGACTTTTCTATATCCACCATTTTGAGCAATACATCTTTATCGGAGTCCGGCTTATTTATATTGGTCTGCATATGTTTCACTCCTGTCTGCATCTGAGTTTTACGGTTGGGGCATGGCGCCCCAACCGCAAATTGAAACCGTTTGATTATTCGCTCTCAGAAGTGTAAGCAGAATAGGGTATATTGACTCTCCAAGTGCCGACTGTGTTTGCGGAATCGATGCCTTCGAGCGCATTTGTGCCGTTGAGCAGATTCTTCATGACGGTGGTTATAGCGGTTGCCATACCCTCGGCATCCTGCTTGATAGTGCCTATCATCGAGCCGGACTTGATAGCCGACTTTGCAGCATCTGTTGCGTCAACGCCGAACACGGGGATAACAGTCTTGCCGTCCTTGTTGTAGCCCGCGGTCTGAAGAGCGGATATTGCGCCGAGCGCCATCTCGTCGTTATTCGCGATAACGAGCTCGATCATATTCTTGTTGGACTCGGTGTACTGTGCGAGAGCTGTGCTCATATAGTTTGTCGCGGCGGCAGACGACCACAGTCCATCCTGGTCAACGAGGTACTTGTTCTTGTTTGCAGAATCGTAGAACTTGAGCTCGGGCTTTCCGGCAGCCTTGAGAATCGCGTTTGCGTCCTCAACGCCGTACTTTGTACGCGCAATGGCTTCCATGTTGCCTTCCTGACCCTTGAACATAACGTAGCTGATGACGCCGTCGTTGTTGAGGTCGAGCTTGCCATAGTTCTTCAGGACATATTCGCCTATCATCTTGCCCTGCATATGACCTGCCTGCTCATAGTCCGTGCCGACGAATATGCACTTGTCATAGCTCTCGATAACGGACTGCTCAACGGAGCGGTTGAAGAATATAACAGGAACGTTCTTCGCCTTGGCGAGATTGATGATGTTCTGCGCCGCGTCGTTTGAACCGGTGTCAACGACATTGACGATAAGCAGCGAAGAGCCCTTTGCAAGAGCGGTCTGAACCTGCTCGGTCTGCGTGGTCTGGTTGCCGTTGGCGTCATAGTCATTGTAGGTATATCCGCTGTCGCTCAGGATCTTGTCCATCGACGAGCGAACGGTGGAAATATACGCGTCGCTGAAGGTATAATAAAATACGGAAATCTCACCTTTTGTTGAGCCCTTGTCTCCGGAGCCGCCGCCGGACGAGCAGGCGGCAAAGCTGGCTACCATGAGCACTGCCAATAATAATGCTAACAACTTTTTCATAAGATTACCTCCTTAAAAGAATTTCTTCGTTATCAGCATCTTCATTATAGCTTCGGGATTCAAAAAACAGAATGAGATTTTCTATCTAAAATGTATAAAATTTTACGATGTTGTCGAATCAATATATATACTTTGCCGCTTTAGCGAGAAGAAACCGCCCGGATGCTTATTTCTCACATCCGGGCGGTTTTGTTAATCATATTTATCGAAGCCGAAAAGGATCTTCTGAACATCAGCCGAGAACATATTGCTTCGGTCAACGACATAGACATCTGTTTTTATCACGCTCTCGGTCTTCTTGCCCGAGAGTATGTTCGCCGCGTTCATAACGGCGAGATAACCCATGGAAAACGGGTTCTGTACAATGAGCGTATCGAGTTCCCCCGTTTCGAGCATACCGACACATTCCGTGTTGTTGTCGAAGCCTATCGCGCAAACGCGGTCTTTTAGCCCGAGCTCCTTTATCGCCATTCCAACGCCGAGGGTCGACCATTCGTTGAAGCCGACGAGAAGATTGATCTGCGGATTCTCTTCAAGAAGCTTTCTTGCGCCCGCGGTCGCGCTCTGGGCGTTGGACGAAACGCTGACCATAGCGACTATCCTGGCGTTTTTAACGTTTTTAATTTCCTCCTGAAAGCCCTGCAATCTCTTGCTGCCGTTTTCGGTGTTCTCGCCGTAGTTTACTATTCCGATATTGATGCTCTCCTGATCTCCGCAGAGCTTCTGCGCGACCTGAGCGGTTTTCAGTCCTGCTGAGTAATTGTCGGTTGCGATAAACAGCTCTTTGTCCGCCACATCAACATCGCTGTCCACGGTTATTATTTTTATACCCTTCTCTGCCGCCTTGCGAACAGCCGGGGCATTTTTTTCATAGTCTATCGCAGACAGGATAATTGCGCCGACATTTCGCGAAACGGCATTTTCTATCATTTTGTTCTGGGTTTCGTAGTCCTCCTCGTTATCCGGTCCCTCGAAAGTGATATCGATATTGAACTCGGTCGCAGCGGAGAGAGCGCCTTTTTTCACATCGTTCCAAAAATCCGATTCGCTTCCCTTTATTATTATGGCGACGCTCGGGGTGTCGGAATCAAAGCCCTGCCCGTCCTTGCATCCGGATAAGCCGCAGAGCAAAAGGACGGCAATCATAATCAGCGCTGCGCTTCTCTTAATATTCATTTTCCCGTCCTTTCTCGATCTTCGGAATCCTTATAGTGACGGTTGTGCCGACATCGAGCTCGCTGTCGATCGAGATTCCGTATTCATCGCCGAAATAAATTTTGAGCCTGTCGTTGACATTTTTAACGCCGATGCCCTTTGAATCGCTCCTGTCTTTTTTCAGGATAGTTTCGCACTGCTCCTTAGTCATTCCGAGTCCGTTATCGGAAACGGTTATAACAATATCCTTTCCGTCGCCGTGAACGCAGATGCGTATCTCGCCCTCGTCCACCATTCTGTCGAGCCCGTGATAGATGGCGTTCTCGATAAAGGGCTGAATAGTTATCTTGTTGCACATATATTCGAGCAGACTCTCATCCACATCGAAAGAATAAGTGAACTGATTTTTGTATCTGTAGCTCTGGATTATCAAGTAGCTCTCGGCGTGGCGAAGCTCGTCGCGGATAGTGATAAACTCGTTTCCGTGGCTGATGCTTATTCTGAACAGCTTCGCGAGGGCGCCGACCATCTCAACCGCTTCTTTGCTGTTATCCTGCTCGCACATCCATTGAATGGAGTCGAGTGTATTATAAAGGAAGTGGGGATTTATCTGCGCCTGAAGAGCCTTGAGCTCGGTCTTTCTGAGAACTATCTCCTCATTATGCACCTTTTCCATGAGCGACTGTATCATATGCACCATGTGCTCAAACGACGCGGAGAGGGTGCTGAACTCAACTACATTCGCCTTGTCCGCTTTATATTTATATGTTTCCGCCTGCTTTTCAAAGCTCTGCATTGACGAGACGAGGCGTCTTACGGGTCTCGTGACCGTCCGCGAAAGCAGGAAATATACAGTGACGGAGATGATAAGACTGAACAGCAGCGCAACAGCCATCCCGGCCGCTATCTGCCTTTTGACGGACTGAGCCACTTCGTCGGTAAAGCTGACTCCGACTATTTTCCAGTTGCATGAATTAAGGGACGAAACCGTGTAAATATTGTCTTCTCCCCTGTGGACGCCGTCCGTCATTTCTGAAACTTCGTCGGTATTCTCTTTTTTGATGCCGAAAAAAAGCATCTGCTGCTGCGGATGGTAGACTATCCCGCCCTTTGAATCAATAATATAGCAGTATCCCCTCTGGCCTATGCTTATCTTGTCAATATATTTCGCAATTGAAATAAACTCAAAATTGACGGCGACAAAGACCTGCTTTTGAAAAAGATCTGAATATTTTTTCTTTGCAATGGTCACGACCCACGGGTACTTATTCTCATAGAGCGTGTCAACATGGGGCTGGGTTATCGCATAGCCGTCCTTGAGGCTCGAAAAAATCGATTTGTCAAAGGACAGATCGGTCGCATTTTTCTTTGCAATGTCGCCGCTGTCGTTTTCGGTCAGAAGAATATTGCCGTCAGTGTCATAAATCGTTACGCAATAGATATCGTCCTCAAGCCTCGCCGCAGTTGAAACGACTTTTTCAAGCGACTGCAGACTGTCGCAGCTGTCCGCCTCGTCGCAAAGGTTGTCCAGCTTGTTTTTGATTGACGAGATGTAATTTGAAACCGTGCCGTTCGCCTGCGACACCGACTGCTTTGACGAGACATACGCCGAATTGAACATCGTCCTTTCGTAGAATACACCGAAAAGGAGCGTAGCGCCTACAGTCGAAAACATCACGCCGAACACGACAATTGCAATTATGAGCGTTGACAGTTTTATTCCGGCGCGTTTAAATATCTTTCCCACCCAAACGCTCCTCTCTGTATTTGTTCGGCGAAACCCCGTAATATTTTTTGAAGCAATAGCTGAAATAGTGCTGATCGCTGTAACCGCACTTCTGCGATATTTCAAATATCTTCATCGAGGTACACAAAAGCAGATCGCTCGCCGCTTTCATCCGCCTTTCGGTCACAAGGGCAACAAAATTCTTTGACTTTTTCTTTTTTATCAGCGCGCTCAGATAGTTCGGGCTGACGCCCAGCTTGTCGCTCGCGTCCGTCAGGGACAGATCTTCGTTCATATATTCCTCGTTGATTATCTGCAGCGCATGGTCGCAGAGAGCCTCGCTCTCATGCCTCTGCGAACGGGAGATAATATCCCTCGCGTCAAGGCAGAGCGAAACAAGCTCGTTTTTATACTGCTCGTTAAAGTCGAAGGACAGGCGGGACATGAACGAATTGTTGGAGGTAAACAGCTCCGCAGCGGCGTTGCCGTCGGGCAGAACGCTGACGCATCTGTGTGCGGTGGCAAGAATCTGAATGATAATATAATCAATGCCCTCGCGCGTCTTTCCGGAAAGTATCTCGTCAAGGAACGACTTTATCTCATCCTTGCTCCCTATCTTCAGAAGCTGTTCGAGCTTATAGACGGATTTTTCGGCATTTTCAAACTCGTGTGTGCTCTTGCGTTCCTGGTCGTTGATATATCGGATGTTGCCCGTGCCGTCGGAGGTATAGCGCCGCGCCGTCATAGCCTGAGTACAGGCGAGCGCCAGCAGAGACGGATCGCAAACGGTCTCGCTGATGCCGATAGTACAATTCTGATTCAACAGCTTTTTTGCGCTCTGCACAAGTTCGATAACGGGGAGTCTCAGTTTTGTTGACATCTCTTCCGGCTCGCTTGTTACAAGAGTAATTATTCTGCCGTTGACAAAGAAGCTTTCGCACAGAGCATATTTATTGAAAATACTGTTGACAAAATCGATATGCTGCTGAGAGGTGCAGGTCTTGCCCGTGTTTGCCTTGAATTTTGAAGCAATGACGCTGTAGCAGTCGCCGTCGCTTTTGATTATTCCGAGCTTTTTGGCATTCTCAGTTAAGTCGTCCGATGCATGGACATCCTCGCCCGTACCGAGTAGGAGCGGAAGCAGGAATTCCGCCTTTTCCAGCCGCAGAGAGATATCTTCGTTTGACCCGCCGCTTTTGAGCAGTTCAAACTCCCTGTCCATCTCGGCTCCGATTTTTTCAAACTCCTCGGTGAGCTCGGATGCGGAAACAGGCTTGAGAAGATACCTTATGACATTGTATTTGAACGCCTCCTGAGCGTATTCAAAGTCGTCGTACCCGCTCAGGATAACAAATTTCGTTGCCGGCCTTATTTCGCGGGTCCTTTTCGCAAGCTCAAGTCCGGTCATAAGCGGCATTTTGATATCGGTCAGAACAAGATCGGGTTCAAGCTTTTCGAGAAGATCGAGTGCCTCTATTCCGTTTTCGGCGCCGCCGACAACCTCAAAACCCGCTCTCTGCCAATCGACATTGCCGATAACCGCCTCTCTCTGGCGTATCTCATCGTCAACTACAAGCACACTGTACATAATCATGACCTCGCACAAAAATCATTTGTTTTATGTATACCGACTTTGCGGCGCATCCGGCAGAAATACAAATCATAACCGTATTTTTCGGATGCCGCTTCTGATTTTATTATATAAAAACTTCCGATCATTATCAAGATTTAACTTTTTCGCGGTGTCAGATATAAAAAAAGCAAAATGATGTCGTGACCACTATTGCAATAGGAGATTCATTTTTTCGTGCCGCAGTCGGATTATAAATTTACGTCATAATAATACTAACCCCCAAAAAGTTAAATTCCGGGGGTTAGTATTATGATTGTTCTCGTCTGCCGTTAGCATCGCTTTCGGCTCAATCCTTTTCGACATAGTAATATAAATCCGCTGCGGCATATGCTTTATACAAATCCCCCGTTTCCCGGTCTACGATATACCAGCCATGTGTAAACATAAAATCTCTTCCGACTGTATATGCATGAGCCAAGAAATACGGCTTACCATTTATAACTACCTTATGGTCGATTTCCCTTATCATCTTGTCATTGTCTGGAGCAATTCTCGCATTAAGTATTGCTATAGCCTGCTTTTCTGTTAACAATTTGTCGTTATCATCGCCGGGCATTGTTTCGCTTTCCCTTGGATAATAATCTTCTCTTGTCTTAGCTATAATCCATTTGCTGTTCTCGTCCGTCGTTTCCAGTAAGGCACTGACCGCTTCGGAGAACTCCGTTGTGCTTTCTGCATCGGTCGCCTCTGATGTCGTATTCTCGTCAAATGTTTCGCTCGGCGCAGAACTTGTGTTTGACCTGCAAGCCGATAACAGCCCCAAAGAAACGCACAGAAGTGAAATGATTATCGCCGCAAACATCAATTTTGTTGCAACTCTTGTCTTTTTCATTATTAAATCTCCTCTTTGCATAAAGCTCGATAGTCTATCCTCTGCCGCTGCGCGGAGAATATAGTCGCAACACTTTTACTCCGTCTTTTCGCCAGGGCAAGGGTCTGTTCCGCTTTTCTGCAGTTTTGCACAATACCGTTTAAGGAATATTACCCGTTCCAGCCAAACAGCTACCTCCAGTACCATAAAAAGTGGAATCCCTATAACAACAGCTCCAAAAAGTGTGCTCAAAACCTGAAGCGAAAATTCCGGGACTTCATAATAAGTCAAAACTATTTTGGAAAAAGCATCCGCAGCTTCGTCGCAAAATATAACCATGGAAAAACACAGCGGTATAACTATAAGCCACCGTATAAGATTACTCCTTTTTTTCATTTTTTCATAGTTGTCTAACTTTATTTTTCTGCCGCATTTCGAACATTGATATTCTTCTTTAAGCACATCTTTTTCACCGCAGAACTCCCTAAAGCCGGGATATATTTTATGTCTGTCCGCATTTTTATGTTTATCTATATTTTTATTTCTTTCGTACCGCGCAAGTGCTTGCCGTGGTTGAGCCGATGCTGAAAAATGTATAAATCTTTTACTCCGTCTTTTCGCCGCAGCATGGGTCTGTTCCTCTTTCTGCAGTTTTGCACAATACCATTTAAGAAAAAATACTCGTCCCAGCCAAATAACTACCATCAGCAACATAAAAAATAAAAATCCTGCAACAACAACGGCAAAAAATACGCTCAAAAGCCGAAGCAAAAAATCCGGGATTTCATAAACTATTTTCAAAAAAGCATCCGCAGCTTTGCGAGCAAATATAATAAAGAAGTAGAAATACAGTATATATAGAAACCATTGTATGCAGCTATCTCTGTATTTCATTTTTTCATAGTCGTTTATCCTTATTTTTCTGCCGCATTTCGAACATTGGTATTCTTCCTTAAGTGTACGGTCTGCTTTAAATAATCCCTTACCATAAAACTCTCTAAAGCTGGGATATATTTTATGTCTGTCCGCATTTTTATGTTTGTCCATATTTTAATCCCTTTCATACCGCACGATTGATTTTTGTTCCGCGAAAATTTTCAGCCCATTGGAACCACTTCCTCTGCGTCAAATTTGCACATATAAAAATTTCTCTAACCTACTTTCAAAATTATCATACCATGCTGCAATTATATCGTCAACTGTTTTTCATCATTTGAAACTAAATGCCGCCGATTGCAGGTGAATATTCTGTCGAAATATATTTATCTCCCGCTCCGTAATGTCGCACAGCGGGCAGAGGTATGTCCTCTACCGTTATTTTTCAGTTCTTCAAGCGCGGTTCTGAGATGGCGGACATATAGATCGTTTTCTTCAAGCTTTTTTCGTTCGGCGACAGCTGGGTGTCGGAGATAATACCTACTCTAAAAATATCTCCGCCCGCAGTAAACTTTTTAAATTCTGCTTTCTCTATAATGACTTTATCATCAAAAGAACAAGACAACAAAAATCACTCCTGCTATAATAACTAAAACAACAGGCAAAATATCCGTTATAACTTTTCTCGGTATGTTTTTGTCACTATTAAAGATATTCTGCAAATCCCAAAGCTGTCAGCACAAGCTATGGATAATATATCATTGAAATCAGGAAAAAGTAAATAGGTGTTGAAGCAGGCGTAAACACAAATAATAATCACATAAAAATCCCGCCGGCTTATTTTGCACAGCCGGCGGAATTTTTTAATTTTGCTGCAAAATGTCTTCTTTATCGAGCATCGGGTATTTGACAAGTGACGCCGAATCGAGGTTTTCGCGGTGCATATCGACTGCGGTGATACGGCGGTTATTATAAGTCGTGTAATAATACACGCCCTTGTCCGCGTTGAAGCAGGAGGTATATATCGTTATCTCATATTTCCCCTCCGCGACCTCGCAGCAGCCGCGTACCTGCTCTACAGCTCCGAGGATATGGAAGAACTGACCGACGCTCTCCTCTTCCGTGCTGCCGGAGAGCGAATTGAGCTTTGTGAATGCGGCTCTGACGAATCTCGACATTGAAGACAAGTCGCCCGGCAGACCGAGTCCGCCCATTCCGCGGCTGTATGTGCTGAGGCCGAGATTATTCGAAAAGCTGTTTTGGGGCTGCTTCGGCGAGAGATTCATATAGTTGTTGAGATTGAACATCTGCATATCAAACGGCGGCTCGTTCGTGAGAACTCCCGGGGCGTTGTCGTATATTCTCAGTCCGCTCTCGGTCGGCTCGACCGTTATCGCGCCGCTCTTATCCGCGATTATCCAGTGCATTTTCGCCGCAGGATAGCGGCTGTCGAACGTTGTGCCGACAAGATTTATTTTCTCTATCGCGCTGCGAGCCTGCTCAATGGTCGCGTATTGACTGAGCACCCACGGGATGAACTCAAACTGCGCGATGTTCTGCTTGCCGTCCTGCGGCTCTGCATAATGCGCGCTGACGGCGAAGTTAAGCCCCGCCATGCCGAGTCCCTTTTCGTTTACGGCATCGTAGTACATCGGATATCCGTCCGAGACATGAGCCGTGCCGATCATAGCATAGTGCTCGTCCGTTCTGCCGCCGTGGCGGAACTCGAGCGGGAATCTGCGCGGCATCACGGATATCTCCTCGCCGTAAGAGAACTCATAGTCGAGCGTCCTGCCCATATAAAAATCATCGGTTTTATAAGTTGCTGCTGTACACATAATAAGCCTCCCGAAAGTTTCTTCTGCAATTATAATTATAGTATACCTGTTTGCCGAAGTTGTAAACATAATGAAAAATATCTGAAAATTTAAACCGCCGCGGGCACTTTTCTGCGCTTCGCGGCGGCATGTTTATCTTTTGGGTATCTTTTTTCTGATATCGCTCAGGCGGTTGAGCGCTTCATACAGCGTCTCGTCTTTCTTTGCGAAATGCAGGCGGATAAGATTGTTCACGGGCTCGCGGAAGAAGCTCGAACCCGGCACTGCGCCGACTCCGACATCACGCGCGAGGACATCGCAGAACTCTAAATCCGACTCGAAGCCGAACTCCGAAATGTCGAGCATCACATAATACGCGCCCTGCGGCACGGTGTGTTTTATCCCGATATCATTGAGCCCCTTTATAAACAAATCGCGCTTTGCGGTGTACTTATCTCTGAGATCATCGTAATATTCGTCCCCGAACTGAAGCCCCGTGACCGCCGCCTCCTGAAGCGGAGCCGCCGCGCCGACGGTCAGGAAGTCATGCACTTTCTTCGCGACTTCAATGATATTCGACGGTGCGATAATATAGCCCAGCCGCCAGCCGGTTATCGAATATGTCTTTGACAGCGACGAGCAGGAAATCGTGCGCTCCCACATTCCGGGGAGAGTGGCAAAATACACATGCCTGTTCGGCGCATAGACTATGTGCTCGTAGACCTCGTCCGTGATGACAAATGTATCATATTTTTCTGCTAAATCGGCTATAAATTTCAGTTCATTATATGTAAAGACCTTGCCGCACGGATTCGATGGATTGCAGAGTATGAGCGCCTTTGGGTGCTGTTTGAACGCCGCCTCCAGCTCGTCGGGATTGAAATCAAACTCCGGCGGATAGAGCGGCACATATATAGGCTCGGCGCCCGAAAGAATCGCGTCCGCACCGTAGTTTTCATAGAACGGCGAGAAAACAATCACCTTGTCGCCCGGGTCGGTCACGGTCATCATCGCCGCCATCATCGCCTCGGTGCTGCCGCAGGTGACGACTATTTCCGAATTGGGGTCGATGCTCCTGCCCATGAACTTCGACTGCTTCTCGGCGAGCGCCTCTCTGAAATTCTGTGCGCCCCAGGTTATCGAATACTGATGATAATCCTCGTGCGCGACCTCGGCAAGGCGGTCGAGGATTTCTTGGGGCGGATCAAAATCCGGGAATCCCTGCGACAGATTGACCGCGCCATACTGCAGCGAGACGCGCGTCATTCTGCGGATGACCGAATCGGTGAAATTTTCTGTCCTGCCGGAAAGTTCAGGCATGTTTTCTCCCCCTAAATGCTGCGTTTTGAAATATTATACCGCAGATTCAACCGCTCGGGCAACCGACAAAACAAAGAAAAGCAGCCGGGAAAGCCGACTGCTTTTGTATACTTTTTCTGTTTTACTTCGCGTTGACAATATCGATCTGGTTCATATAGAGGTCGATATAGCTCTCTGTCTTCGAGCCGAGCAAAGTGCTGTGGTTCGCGTTCTCCACAACGGGATAGACATACCACACGCCGCGCTCATATGCGCCCTTGTGGTCAACGATAACTTCGTGCTTCTCGCCCTCGGGATAGAGTGCGCTCTTGACGGGCACTGCGCCGTCGTTTCTGAGCCAATCGCCCTCGAGCTTGACGCCGTCAACCGTTATTCCGGCTATGTGGCCTATAAGCCAGCCCGTGCCCGCCATGCTGCCGAGCACATCGGTCGGGTTCTGGAATCTGCCGTCCGCCGAAGGCTCCGTGCCGCAGCAGGCGTAGGAGAAATAATATACATTCTCAACAGCGCCTATCTTGGCGTTGAGCTCCTGCGCGCCGTGAAGCGTGAGGTCATAGAGGCAGTTATCGTTCGAGAGGGCATAGTTCAGGATGCCGCAGGGATTGAAGCTCGCCTTGCCCTCGCCTGGAGCGCGGGTAAGACCGAACTGATCAAGCTTGAGGTCAAGGTAGTTGCTGCCCGCCATACCCGCGACATTGGCAATCATAGCGGCGATATACTCGCCGTGATAAACGGCAATGCCGAAATTCGCGCTGACTGTGCCGTTATGCGGCGCCGCTATCGAGATAACGGAGTTTACATAATCGCCCTTTCCGCCTTTGAAGAACTCGGAGACATCGCCGCCCGCCGCGACCTCTTCGGGCGCGCCGTTTGCGAGAATATAGGTGAAAAGTCTCGTCGTCGCGCCGCCGAACGAGTGGCCGAAGAGATTTATCTTGATGATATTTCCGTTCTTGTCGGTCTTGCCGAAGGTGTCGATAAGAGCTTTGCCGACAAACGAACGGCCGTAGCGCTCATGATGATGCTCCGCAGAGTGGGCTGCACCGTAATCGACGACCGTACCCGCAAGCTGAGCATAGAGCTCGCACGCTCTGTCCCATGCGCTGCTGAGCGGACCGACGGAGGCCGCGTGGCAATCGTATCCGCGGGCATTGAGCGACTTCATCAGATCCTCTTTATACTGCATACCCCAGTATGGCGTGACGGAGTTGAGCTTGTCGTTGTCTCCGTAGCCGAGGATGCCGTGGACGAAGATGCAGGGATAATTGTAAGAATCGGCCTTTGCGTCGGCAAATGCAAGAGAAACTCCCGCGCTGAAAACGATAATCAGAGCGAGCAGCAGGCTTGCCGCGCGTTTAAAGATGTTGCGTTTTGTCATTGTTTCACTTCCTGTGTTATTTTTTAAAGCCACAGAAATATTAGCATAAAACAGCGCTGCTTTCAATATTTAATCGAAAAATTATGTTAGAAACACATAAAATTATTTTCCGCCGTCCGAAAGCTTTTTCAGTGCCCGCCCGTCGAGGAGATTCACCGTGACGAAATTTCCGCCGCAGAACACCGCCCAGTTATTGAAAACGCAGGGCAGATTCTTCGCCTTTTCGAGCGAATCGACCTCGATAAAATCTGCATCTATTCCGTTTTCTTCGCAGAATTTACGGTTCGACTCGATGCGCCCGGGGATGAACGGGCACTGGGCGTCATAATAGACGGTCAGTTTTTTGCTGTCTATTGACTCTCTCTTCACGTTTTCGGCAAAGCGCGGCTTTGTTCCGTCGAAAGATAATGCCAGTAGCTCATAGCCGTTCTCTGTCTCATCGACTGTCTCGAATCCGAACTTCTTCGCAAACGACTGGTCGGAGAGCCACGCTTTCTGCTTCTTCGCGCCGAGCATACAGACTCCGGATTTACCCTGCGCCTTTGCGTCGGCAATGCAGGATTCCATCAGCCGTCTGCCGTAGCCCTTGCCCTTGTTCTCACTCAGAACCCAAAGGCAGTATATATAGATATAATTGTCGCCGACTATCGGCACCCACGCGCTCTCGAGCGGCGCATATTCAATGAACACGCACGCCTTTTCGTCGAGCTTTCTGAAAACATGCCCCTCACCAAGGCGGTCTCTGAGCCACGCGCGCTTTGTCTCGACGCCCGGGTGCGGCTTCTTAGTGCGGATGATGCAGCAAAGATGCTCGCTGGCGATATTCTCGGACGTGATATCGATAAAGCTGTCAGACATAATACCCTCCAAAAAAACAAGCCGGTGCGGACATAAAACGCCTGCACCGGCTGTGCACAAATCAATAGTATCTTATAACCGCGACAACCTTGCCTAAAATCGAAACCTCGTTAACGATTATCGGCTCATAGGTATCGTTCTCGGGCTGGAGACGGAAATGACCGTTTTCTTTATAGAAAGTCTTGACCGTAGCCTCGTCCTCGATCATCGCAACGACTATTTCGCCGTTTCGCGCGACGGGAGTCTTTTCGGCAATAACAAGGTCGCCGTCGAGTATGCCCGCCTGGATCATACTCTCTCCCCTGACTTTCAGGGCAAAAAGAGTTTTGTCGCTCGTGGTGTGACCCGAATAGGCAACGGTGCCCTCGATCTGCTCAAACGCAAGTATCGGCGCACCGGCGGTAACAGTACCGACGATCGGGACATTGGTAACAACATTGTCTTCCCTGCCCAGAATGCGGATAGTGCGCTTCTTGAGCGGATCGCGCTGGATATAGCCCGCCTGTTCAAGCGCGTCGAGGTTCGCCTGCACGGATGAAGTGGAGCTCAGTCCCACTGCCGCGCCAATCTCACGCACCGAGGGCGGAATTCCGTCCTGCGAGCGTTCGAGGAGATATTCGTATATTCTTTTCTGAGTTTTGCTTATGTCTTTCAAAGCACGTCACCCTTTCAAGATGTCTGCATAACTTACCTGCTTTATTATAACACATAGTTTTGAAAATTGCAAACATTTGTTTGCTGAAATTTTTATAAATTTTTCGCGCGGTTTTTGGCTTAAAATTTGGTATTTTTACACATTTTTGTTGTATTTCAGTTTTGCGTTGTAGTATAATTTATGTAATAACCATTCGTTTGGCAGAATCTTTAAGTGAACATTATTTTTACAGGAGATGTATATCTTATGCCAACCGCAAGAACAAAGAGCAAGGCGCTCCCGAGAGCCGACTTCCCGGAACAGGTCGGCGTGTCCTCAAAGGCAATTTCCGAACTGCTCGACGATTTCGAGCGCAGCGGGATAGAGCTTCACAGCATCATGATCCTGCGCCACGGAAAAGTAGCTTTCGAGACCTGGCGAGACCCCTATGCTCCCGACATTCCGCACACCATGTATTCGGTCAGCAAAAGCTTCACCTCGATAGCCATCGGCTTCGCCATTGACGAGGGGCTGCTGACGCTCGACACAAAGGTCATCGATATCTTCCCCGAGTACAGACCGCAGAAATACGACGCGAACCTCGAAAAGATGACCGTGTTCCATCTGCTGACCATGACCGCCGGAAAGGATGTAAGCGTCCTCGAAAACAAGGCGAAGGTCTCATGGCTCAAGAGCTTTTTCGGCGCGCGCTGGGCGTTCGCCCCGGGCGAGGACTGGAAGTATATCAGCGAAAACTGCTATGTCATGGCTGCAATAATTCAGAAGCTGACCGGGCTCACCGTGCGCGAATATCTCGCCCCGCCCCAAGTGGCAGC
>OGPW01000094.1_pt1 | contig 71426 bp, 85 predicted proteins | sample 1553061 | NCBI WGS metagenome assembly OGPW01 (sample SAMEA2580292, study PRJEB22360) | human gut metagenome | biome: human gut; feature: human-associated habitat; material: faeces | place: Denmark | collected 2008/2010
TCGGACGTATGCCGTCAGCCGTAGGTTATCAGCCGACACTGGCAAATGAAATGGGTGCCCTTCAGGAACGTATCGCTTCTACAAAGAACGGATCTGTAACATCAGTTCAGGCCGTATATGTACCAGCCGATGACTTAACTGACCCGGCTCCTGCAACAACATTCTCACATCTGGATGCGACAACCGTACTTTCCAGAAAGATCGTTGAGCAGGGTATCTACCCAGCCGTAGATCCACTGGATTCTACATCCCGTATCCTGGAGCCTGCAGTTGTAGGTGAGGAGCACTACCAGGTAGCACGTAAGGTACAGGAGATCCTGCAGAAGTACAAAGAGTTACAGGACATCATCGCAATCCTCGGTATGGAAGAATTATCCGAAGAGGATAAGATGACAGTAGCCCGTGCAAGAAAGATCCAGAAATTCCTGTCACAGCCATTCTCAGTAGCTGAGACATTTACCGGTGTTCCTGGAAAATATGTTCCACTGAAAGAAACTGTTCGTGGATTCAAAGCGATCATCGACGGTGAGATGGATGAATATCCGGAAAATGCATTCTTCAATGTAGGTACGATCGAAGACGTGATCGCTAAGGCGAAGGCAGAAGGAGTGGCTTAGTATGAGCACATTTTCATTGAAAATTATATCTACGGATAAGGTCTTCTACGATGGTAAATGTGAATATCTGGTCATCCCGACGATCGACGGGGAGAAAGGTATTCTGGCTCATCATGAGAACATGGTCATCGCAGTGGAGATCGGAGAACTGCGTTTCCGCAAGCCTGATGGTGAGTGGGTAACAGCGGTTGTATCCAAGGGATTTGCAGAGATCGTGAATAACCGTGCTTCTGTACTGGTTAATACGGCAGAGCGTCCGGAAGACATCGATGTGAAGCGTGCAGAGGAAGCAAAGGAACGTGCCGAAGAACAGCTTCGTCAGAAGCAGAGCATTCAGGAGTATTATCTGTCACAGGCTTCTATGGCCCGTGCCATGACACGACTGAAAGCGTCCAGAAACAGACGCGGGGATATTTAGAATCGCAAAAAAACGAACTATTTTCGTAAATAAAATTATATAAGTAATGAAGAAGTTCTTCTATAATTAGTGTATAATAGCCATTAGCTGTTTGCATATTATAGGAGGACTTTTTTTATGAGTGAAACAGGGAATGGAAGAAAAAACTGGACAAGAGTTGTCGCGGCGGTAGGACTTGTATTTCTGGCAGTTGCAGGAGGACTTGTTCTGGCCAACGCGAACAAAGTAATAAATAAAACAGAGAAAAAAGATGAAGAGACACCATTAATATCTATAGGATTTTCACAGGTAGGAGCAGAATCTGAATGGAGGACGGGAAATTCCATTTCTATAAAGACTACATTTTCTCAAAAAAGAGGATATGATCTGATCTTTAAAGATGCGCAGCAACAACAGGAACAACAGATTAAAGCGATTCGTGGCTTTATACAGCAGGATGTGAACTATATTGTTCTTGCACCGGTAGTAGAAACTGGATGGGATACAGTATTAAAAGAGGCAAAGAAGGCCAAAATCCCGGTAATCATCGCAGACAGACAGGTTAAGGTAAAGGATGACAGCTTGTATACGACCTGGGTGGGGGCTGATTTTTATCAGGAAGGACAGAAAGCCTGCAGCTGGATGGAACAATATGCGGAAAGAAATAAAAAGAAAACATTGAATATTGTGCATATTATGGGAACAGAAGGTGCAACGGCCCAGATCGGAAGAACAAAAGCGCTGGAAGAAGCCGCAAAGAAGAATGGATGGAACATTCTTGAACAGCAGACAGGAGCGTTCACACAGGCAAAAAGCCATGAAGTTATGGAAGAATATCTGAAGAAATATAAGGATATCGATATGGTGTATTGCGAGAATGACAGTGAAGCGCTTGGTGCGATCAACGCGATCGAACAGGCCGGGAAAAAAGTTGGAACGGATGGGATTCAGATAATATCGTTTGACGCAACAAGAGAAGGGCTCGCAGAAGTACAAAACGGAAAGATTGCCGTAGACGTAGAATGTAATCCGGATTTTGGAAAGAAGATCGAAAAGATAATTAAGCAGCTGGAATACAAAAGAGATGTCAATAAGGAATATTATATCGGAGACAAAATATATACTCAGAATAAATCAATTTCAACGATTGAAATTGAAAAAGCAAAATGGAGTGTGACGGTAGTTACAGATAAAATAGTGAAAGAGAGGGTGTATTAGTATGAATGAGATAAAAGTATTTCTTGTAGAAGATGAAATGGTTATACGAAGAGGAATTAAAAACAGTATTGACTGGGAAAAAGAAGGGTACATATTCTGTGGAGAGGCAAGTGACGGAGAACTGGCTTATCCCATGATTATAAAAGAAAAACCGGATATTCTGATTACAGATATCCGTATGCCGTTCATGGATGGACTGGAACTTTGTAAACTGGTAAAAAAGGAACTTCCGAATATTAAAATCCTGATTTTGAGTGGGTATGATGAATTCGACTATGCCAAAGAGGCAATACGTCTGGGGGTAACAGAGTACCTTTTAAAACCGATATCTTCCGGCAAATTACTGGAAGCTTTAAATGGGGTGAGTGAATCTATCCGTCGTGAAAAAGAAGATAAAGACCTGGTTCGTAAGTATATGGAAGAAATGCGGGAGAATACTGAGCATGAGAAACAGAAATTCTTCGAACAGATGATAGCAGGTAATCTGTCAATGGCAGATGCACTGGAAACCGGGAAAAAATATGAAATGAATTTGAGCGCCGGGATGTATAACCTGCTTTTATTCCGTTTTACCTTAGGGGAAGAAAATCGAAAATCCGGAGAACTATTGGGAGAAGCAGAATATGCAATTGAGAAATTAACAGAAAGACTGGAATATGTATTTGAATTTCAGCGTGGCGTAGAAGGCTGGGCATTTCTTTTAATGGCTGATAATGAAGAACAAATGTCAGAAAGAGTAAAAGAGCTGTCAAAAGATCTGGAAGAAATTATGAAGAATTATTCGACAATTGCTTATTTTGGAGGAATTGGACAGCCGGTAGCCAGACTCAGGGAGCTCGAAGAATCGTTCAGGGAGGCAGAACGTGCATTGGCGGCGAGATTTACAATGGAGCTTAACCGGATCATATCCGTAGAAGATATCCGGATGGCTCAGAATGTAGATACTCTGGATGACATAGAAATTACGAGCTTCGGAGAGATAGAAAAGACCAGGACCATGTTGGAAAAATTCTTGAATAATGGGGCAGAAGACGAGATAGATGAGTTTGTAGATGTGTATATAAATGAATTACCGGAGGAAAATCTGAAATCTGTATTAATGCGTCAGTATATAATTATGGACGCATATATAGTCATGATGTCTTTCTGTGAAAAGATTGAGGGAATAGAAGGGGAAATGCAAGCTCAGTCAGAAGAATTAAAGAATAGTATGAAGACGATTCAGACATTGGAAGAAATTAAAAATTATATAAGAATGCTTTTGAAAAAGATTATTGGAGTACGTGACACAATAAGCGGAAGACGTTATTCGGATATTATAGAAATTGCTAAAGATCAGATCAGAAAAACATATATGTCGGATGAGATTTCCCTGAATACGATAGCAGCAGAAGTAGGGATGAGCCCAAGCTATTTCAGTTCTATTTTCAGCAAAGAGATGGGAAAGACATTTGTGGAATATCTTACAGAGATACGAATGGACAGGGCAAAAGAACTTTTGATGTGTTCATCAATGAAGACTTCGGAAATCGGCTATGAAGTAGGATATAAGGATCCGCATTATTTCAGTTATATATTTAAGAAAACGCAAAATTGTACACCGAAGGAATTTAGAGCACGAGGAAAGGAGTAAAGGATGAAAAAGATTCGCAGGAATGTCTCGTTAAATCAGAGACTGGCAGGAATTTCTCTTGCTGTATTTATTCCTATGATACTGGTAATGACGTATCTTCTGGCCTCGCTGACAAATGCGACTTCGGCATATGCACAGATCACAAAAAGTGTCTCGTATGCCAATATGTATGCAAGAGATTTTAAAGAACGTATGGATTACAGTATGTATCTGGCTGTTATCGGAAAAAGAGATATGGAAGAACTTGGTGACGGAGAGACAACTGTAAATGGTATTTTGACGGTCAATCCTTATAAATATATTGACGAGCTTGAAGAAACCTGTGATAAGTTATCTTACATGGCAACCGTGGACAGCAACAGAAATCAGATCAAACGATTGAAAAACAGCTTGAAGTCTTTGAAAGGCTGTGTAAAAGAACTGGAGACAGCTATTGATTCGGGTGGAGCATATGAAGATAAAATGAACTACCTGGATGAAAATATTTATATGCTGACATCATTGATCCAGAAAGGAATACAGGACTATATATATGTAGAGACTACCAATTATACGAATGTAAAAGCAGAACTGGATGCAAGAAATACAAGAACGTTTGTTATATGTATCTGGATATCCGTAGCGGCGATCGTGTTAGCCTTGTTTTTGACAATGAAGGCGGCAAAAAGCGTGACAAAGCCAATACAGAAATTATGCCGGATGACACAACAGGTGGCAGAAGGAGATTTTACGGTACAGACGAAGGAATCGAATACAGATGAGATTGCAGTGCTTACCAGAAGTTTTAATGATATGACTCAGGAAATTGGTGGATTGGTTGAAGATATCAAGCAGCAGCAAAAAAATTTACGCATTGCAGAAACAAAACTTTTGCAGGCGCAGATTAATCCTCATTTTCTGTATAACACACTGGATGCAATTGTATGGCTGGCGGAAGAAAACCGTAAGGATGAAGTTGTGTCAATGGTTACGGCACTTTCAGACTTCTTCCGTACAACATTAAGTAAAGGCCGGGATTTTATTACAGTACGGGAAGAACGGTCACATATAGAAAGTTATCTGAAGATCCAACAGTTCAGATATCAGGATATTATGAGTTATGAAATCGATATGGAGGAAAATATGGGAGAATTCATGATCCCTAAGCTGACTTTGCAGCCATTAGTGGAAAATGCTCTCTACCATGGCCTGAAAAATAAACGTGGTGGCGGAATGATAAAGATCACCGGAAGGCTGGACGGTGAAAATATGATATTTACAGTCACAGATGATGGAAAAGGTATGACGAAAGAAGTGTTAGAAAAACTTCAGGAAAGTATTGGAAAAGAAAAAGGAGATAAAAGTATTGATGGATTTGGGATTGGAAATGTAAACCGGAGAATTCGTTATTATTACGGAGAACGGTACGGAGTAACTCTGGAAAGTGTGGAAAATGATGGTACAAAAGCGACGGTTACTATGGCAGCACAAAAAAACCAACCTTTTTCGTAAAAAAACCAACTTTTGTGAAACGATTCAAAAGAAATTCTAAAAATTCAGAAGAATCTTCTGTTTATTGTTTGTCCGAAATTCAGTAATATATAGTCAACAAGTGATTGACAGACGGACAATCAAAGAAAATCGAAAAACCGAGGAGGATATGAAAATGAAAAGAAAAGTGATTACAGCGTTACTGGCAGCTACAATGGTAGCATCATTAGCAGTTGGATGCGGAAATAAAGGTGGGGACAGCAAGTCTGACAGCTCGAAATCAAGCTCAAGTGATGAAATTACAATTGGTTTCTCACAGGTAGGTGCTGAATCTGACTGGCGTACAGCAAACTCTGAATCAATGAAGAGCACATTCAGCGAAAAGAACGGATACAAACTGATCTTTGACGATGCTCAGCAGAAACAGGAGAATCAGATCACAGCAATCCGTAACTTCATCCAGCAGGATGTTGACTACATCGTACTTGCACCTGTAACAGAGACAGGATGGGACACAGTTTTGAAAGAAGCAAAAGATGCTGATATCCCGGTAATCATCGTTGACCGTATGATCGATGTATCTGATGATAGCCTTTACACAGCCTGGGTAGGATCTAACTTCAAGATGGAAGGCCAGAAAGCTTGCGAATGGCTGAACGCTTATGCAGAAGCTAAGGGAATGAAAGAAGTTAACATCGCTCACATTCAGGGAACAATCGGAGCTTCAGCTCAGATCGGACGTACAGAAGGTCTTGAAGAAGCTGCTAAAGAATATGGATGGAACATCGTAGCACAGCAGACAGGTGAATTCACACAGGCTAAAGGACAGGAAGTTATGGAGTCTATGCTGAAACAGCATGATAACATCAACGTAGTTTACTGTGAGAATGATAACGAAGCATTCGGAGCAATCGATGCAATCGAAGCTGCTGGTAAGACAGTAGGACCGGATGGAGACATCCTTGTAATGTCATTCGATACAACAAACGCTGGTCTGACAGATACATTATCTGGAAAGATCATCTGCGATACAGAGTGTAACCCATTACACGGACCACGTGTAGAAGAAATCATCAAGAAGCTGGAAGATGGCAAAGATGTTGACAAGAAAGCATATGTAGAGGAAGAAATGTTCGCATATGATGACACTGTTAAGAGTGTGAAAGTTGATGATAAAGATTATGATGTAACAAAGATTACACAGGAAATTCTTGACAAACGTGCATACTAAAAACAGGCAGAACTTATAGTAACATAAAAAAGAGGTGAAATGGCGCGGCGGAATAAACGGAATGAAAAGCCGGATATGCTGCCGCGCTTTCTATGCCCTTTTGGATATTAAAGAAAGCGGGTGAACATTAGAAATGGAAAATAATGTTGTATTAACAATGAGAGATATCTCAAAGACGTTTCCAGGTGTCAAAGCCTTACAACATGTTGATTTTACTCTCCGTAAAGGAGAAATCCACGCTCTGATGGGAGAAAATGGTGCAGGAAAGTCTACTTTGATCAAAGTACTTACCGGTGTGCATCCATTTGAGTCTGGAGAGATTAAAATGGAAGGAAAAGACGCACCAATCGTTAACAGATCTCCACAGGATGCGCAGGACAATGGAATCAGTACTGTATATCAGGAAGTCAACCTTTGTCCGAACCTTACAGTTGCAGAAAATCTGTTTATCGGACGTGAACCAAGAAAAGCAGGCCTTATCGACTGGAAGACAATGAACAAGAAATCTACAGAGCTGTTAAAGGATCTGCAGATTGATGCAAAAGCTACAGACAAACTGGAAGAGTGTTCACTTGCTAAACAGCAGATGATTGCTATCGCACGTGCGGTTGATATGAACTGTCGTGTACTGATTCTTGATGAGCCTACATCTTCTCTGGATGATGATGAAGTAGAAAAATTATTCGTATTAATGAATCGTTTGAAAGCTCAGGGAGTTGGAATTATCTTCGTTACACATTTCCTGGAGCAGGTATATGCAGTCTGTGACCGTATCACTGTTCTCAGAAATGGTGAACTGGTTGGAGAATATACAACAAAAGACCTTCCAAGAGTTATGCTGGTTGCTAAGATGATGGGTAAAGATTTCGATGATCTTGCTGATATCAAGGGCGAGCATGCAGAACTGAAAGAATTTATTCCGGTTATCGAAGCAGAAGGAATCGGAAGAAAAGGAAGCATCCGTCCATTCAACTTCACTGTTAACAAAGGAGAAGTTGTCGGACTTACAGGACTTCTTGGATCAGGACGTTCCGAACTGGTTCGTGCGATTTATGGTGCAGACAAACCGGATAGCGGAAAAATAAAGGTAAACGGAAAAGAAGTGAAGATCAATTCTCCACTGGATGCCATGAAACTTGGTATGGCATATCTTCCGGAAGACCGTAAGAAAGATGGAATTATTGCTGACCTGTCAGTAAGAGAGAATATCATTATTGCTTTACAGGCAAAAAGAGGTATGTTCCATCCATTGAGTAAGAAAGAAATGGAAGAAGCAGCAGATAAATATATCGAAATGCTGCAGATTAAGACAGCAAGCCGTGAAACTCCGATTAAGAGTCTTTCAGGTGGTAACCAGCAGAAAGTAATCATCGGAAGATGGCTGCTTACAAATCCGGATTATCTGATTCTTGATGAGCCGACACGTGGTATTGATATCGGAACAAAGACAGAGATCCAGAAACTGGTTCTTGATCTTGCTGATCAGGGAATGGCAGTTACATTCATTTCTTCAGAAGTAGAAGAAATGCTCCGTACATGCTCAAGAATGGGTGTATTAAGAGACGGAAAGAAAGTCGGAGAGATCAGTGGAAACGAACTGTCTCAGGAAGGCATTATGAAAGCAATCGCAGGAGGTGGAGATAATGAGTAATACAAAGTCAGGATGGAAAAAGCTTACATCTATGAGACTGTTTCTGCCAATCGTGTGCCTCATAGCTGTACTTTTGGTTAACGTAATCACTACTCCGGGCTTCTTCAAAGTATCAATTAACAACGGAGTTTTGTACGGATATATCGTAGACGTTATTAACCGTGCATCAGAATTAGTAATCCTTGCCGTAGGTATGACGCTGGTTACAGCAGCATCCGGTGGACAGGACATCAGTGTTGGTGCAGTTATGGCGGTTGCAGCAGCTGTATGCTGCCAGATCCTTTCAGGTGGAGAGGTATCTGTTAACTCACTTGCAGCACCAATTATCGTTGCTATGTTAGCAGCACTTGCAGCATCTGCATTATGTGGAGCATTCAATGGTTTCCTTGTAGCAAAGCTGAACATCCAGCCGATGGTAGCTACCTTGATCCTGTATACAGCAGGTCGTGGTATTGCACAGCTGATCACAGACGGACAGATTACATATATCCGTGTAGGCTCTTATAAAGTATACGGTGGATATATCGGAAAATGCCCGGTTCCGACACCAATCTTTATTGCTATTATTGTTGTAGTGATCACATATCTTGTATTAAAGAAAACAGCACTTGGTCTTTACATCGAAAGTGTAGGTATCAACGGTACAGCATCCAGACTGGTAGGTCTTAATTCAACAATGATTAAGTTCCTTACATATGTAATCTGTGGTGTACTGGCAGGTATTGCAGGAATCGTAGCATCCAGCCGAATCTATTCCGCAGATGCCAACAACATTGGTCTGAACCTTGAAATGGACGCCATCCTGGCAGTTGCTCTTGGTGGTAACGCTCTTGGCGGTGGTAAATTCAGCTTAATGGGATCTGTAATCGGAGCATATACGATTCAGGCACTTACAACAACTTTATATGCAATGAATGTATCAGCTGACCAGCTGCCGGTTTACAAGGCAATCGTAGTTATTATCATCGTTACTTTACAGAGCCCTGTATTCCAGAAATTTATGACAAGCCAGAAAATGAAACGTGCAAATAAAGCAGTGGAAGGAGGAAATAACTAATGAAAAAGAAATCATTAAACAAACCGGGAATGAAAATTAACGGAAATAGTTTCCTTCTTATGGTAACTGTTCTTTTGTTCATCGTAATGTATGCAGCAGGTATGGTAATATTTGCTGATAAAGGATTCGCAAAACCACAGATGTTCCTGAACCTGTTCATTTCCAATGCGGGACTTCTGGTCATCGCAATGGGACAGACAATCGTAATGATCACAGGCGGTATCGATATCTCTGTTGGTTCCGTAACAGCGTTGGTATGTATGCTGTGTGCATACGATATGGAAAAGAAAGGAATGAGTGCTTACATGGCAGTTGCCATCGCACTTCTGATCGGACTCCTTTTTGGTATCGTTCAGGGATTCCTGGTATCTTATCTTGAAATCCAGCCATTCATCGTATCACTTGCAGGTATGTTCTTTGGACGTGGTATGACATCAATCATCAGTACTGATATGATTTCTATCAAAAATAAGACATTCCTTGCATGGGCTAATTATAAGATTTATCTCCCAATCGGATCATACAGCCGTCGTGGAAAATTCATCCCGGCATACATATATCCGACTGTTATCATCGCAATACTGATCTTTATTGTCATTGCGATCATCATGAAATATACAAAATTCGGTCGTGAAGTATATGCCATCGGTGGAAATGCACAGAGTGCTATGATGATGGGATTAAATGTAAAGAAAACAAAATTCAAAGCATACGTTCTGGACGGACTGCTTGCAGGATGCGGCGGATTCCTCTTCTGCTTAAACAGCTGTTCCGGATTCGTAGAGCAGGCCAAAGGTCTTGAAATGGATGCGATCTCAGCTTCCGTTATCGGTGGTACACTGTTAAGCGGTGGTGTAGGAACACCATTTGGTACAGTCTTTGGTGTATTGATCAAAGGAACGATCTCAAGTCTTATCACCACACAGGGAACACTTTCCAGCTGGTGGGTACGTATCGCACTTTCCGCATTACTGTGCTTCTTCATTGTATTACAGTCAATCATCGGAAGTATGAAGAAAAAGAATTAGAGATCATACATAAAACTGACAAACCTCAATATGATATATATAAATTAAATCTATGTACAAAAAAGGATTCTGCATTGCAGAATCCTTTTTGTATTGCGTGCGTTATCTTGTATGACGTCTGTAACTTGCAGGTGTCTCTTCGTATTTCTCCTGAAATAATTTGTAGAAATATCCCTTGTTATGATATCCTACCGAATCGGCAATCTCTTCGATACTCTTGTCAGTCGACACAAGCAGATGTTCCGCACGTTCCAGCCGGATCTGCTGGACATAAGCGGAATAGGTAAGTCCGGTCTTTCGTTTGATCAGGCGGTTGAAGTAATCCTCCTGATAGTGGAATTCATCCACCAGATCCTGGATGGTGATATCTCTGAAATGTGCCCGGATATAGTCCGAAATCTCTTCGAATACGATCCAGTTCATCGTCTGCTTCTGCTCTTTGGAAAGAGAAAAATCATACTGTGTACTTAAGATCCGGAAGATCCGGAATAACAGACCTTTTGTAATATATCTGGAACCACTGTCCGGCGAATAAGATTCTTTCAAAAGCAACAAAAGACTGTCGTCCAGAGATTCGCTTGCCCCGTCGGATGGTCGGAAATGCAGAAATTGCTGGACATCCTTTTGCTTTAACAATGCAGACTGCAGGAAGGAAAGAATCTTCTGCGGGGTACTGTTCTCATTCATGATCTCCGTAAACATATCGTTGGCAATTCCGATAAAAAGTACGACCCCAGACTGGTCTGTCAGGCAGTCCTGGTGCAGACAGTTTTTGTCGATCAGGCAGAGATCACCTTTCTGAAAGACTACATCTTTATTCAATATCCGTTGGTGAAATTCTCCTTCCACAACATAGGAAAGTTCCAGATAATCATGCGTGTGAAGCTGCGTATATTTCCCTTCCGAATAGGAATAATGATAGCAGAAATTCTCCGGAGACGGCATCATCGTTGCATACAGGTTACCGGGAGAATCGAAGTTCCAGCATAATAAGAAGCTGCGGTCCTGACCGAGTAACGGATACGTCTTGACTTCCTGAACGGATTTGGAATATTCCGGACAGACAAGTCTTGCGCCTAATTTATGGTTTTCCGGAAGAAGCCGTGTATCGGGTCCTGTGATCCGGCGGCAAAAATCGGATAAATTCATATAAAATACCTCCTTGGATTCTCCTTAGATTATATCATAACGGAGGTCGGAATAGGTAACTATTTTCCCAAAAGTGCAGAGTTAAGAAATTGAGAAAACAAGTCCATATTTTTATAATAGAGACATAATGAAGCTGTAAATGAAACAGAAAATTTGAGCGAAAAGGAGTAATTAAACATGTTAAAAACAAAGAATTATCAGTTTTGGTTCTGCACAGGATCACAGGATCTTTATGGAGATGAGTGTCTTGCACACGTAGCAGAGCATTCAAAGATTATCGTAGATGCATTGAACAAATCAGGAAACCTTCCATATGAAGTAGTATGGAAACCAACCATGATCACAAACGAAGTAATCAGAAAGACATTCAACGAAGCTAACACAGACGAGAACTGTGCCGGTGTTATCACATGGATGCATACATTCTCTCCTGCAAAATCATGGATCTTAGGATTACAGGAATACAGAAAACCATTACTTCACTTACATACACAGTTCAACCGTGAAATCCCATACGACACAATCGACATGGACTTCATGAACGAGAACCAGGCAGCACATGGTGACAGAGAGTACGGACACATCTTCAGCCGTCTGAACATGGAACGCAAAGTTGTTGCAGGATACTGGGAAGACGAAGACGTTCAGAAACAGATCGGATCATGGATGCGTACAGCAGTAGGTGTTGTAGAAAGCAGCCACGTCAGAGTTATGCGTGTAGCTGACAACATGAGAAACGTAGCCGTAACAGAAGGCGACAAAGTAGAAGCTCAGATCAAATTCGGATGGGAAGTAGATGCTTATCCTGTAAATGAAGTTGTAGAAGCTGTTAATGCAGTATCTCAGGCTGATATCGACACATTAGTAGAAGAATACTATGACAAATATGACATCCTTCTTGAAGGAAGAGATGAGAAAGAATTCCGTGAGCATGTAGCAGTACAGGCTGGAATCGAACTTGGATTTGAAAGATTCCTGGATGAGAATAACTATCAGGCAGTTGTAACACACTTCGGAGATCTTGGCGGACTGAAACAGCTCCCAGGACTTGCAATGCAGAGACTGATGGAAAAAGGATACGGATTCGGAGCAGAAGGTGACTGGAAGACAGCTGCTATGGTTCGTGTTATGAAGATCATGACTCAGGGAATGAAGGACGCTAAGGGAACTTCATTCATGGAAGATTACACATACAACCTTGTATCAGGTAAAGAAGGCGTTCTGGAAGCTCACATGCTGGAAGTTTGCCCGACAATCGCAGATGGCAAGATCAGCATCAAAGAGCAGCCACTTAGCATGGGTAACAGAGAAGATCCTGCAAGACTTGTATTCACATCTAAGACAGGTCCGGCTATCGCAACATCTCTGATCGACCTTGGTGACAGATTCCGTCTGATCATCAACGATGTAGACTGCAAGAAGACAGAGAAACCAATGCCAAAACTTCCAGTAGCAACAGCATTCTGGACACCACAGCCGAACTTAAAGGTTGGAACAGAAGCATGGATCCTGGCAGGAGGAGCTCACCACACAGCATTCTCTTATGATTTAACAGCAGAGCAGATGGGTGACTGGGCAGCATGCATGGGAATCGAAGCTGTATACATTGATAAGGATACAACAATCAGACAGTTCAAGAATGAACTCCTGTGGAACAGCGTTGCATACCGCAAATAATCAAATAAAGAATTACGGGTAAAAGATTATATTTGCAGGGGATATCGAAATAGATATTTCCCTGCAAAAATAGTATAATGGAGATATTAAGAAAACTTAAAATATAATGTTTAGGAGGAAGCGTACAATGAGCAATGTAAAAGAGATCATTGAAAGCGGAAAAGCATATCTTGGAATCGAATTCGGTTCTACAAGAATTAAAGCAGTACTGATCGATGAGGAGCACAATCCGATCGCATCCGGAAGCCATACATGGGAGAACCGTTATGAGAACGGACTGTGGACATACTCTCTGGACGATATCTGGGCAGGTCTTCAGGACAGCTACCGCGATATGGCAGAAAATGTACAGAAAGAATACGGAGTAACGATCAAGAAACTGGGAGCGATCGGATTCAGTGCCATGATGCACGGATATATGGCATTTGACAAAGAAGGAAAGCTTCTTGCACCATTCCAGACATGGAGAAACAGCAATACAGGAAAAGCTTCCGAAGTGCTGGTAGATCTGTTCCAGTATAATATTCCGCTGAGATGGAGTATCGCACATCTGTATCAGTGCATTCTGGATAAAGAAGATCATGTAAAAGATATCGCATTCACGACAACACTTGCAGGATATATCCACTGGCAGATGACAGGTGAGAAGGTTCTTGGTGTAGGAGATGCATCCGGAATGTTCCCAATCGACATGAATACAAAAGACTATGATGAAGAAATGATCCAGAAGTTCGATAAACTCATCGAAGGTGAGAACTATCCATGGAAAATAAAAGAGATTCTTCCTAAAGTTCTGGTAGCAGGAGACGCAGCCGGTATCCTGACAGAAGAAGGAGCAAAGAAACTTGACCCTACAGGTAATCTGGAAGCCGGAATCCCGCTTTGTCCTCCGGAAGGAGATGCAGGAACAGGTATGGTAGCTACAAACAGCGTAGCACAGCGTACAAGCAACATTTCCGCTGGTACTTCATTCTTCTCTATGGTTGTCCTTGAGAAACCTCTGAAAGACTTACATACAGAGATCGACATGGTTACAACACCTGACGGAAGTCTGGTTGCCATGGTACATTCCAATAACGGAACAACAGATCTGAATGCATGGGTAAATCTGTTCAAAGAATTCGCTGATTCTATCGGAGCAGACGTAGACATGAATCAGATGTATGGAACACTTTACAATAAAGCACTGGAAGGCGATGCTGACTGTGGTGGAATCCTTTCTTATGGTAACTACGCAGGCGAGCCTATCACAAATGTAGAAAAAGGACGCCCAATGGTAGTCAGAACACCAGAGACAAAATTCAATCTGGCTAACTTCATGAGATCTCACCTGTACACAGCACTTGGTGTTATCAAAGTCGGAATGGATATCTTAACAAAAGACGAAGGTGTTGAGATTGATACCGTTCTTGGACATGGCGGACTCTTCAAGACAAAAGGTGTCGGACAGAAGATCCTTGCAGATGCGATCAACACACCTGTAGTAGTTATGGAGACAGCAGGCGAAGGCGGACCATGGGGAATGGCTATCCTTGCTGAGTACATGGTAAAACGTGAAGAAGGCGAGAAGCTGGAAGACTACCTGAAGAATAAAGTATTCGGAAGCGATGCCGGAAGCAGAATCGATCCGGATCCGGAAGGCGTAGCTGGATACGAAGCATTTATGGAGACATACAAGAAAGGTCTTGACGTAGAGCGCAGAGCTTGTGCAGATCTGTAAGAAATATTATATGAAAGCAGAGGGGGCATAGGTTATGTCCCCGTATCTGCATATTCTTATATACAAGGGGAAAATGTTGATAACAGCTTTTCCGCAGTAACAGAAATATAAAGGAGATAGAAAGAGATGCTGGAAGAATTAAAAAAAGAAGTATATGAAGCAAACATGCTTCTTCCAAAATATGACCTGGTAACATTCACATGGGGAAATGTAAGCGGAATCGACCGTGAAAAAGGTCTTTTCGTAATCAAACCAAGTGGAGTAGATTATGACAAATTAACACCGGAAGATATGGTAGTTGTAGACCTTCAGGGTAATAAAGTAGAGGGAGACTTAAATCCATCTTCTGATACAGCAACACATGTAGAGCTGTATAACAGATTCCCGAACATTGGTGGTGTTGTACATACACATTCTCCTTGGGCAACAAGCTGGGCTCAGGCAGGAAGAGGAATCCCTTGCTACGGAACTACACATGCAGATTACCTGTACGGAACAGTACCATGTGTAAGAAATCTTACAAAAGAAGAAATCGATGAAGCTTATGAGAAAAATACAGGTGTCCTGATCGCAGACAGATTTGATGAAGATGATCTGGACTATGTTGCAACACCTGCAGTACTCTGCAAGAACCATGGACCATTCACATGGGGCAAAGATGCTCACGAAGCAGTTCACAACGCAGTAGTATTAGAGGAAGTTGCCAAGATGGCAGCAAGATGCGAAATGATCAACCCAGACGTTAAACCTGCACCACAGGAATTACAGGATAAGCATTACTATAGAAAACATGGAGCAAATGCTTATTATGGACAGCCAGGGAAATAAATTTGGTTGACATTTAATTCATTAGGCTGGTGGATATCCGGACCGGGAGACCAATCGTGTTAAAAAATTAAATAAAAAAAGGACTGCATTATTTGGGAGGAGTGCAGTCCTGAGGAAAAAGTTATGAAAAAGATTTAAAGTGTTGTTTTTTCGAACAATTTATAGTATAGAGTGCAATTGTGATGAAAGTGTGATGAAAAGACGAACGAATTGTTAATAATTGTGAAGTGACTACAAGAGACACTGCCAGTGATGACAGTGTCTCTTGTAGTCATTTGGTTCTATACTGTTGTGAACAGGTCGATAGACTGTCCTGTCATAACTGCCGGTGAATCTGCCAGCAGGTAGATGATTGCTTTTGCAACATCTTTTGAGCTTCCCATCGGGCAGCCGTCCTGTCCTACAGAGTGGTTGTAGACTCTCTGCCCCGGTGTGTCCACGATTCCAGGAGATACGGCATTGCATTTGATTCCGTATTCTTTGGTCTGGATAGCAGTTGTCTTGGTCATGGTTACGATACCGCCTTTTGCAACAGCGTATGCACCCATCTGAGATGCAATACGACCCATTCTTGAAGATACATTTACGATATCTCCTTTTCCTTGTTTTATCATTACAGGTACAACATTTTTAGTTACAAGGAATGGGATTCTCAAGTTTGTTTTGATGATCTGATCCCACTGTTCTTCTGACCATTCCCAGATCTTAATTGCCTGATGTTCGATATTTTTGTAGATCTCTTTTGGGTATCCGCCTGCATTGTTAACGAGAATATCAATTCTTCCGTATTTATCAACAACAGTTTTGACCATGTCGGCAACCTGTTCTCCGTCTGTAAGGTCTCTGGAAAGTGAGATTGCTGTTCCGCCGGCATCTTCGATCATTTTTACTGTTTCATCAAGATCAGACTGTGTTCTTGCTACTGTTACGACAGTGGCACCTTCAGCAGCGATAGCAAGTGCTGCGTCACGTCCGATTCCTTTTCCTGATCCTGTTACAATTGCGATTTTTCCTTCTAATTTACCCATGATATATATCCTCCAAAATTACATTCATTATTTTCTGATTACGAAGTGCCATATAAGGCCGGTTCGTAGAATTGTTGTTATTTATACAAGCCTTGCTGTTTCAGCAAAGAACTGAATGTCTGTAGCTTCGATGTAGCTGTCACCGATTTCATGAAGTAGTATGACGTTGAGATTACCGTTCAGATTCTTCTTATCTAAGGCAATCGCTTCGGTTAATGTCCCAAGAGTGAGACCGCATTCAAAAGGAAGTCCGTAGGTCTTTAAAACCTTCTGGATACGTTCTGCAGTTCCTTTTGGTGTTAATCCTTTTTCTTCGGCAATCCTGGTGATCTGATACATGCCGATGGCAACGGCTTCGCCATGACTTTCCCGCTGATAATGGAAATGTTGTTCAATGGTGTGAGCCAGTGTATGTCCGAAATTCAGTAACATACGCTCACCTGTGTCAAACTGATCATTTTCTACAACCATTCGTTTGATATCTACACAGCGTGTGATGATGGCAGGCAGTTCTTCTTTTAAATCTTCAAAAGAATTGTGTGATTCCAAGGTACTAAATAAATCCGCATCTTTGATGCAGCCGTATTTGATAACTTCTCCCATACCATCGTTGATAAATCGTTCCTTCAGCGTGTTAAGTACCAGTGGATCGATCAGCACCAGTGAAGGCTGATAGAATGCGCCGACCAGATTCTTGCCTTCCGGAAGGTCTACTGCGACTTTTCCACCGACAGAAGAATCAACCTGCGCCAACAGTGAAGTTGGGATCTGTACCAGTCTTACACCTCTTAGATAACTGGAAGCGGCAAATCCTGCAAGATCACCGATGACACCGCCGCCAAGAGCGATGACCAGATCACTACGGGAAATCTTTGCCTCCAGCATTGCCTTGTAGACAGTCGGAAGTGTCTGGAAATCCTTGGTTGATTCACCGTGAGGAAGTACCAGATGGTGGCATTCGTAAGTGGAGTCCAATGTATGGATCAGCCGGTCACCATATAACGGAAATACATTGTCATCGGAAATGATCATAATGCGTTTTCCGTGGTAGATCTTTTGGATGTAATCTCCGGCCTGGGATAATATGTTGTTTTCAATATAGATAGGATAACTGTCTTTTCCCAGATTAACTGTAAGTTTCATAATATATACTCCTGTAAGGTTTTTGTCTGAACCGCCATGCGTTCGTAAGGAACTGCCAGTGGCAGGTTATCTGCATTAGATCGTCTTGCCGACAACACCTGCAATCTGTGAAACCTTTTTGATCAATTCGTCGTATTTCTTAGGTTTTAATGACTGAGCTCCGTCGCAGAGTGCGGATTCCGGATCATTGTGTACTTCTATCATCAGTCCGTCGGCTCCTGCTGCTACAGCGGCCATTGCCATAGAATCTACTAACCACCATTTGCCGCCCGCATGACTTGGGTCAACGATGATCGGAAGATGTGTCAGTTTACGAAGTACCGGGATACTCTGAAGATCCAGAGTATTTCTTGTATAGCTTTCGAAAGTACGGATTCCGCGTTCGCAGAGGATGACATTTTCATTACCGGATGCCATGATGTATTCTGCTGACATGATCCATTCTTCGTAAGTTGCGTTCAGACCTCTCTTTAAAAGGATTGGACGGTCAAGTTGTCCTAATTCTTTTAACAGATCGAAGTTCTGCATGTTACGTGCACCGATCTGGATAAGATCTACTTTCTCGTTAAAGATATCGAGGTATTTGTCTGACATCAGTTCGGTTACGATCGGAAGTCCTGTTGCTTCTTTTACAGCTGTTAAGATGTCGAGTCCTTCCAGTCCGAGCCCCTGGAATGAATAAGGACTTGTTCTTGGCTTGAATGCACCTCCGCGGAGTAAGTTGGCTCCGGAAGCTTTTGCAGCCTGGGCGATTTCAAGTACCTGTTCGTAAGATTCTACGGAACAAGGACCGGCGATCATTGCCAGGTTGTCGCCGCCAACTTTTACACCGGATACATCGATGATGGAATCTTCCGGATGGAATGCACGGTTGGCTAATTTGTATGGCTCCTGTACATGCATAACTTTATCGACTGCAGAATCAATTTCGAATAATTTGGAATCGACTTTGGCTGTGTCACCGATACAACCGATAACTGTCATCTCTTCGCCCTGTACAACGTGTGTGTTAAGTCCTCTCTTTTTGACCATGTTCTCGACACGAGAAACATCATCTTTTGTAGTGCGTGGTTTTAATACGATAATCATAATAAATATCCTCCAACATGTATGATAATTGTGCCTGTGTGATATTTCTTTTCCCGTGTGAGTCTAGTATAGTCGCACTGTAAAATATTCGCACTGCAAAACTTTAATTACTTAAAGTGTAAAACTAATGATATATTAACGCAATGGGATTTGATTGTCAACACTTTTATTCGATAAATTCTTTCATTTTTAAAAAAGTGTGTTAGACTAAAATTGTATAGTAAAAAAGGAGTGGGAAAATGGTAAGTGTTTGGGCAGCAGATATTACACCATTACTAATAGAAGAGACGTATCAGGCATATTATGATAAAGTGCCTGAGTGGAGAAAAGATAAAGCGGATAAACTTAAAAATGTGGATGACAAAGCAAGGAGTGTCGGTGCCTGGATATTGTGGGAAAAGATGAAGAAGGCTCTGAGACTTCCGGAATCGGCAGTTTTCAATCTGTCACATTCGGGAAAATATGTATTGTGTGCCTGTAGTGACCGTGAAGATGTTCAGACAGGCTGTGATGTGGAGATGAAGGGAAAGCTGCGGATGCCGGTGGCAGAACGGTATTTTTGCCGGGAAGAATGTGAGATCATCCGCAATGGGAAGGATGAAAAAGAACAGGCGGAGTGGTTTTACCGCTTCTGGGTATTAAAAGAAAGCTTTATGAAAGCAACCAGAAGAGGAATGGGCCTGGACATGCGCACATATGAATTTGCCTGGGGACAGGACGGCATACCATATCTGAAAAAGCAGCCTGAGGAATATCCGGAGAAATATCTGTGCAGGGAGTACGAACTGGAGCAGGGGGACGCAAGGGTCGCGGTAATTACGACAGATAATGAGATCGAGGGGAGATTACACGAAGTCAGACTTGCTTAATAAAGGGGTGTATGAACATGAAACAGTTAATGACAAAATGGGCAGACAATATAAATGAAAAGAATGTACTAGGGGAGTACCCAAGACCGCTCATGCGCAGAAAAAGCTATGTAAATCTGAACGGAATATGGAAATATGCAATAAGAGAAACAAAAGGATTTCCAAAGAAAATGGATGGGGATATCCTGGTTCCGTTTTCGCCGGAAGCTGTATTGTCGGGGGTAAACAGACAGTTAAAACCAGAAGAATATCTATGGTATAAGAGAAGGCTTCCGGATGAAGTAAAGCCGGAGAAGGGAAGCAGATGGATCCTTCATTTTGGAGCGGTAGATCAGTGTGCGGTCGTATATATAAATGGAAAGAAACAGGGAAAGCATGTGGGAGGCTATCTTCCATTTTCATATGATATTACGGAAGCATTAAAAGAAGAAAAGAATCTGTTGACCGTAAAAGTAAGAGATTATTCGGAGACTTGTTATTATAGCAGAGGAAAACAGAAACTTAAAAACGGAGGGATGTTCTATACGGCACAGAGTGGAATCTGGCAGACCGTATGGATTGAAAAAGTTCCAGAGTGTTATATCGGACATCTTAAGATCACACCTCTTTATGACCAGTCTTCTATAATGATCCAGATGGAAGAAGAACATGGCATAAAAGATATTGATTACGAAGTTACGATAACGGCAAGAAAGATGTGGCCGGTGAAAGCATCCGGAAAGACGGGAAAGCCGTGTGTGATTATGATACCACATATGAGAAGCTGGAGTCCGGAAGATCCATTTCTGTATGATCTTCATGTGAGGATGGGAGAGGATTCGGTAGAAAGTTACTTTGCCATGCGTAAGGTAGAAGTTAAAAATGACAAAGAGGGAATACCGAGGATATTTTTGAACAATGAGCCGTATTTTGAAAAGGGAGTACTGGATCAGGGATATTGGCCGGATGGTCTATACACACCGCCGTGTGATGAAGCGATGATCTATGATATCCAGAAGATGAAGGACCTGGGGTTCAATATGATCCGCAAGCATATTAAGATAGAACCGCAGAGATGGTATTATCACTGCGACCGTATAGGTATGCTGGTCTGGCAGGATATGGTGAACGGAGGACGGGATTATAAGAGCTGGTATGTAACGTATATGGCGACAGCCATGGAGGGAATGCATATCCGGGCAAAAGATACCAGGATTCATCTGATGGGACGTCAGGATCCGGCCGGGCAGAGACAGTTTGAAAAAGAGATGAAGGAGACGGTTCGATTGCTTTATAATCATCCATCCATTGTTACATGGGTTATTTTTAATGAAGGATGGGGACAGTTTCAGACGAAGAAGATGACAGATATAGTAAGGGCAGAAGATCCTTACAGGCTGACAGATTCTGCGAGTGGCTGGTTTGATCAGGGGTGCGGGGATATACGAAGCATCCATGATTATTTCTTCCCTTTGCATGTAACACCGGAAAAGAGGGTAACGGCACTTACTGAGTTTGGCGGGTATTCGCTACAGATCCCGAAGCATAGTATGTACGAGAAAAAGGTCTACGGTTATAAAAAGTTCAAGAGAAAAAGAGAACTTACGGCGGGCTATGAGAAATTGATAAAAAAGCTCATTATTCCGAATATCAGCCGTGGATTAAGTGCAACTGTTTACACACAATTATCGGATATAGAAGAAGAGGTAAATGGAATCATTTCTTATGATAGAAAAATAGTCAAAATGGATGAAAAGACCGTTAAAAAACTGAATGAAAAACTTCATTTTTAGCCTTTATTTTCGGGGAAATGTAACGTAAGCAGAGTTGACGTGTTTTCTGTGATTTGTTAGAATATAAAAGGGAAAAATAAAGATTTATCAAGATAGAAAAATGTTTACAAAACCATAAAAAAGCACACGAGGAGAGTATGGGAGAGTAAGAATAATAAGGAGGAAAAGAATGTTGGAATTAACGTTTGGAGAACAGGTCAAGATCATTCTGAGCCGTAAAGGGATGACGATCAAAGAACTTGCAGAGAAGATAGAAAAACAGACAGGAAAGAAGATGTCGCGTCAGAATCTGACCCAGCGTCTTGGCAGAGATAATTTCCAGGAGCAGGATATGCGAATGATCGCAAAGATTCTTGAGTGTCCGTTTTATCTGGATATATTAGAAGAACATGAGGAGCATGAAGAGAAGCCTTCAAAGGTCCAGAAAATTACAGAGCCTGAAAAGAAGAAAACACCTGCCAAAGCAGAAGAAAGAGATATTACGATAGGTGAGCTTGTAGATATTCATAAAGAATTAGATGCAATAGAAAAGAAGAAAAAGAAGAAGTCTAAAAAGGTTGTAGAGCCAGATCCAGAATATGTTCAGGAAACAATATTTGATTTTGTAAGAGAGAAAGAAGCGACAGCAGAACCTGCCACAGAAATAGAAGAGCAGGAAGAAGAGATACAGGAGCCGGTGGAAGAAACCGGAAGTTCGGAAGCTGTGACACCGGAAGCAGAAGAGTCGGTGACTGTAAGTGAAGAAGAACCTGCAGCGGGTGTAGAGGAGCATGCTGAGAAACCTGTATATGAAGACGAGTCGGTGTATGAGTCAGAATCGGAATATGCAGAAGAACCAGTGTATGAGTCAGAATCGGAATATGCAGAAGAACCAGTGTATGAAGCAGAGCCAGAATATGCAGAAGAACCGGTGTATGAAGCAGAGCCAGAATACGCAGAAGAACCGGCGTATGAAGCAGAGCCAGAATACGCAGAAGAATCGGCGTATGAAGCAGAGCCAGAGTATGCAGAAGAACCAGTGTATGAAGCAGAGCCGGAATATACAGAAGAACCAGCCTATGAAAGTGAGCTGGAATATACAGAGGAGCCGGCTTATGAGTCGGAACCGAAATATGCAGAGGAGCCAGCTCATGAGTCAGAACCGGAAGTAGAAGAGCCAGAGGAACCGGAAAAACCGGAGCCGAAGAAAGTTGAACCGGAGAAGAAAGCGCATGGATGGAGAGCGCTCTTCGGAATACGTAAAAAGCATGAAGAAGAATCAGCGCATGAAGAACCGGCAAAAGAAGAAAAGCCGGAAATCCAGTATCATGAGTTTGATTATTCGGGAGACGGTGAGTCAGAGAAACTTGCAGAAGAATTTATGCCGGAGGAACCGGAACAGGAGGAAACATATGCAGCAGCTGATGAGACCTCCGGTTATGAGAATAACGGATATCAGAGCCGGTATGCGCAGGAAAATGAAGAAGACTTATTCACATCCGATGAAGAGGATCTCAGTAAAGGTGAACTTAATCCTTACACAGGACATGAATATGAATCAAACAGCGTAAGAATGCATCCGAAGAGAATCGGCTATGTACAGGTATATGACAGAGGAAAACATCAGTGGACAGATATGACGGAGTGGGCATTCCTTGGATATCAGGAACGTAAAAAGGCACTTCTCGGAAAAGATTATGAGCCGCCGATCTATCTGGATTAGTGTTGAATGAACATAGAAAGAAAATGTTATGAATAAGGTGTTCAGCCGGATCTCCGGCTGGACACTTTTTGTACAAGGGGATGCAAGAGAAGCTGCCGCCTACAGGAACTTCCGGTGGCAAATTTTGTAGATTAAAATATGAAGGAGGAGCAGAAAATGGAATGGACAAGGCTTTTATCAACAAAACGTCAAAGACAGAACAGATACAAGAGTCAAAAATATGGTGATGCAGACCTTAGAAGTGAATTCGAAAAAGATTATCACAGAATCATCGGCAGTGCGTCATTTAGGAGACTTCAGGATAAGACACAGGTATTTCCACTGGATAAAAGTGATTTTATCCGTACGAGACTGACCCATTCCATGGAAGTCTCTTCGCTGGCAAAATCTCTGGGTCAGAATATAGGAGAAAGCATATTGGTACACAAGAAAGATTCCAGTTTCACTGTACAGATGAAAGAGGATATCTGCAATATTCTTCAGTGTGCAGGACTGATTCATGATATCGGCAATCCACCGTTTGGTCATTATGGAGAAGCGGCGATCAGGGAATGGTTTGAAAGAAATCTTCCGCTTCTGACATATCATGGAACGTCACTTGAGGAGTTGCTCGAACCTCAGATGAGGGAGGATTTTTATCATTTTGAAGGAAATGCACAGGCACTTAGGCTGGTCAGCAAATTACATTTTCTGGTAGATGAAAATGGAATGAATCTGACGTATGCGCTTTTGAATACAATTATAAAATATCCGGTAGCATCTACAAAGATCCATCCGGAATCAGGAGATATCAGAGAGAAGAAGATGGGCTATTATTATGCAGACCGGGAACTGTTCGAGGATATTGTATCAGAGACGGGTGCGGGAAATCACAGACATCCACTTACCTTTATACTTGAGGCAGCAGATGATATTGCATATAAGACCGCAGATATTGAAGATGCATTTGTAAAAAGATTTCTTACATATCATAGTCTCAGAGATGAACTCAGAAAACTACAGAACAGGGAGAAAAAGTATGCAGACCCAGAAGAGAAAGATCAGAACTGGTTCTGCCCGGCAGATAAACTGGTAGAATTATACGACCGTGCAAAGAAGAACGGGGTAGATGATCCCGGTGATTATGCAGTGAAGAACTGGATCGTAAAAGCACAGGGATTTTTGATTGGCTGCGCAACTTCCGGATTTACTTCTCATTATGAAGAGATTATGGAAGGCACGTATAAAAAAGATCTGTTTGCAGGTACTTTGGCTGAAGGATTGGTAAAACTGCTTGGAGAGATAGCGTGCAAATGTGTATTTAAAACAGAGACGATCTATCGTATGGAAGTGAAAGAGGCGGTGATGCTGGATAATCTGCTGGACAGGTTTGTCGGTGCAGCAATAAAATATGATGATCCAACGCAGAAACTGAACTCAATAGAAGAAAGACTGATTTCATTTATTTCCAATAATTATAAAAAAGCATATCGTTATCATGCAGAAGAAAAATCAGAGGTTTATCGTCTTTATCTGAGACTTCTGCTGGTTACGGATTATATCTGTGGTATGACAGACAGCTATGCGAAGAGGCTGTATCAGGAATTGAATGCGATTATGGCATAAAAGAAAATATTTCAGAATAGATTGTGATAAATAGCCGGAAACAGGAGAGGATATTTTGAGACGGTTTATTCGATATCTGTATGAATACGAACAAGAGAAAAAGATGCGGAATGTAGGCTTCGTAAAAGTAGAACAGGATGTGGATCAGTGCGTGATCCATGTGCACGGAAAAGGATTCCGGATGGAAGAAAATGCGCAGGGACTTAGGGCGTATCTGTTCTGGAATACAGAAGATAAATGTATTGGAATCCCGCAGGGAGTGACAGAGGTTCCCGGCCCGGCGGTGAACTGGCAGCTATGCTATACACCGGAGGATGTCGGTAAGAAAGAAAATTATGATCTTGTCAACGGAATTATATTAAAGGACGTAAATGGACACTGGTATGCGGCAGTCTGGAATGACGATGTAGTAAACGTTTGCAGGATGGAAATGTGGAAGATGGAAGAAGATTCCGTGCAGGGTGAAGAACCTGAATGTAAGAAGGGATTAGCGCAGGGCGAAGAACCGGAATGTAAGAAGGGATTAGCGCAGGACGAAGAACCGGAATGTAAGAAGGAAACCTTGCAGGATGAAGAATCAGAGAGTGGGAAACTTGAAGATGATTTGGAAAAAGAGGCCTGCCTGGGGGGTAAAGTCCGCAAGATCCAGCGTAAAGATATGGTGTGTCTTCCGAGGTGTGAATGGAGACATGCAAATAATAGTTTTTTGATCCACGGGTATTATAATTATCACCATCTGATATTGACAGTCCGTGATGACCGGTTAAAATTAGGAGTACCGGGAGTGTATCATCCGCAGGAAGAAAAAGCCGCAGAAAGCTTTGGATTTCCGGAATTCATTCCTGCAGAAGAGCTGGATCTTAAGCTTACAGATGAAGAGAAGAATGACAGAGAGAAGTTCGGATACTGGTGCAGGGATATAAGAGGATCACATGACTGTGTAGAACCACAGAAGAGATAGAAAACAGGAAAATAGACGGAGAATGAATATGCAAAGCACAGATGAAAAATATATGAAAGAAGCGATCAAACAGGCAAAGAAAGCATATGCGATCGGTGAGGTGCCGATCGGATGTGTGATCGTATATCAGGATAAGATCATTGGGAGAGGATATAACCGCAGAACAATTGATAATAATACCCTGGCGCATGCAGAACTGATCGCGATCAAAAAAGCAAGCAAGAAGATGAATGACTGGAGACTGGAGGATTGTACGATGTATGTAACTCTGGAACCATGCCAGATGTGTTCCGGTGCGATCGTACAGTCCCGGATGACACGGGTAGTAGTCGGATGTATGAATCCGAAAGCCGGCTGTGCAGGCTCTATCTTAAATCTTCTGGATATACCTGAATTTAATCATCAGGTAGAATTGACGACAGGAGTGATGGAAGAAGAATGCAGTCAGATGATGAAATCATTTTTTAAAGAATTGAGAGAAGCAAGGAAGAAGAAAAAGCAGCTGGAAAAAGAACAGACCGGGGAAATATAAAAGACAGGTGATCATATGAATGAAAAGACAGTAGGAATGCTTGCAAAGTTTACAGGTGTGTCTGTACATACAATAAAATATTATGAGAAGATTGGTCTTCTGAGTTCTACGAGAAGAGAACATTCGAATTACAGGTCTTACGATATAAGGGCATGCACGGATATTTACGAATGTATGAAGTATAAGAATCTTGGGTTCGCATTGAAAGAGGTCGGGAATCTGATAAAGGAAGCAGATTCAGAAGCGATAGATAATCTGTTGAAAAAAAGATTAGAGGAAATAGATGCTTCACTGTCAGAATTGCAGGAATTAAAAAAACGTGTGACGGATTATCTTGCAGAGACGGAAGAGATAGAAAAGAAACAGGGAAACTGGTATATAGAAGAAATGCCGGATTTCTGGATCAGATTTCAGACGAATAACCTGGAATATGGCAAAAATGCACAACTTGAATCGGACGGGATTAATTTCATGGATTATGCACCGGAAAGCAAATCGGTACTTAAGATAAGCAGAGAAAGTCTGAATGGAACGGAAAACCAGTTCTCCTGGGGACAGGCAGTACGGGCAGAGTATATAGAAGATATCGAAAAAAATGAAAATGTCTGGAGCAGGCAAAAAGGATATACCAGGATAAAAGGCGGAAGAGCATTTGTCCTGTATCTGAAAATTACCGGACCGTATGCATCGGAAGGAGTGCTGCAGAAGAAAATCCGAAAGATATACCGAAAGTTTCAACAAGATGCAAAGATACCGGGAGATGCTTACTGTGTAAGGATTAAGATCACACATGATGAAGAAGGAAATGATTGGAATTATTTGAAAATATATATATTACTGAAACCTGAGAGTTAATCTCAGGTTTTTGCACTTTAGTGAGGTAAAATGCCATTGAAGAGGTGAAATTAGAAAGAAAAGAATAGAAAAAATTAATAGAAAATGATTAAAAAGACTGAAAATTATAAAATGTATTAATAAGAGTACACTTGACCTGATACCTGTATCCAGTTATAAAATTAACAATATAGAAAAACGGGTCAGGAGGAAACGGATAATGACAAGTGAAGAAATCAAAAATATGAGTTTTGAAGATTTCCGGACACAGATTGAGGGGATGGAAGAGGTTCAGAAACTCACAGCAGACGGAACGGAGAGATATGGTATATATAAGCAGGATGTATGCTATGTAAACAGAGACGGGATTGAGCGTACGCTCCAGATGATCGTACCAGAGACGAATGCCAAAGCACCAAAGATATATCCGGCAATTTTGTATGTTCAGGGATCGGCATGGAGAAAACAGGACAACTATAAACGGCTTGGAGCAATGGCAGATCTTGCAAGACGTGGATTTGTGACAGCGATTCTTCAATACAGAGAAAGCGATCTTGCTACATTTCCTGCTCCTGTAGAAGATGCAAAGACAGGTGTACGTTTCTTAAGAAAACATGCAGAGGAATATCGTATTGATCCGTCCCAGGTCTTTATAATGGGAGATTCAAGCGGCGGCAATACAGCGTTTATTGCGGGGGTTACGGCAGATCAGGAGCTGATGGACACAGATGTATATGGAGAATATTCCTGCAAGGTAAATGCAATCGTAGATTTCTACGGAGTTACATGCGTACAGATAAAAGAAGATTTCCCAACTACATTGAACCAGGGAGAACCGGACAGTCCGGAAGGAATGCTGATCGGTAAGAAGAATGTATATGAATATCCGGAACTTTCCAATGCAGTTACCTGTATGAATTATGTAAAAAAAGAGACAGAGATACCACCGGTCCTGATGATGCACGGACTTGCCGATGATCTGGTAGCACCGGAGCAGAGTATCCGCCTGTATAAGAAATTAAGAGAAGAAGACAAAGAAGTAGAATTCTATCTGGTAGAGAATGCAAAACACGGAGATCCGGCATTCTGGACAGAGAAGAATATGGATATTGTGGAAAAATTCCTGAAAGCACACATGAATTAAGGAGGTGCAGACTATGAATGCTACTGTAATGGCCATTATTCTGGTATTGATCGTTGTGGCAACGGTTGTCACGAAGAAAGTACCATTTAACTTTGTATTATTTATTGTACCGATCATTTGTTCGTTACTTTTGGGCTTTAGCTTACAGGAGACAAGTGACTTTGTACTGGAGCAGTTCAGTTCGATCATGAAATCTGCGGGATTCATGTTATTGTTTGCATTTCTGTATTTTCAGATGCTTACAGAAGCAGGAGTATTTGATACTATCGTATCAGCAGTGACGAACAAGCTTGGCGATAAGATGAATGTCATCGTAATTATGATCCTGACATCCGTAATTGCAGCATTTGCAATTCTGACAGGAAACTTTACACCGGCGTACCTGATCACATTCCCGATCCTGGTACCACTTTATAAGAAATATGATTTTGACCGTGAGGCAGCATTTATCATAGCACAGACTGCAATGTCTGCGATGTGCTTCATTCCGTGGGGGATTGGAATGGCATATACGTCATCTTCTGCAGGATTATCTGCCAATGAACTGTCAAAGGCATCGGTTCCATGGGCATTATGTTTTATCCCGGCCATCGTTCTGCAGTGGGTATACTTTGGGATCAAGCATAAGAAACGTGTGGGAACATTTGGCGTAGTTGTAGAAAATGTAGAAGAGGAGACAAAAGAAGTAGAAGAGAATCCATACAGACGGCCAAAGCTTTTCTGGATTAATTTTATCTTATTCATTGTATTCATGGTCGGTCTTGGTGTATTCAGTCTGCCTCCATATCTGGTATTTATGGCAGCAACGGTCGTAACGGCAATGATCAACTATCCAAAGAATTTTGGTGAGATATTTGGTAAAGTCGGACCGATGTATCTGAACATTATCGTAATGCTGCTTGCAATCTCTGTATATCAGGCAGTATTCAATAATACGGGAATGGTAGGAGCTATCTCAGACGGACTGATTAAGATCTGTCCGAAGTTCATGCTGGAATATATACATATCATCTTACTGCTGTTATGTGTGATTATCATTTACTTTATTCCATTCCAGATCTTCAATGCAATGTATCCGGTGTTCATCTCTATCGGGGCAGGATTTGGAATTCCGGCAGTGACGATCATTGCACCGTTCGTATGTAACCTGTCACTGGCAACGAGTTCAACACCGACAAACTCATCAACTTATCTTGGATGTGCATTGACAGAGACAGATGTACAGCACTTCTGTAAGAAGGCAGTTCCAGTACAGACAGTAACAAATGCAATTGTAATATTGCTGGCGTTAATATTTGGCATAGTATAAAAAACGGAGACAGAGGAATTTTGGAAATTCTTCTGTCTCTATTTTTATAGAAAACCGGCCATGGCAGGTTCTGTATATAAAAAATACCCACATGCGAAAAATCACAGTGGATAAGATGAATACTATATTATTATTTATGTGCATTGCGCTTCGAACGAGCCTTCACAGACGTTACCTTGGTAGTTAACTCAGCCCAGGCACCCTTACGGCACCCGAGAGGTTCCACTTAGTGCTGCTTCATTCCTGACCTGACACGGTTCATGGAGTCCCGTCGCGTAAGACCCAAACATCAACGTCACTTTCCAAGGGCAGCTCTGCAAAAACAAGCCCTCTGCGCAATATCACCCCTGCTATAGCGGATTGCAGGTGCAAGGTACCGCTAACACCCCGGCTGCACAGCTCAACATTTTAACGTGTTCCGGGCAAAAAGTCAATGGAAATGTTGTAAAAAAGGCGATACCAATTTATAATACCTAGATATATGAGAATTTATCTGATCGGGTGTATGCCTGAAGGGAAAAATTCTGATCTGGAGGAAAGAATAATGAAGATATTACTGGCAGCAGTCAATGCAAAATATATACATTCCAATCTGGCGGTCTACAGCCTGAAAGCCTATGCCGAGGATCCGGCGGTGGAGATCGGAGAATATACGATCAACCAGCAAAAGGACGATATCCTGATGGACATCTATAAGAGACAACCGGATATTCTCTGCCTTTCCTGCTATATCTGGAATTTGGACTATATAGAAGAAATTGTGCTGGAAATCGGAAAGCTGCGTCCGGATATGCCAATCTGGCTTGGCGGGCCGGAGGTTTCCTATGATGCAAAAGAAGTATTAAGACGGCTTCCATGTGTCAAAGGAGTGATGAAAGGCGAAGGAGAGAAAACTTTCAAAGAAATCTGCCGGATATACCGAAATGAATTCGAAAAAAGAGAAAATGTATGTGGATATCAGGATAAAAATGTGGATAATTCCTGGAAGAAATCGGAGAGTGTGGATAACCAGTTAAAGGGTGTGGACGGAATCACTTTCCGGGAAGAAAAAGAGAAAATTATCGACAATCCGTGGCGTCCGATCATGGATCTGAGCGAAGTCCCATTTGTCTACGATCATATGGAAGATTTTGAACACAAGATCATTTACTACGAGACAAGCAGAGGATGCCCGTTCTCCTGTAGCTATTGTCTGTCATCGGTGGACAAGCGTCTGCGTTTCAGGGATATAGAACTGGTGAAGAAGGAGCTGCAGTTTTTCCTTGACCACAAAGTACCGCAGGTGAAATTTGTTGACCGTACATTCAACTGCAAACACGACCACAGCATTGCTATCTGGAAATATATCATGGAGCATGATAATGGCATTACGAACTTCCACTTTGAGATTGCCGCAGATATTCTGAATGAAGAAGAACTGGAACTTCTGGAACAAATGCGCCCGGGACTGGTACAGCTTGAGATCGGTGTACAGTCAACAAATCCGAAGACGATCAAAGAGATCCACAGAGTTATGGACTTTGAAAAAGTATCTAAAATCGTGAGAAGAATTCAGGATAAGGGAAATGTGCACGAACATCTGGATCTGATCGCCGGCCTTCCGTACGAAGATGTGGAAAGCTTCGCACATTCCTTTGATGATGTCTATGCATTAAAACCGGAGCAGCTCCAGCTGGGATTCCTGAAAGTGCTTAAGGGATCCTTTATGCAGGAGCATCAGGAAGAGTACGGCATTGTCCATAAAGCGCACCCACCGTATGAAGTACTGTATACAAAATGGATTTCCTATGAAGATGTGCTGCGCCTGAAAGGGATTGAGGAGATGGTGGAGGTCTACTATAACAGCCGTCAGTTTACGAATACGATGGAAGAACTGGAAAAGGAATACGATTCTGCATTCAACATGTATGACCGGCTTGCATCTTATTACGAAGACAATGGTTATAACGCCGTTCAACACAAGCGGAGTGCCAGATATGAGATACTGCTGAATTATATACGGCTTCATCATAAAGAAAAAGAAGATCTGTTCCGGGAAGTGCTCACATATGATTATTATCTTCGTGAAAATGCGAAGAGCCGTCCGGAATTCGCCGGGGATTATCTGGTGGAAAAGAATGTGGCGAGAGCATTTTATGAAAAAGAAGAAGAGACACATATGTACCTTCCGGATTATGGAAAATACGACAGAAATCAGATGCGTAAAATGACGCATTTAGAATATTTTAAACTGGCAGATACCTATATCCTGTTCGATTATCAGAACAGAAACCCGCTGAATCAGGAAGCCAGGGTCTGTAAAGTGGAAATTGATAAAGTGAGAATAAAATAAGTATCAATATAAAAGGAAATAGAATTATGAAAAAAAGAACGGGAGAGATTCTGGAACTTCTGGATGAAAAATACGGAACAGAATTTATCTGTTATCTGAATTATGAAACTCCGTGGCAGCTTCTGATTGCTACGATGTTAAGTGCGCAGTGTACCGATGCAAGAGTCAATATCGTAACAAAAGATCTGTTCCGGAAGTACCCGTCTGTTGAAGCATTTGCGGACGCAGACCTGAAAGAATTAGAACAGGATATCAAACCAACGGGATTCTATCATAATAAAGCGAAGAATATCATAGCCTGTATGAAAGACATCCGGGATAAATATAACGGAGAAGTCCCATCAGAACTTGAAGACCTTTTAAGTTTGGCGGGAGTAGGCAGAAAGACAGCCAATGTGATCCGCGGAAATATCTATCACGTGCCGAGTGTGGTCGTGGATACACATGTAAAGCGCATATCCAATCGGCTCGGACTTACGAAGAATCAGGATCCGGACAAGATCGAACAGGATTTGATGAAGGAACTGCCGGAGGATCACTGGATTCTCTGGAATATTCATATCATTACATTCGGACGTACGATCTGCAGTGCAAGGAGTCCGAAATGTGAGGATTGTTTCTTGCAAAAATATTGTAAAGAGTATAAAATGTAGAGAAATACGTTACTGTTTACGTAAAAACTGATAATCGGTAACGGGAATAGAATTAAAGAAGGTAGAAGAATGAATTTTAACAATAAAAGAACAAGAAGAATTGTATCAATTGTTGTACTTATTGTTATCATTGCCATGGTGGCAACGATGATCATTCCGTATCTTGTATAAGCATCTTATATAAAGAAAAGTGTGTTGCCATCGTGCAGACATAGTAAGAATGTACGGAATGCTGAGAATGAAGAGAATAAAAGATAAAAGGGGAACGTAACAAGCATGAAGTTAGAGACACAGACAGAACAGCTTATAAGTGAAACAGTTACCGTCTACGGATTATCACCGCAGATCGGTGTACACGCACTTGCACAGACTGCAAATGCACTGGCAGCGCAGGGTACAGTGTTTTCTGTCTGCCCGGATATAACAGAAGACGAGGAAACAGACACAGATATAAAGAACGAGGATATGCAGGATACGCACGAAACATCTGCAAGCGTCAGTGTACAGATTGCCTATCCGGAATATGTGTTCAAATCCAGAATCCACAAGATCGAAAAACTTCTGAAAAAAGCATGTAAAAAATATAACATAAACCTTGTTGCGGTACAGGCATCCGCCAATCCGGCAGTTCAGGTGATCACAGTGACTGTTACGGGAATTGCAAAGGCACCGAAGGAAGAAGCCTGGAACCGGGAAACCGCACGAGCCTGCAGGGACATCGTGTTCGTGGGTCATGCGGGAATGGATGGCATGCTCAGGATCACAGAAGAAAAAGAACAGGAACTTAAGACTCGTTTTGCGCCGGTTTTCATGAAGCAGATAAAGTCATACGGACAGCAGATATTTGCTCCAAAAGAAATCGAAGCCGCAAAAGCCGGGGGCGCATTTGTCGTACGTCAGGTCGCAGATGGCGGAATCTTGGCAGCACTGTGGAATCTTGCCCTGGAACTTAATCAGGGACTGGATCTTGATATGAAGAAGATCAGCATTTTACAGGAAACGATCGAGGTATGCGAACATTTCCGACTGAATCCGTATCAGATGATATCCACAGGAAGTTTTCTGGCTGTGACTGACAATGGGGAAGTACTGGCAGATGCGCTGAACAATCAGGGGATTACAGCAGCAGTAATCGGACATACAACAGACAATAACGATAAGATCTTAAGAAATGGAGAAGAGATGCGTTATATCGACCGTCCGGCTCCGGATGAGATCTTGAAGCTTTACAGCGGAGGTATGAATGATGGAAGAATTAAGAAAGCAGATACTCCTGTATCTGGAGAAGCATAGCAGGGTAGACCTCGGAGAACTGGCAGTTCTTCTTGGAACCGATGAAGTAACCGTAGCAAATGAGATTTCAGCCATGGAAAGAGCAAAGATCATCTGTGGGTATCATACACTGATCGACTGGGATAAGACAGGAACCGAGTACGTCAATGCACTGATCGAAGTAAAAGTAACACCACAGCGTGACACAGGATTTGACAAGACCGCAGAACGGATCTGTAATTATCCGGAAGTATCGGCTGTATATCTGATCTCTGGTGATTTTGACATGATGGTGCTGATTGAAGGCAAGACATTACAGGAAGTGTCAAAGTTTGTATCAAGTAAATTATCACCGATCGAAGATGTCACAGGAACCAGTACACAGTTCGTATTAAAGAAATATAAAGACCACGGAACAATCATGTTCGGGCAGAAAAAACCAGAAAGGATGCTTATAACACCATGATGAGAAATCCATTATCTAAGAAAATCACAGGCATCGAACCATCTGGAATCCGTAAATTCTTTGACCTGGTAAGTGAGATGCCGGACGCAATATCCCTTGGTGTAGGAGAACCTGATTTTGACACACCATGGAGAATCAGAGAGGAAGGTATCTACACCCTGGAACAGGGCAAGACTTTCTATACATCGAATGCAGGTCTTAAGGATTTGAAGATTGAGATCAGTAAATATCTGGAACGTAAGATCCATGTAGAATATGACCCGGATCATGAGATCATGGTGACGGTCGGAGGAAGTGAAGGAATTGATGTGGCACTGCGTGCAATGCTGGATCAGGGAGATGAAGTCCTGATCCCGCAGCCAAGTTATGTGTCTTATGTGCCTTGTACGATTCTGGCAGACGGTAACCCGGTTGTGATTCCGCTTCAGCAGAAAAATGAATTCAAGCTGACGGCAGAAGAACTGGAAGCAGCGATCACACCGAAGACAAAGATGCTGGTAATGCCGTTCCCAAATAACCCGACCGGATCGATCATGACAAAAGAAGATCTGGAGCCGATCGCCGAAGTTGTGAAGAGACATGATCTGTATGTACTTTCGGATGAGATTTACTCCGAACTTACATATAAGACAGAGCATGTGTCCATTTCATCCCTTCCGGGAATGAAGGAAAGAACACTGGTGATCAACGGATTCTCCAAAGGATTTGCCATGACAGGATGGAGACTTGGCTATATCTGCGGACCATCTGTGATCATAGAACAGATGCTGAAGATCCATCAGTTTGCAATCATGTGTGCGCCGACCAACAGCCAGTATGCAGCCATCGAGGGTTTACGCCACTGCGAAGATGAAGTACAGCAGATGAGAAATGCATACAACCAGAGACGAAGATATCTGGTCAATGAATTTGCAAAGATGAAGTTAGAATGCTTCGAGCCGTTTGGTGCATTCTATATCTTCCCAAGTATCAAAGAATTTGGTATGACTTCTGAAGAATTCGCAATGCGGTTCCTGGAAGAGGAAAAGGTTGCGGTCGTACCGGGAAGTGCGTTTGGTGAGAGCGGGGAAGGTTTCCTGCGTGTATCGTATGCGTACTCACTGGAAGATCTGAAAGAAGCGATCGGAAGACTCAGTCGGTTTGTTGAGAGACTGAGAAGCCAGAAGTAAGGTTGACGGAAGCTGATTTGAAGAGAATTTAAAAGAAATAATAGAAATAGAAAAGCCGTCAGGGAATGTTAATGTATGAATTAGAATTATATTCCCTGACGGCTTTTGTTATTGCTATGCAGCTTCTGCAGATATCAGAAAATACAGGATGAATTGTATAATCCGGAATTTACTCTTACATTTTTGGAAAAAATCTTGACTTGGAGCGAACTCCAAGTGCTATAGTAATGAACGGAAAGGTGGTGTCTGGATTGACGATAAAAGAAGTAAGTGAAACATATGACATTTCCGCTGATACCCTGCGTTATTATGAACGCATCGGCATGATACCGGAAGTAACACGTACGGCAGGCGGAATCAGAGACTATCAGGAATCAGACCTTGGATGGGTGGAGCTTGTGATCTGTATGAGAAAAGCAGGACTTCCCGTGGAGGCACTGATCGAGTATGTAAAATTATATCAGGAGGGCGACGAGACATTTGAAGCAAGACTTCAGCTTCTTTCGGAAGAAAGAGAGAAGTTAGAAGAGCAGAAAGCGCAGATAGAGTCAGCAATCAACCGGCTGAATCACAAAATTTCCAAATACGAAGAAGCAGTAAAGACAGGAGTATTAAACTGGGAGGAGAATAGTTCATGTATATAGAAAAGATTAACGGACCAGAAGACGTAAAGAAATTAACCGTAGACGAGATGACCGTAATGGCAGGTGAGATGAGAGAAGCACTGTTAAAGAGAGCCAGTATCCACGGCGGACACTTCGGACCAAACTTCGGTATGGTAGAGGCAACGATCGCACTGCATTATGTATTCGAGTCACCAAAAGACAAGATTGTATATGACGTATCACACCAGACCTATCCGCACAAGATGCTGACAGGAAGAAAGGATGCATATCTCTATGAAGAACATTACGATGATGTATCCGGATACAGCAATCCGAATGAAAGTGCACACGATCATTTTACAGTAGGTCATACATCTACATCAGTCAGCCTTGCATGCGGACTTGCAAAAGCAAGAGACCTGAAAGGGGAAGAAGGAAATGTGATCGCAGTGATCGGTGACGGTTCCTTAAGCGGCGGTGAAGCACTGGAGGGACTGGACTATGCAGTAGAATTAGACGGAAATCTGATCATCATTGTAAATGACAATGATATGTCCATCGCAGAAAACCACGGCGGATTATATGGCAACTTAAAATTACTCCGTGAGACAAACGGACAGGCAGAATGCAACCTGTTCAAGGCTATGGGACTGGATTACATTTACGTGGATCACGGAAATGCTGTCGGAGACCTGATCGAAGCATTCCAGAGTGTCAAAGACAGCAGGAAACCAGTTGTTGTGCATATCAATACCTTAAAGGGAAAAGGTTATGCACCGGCAGAGCAGAACAAAGAAGTATGGCATTATAACGGACCATTTCATATCGAGACAGGTGAACCGTTATACGAGATGACAGAAGAAGACTATTCGGATATTTCTCTGAATTACCTTTTGGATAAGATGAAAAAAGATCCGGCAGTGGTAGCGATCACATCCGGAACACCGACTGTTATGGGATTCACAGAAGATAAGAGAAAAGAAGCAGGAAAACAGTTCGTAGATGTCGGTATCGCAGAAGAGACAGCCGTAGCACTGGCTTCCGGAATTGCCGCAAATGGCGGAAAACCGGTTTATGGAGTATACAGTACATTTGTACAGAGAACTTATGACCAGATCGCACAGGATCTCTGCATTAATAACAGCCCGGCAACTATTGTAACATTCTGTGGTTCGGTATACGGAATGAATGATGTGACACACCTTGGATTATATGACATCCCGATGATGGCAAATATCCCGAATCTAGTATACCTTGCTCCGACAACCAAGGAAGAGTACCTGGCAATGCTCGACTGGAGTATCGAACAGAATGAGTATCCGGTAGGAATCAGACTTCCGGGCGGCAGTGTGATCTCTGACGGAAAAGAGATTACAAAAGACTTCGGAGACCTGAACAAATACGAAGTAACTCAGGAAGGTTCTAAGGTTGCAGTGATTGGACTTGGAACATTCTACGGACTTGGCAAAGAAGTTGCAGAAGAGCTCAAGAAAGTAACTGGTACAGATGCAACTGTGATCAATCCATATTATATTACAGGTATTGATGCAGAACTTCTGGAAGAACTTAAGAAAGATCATGATGTTGTGATCACTCTGGAAGATGGTATTCTGGATGGCGGATTCGGCGAGAAGATCGCAAGATTCTACGGAGATTCGGACATGAAGGTTCTGAACTTCGGACTGAAGAAAGAGTTCCTCGACCGTTATGATGTAGCAGAAGTTCTGAAAGAGAATCATCTGACGAAAGAACAGATCGTGGAAGATATAATGAAGTTTATTTAATAATTGAATAAATAAAACGTATGTGATATACTACTATAAACAACCGCAATATGGGTGGAAGGCCTCCTAAGATACATAGATAGGAGGTGGTGTAAATGAACAATAAAAATTTTGACTTTTATATATTTGATATGTCAGTAGGAAATAGAAAACCCACCCTCTAAAAAGTCTTGGCAGGACTGGGTGGATTTCTATTACTCAATATGGCCAACCAAATTGTCACAACCTATAAAGTACCCGCAAACCCTTGATTTTACTTGGCTTGCGGGTATTTTACCTGTATAAGAAAAAGTAGATTTTGAGAGAATCGTTCTTGCGATCGTAGATAATTTTGTCGATGATCTGCTTTAGGGCTTCGTTCTTTTGCACGTATGTATAATTGTTGGAGATGAGAATATCATACACACTCCGTACCTTCTGCAGCATAGCATCCGCCGGATCCTGATCAGATTTATGCGCTGCCTTTTTCAAATCCTTTAATTGTTGTTCTAAGGATTCACGTTCTTTCTGAATGATAGCTTTATTCGCTTTATATTCTTCCAGTGTATCAATCCCTTCCCGGTAGGAGGCTTTTATTCGATCCTCTTTGCCGGTTAAACTTTCCAATTGTTCTGTTATAGCCTTGCGTTCGTCAAACTGCTCTGTGGGTTGATATTCACGCAATTCATAGACAATATCTTTGGTATCCAATACTTCTTTGATACTGGCCAGAACTTCCTTTTCAAGGACCAGTGAACTTATGCCGTTCGGCTTTTTGCATTTTCCTTTGCTGTATCCGTAGCAGGAGAAGTAAGAATATTTTTCCCCATTGACTCGTTTCATAGTGGTTGAGGTTAAGGTGCGTCCGCAATCCGGGCATTTCAGTAGTCCGGAAAGCCAATGCTTATAAGTGGAAGAGGGGCGCTTGCCAACCGGCTTGTAGGTGGCTTTAAATCGCTCCTGTGCCGATTCAAATAATTCCTTTGATATGATAGCCGGCTGTTGCCCTTCTGTAACAATCCATTCGTCCTTATCTTTGATACGATTGGTGCTGTTCTCTGTCCGGTTCCACCGGATCATGCCACAATAGGAAGGATTCTGGATGATGTATTCGACAGATCTTCGTTCAAATGGCTTTCCATGTGAAGTCTTGAGTCCTAAAGAATTTAGGTATCTGGCGATATCAAAGAAGCTCATACCTTCATTTGCATATTTTTCGAATATGGTCCGAACGATCTTTGCTTCTTCCGGAACAATCACCGGCGGCTTGCCATGCTCCACGATCTTGTAGCCGAGTGGTGGACGTGCCTGGTATGCACCGCGGAGTGCATTTTCTTTCATTCCACGATACACTTCACCGGATAACCGGATAGAATAGTATTCATCCATCCATTCGATGATACGCTCAATCAGGCTGCCAAAGGGATCATCGGAGAGTGGTTCAGATACACTCACGACATCTACATTGTGCTGCTTTTTTAATAGAGATTTATAAACGATAGATTCTTCCTGATTCCTGGCGAACCTGGAAAACTTCCATACCAGAATCAGATCAACCGGATGATCATCACCTTTGGCCAGTCCGATCATCTCCTGGAAGCCGGGACGCTTGTTGGCTTTTCTTCCGGAAATACCAAGGTCCGTGAAGATCTTCAGGATTACAATATTGTTCTTGGCTGCATAGTCCCGGAGGAGATGCTCCTGGGAATCCGGGGAAATTTCTTCTTGATCGTGAGTGGATACCCGGATGTAGCCGTATGCATATTTTACGCTCATTGTATCACCTTCCTGTAATTATATGTGCGACGTCGCACAAAAATGGGTACAAAAATAACACCTATACGGTGCTGGATTTTTGTGATACAATATTCTTGTTGAGGGAGTACTGTATCGAGCGAATCCTTCGCCGTATATATTACTCGGGATTTTCCCTGGTGTTTGGTAGACACCGGGGAATTTTTTATTATTATCTATATTGTTTATTTAATTTAAGCATAACCTTTCCACCAGATATGCCGTCGTAGACAAACCAATCTTTTTGGCTGTTAGTTTTACTGGCTGGTGCGACGCCAACAAGGGCATTATAGCGAGTATAGAGACCTCCATAAAAGTTCTGTGAACTTGATTCTATAGAAGAATCTTGCATTTGCGCATATAAATTCAATTGCCTTACAAGAGTATCAGCAAAATCAAGAGCAAGGGATGGATCAGTAGAATCATCAACAACTGCAGTTATAGTTATTGTATCATCTTTTACTCCGATATAATAATCTTGAACATAGGTGTAATCTGGATCAAGCGGTAAGTTCGCTTTTAAATCAGATATACATTTGTCCATATTTAACGAAGATGCTGTTTGTGTATCTGATGTAGAAGAAGTAGAATCGTTTCCTTGATCAGATGCGTCACTTTCGGATGAATTTGCTTTATCTGAAGAATCTTCAGTGGTAGCTTCATCAGCTTTTTTATCAGATTTTACTGTTTCTTCTTTTTTCGTGTCGGACTTAGAACTTGAAGAATCAGATCCAGATCCTCCACAAGCAGATAATGACAATGCCATAGATGATGCCAGTAATAGTGCTACAAATTTCTTTTTCATATGTTTTTCCCCTTCGTTTTATTTGTTCCAAAATGTTTCGCTTTTTTCAGAGATTATTTATTCAACCAGATATCTCCGCCATACAAATACTATCATATCAAGAGGGCAGTGTATTTATAGTTAGAGATACTGAATTGACCATTATAATTTCTTGAATTCCATTATCTTTTCATCATATCCAAGCATTCGTGCAATCTGTGAACTGTTCATTCCTGCATTCTCATAGATCAGGTCGTCCGGTATCAGCAATTCTGCTGTAAAGGTATTCGCTTCAATTTCCATCTTAGAAGTTAACAGAAGGGTTTTGTTTCTGATAAAATAGCAATTTTCTTTTCTGTGCATAATTGAGTGCGCCAATTCATGAGCCATTACAAGGATTCTTTCATGCTCTTCTAAATCTTCATTTAGGAAGATACACTTGTGATTCTTCAAGAACATATAGCAACCAGCACGACTTCCGAGTGGCCCGGTCTGCACTTCTACATTCAGATACTCAGCAAGCTTAAATGGATCTCTGGTTTCAAATTTTTTGATATAGTAAGCAACTAAGCGCTTAATATCATGTGTTTTCAATTGCAACACCTACTTTTTGTTCTTATTAGGATTGTATTTTTCCTTATTGATAGGTTTCAATCGGCGCATCATTAATTCAATCTGTCCGAGAAGTAACTCTGTGTCTTCTTCTGGAATTGGTTCGCCATCATAAGAGAGAGGGCCATCTGCGCCATGCATTAATTTTTCGCGGAGATTTTCTAAATCTTTCGCAATGTCTCTTTCATCTTTGGAAGTAATTGCGTATGGATTATCATTCTTTTCTATACCAGTCATGAGATAATCCATACTTACATTGAAGTAATCGCATATAGCTTTTGCTGTTTTTGGAGAGCATTCAGACCCCTTGCTTTTCCAAGAACTAATTGTTGAAGTGTTGACTCCAGTTTCTTTACAAAATCTGTAAGGAGTTATCCCTTTTTCGTCACATAATTTTTTGAAAATTTCATACATGATATTTCCTTTCTAAAAATATCTCGCTAAATTGACATAAAAACTATTGACAACCTCGGCAAACCGAGCTATATTATATACATACCTCGGTGGTGCGAGCTAAATAGTTCTACAAACGAGATAGTTCGTTAAAATGATATAATTCGTTCTGACAAACTGAGTATATCATTAAACCGAGGTAAGCACAAGTATAAATAACTATAAAAAAGGAGGGATATTTTTGTCTAAAATGTACACCTGTGACGAGGTCGCAGAAAGATACAAGGTCAAAATCATCACAGTCTGGGATTGGATTCGACAGCGCAAGTTGAATGCAATCAAACTTGGAAGAGAATATAGGATTTCTGAAGAGGATCTTATCGAATTCGAAAATGAGCGTAAAACAATTCAGACAAAACATTAGATTACTTATTTGCAACGGATGAGAAAGGAGAGTGATGGGATGACAAAATTACATTTGTTTGAATTAAAAGATGGACATATCGTCTTAGACGGAACGATTATTAGAGGAATCCGAGAATGCAAATTTTCTATAAAAGAAAATGACAGTCTCGCAGAACTGTCATTAAAGATGGATGTTCGAATACTTGGCGATAAGCTTACCGCCCAATTCTATGGCGGATTGGATAAAACTGGGAAGGCAGGAACACGCAGTCGAAATCAGTCGTGGTCGAATTTCTTTCCAAATGGCAGACTTAGAGGCGTTTTCAATAAATTGATATCCTGCAAGAGATAAGTCTTTTATGTGTGGAATTGGTTCATCAATGTATTTTTTTCCGACAATTAAGATTTCGGAATCCATTAATTGCCGTATCCAATATAAAGTCTCATTGCGTGGATAAGAAGATAACTTATCTTGAACTAAATCAATTGGGTAGATTGGTGATACAAATCCATCTTCGTCAGGAATAAGCGATTCAGAAACAGCGATTAAGATGTCGCGAATTTGATCTGGGTTAAAAGTCATGATGCCTCCACCTTTCTTTGTACTCGGCATGGCAGTGCCTGTGAATTAAGTATAGGGGAGATTGAAGAAAGATGCAATAAAAGAGGTGAATATTATGAAGCGCTTATGTCCAGCATGTTTTACAGAGCTTCCGGAGAAAGCAAATTACTGTCCAGCGTGTGGAAAGTGCATGAGAGAACCTATTAAATTACCTATGATCCTTGGCGGAATAGTATCCCCATACATAAGGGCGATTGGAATAGACGATCATGCAATTCACGTTGAAGATGGTACGAGAAAAGGAGGGAAGAAAAAATGAAAAAGAAAATTGTAACAATTTTAATCTTATCAGTTACAGTTGTGGCCGCCCTAAGTGGTTGTAAAGGATTAGCTACGACAGAAACGGAATATGATACAGAATCAAAGAGCATAAAATCGATGTTTGTTGAAGTGGAAGTAGGTGCAGAGTGGAGAATAATGTACGACAAGAAGACAAAAGTCATGTATGTGATGTCTGATGGTCCTGAAAACAGAGGTGTTTTTACGGAACTTGTTGATGAAAATGGTAAGCCGAAATTATGGGAAAATGAGGAAGAATAAATCGCAACAAGTACAAACCATTCCACATAACCTATAAAGAGGTGATGCAGTTGAAACATATAAACATCGTGATTATCGATGGAGTAGAGAGAGACATGGCTACATTATCTGCAGAAGAACGAGTAAAGATCGTGAATGAGCTGAATCGTGTAGCTGTTGGATATCTGGGATACCAGAAAGAGAAAACCGCTTAGGCGGTAGGGGAGGTGGACAAGCATGAAAAGAAGAGGACCAAGAACAAAATGGCAGAGAATCATCAGAGAAACGGTGTTAGAGATCCTGATCGGCGCCGCAATCGGACTTGCATTTGATGCAATGTTATTTATTTGGTTGCTTGTAAGGTGAAGGAGGTGAGGACGTTGCAAGGAGAAATCAAAGAAGAGCACCCGTATAAGCCGGCAAGCTTCGGGCGCTCAAAAAATTAGTCAATTATATTATACAAAACAGGAGGAAATTAGTCAAATGGAACATATACCAGGATATGACGAATGGAAAACAACGCCTCCGGAACAGGTACCTGCAACATATTGTGATTGCTGTGGGTGTGAGGTGTATGAAGGAGATTATATCTATACGATAGATGGAGAACGTTTATGCGAGGATTGTCTCAATGCTAATTACAGGAGGGTTGTGTAATGGCAGAAATATGGATGGTGTTCGGAGCGGAAGAATACAAATATGGAACATATCGTTTTGTTACACGTGCAGAAAAAAACAGAGTAAACGATCTCGCAATGCAGATCCGCAAAGAACGCGGGTGTGAGACTTATGTGAAAGAGATAGGTGAGTATTAATGTATTACAAGGAATGTCCGTTCTGTGGTTGTAATTTGGATCCGGAAGAGAAATGTGATTGCCAGGACAAGAAGAAAAAGAGAGAAGAGCTTATCAGATCGTTTCTGATTAGACAGTCAGACGGGCAACTTGTGTTGAAGGAGGCGGTATAGATGACATATGAATCGTTAATGATTGCAAATCAAACAATCACAAAAATAGAAGTTAAAGGAAAAGAATATGCGGAAGTAAATCAAAGAATTCGTGTATTTCGAATGTTATATCCGAACGGAAGTATCGAGACAAATATTGAAAGCTTAGAGAAAGGCATCTGTGTGATGTCTGCAGTTGTGAAAGATGATTTTGGTTCAGTGCTAGGAGTGGGACATGCCTATGAAAAAGAGGATTCCTCATTCATAAACAAGACTTCTTACATTGAAAATTGTGAGACATCAGCTGTAGGAAGAGCGCTTGGAATGTGCGGAATTGGAATTGATACAAGTGTTGCCAGTGCAGATGAGGTTTTGAATGCTATTAAACAACAAGAGGGAATGAGTTTGATTTCGGACGCACAGTATAACACATTAATGAAATGCATTCCAAATCACAATCAGACTGTTGAAAATGTATGCAACTTTTTTAAAGTGAAGGATTTAAGAGAACTTACAGTAAAGCATTTTATGATTCTCATGAATAAAATGGGTGAACAGTAATGGATTTCACAGGAATATTTCAAGGGTTGTCCATGAATTATGCTACTGGCAAACAGACAGCGTCCTTTGAACTGAATGAAGACGCAAGAGAAGCATTCCAAGATCTAAAGGGTTGCGAAAAATTGACCATTCAGATAAAGAAATATCGAAAGAAGAGAAGCTTGGATGCTAATGCATATTACTGGGTGCTCGTATCGAAGTTGGGAAAGGTCCTTGATATGGCAAATCCAGAGGTGCATAACATAGCGCTAATCAGATATGGACAACCTTGGATCATTGATGGAAAGTCAGTGTTTACAACGATTCCTGATACGGAAGATGCAGAAAATCAGGTTAGATATGCCGTGAATTATCATTTACAGCCGACATCGCAAGTGCGAGAGGGCAATGACAATGTGATGTATCGAACGTACAGATTACTTCGTGGCAGCCATACGTACAATACAGAGGAAATGGCAAGGCTGATAGGCGGAATGATTACCATGTGTAAGGAAGCGGGTATTTCGGACAGAGAAATAGCAACACCAGAAGAAAAGAGACTCCTGAAAGAAAGGTATGGTGTGGATGTCTAAGAAATTGTGGAGCGTGTTCACAGATGATATGGATCATTGTTATTTTACCGGCACGCCATATTGCCATCGGCATCATATATTTTACGGCCCGTATAGATCAATGTCTGAGAAATACGGATTTGTAATACCGATAGCTTATTACTTACATGAGAATTATCCGGACAGTGTTCATCAGAATCCGAATAATGGCATTGATCTGGAACTGAAGCAAATGGCTCAAAAGTATTTCGAGGAACATTATGGGACAAGGGAAGAGTTTAGAGAGATCTTCGGGAAAAGCAGATTGTAACTTATTAACATAGATTCCCTGGCATTGTAACAAGGAAATGTAACGCATAAGCACTCACCCAGCGTTATTTATTGCACAAGATGTTGTATCACAGCCAGAGAGCCAGGCTCTGGCGGAAAGGAGCAGCATGGAAGGACAGATAGAATTAGAGGATTATCTCCGGTCATTAAACTGTGAGGGATTTGATATTTGTGATTATATTCCGAAAGGACGAGCTAATGCAGTCACAAGATATGAGCTGTGTATGAAGACTGGATTCAGGGACCGTCAGGTAAGAGATTTGATTCATTATGCAAGGCGTGACGGATCTATCTTGAATCTATCGGATGGAAAGGGATATTTCAGACCTGATCTGGATGATCCGGTGGAAAGAGGAATGCTTGCAGCATATGTCAGGCAGGAGGAAAACAGAAGAGATTCGATAGATTGGTCTCTGAATGGAGCTATAAAAGATTGTAAAGAAAACGGCATTGATTGGAGGACATAATAAATGAATTCAAACCAGAAGGGAAAGAAAGGTGAGCTTGAGCTTGCTGCAATACTAAAAAACTACGGATATGAGGACAGCCGGAGAGGTCAACAGTATTGCGGATCTAATGGTGACGCAGATGTAGTTGGTCTTCCGGGAATTCATATTGAATGCAAGAGAGTAGAAAAGCTGAATATCTATGATGCCGTGGAACAGTCAAAGAATGATGCAAGAACCGGTGAAATGCCGGTTGTTATGCATCGGAAGAATAGAAAAGGGTGGCTGGTTACTATGCCACTGGATGATTGGATGAAGCTGTATGAAAAATAATGATAGAAGAGGTGCAAAATGCCTAACAGAATATTGAAAGAATCAATTAGGACAAGTGATACCATTGGTGAACTTAGTTGGTTTGAAGAAGTTCTGTTCTATCGATTGATCGTAAGTTGTGATGATTATGGAAGATTTGACGGAAGAACTGCGATTATAAAAGGAACTTGCTTTCCTTTAAAAGATGTAACGAATAAAAATATTGAAGATGCGCTCAAGAAGTTGGTGTCGGTTGGCTTGGTCAGACACTACGAAGTAGCAGGAAAACCGTACCTTCAGTTGTCAACTTGGCAGTCGCATCAGAATATTCGTGCAAAGAAAAGTAAGTATCCGAATCCAGATGAAGGCAAAGATATTACATTTGCAAACAATTGCAAACATATGAATGCAGATGTTCCCGTAATCCAATCCGAATCCAATCCGAATCCGAATACGGAATCGATAGAACGTGTAGTGTGCGCATGGAACGAGTTGGAGAAGTATGGAATCAAACCAATAAAAAAGATGGACAAGACATCTAAGAGATACAAGAATCTGAACGCAAGGATCGAAGAAAATAGTGTTGAGGAAGTCTTAGAGGCTATTGAGAACGTGAAGAACAGTCCATTTTTGCAAGGAAAAACAGATAAAGGTGATTGGAAAATTACGTTTGATTGGTTAGTACTTCCAAACAATTTTACAAAGGTACTAGAAGGTCAGTACGAAGGAGAAGTAAAGAGAAAAGGATTTAGCAATTTCGCTGAACGTGATTACGACATGAGTCAGATGGAAAGGGCACTTTTAGGAATGACGGGAGGTGGAAATCATGCGGATTAAGCAGATCAATCCAAGAGGATGGTATGACATTCCGGGATATGACGGGAAGTACCAGATCAACTATTTCGGCAATGTTCGTAGGGCACTGAAACGTGGGTACAAAGCGCTGCACCCATATATCAAGACTACGAACGGTCGAAGGGTTGTGAAATTGAACTGCAAGGAACAGGTTATCATGAAGCTGATGCAGATCACATTTATCGGTGAATTGCCTCCGGGAATGGTAACTTATCACAGGAACGGGATTATCACAGACGATGCATTGAATAACATCGGAATCATTACCAGAAGTGAACTTGGTAAGTTAACTGGAAGAGGCAACGGCTGTGAAACTTCGGTCGTGAAGATCAGTGAAGAAGGACAGATCGTTGATTTCTACAGGTCGGTAAGAGAGGCCGGCAGGAAGAACCATATGTCATATCAAACGATTTTGGACCGGATCAACGGGAAAGTGAAGAGCTTATATGCGCCGGATGGCTATGTGTACTGCAAGGACAATGCCAGAGAGATCAATAAGGCGGTTCGGAGGATAGAGCTGGACAACAGAGAAGAATGCAGTGTTGATTTTATACCGGCACCGGAAATAGTATTTGATTTTTAGCATAACGAAAGGAGACGGAGCTCCGGCCGGAGTGATGATGCATCGGCTCCTTTTGAAAAGATGAAAAACGGAGTAAGTAAGGTTTATACAGACAGACCGGATTATGCAGATTTTGATTCACCGGCAAAATTTGAAGCAATTAAGAGTATTATTGCAAAAAGACTGAGGGAACATCCCGATGCTATTTGTTCGTATTCTGGTGGATCGGATAGCGACATTATGATTGACCTGATTGAACGGACCAGATTGATATTCGAATTACCGCCGATCAAATATGTGTTTTTCAATACTGGATTGGAAATGAAAGCAACAAGAGATCATGTAAAGCACGTTGCTGAAAAGTACGGCGTAGAAATTGAGGAGAGAAGACCGAAGATTAATATTGTCCGGGCATCAAGAACATATGGAATCCCATTTGTGTCGAAGATTATGTCTGGAGGCTTGTCAGAATGGCAAAAGAAGGGTGTGCCGCTGTCTATAGCGGATGAATACGATCAGGCAGAAGATAAAGCGGCGAAGAGAAAAGAGTTAAAAGCAAGATATCCAAAATGTGAGAGCCTGATTAATTTTCTCTGCTGCTGCAATTCGGCAGGAGAACCAAGACCAAATATACAGTTGGTGATCAATTCGTCAAAATATATGAGAGACTTCATTAGCGAATATCCGCCGGACTTCATGATAAGTGCGACATGTTGTTACTATTGCAAGAAAAAGCTTGCTCATGATGTGCAAAAGGGCTATGAGATGATTATAACCGGAGAGCGTAGAGATGAAGGCGGAATGAGATCAGTACCGAGAAAAGATAATACGGCTCTTTGTTTCACGGAAACTGCAGATGGTCAGTATCGGCTGAGACCACTTTATTATGTATCCGATAAGGATAAGGCATGGTATAAGGAGTATTACAAAATAAAATATTCGGATGCATATGAAGTATATGGATTAACCAGAACGGGATGTTGCGGATGCCCGATATCATATAAGGCAGTAGAAGATCTTGAAAAGATTCGAAAGTATGAGCCGAATGTAGTAAAGGCAGCATGGAATATCTTCGGAAAGAGTTATGAGTATCGAATGAAATACAACGAATACAAAAAGAAACGAATGGAAGAAGAAAAAAGAAAAGCTGAAAATATTGAGGGACAAATGACGATATTTGATTTTCCGGAACTGATTCCGGAGGAAGGAGAAAACGATGGCGATAATACATAATGTCCGTGGCGGGACGGTTGGCTTAAATGAAGAAGAACGGTTGATGATCGCAAGGCTACTGGTGAAGGCGGGATATACGGTTAAGATCGGATACAGGACGATTCCAGGGAATGCGAAGGGGAAGAAAGAATATATAGTTGAATACTGGGAGGAGAAAGGAACGAATTATGAGTACATTTGAAGAAAGAATAGCGAAAGCAGTAACAGATAAATTGAATGACGGAACAGTTGAAGAGCTTGTGTCTGATGCCGTGACCAAAGCACTGAAAAGCAGTATTGAAGATCAGTTCAACTGGAAAGGTGAAGCAAAGAAGATTATAGATGAGAAAGTAAAAGAAGTAATGACACCAGTAATCGAAAGAGTAAATCTGGACAAATATACAGTGAAGCTCGATGCAGTTCTCACGGAAATTATTAACAACACAAATCTGATTGACAACAAAGAAATCTTAGGAAACTTCAAGAGTCTTATGACAGAGCCGGACAAAGATGTAATCAGCTTGAAAGATGTATTCGAGAAATACAAGGAATATGTCAGCAAGAATGTTGATACGTCCGAACTTGAAATTTGTACAGATGATGGACCGGCATATCAGAATGTGACAGCAGAAGTAACCGTGGATATAAGCAATCGCATATTCGGAGGAAGATTTTGTGATTTTCAAATGTGAAGAGGACGAGAAATTGACAAAAGAAATCCATATGTATGAATCGAAAAGTAATAGATTCAGAATTACAAGATTCAAAAGTGAACTTGATATCAATTCGTTAAGACGCGTGGATGAATTTGACATTTTCATGATGAGGTTAGACAGGGCGTTCTGCGATATCACAGATATTATAGATATGTACGATGATGATGTTGAGGTTGAAGCTGAACCAGAAGCAGATTGGAGGTAAGTTATGAGAATCATTAGTCAGAGCGGATTACTGGATGTGCCTTATGAATTGATTGCAATTTCCCCGTATTCAGGGAATATGGCAACAATCATTGGAACTTTTCCAGGAAATGACCTCGGCAAAGGAGATAGAGTTTATATTTTAGCTGAATATTCCACCGAGGAAAAAGCTATTAAGGCTATGGAAATGTGTAGAGAGAAATATCTTTCCAGAATGGAATTAGATGGTGGCTATGACATTGTGAACAAATGCTATGTACAACCTAATTACTGGGTATTGCCTAAGGTATTTCAGTTTCCAAAAGAAGAGGAGGTGTAAGCATGAATAATCAACAGGCAATAGATAGATTGGTAAAACATCTCGAATATGGTTGGTCAGAACCGACAGTAGAAGCAATTGATATGGGAATACATGCACTGAAAGAAAGTCGATGGATTCCATGTAGTGAGAAGTTGCCGGAGGATAACACGGATGTAATTGTATGCTTTTACAGCGGAACAGTAACAGAGATGAGATATTGGGGAAATGGAATCTTTCAAGGAATCTATGAACACACGGCAAAAACAATTGTTGCATGGATGCCGTTGCCGAAACCGTATAAGGAGAAAGCAGAATGACAAATAGGGAATATATGATAAATCTATTGCTGGACGGTTTGGAATCACGCTTGAACCGAGTAAGCATTGATGATGGTGGTGCAAGCGAAGAAGCTATGATTTATTACAACATAAATTGTCCATATTATGCAGGTGATAAAAGAGCATATTGCCGAAAAGAAGGTAGTCTAGTATCAAGTAGAGAGGTATGCGTAGATTGTAAAGCACATTGGCTTGAACAGGAAGTTGATGAATAAAAACAAAACGACGAAGGAGCTGAGAAATGATTGAACAGAGGAAGAGACAGAAGACAGGTAAGACTGGATAGTCAGAAGCATTACAAAGGGTTGGAGGAGAACCATGATGCGAAGGCAAGTGAGAGATTCCATACACCAGCTTATCAGAGTTATTCGGTGGAGGATTATTTGCGGAAGATGGGAGTAGACATAAAAGAGGTGACCGGCGATGAGTGAATATGTCGAGTGCTATGAAAACTTAAAAGCAGCAGTTGTAAAGCTGGCAGCGGATGATTACCGGCGGGCATTGATCAGGCTAAGGCGACATCCAAAGGACACGAATGCAATTCATACTAAAATCGAATGCGAGCTGTTTTTTCGTAAAGGCATTGAGACGTACAGTGATATGGATGGAGAAGTGCTGATTAAAGGGATTCAGGAAAGAGTAAGGCGGGAGTATAATGAACAGAGAGCAGCTAAGTAAATACAAGAAGAATAAGCGGGATATTGAGAATCTGGATGGAATCATTGCCAAACTTCAGGAGAGACTGGATGCAGTGCCGGTTGTATCGGGGAAGGTTACAAAGAGTTCGGATGAGTTCCCTTACATTGAGGAGCATGTGCAGGTGAGAGTGGAAGAGCCAAAGGCAGCAACTGCATTGAAGATGCGGATCTATGAGAAGGAGAAGAGAAAAGATCAGCTGATTCGGGAGAACGAGAAAGTAGAGAAGTACATAGCCGCAATGCCTGATGGAACGACCAAGGATATATTTGAAATGGTATTCTTGGATGGGATGACGCAAAGAGAAGCAGCGGAATGCGTGGGATATACGCAGGCGAGGATATCTCAGATATTGAAAGATTTATAATATTTATATTTTTGCTATGTTATTATTATACTGGACATGATGAAAAGACATATGATAGTCATTTGATTAGTTCCCCCAACCTTACACATGAACCGAGAGAGGACACCTGGCAACGCGGGTGTCTTTTTCGTTGCGTAATGTCGAGAAATGAGATATTATGAGAGTAGGTTTATTAGGTTATTAGGAGGAAATTAGAATGGCATTTGAAAACGGTTATAATATGTTTAATTATTGTGAAGAGCTTTTTGCAAAATATAAAGAAGATAAACTTATATTTTACAAAGCACTTCAGATATTGTCTGTATTTGAAAGGAGAAATGACTATCCATATTGTACAGATGAACTATCAGAAGTATGTGAAAAAATGTTAGGGTATGATTTGAATTGTGTAACAGATTTTTTGTGGAAATACACTTTATCAAATCAAATAGAATGGAATGCGAGAAAAGTTCTGTCGTGCAAAGAAGATAAGGAAGTTAATTTGATTGAAGAATTTACAGAAGAGGAAGGAAATAAGATAGTAACAAATTTTAAAAATGAAATGGAGGCATTCTTTATTACTTTAACACCGTTATTTGAAAATTTATTTATGGGGGAATCCTCTGCTCCTAGAATTGATAGAATTGCACAAAAGCAAACATATGGAGAGGATAAAACAATAAGATTCATTAGAAAAGACGGAGAAACGTTTGATTTTACGGCAACACCAAATGATATAAAGAAAATCATGGATGTATTTTCACATATGGAATAGTGGAGGTGCATAAAATGGATAGTGTAATTCCTATTTCGGATAGAATAAATTCGAGTTTGGGAAAGAGAAAAATCACTCGTATGGAAGAAGGAAAAAACATGGATGATCTGTTGAAATCTTATATTGAAAAAGTGGATAGGGATCAGAGTGAGTTAAGAGAAGATGTTCGTGAAAGCGAAAGGAGAACAGAAAAAAAGATATCCGAATTTGAATATAAAATAGATAATCGTTTAAATAAAATAGAACAGATATTAAATTCTCAAAACGACAAAATAGATGATTTAAAGCAGACGGTTAATGACAAGATGGAAGAAGAGAAGAAGTATAGGCATTCAAACAATATCGCAATAGTAATAGGAGTTGTATCTACTGTTGTAGCTATGATTGGAATATATTATGCAACTATATCGACGATTACAAGCATATTGGGAATAGCTAAGTAAATATTATTGAACTTATGGAAGATTACTAAATATAAATGGCACCCTCCGGGGTGCTTTTCTAATGCAAAAATAAACCAGAATTGAAGGTGGTGAAGTGGCAGGCTATGAAAACATAAGAGACGCAAATAACAATCGAACTCCGGAGGAACGCCGGGAGTTAGCAAAAATAGCGGGAAAAGCAAGCGGACAGGCAAGGCGCAGGAAGGCGAACTTCCAGAAGACGTTAAACCTGCTGCTTACTGCAGAAATAGATAACGAAGAATGGAAGCCGGTTTTAGAGTCATTCGGAGTTGAGTGTACTTTGGAATCGGCTCTTCTTATGGCTCAGATTAAGGCTGCATTGGATGGGGATACACAGGCTGCGAAGTTCGTAGCGCAGTATTCTGGACAGAGCAATAGAACCGAGGAAGATCTTGAGAATAAGAAAGCTGAAACAGAGCTTATCAAAGCGAGAAAAGAATCTATCACAGGCGAAAATGAGAATAACGATGCGCTTGATCGTCTGGATCAGATATTAAAAGAGGTGCGGGACAATGCGTTTAAGCAAGAAACAGAATGAATATATTGTGAACGCAACTCATAGATGGAACATTAAATCCGGGGCAGTTCGTTCCGGAAAGTCTTATGTAGATACAGCTTTTGTGGTTCCATTCCGTATTCGAGAGAGGACTGGCAAGCCGGGACTAAATGTTATACTTGGTGTGTCTAAGGAATCGATTGAACGAAACGTGCTGCAGCCAATGCGTGAGATTTATACAGAGGAACTGATCGGGCAGATCAATAACCGGAATATGGCAATGATCTGTGGTGAAGAAGTGTATTGCCTGGGAGCAGAGAAAGTCAGTCAGGTAGCGAAGATACAGGGAGCCAGCATAAAATATTGTTACGGTGATGAGATTGCCAAGTGGAACAAAGAAGTGTTTCAGATGTTGAAATCACGACTTGATAAGCCGTACTCGTGCTTTGATGGAGCTTGTAACCCAGAACATCCAACACACTGGTTGAAAGAGTTTCTGGACAATGACGAACTGGATATCTATTTGCAGAGATACACAATCTTTGATAATCCGTTTCTTCCACAGGAATTTGTTGAGCAGTTGTGCAAAGAGTATGAAGGTACAATTTATTACGATCGTCTGATTCTTGGGTTATGGAAGAGAGCAGAAGGAGCAATTTATAAACGATTTGCAGACAATCCGGAGAAATTCCGGTGTGAAGTACTGGAAGGACCTGCAGACAATCCGGAACATAAACAATTCAGGAAAAATGATATTGTATCGATAGAGATCGGACTTGACTTCGGAGGAAATCAGTCCGGTCATTCTTTTGTAGCCAGAGGATATACAGACGATTACAGAGACGTAATAGGGATTATGTCTAAGCGAGTCATGGCAAAAGACCAGGAAAAAGACATAGACAGCAATATGCTGGATCAGTTGTTTTGCGATTTTGTTCAAGAGGTCATTGATAAATATAGTGTGATCGTTAAGCATGGCGATTGTGTAGAATATTGCAATGTCGAGTCTGTGTATTACGACAACGCAGAGACAGTACTTGGTAATTCTATTCGGAATGCAATAGAAAAGAAGTTCCCTTGGATTGTTGTTCGTAAGGCGAAGAAAGCATCTATTATTGACCGGATCCGTTGCACAGTCCGATTGATGGGAGCTGGTAGATTCTGGATCACAGAGGATTGCAAATCCCTGCAGACAGCACTTTCGGATGCAGTATGGAATAAAGACGTGAAAGATAAAGATGAACGTCTTGATGATGGCAGCACCGATATTGACAGCCTGGACGCGTTTGAGTATACGATTGAGCGGGATATGCGCGATCTGATAGAAGAGGTGGAAAATGTTTGATGGATTAAAAAGACTATGGGGAAGGATAGTGAGCATGTTTAATTACACGACATTAAAAAATATAATTGGCAAAGATGTGGCACTGTCACAGACCATGATCGATGCCATCAATGAATGGAAAAGAATGCTGGCCGGAAATGCAGACTGGTGTGACGATACAGTAGAATCCTTGAAATTGGAAGAAGGTATCTGCCGTGAGTTTGCAGATTCGGCTCTGGTGGAGATGGAAGCCAAGATATTAAATAATGACAAGATGGATAAGGTTCTCCAGAAAGGCCTGTCCGACATAAATAAGAAGCTTCAGACCGGTCTTGCTCTTGGAGCAATGGTTCTCCGACCGCTTGGTCCGGACAAGACAGAATATGTTGCTGCAGATAAATTCATTCCGATTAGTTTTGATGATAACGGAGTCCCAAATGATATTGCTTTTCTGGTTGTAAAGTGTATTGGTGAAAATGACTATTACACCAGAGTAGAGAGACATTATTTCACAAATGGGAATCTGACCATTGAAAATAAATGTTATCATTCGCAGAGCCGAAGTGATATCGGGCAGAGATGCAGCCTGGAAGCAGTCGCAGAATGGGCAAATATTCAACCTGGGCCAATTGTTTATACCGGTATGACAGAAATGGATTTTGGATATTATCAGAATCCAATTGAGAATAAGGTGGATAGTTCTTCATGTGGTGTATCAATATATGAGTCGGCAAAAGGATTGATCAAGAAAGCGGATGTGCAGGCGGCACGTCTTGACTGGGAGTATGATTCTGGAGAGCGTGCGATTCATGTAGACCAGAGAGCGTTAAAGAATAAAGGCGGTAAGACTTACCTGCCAAGGCTGAAAAAGCGTCTTTACAAAGGAATGAACCTTGAAGATGGTAAAGATAAAGAACTTTATAAAGAGTATTCTCCTGCAATGAGAGATGAAGCATTTCGGAGGGGATTAGAGGAATACAAACGAGAGATTGAGTTCAATGTTGGTCTTGCTTACGGAGATCTGTCTGACGCACAGGAAGTGGATAAGACAGCCACGGAAGTGCTTACATCAAAGACCAGAAAATACAATCGTGTTACTGCAATACAGGAGAAGCTCGAAGAATGTTTAAATGGATTCGTAAATGCGCTGGCTTTCCACAATGGTTCTTATATGTCTGGTGTGGAATTTACTTGCGAGTTCAATGATTCAATCTTGGCAGATGAAGAATCAGAAAGGCAGCAGGACAGGCAAGACGTAAGTATGGGTGTTATGAGTCTGGTTGAATATCGCATGAAATGGTACAACGAGGACGAAGCGACCGCAAAGTCAAAAATCCCGGAACAGAATCAGGTGATGGAGTAAGATGCGAGATGATTACAAGAATAAGATGGCCGGTAAGATTGCTGTCAGATATCAGGATCTGGAAGAACGAATCATGCATGATATTGTTCGAAGAATCGCTAAGACTGGTGAGATTACCAGTACTGCAGATTGGCAGATCAACCGGTTACGGATCCTGGGATATTCTTCTGAGGATATCGAGAGGGAAATCAAGAAAACGCTCAATGCTTCCTACCCGGAGATGTTTGAGTTGTATGACAAGGTGATTGAAAAGGAATATGTTCGAAATAAAGATATATATGAACAGATCAACGCCAAATACATACCGTTCGAAGAGAACAGACAGCTTAAGCAGATCACAGAAGCAATTATTGACCAGAGTTGTGAAGATTTGGAGAATGTAACCAATTCGCTTGGTTTTTACCTGGATTACGGAAATGGCAGGAAAGTGCTGACGCCACTTGCTCAGGTGTATTCCGGATATCTGGATGCAGCATGTTATGATATCGTAACTGGCGCTTTTGATTATAACAGTGTCCTGAGGAGAGTAGTTACACAACTTACGAACAGCGGACTCCGGAAGATAGATTATTCATCTGGACGAGCTGATCGGGTGGATGTGGCTGCAAGGCGAGCCGTAATGACTGCAGTGAGTCAGATTACCGGGAAGATAACAGAGTATAACGCCGAGAAGCTTGGAACAGAATATTTCGAGGTTGCTTGGCATGCCGGAGCACGACCGACTCATGCAGTATGGCAAGGAAGAGTGTGGAGTAAGCGTGAACTGTATGATGTATGCGGACTGGGAACAGTAACAGGATTGCTGGGAGTAAACTGCTGCCATGAATATTATCCATTCTTTCTGGGAATATCCGAACGCAACTGGACAGATGAATGGCTGGATGCCAAGAATCTGGAAGAGAGTGAACCAAAGAAGTTTGGAGAAAAAGAGTATACCCTGTACGAAGCCAAACAAAGGCAACGCCAGATGGAAGTAGCAATGCGGGCGCAGAGAGAAAAAATTCGACTACTTCAGAAAGGCAAAGCTGATCCAGATGAGATTTTGTTACATAAAGCAAAATACCAAGGGCAGTTGAATGAATATTCCAGATTCTGCCGGAAGATGAAGCTTACTGAAGAACGTGAGCGTATTTACCTGGATATGAAAGGTCGGGTGGCAACAAATAGCAAACGACAGAATGCATTGTTCCCGCGGGAAATGATTGAGAATGCATCCAAGGATGTGGCTCAGTATAAGCGGTATAAAGAAGTTCTGGGAGATTATATTGGTTCGCTTGTTAATTTCGGCCAGATGAAATATAATGATAGTGAGAAATGGAAAATTATCAGTGAAGCATATATAGATGTAAAATGGCAGAGTCAAGCACTGAAGAAGAAACAAATAGGAGAAGTACATTCTATCCCGTATAAAGGTGCTCCGAATAGTGTGTTTGATAATTTCAAAGATGGTGCCTTGCAGAGACGTAGATATTACGGAAATGATGGAAGACCAAGATTGGACATAGATATGACGGATCACGGAAATTCAAAAGAACATCCGATTGTGCCACATTATCATAACTGGTATCTTGATGAAAAAGGTAACTTGAAACGTGAAGCAAAGCGCGATAATCCACTTAAATTAGGGCATGAAATTGCCAATAAAGATATTCTCGAGAAGAGGTGATTGAAATGATTGAGTATAAAGATTATGCAAAATTTGAGAACTTGTCTGAGCTGTCAGAAGCTATAGAGATAGGATTAGATATCGAGTTTATTCTTTATGGAGAAAGATATAATATTTCGTGGAGAGATGATGAGCCGTTTATATGCAGGTGTCCAGAAGGTGAGACTAATTTCTATACAGATGCCAAGGCAATGCTTGATAAACATAAAATAAATGATAGACAGTTAAAGGAATTATGGAATGATATGAAAGTATTATCCATGTAGCTACCACCAGTCGAAAGGCCGGTGGTATTTTTATACTCATTTTTAGGAGGTGATCCACTTATCTCCCTTTGAGACGCAGGGTTATGCGTCTTATTTTTATGCCCTGCCATAAGGCTATAAACTGGACAATTACCCGGCCGGGGGTCTAACCGGCTATATCCCATACCGCTGAAAGAGCGGTCAATAAAATATTTCAGGAGGAATGTAACTATGAAAAATATTCATGAGATTTTGAAAGAGTATGAACTGGAGGTTCCGGCAGACAAGAAGGCAGCGTTTGATAAGGCTTGGAAAGAGAACTATCGTACCAAGAGTGAGTATGACAATGCAGTTTCGCAGAGAGACAACTATAAGACTTCTCTGGATGATGTGAATGCTAAGCTGAAGGAATTTGAAGGAGTCGATGTAAAAGATCTGCAGGGGCAGATCACAAAGCTTCAGGGAGATCTGAAAGCGAAAGATGATGAATACGCAGCGAAAGAGGCAGATCGTGTATTCATGGATTCTATCAAAGAAGCAGTCAAGACTGCCGGTGGAAGAAACGAAAAGGCTGTTATTGCCATGCTGGATATCGATGCTCTGAAAGAATCAAAGAATCAATCCGCGGATATCAAAAAGGCTTTGGAGGATGTAAAGAAGTCAGACGGATATCTGTTCGGAGCAAACGAACCAATTAACAATGCAGTAGGTGGAACCAACATTAATGGCGGAGCGGATCCGGGAGCAGATGATGTTTCAGCTATCCGCGCGGCTATGGGACTGCCGGAAAAGAAATAAGGAAAGAGGTAGAAAGATATGCCAAATGTAATTGCATTAAGAAAAACATATTCCACACTTCTGGATGAGGCATACAAGTTAGCATCATTAACAGCAGTGCTGGACGGACCGAATGATTTAGCTCAGGAGGGCGCAAATGCGAATGAAATCTTAATCCCGAAGATGTCTATGAGCGGATTAGCAGATTATGATAAGCAGACAGGCTATGCCTTAGGAGATGTAACGCTTGATTACGAAACAAAGAAGTGTGATTATGATCGAGGTCGTATGTTCACTGTAGATGCAATGGATAATATTGAATCTGCAGGTATCGCGTTTGGACGTCTGTCCGGCGAGTTCTTACGTACACAGGTAGTGCCGGAATTGGATACATGGAGACTTGCGAAGTATGCTGGATATGCATCAGGAAACAATGTTGTTACAGGAGCGATTGCTGATGGAAAAGCAGGTATTGCGGCAATTCGTGCGGGCAAGACTGCAATTAAGAATGCGGAGGCTAAAACAGAGACTTGCTACCTGTTTATTTCGACAACGCTGAAAGGAATGATTGATGACCTTGACACAACGGCATCAAAGAAGGCGATGGAAGATTGGGCAGGAGTAATTGAAGTACCGGCAAGCAGATTCTTTGACAAAATCACACTGACGAAAACTGGTGCAGGTGGATTTGCAACCACGGGAGGAAAAGCAATTGATTTCTTGATTGTGGACAAAAACGCAGCAATTCAGTATCAGAAACATACAGTTTCGAAGATTATCACTCCGGAGCAGAACCAGACAGCTGATGCATGGAAGTTCGGTTACAGAACAGTTGGTATTGCAGAAGCGAAGGACAATAAGAAAGTAGCAATCTATGTTCACAAAGCCGGAGAGTAAGGAGTGATGTCATGAATGTGACATACGAGTATTACAAGGAGTCTTTTGGTGGTTCTCTGATTCCGGAGAACCGCTGGATTTCCTTGGAATTAAAAATGAGTGCAAGACTTAACCAGTATACATTTGATCGAATGAAAGAAGACAACTGGCCGGAACAAGCCAAAACAGCACTTTGTGAAATGTGCGATTGTGCATATAAGTATGAGCGGCGTGACGGAAAGACTTCGGAAAATAATGATGGCTATTCCGTGTCATATGATACGAGTAAGCCATTGAATGTGATGTTATATGAAATCGCAGAAGTGTATTTGATCAATACAGGATTAATGAGTTTGGCGGTGGATGATGATGTTAACGAATGCAACGATAACTGTTTATAACCATAAGTACGATTCACTCACCCATTTCGATACCTGGCATAGAACCATTATTGAGAATGTGCATGTATATGTTGATCACAAAGCATCTGCTGGCGATTCCGGACTAAACAGTGCAGAAGTATATAAGATCCGTATTCCTACGGATGTGGAGAATGCGAATCAGTATCTTCCGCCGGAAGAATATGCGAAGCTGGAAGATCCGGAAGAACACTGGACCATTCAGACAGATGATCAGATTGTACTCGGCGAGTATGCTCAGGAGATTGAAAGGCCAGCTGATCTGAAAGATGTACGATTGAGGCACTGCAAAGTGTTGTCCTGGTCAGATAATCGCTTTGGCGGATTGCCACATTGGAAGATTGAAGGTGAGTAAATGGCACAGAAAAAGGAATTTCGAATTACAACCCCTCGTGGAAGTGTGTTTACTTCAGCTGATGCGAATGGAAGCGTAACGGCAAAAATAGAGTGGGCACCAGGATTTGCGCAGCGAAAGGCTGAGAGCTTTTCAAAAGCGCAACAGTTTGTTGATTCAGAATGCCTGAGGTATATGAATCCACTTACACCAAGACGAACAGGATTTCTGATTAAATCAGGAACACTTGGAACAGTGATCGGATCCGGAAGTATCGAATATTTAGCGCCTTATGCCCGCCGGCAGTATTATGAAAATAAAAGTAAGCCAAGATGGTTTGAAACTATGAAAGCAAGCCATAAAGAACCAATCTTGAAAGGAGCAGAGAGGATTGCAAGAGAGTAAAAAACCGATTATTCAGAGTATCCGGGATTATGTAAAGCTGAATCCGGATATTGATGATCGGAAGATAAATATTGATTATTTGGGTAATGGAATGGAGTATTCCATTGATCCGATCGGAGCGGATCCTGTCTACAAGAGATACACAGATGGGACCTGCTTGAAACAGTTTCAATTCGCATTCACGAGCAAGGAAGCGTATGACGGTGATGCCAGAACAGGTATCGCTAACAGTGGCTTTTATCAGAATTTTGAAGAGTGGGTTGAAAGTAACAATATGAACGATATCCTCCCAGAGCTGGACGGGCACGACGCTACCAGAGTAGACGTGCTGCAGTCCGGCTATTTGTTTAGTACAGAAGCAGATTTGGGACGGTATCAGATGATTTGCAGAGTGATATACAGATAGGAGGTTGTATCGATGGCAGAAGATACAAATAAAAAGAAATTAGTAGGCAGACATAAGCGTGTTGCGTTTATGGATGTTACAGGTGATGGAAAGACATATACCAGAATGACGGGCTTTACATCGCTGTCAGATGGAAAGAATTCTACAGAATACAGTAGGCAGTATGTAGACGAAGCGAGTGAAAGATCTGACGTGGTAGGATATGCGCCATCTATGGATTATGAGCTTGACTTATACACGAATGATGCAGTACAGAAAAAACTTGCAACGATTACAGATGATGAACTGCTTGGATCGGATGCACAGGTAACGGTAGTGGTAGTGGATCTGTTTGAAACAAAAGCAGATGATGGAAATACTTGTACTGCAAGAAAGCGTGACTGGAGCGTGATCCCGGATACGGAAGGTGACGGAACAGATGCACTGATCTACAAGGGAAGCTTGAAAGCAGCCGGGGAAATCATTAAAGGAACTGCCACAACAACAGATAGCTGGCAGACATGTACATTTACAGCAGAGTAAAGATAGGAGAGTGAGCCGATGAGCCTTTTTAAATTTGGAAATCTTGAAGCAGAGATTGATTTTACAGACGTACTATTTTTGGAAAATCTTGAAGATGCGAAACAAGCAATGAAAGAAGAAGCTGCACGTGTACCCAAAACTGGAAAGACTGCAGATATTATTCGTGCACAATGCCAGTGTTACTTTAATTTTTTTGACAGAGTTATCGGAGAAGGTGCACATGAAGAAATGTTTCAGGGGAAAATCAGCTTGAATGCATGTCTTGATGCTGCGGATGAGTTGCTGAAATTCGAAAATGACGAAGCGACAAAGCTGAATGGACGATACAGTGAATATACCATACAGCAGCATGGTAACAGACAGCAGAGACGTAATTATAATAAGCAGCATGGAAAGAAGCAGAATAAGGGAAATGTTACTTATTACCGTAATGGCAACAGGTAGTATGCTATGAATATTTTGTTCGATAAATTTCCGGATACAGTTTGCGTGAATGATGAAGCTTACCAAATTGAAACAGATTTTCGTGAATGGATACGATTTGCTAAACTGGTGGAAGACGAGGATATCCCCTGGCAGATAAAGTGCCGACTGTTGTTGCGGTGGTACATAGATGGGATTCCGGATGATCTGGAAACAGCAGTTTATGCATTGGGTGATTTTCTGGCAATGAAAACAGAAAACGCAGAAGAGGATGAGAGTATTACCGGATCTGCACCGAAGCAATTGTATTCTTTTGAACAAGATGCAGAATGTATTTACAGTGCATTCCGTGAGGTGTATGGAATTAATCTGCAGACAATTTCTTATATGCACTGGTGGGAGTTCCAGACATTATTTGCCGGTCTTCCGGAAAAGACGGAGATTAAGCAGAGAATCATGTACCGGAGCATAGATCTCCGGACAATTAAAGATAAGGACGAGCGCAAAAGAATTAAAAAGATACAGGAGATAGTTGCGCTGAAAAAGAAGAATCGGAGAATAATGACAGATTATGAGATTGGAGATATGTTTGCGTGATGAAACATGTAATTAAAATCCCGACAGAAAGAAAATGGTTCCGGTGTCCTTATTGCGGCAAGAAATTATTGATATATGATGATACCGCCAAATGTGATGGTGTGTATATTAACTGTCGGGAGTGTAAGAGAGAAATAAAAATAAAGATATAAAGCACATGTGAGCCGTTGAGCCGTGCTATCAGAAAGGATGATAGTATTGGCAGACGGCTATTTAAATTTTGATACCAAGATAAATGAAAAAGGATTTAATGACGGTATAAGCAAGCTTGGAAAGCTTGGAAAATCCGGCTTAAAGGTTGCGACACGTGCAGTTACCGCACTGGGAGCAGCTGCAGGAACTGGTATTGCGGCAGCGGTAAAAGTTGGAGCTGCATTTGAGGCAGAGATGTCTAAAGTCTCTGCAATATCAGGAGCCACTGGAGAAGATTTCCAGAAATTAACGGATAAAGCCAAGGAAATGGGAGCCAAGACAAAGTTCTCTGCTACAGAATCAGCACAGGCTATGGAATACATGGCAATGGCTGGCTGGAAGACCAGTGATATGCTCAATGGTATTGAGGGTATCATGAATCTGGCAGCAGCATCCGGAGAAGATCTGGCAACGACATCTGATATTGTAACGGATGCGTTGACTGCGATGGGATTGCAAGCGTCTGACTCTGGACATTTTGCTGATGTATTGGCAGCGGCATCTTCCAATGCCAATACAAATGTCTCCATGATGGGTGAGACATTCAAATACGCAGCGCCTTTGGCTGGAGCATTGGGATACAACATCGAAGATCTTTCTATGGCGATTGGATTGATGGCTAATTCAGGAATTAAAGGCGGGCAAGCTGGAACGACACTCAGAAGTATCCTGACGAGACTGGCAAAGCCTCCGAAAGAAGCTGCTGAGGCAATGGATCAGTATGGAATTTCACTGAAAAATTCCGATGGATCCATGAAGTCACTGATGGAAGTGATGGAGAATATGCGTGATTCTTTACAAGAACTTCCAGAAGACGAACAGTCGGCAGCAGCTGCAGCTATTGGCGGTCAGGAAGCCATGTCCGGATTGTTAGCTATTGTTAATGCCTCTGAGAGCGATTTCGATAAGTTATCATCTGCAATTGATAATGCAGATGGCGCGGCGGCTGAAATGGCGGCGACCATGCAGGATAACCTTGCAGGTCAGCTTACAATCTTAAAATCTGGATTGGAAGGACTTGGAATATCCATCTACGAATCTTTGGAAAAGCCATTGAAAGAAGTTGCGGCAGTTGCAGTGTCTGTAATCTCTGATTTGAATGATGCATATAATTCAGGCGGTTTTGTCGGATTTGTGGATGAGATCGGCCAGAAGATTCCGATGATTCAGGGATTTACAGATGCGATCTCTGGATTGGCAGAAAAGACAAAAGGGATGTCATCTGCAGAACTGAAAGACTTTGGAAAGACAGCGCTTGTTCTGACTGGAATAGCTCCGGGACTGTTAGGGCTTGGAAAGGCTGTTGGCACTGTAAAAACTGCAGTTGGCGGATTCAATGGAATTATTGATGGGACTGTCGGAAAGATAGGGAAAATACCTGGAACGGTGAAGAGTGTATCTTCGTCATTAAACAATGCTGGAGGAATGTTCAAGGCCCTTGGCAATGCATTAGAAATTCCTTTTGAAGGCGTGGGAGATAGAATAAGTAGCGCTTTTGGGAAGGTATCGTACCGGGTAGGATATTATGGCGCAGGCATTAAAAATCAATTATCAAAATTAGCGTCACCTATATCCGGAGCGATTGGAAAATTTACAGCGCCGTTTAAGGACATCGGTTCTGCAGTGATGCAGGGACTTGGAAATGTCGGAACGAAAATTTCTGGATACGGCAGTATTATCGGAAATGCTTTCAAACCAATCCTGGCTAAAGCAGCTACATTTGCACCGACATTCTTTAAGCTGATTAACATCGGCGCAGGAGCAGCAATCATTGTTGCCGGTATGGGATTGATCTACAGTCAATTCGGTACACAGATTGATCAGTTGTTATTACTCGCACAGACCAAAGGACCGGAAGTAATCACGAACTTTGCTAATGGCATTACTGCAGCATTACCAGGATTGGTTGCTCAGGGCGCAACGCTGATCATGGGAATCCTAAATGCAATTACGGTGAATCTGCCGGCATTGATTACTGCCGGAGTAAGCATTATATCCACATTGACGAGCAGTCTGGCAGCACAATTACCTCAATTGATACCATGTGCAATACAGATGATACTGACATTGGTCACATCATTGATAAGCAATCTTCCACAATTAATTACTTCAGGACTTAACTTAATGAAAGGCCTCGCAAGTGGAATTGCAAATTCAATCCCATTGGTGTCAGCGAAGGCACCAGTGATTATTGGAAAGCTTGCATCGACTATCATAACGAATCTTCCAAAGATTCTGACCGCAGGAGTGCAGATCATAAGTAAACTCGCTGTTGGACTAGTGCAGGGAATACCGGCATTGATCGGAAAGATTCCAAGCATGGTAAGCCAGATTAAGAATGCATTTACCAGTGTGAACTGGGGCAGTGTTGGAATGAATATTATAAAGGGCATTGCCAGTGGATTAACCGGTGCAGCCAGTGCAATCGTAGAAGCGGCGAAGAGTGCAGCAAACAAAGCATTAGATGCGGCCAAGAGCGCGCTGGGAATTCATTCACCATCTCGAGTATTCCGCGACCAGGTAGGTAAGATGATGGCTCTTGGTATGGGAATCGGATTCGAAAAGAATATTCCAATCAAGTCCATGAATGTAGGAGTACAGAGAGCAGTATCTGGATTACATAAATCCGTAGATCTTGCATTATCGGCGAGAACTGCAGACAAGACAGTTGGAAGAGTAAAGAATTATCCGGGATTCGATGGAGGAAAAGATATCGATTATGACCGGTTAGAAAAAATCCAGATGAGAGCTGCAGAAAAAATGGCGAAGCGTCCAATCTATCTGGGAACAAAGAGAATTGATGAGCCATTACCGAAAGGAGCGGTGCCTGCATTATGATAAAGGCATATTATAAGAACAGTAAGGGAGAGGTGCTCTGGTTGACCAGGGCACCTTTTCGTACAATAGATGCGGACTGGTTTGACAGTACATGGGAAGAGACAGAGGATGGTTATGAAAAGGTAATTACCTTGGACGTATTTGGAAAGAGAGAAGAGTTCACGAAGAACATGGAAACACTGTATAGAATCATCTCTGTGGATGCTGAAACAGGGAATTACGGGCGTTTATATGTGAATGATACGTTCTTGCCGTGTCAGATTTATAAGACCAAGAAAACGGGATGGAAAGGATATGTGTATACGGAGGTAGAGCTTACATTCCTTGCTCCGGAATTGTCTTGGATCACAGTCTTGGAAAAAAGATTTTTCCCGCAAAAAGAAATAGCTGCAGATAGCGGATTGGATTTTCCTTGTGGTTTCCCATTTGATTTTATGAATGAGAAAAGAGGGACCGCAGAATTTGAAGTTGATCATATTATTCCGTCCGATTTTGAAATGGTCATATATGGGCCATGCGTAAATCCTAAGGTATTAATGAATGGTTATCCATATGAAGTCCTTACTACGTTAGAGAAGAATGAATATTTGATTATAAACAGCTCGGAGCAGACGATCATGAAATATCTTTCCAATGGAACAATAGCGAATCTGTTTGACGTCCGTGGATATGATTATTCCGTATTTGAGAAAATCCCATCCGGATTGATATCGGTAAATTGGAGTGGAGACTTCGGAATAGATTTATATGTGTTTCTGAAGCGGAAGGAGGCAGCATGGTAATTCTGGCGACAAGGAGCAGAGAAATAGGAACGAATCCATTATTGGATGCAAATTGCACTTTTGATGCCAATAAAGATCGGGAATTTTCTATTAAGATTGCCCGGTGTAACTGGACGGGAGATATGACATTTGGAAATCTTGTGTACGTGCCAGATACAGAATTTGGCGGAATTATCGAAGATGTGTTGACCGATACAACTCTGGATTATGTAGAGCTGAAAGGCTATACATGGCGTGGACGCATGGCAATGAAAGTAATAGAGCCGCCGGCCGGAAGTGATTACAGGGTGGTGTCGGGAGAATTGAATGCAGTCCTTAAAAAACTGATTGAACCGGAATTTGGAGGATTATATGTTGTATCAGGGGAAAGTACCGGGGTGGCCGTAAGCAATTATCAGTTTGACCGCTATTGCACATTGTTAGAAGGAATCACCAAGATGTTGAAAACTGTTGGATATAGATTGGATATTCAACACAAGCGAGAGCGAGGGGTTCCCGGATACATTCTGATCAGAGCCGTACCGATCGTGGATTATTCCGATGAGATTGAGCTATCAAAAGACTCAGGACTTAATTACACGATGGAAGATAAAAGAAATGGAGTAAATCACTTGATCGTGACCGGAAAAGGTGAGCTGAAGGATAGAAATGTATTGCACTTGTATGTATGGCCAAATGGTTCATTCAAGAAGACACAATATTATAAGGGATTGGCTGAAATCACTCAGGTATATGAAAATACATCAACAGAAACGGATGAATTAGAGAGCCAAAGCACAAAGAAATTGCAAGAACTATGTAGCAAAAAGATTTTTGGTATGGACATAGCAAAGCTTGGTATTGATGTGGGCATTGGAGATATTGTTGGTGGCCGGGATTATCTTACAGGGATGTATTCCAGTCGTCCAGTAGCCAATATTATTTATAGTGTTACAAATAGAGTAGAGTCTAAAGAATACGAATTGGAAGGAGAGAGCGATAATGGAAATAGTTAGTGGAAGAACAGGAAAACCACATGTTACGAGCCAGCAGTTCCGGCAGATCATAGAAGGAATCATTGGTGATGATAGTTGTATATTACCGTCAGGAGAAAATCTGGAACCGGAGCTGGTATCCAACAATTCTCTCAAGATCCGAAGCGGAATGATGTGCCATCATGGGAATGTGTCTTCTGTAAAAATCGGAACTTATGATGAGGTGGAACTTACAAATGGATCGCAGGGAATGAAGAGGATAGATCTGATTGTTAACCGGTATACAAGAAACGAAGAGGATAACACAGAGAAAAATGAATGGGTTGTGATCATGGGAACCCCTGCAGAGAGTAGTCCAGTAGTTCCGGAGTATACGCAAGGAGACTTGCAAAAAGGAGATCTTGTGGACGATTGCCCGGCATTTGAAGTTCATTTTGACGGAATTAATATTGTGGAAGTGACAAAGAAATTAGAGATCGCTAAGACAAATAAGGATTTGTCCAACCAACTTGCTGAGATTAGCAAAAAAATGACTGGTAAGTATGCCCACGCATATAGCGCTCATCTGGATAACGAAAAAAGCACAAAAACATCGCTGACACTTAATAGCATCAAGGCGACAGGGCATGGCAGAAAATGTATCCTAATGTGCTTTGGTGCTATGAGGGTAACAACTTTGACAGCAAGGCTGAGCGTCTATGTAAATGGTAAAGAAAGTTGTTCCGGAATAACATCATCCACAAGCTATGTGCCGGTATTTGACAGCAACATTATAACTCTTCCGGAGGGCGAAAACACGATTGAGCTAAGACTGTCAGCACAAGCGAATACAGCTACTGCATATATTGGACGTTATCACAAACTTGGCTTCACTGTCGCAGAATTATAATCCTTATTTACATAAAGAAAGGAGAATTTTTATTATGAAAATTACATTCAATGATGCAACGGAGTTGACCATCCAGTCAGCGAGCACCCGGCCGGACGGGAGCCTATTGATCAAAACAATATCAGACACTGAAGAGAATCTAAAGACAATCTTTCAGGATGACATGAAGACCAAGAAGATGATCATAAAAGAAAGAGAATCTACGATTGGCACTTATGAGAATTACACGGAGCTTGAAGGAATCATGAAGTACACAGCAGGAATCCTAGGAGTTGTATTACATAAAGTTGGAAAGTCGCAGCTAGAGCGAATTGACGCACTCGAGGTAACTACGGACGACATCGTATTAATGATGGCGGATCTGATTGCGGGAGGGGAGCAAAATGAGAATACTGCAGTTCCGGATTAACGGACAAAAGTTAAGTAAGGACGGAGACTTTTCCGGATTAATTGCTGGCACGAAAGGCTATCTGCACACAGAATATAACTTCGACGGAGAATGGGACGGTTGCAAGAAAGCAGCCGTCTTTTTACGGTACGACAAAGAATATCCTGTCCCGATTGTGAACGGTAGATGTGCCGTACCGGACGAAATTACGGGATATAAGCGATGGAATGTATATCTGGTAGGAGAAAAGAAAGGATACAGAATCACAACGAACGAAGTGGAGGTGAGACAGTCATGACATTAGAAGAAGCATTAGCAGCTTCGGAAGCTGAACCGGTCAATGATATTTTTACAGCCAATCCGCAGTCACGTACTATTACGGTACCGGACGCGGAAAAGATTTTTGGCGTTTTTAGCGACGGCAACACGGAGCGGAAACATTTCCGATGTCCGAAAATCGTGGGGGACAACATCGATCTGTCTACCATGCATCTGTACATAAATTACCAGAATGCCAACGGGCAGAAGTATCCTTATCTGGTAGAGGACGTACAGACGGACGGTGACTATATCACATTTTCATGGCTGATCGGCCCAGATGTGGTTGCATATAAGGGACAGATTAAGTACATCGTATGCGCCAAGAATGGAGCTACAGCTGAATGGAATACCACCCTTGCAGAAGGTACCGTACTGGAAGGTCTGGAAGCTACAGATGAGGTGGTGGAACGAAATCCGGATATCATCGAACAGATCTTAACCAGATTGAATAGCATAACAGAACCAGTTACACAAGAATCATCTGCGAAAAGGATCACAAGAATTACTGATGGTGGGAAAGAAGAAGTTGCAGCTGCAGTAAGTTTTGTTGATGATGATTGTCGCTCGGCAACATATACCACGCTATTTCCACTAATCAAAGAGTTGGATATTCCATATACGTTAGCTTGTCCTCCGGGGAAAATAGGTGCGGATTTGTACATGACACGGGAACAATTATTGGAAATGTATAATCACGGCGTAACAATATCATGTCACACATGGGCAGAAACGAACATGGATACTTTGTCCAAAGAGCAGTTGAAAGAAAATTTAGAAAAGTGTGTAGAAAAATACAGAGAATGGGGAATAACAGATGTTAATTCCTATGCTTATACTCAGGGGAAATATTCAGCGGATAACATGTCGGTGGTAAAAAAGTATTTTGATATGGGATTTTTAGTCGATAAAGGTATCAATACCGCTCCTTATGAGTCATATTATATGCGCCGTGTTGGATTGTTCCCGACAGACGGAAGTTTCTCTCTTGCTGATGCAAAAATATACGTGGATAAATTGTTAACATCTGGTGGATGGTTAATCTTCATGACGCATTGTTGGACAAGTACTTTTAATGCTACAGAGCTTAAAGAACTTGTAAGTTACATTAAAGGGAAAAGTGTTCAGATTATTGATGTGAACGAAATGATAGAAAAGACAGGAAATGTCGTTGATATTGGGTATTACAAAAAGGATGATTTGAACACCGGAAAGCACTATTTTATCGTTGATTCTACTGGAAAAATCTGGACTGATCAGTTTTCCTCTGATACAGGAGAGAAAATAGAAACGATAGAACTTACTATCATGACAAGTTATGAGATTGGAAAAGAAACATCAAGTTCCTATAAAGGGAAATTGCTACCTCTGACTAGCACGAATACGAAGTTTAAAGTGTGTGAACCTGTAGATGTTACAGATTGTTTGGAAGTTTTAATCACTGGTTGGAGTTACAATGGATATGGAATCTATTCATTTTTGGATGAGAGTGGAGAATGTATATCTGCAAAGTGGTCAACAAAATCTATATCCGAAGGCGGAGATCCAGTAAAAGAAGAAAGAGTAAAAGTACCGGCCGGGGCAAAAACGCTCATAATCGCAGGACATTCCGATTATCTTCTGCCGGCATTATCGAAAGTGAGGCAGTGAAACTGAAAGAGATCAGAGCGGGACCGTAACGGGTCTTATTTTTATGCGCAAAATTAAAGAATCGAGGTACATAGAGTGTATGTAGACGTAAACACAATCATTACTGCTGGAAGCTTATTAACGGCCGTAGTGGTTATCTTTTCCGCTGTTTTCGCAGTATACAAGTGGTATTTAAGACAGAATGAGCAGGATAAAGAGATAGAAAGAATGAAATCAGAACAATGTTTGCTTACTTATGGAATTCTGGCTTGTCTGAAAGGTTTGAAAGAACAGGGATGTAATGGACCTGTTACAGAAGCAATAGACAAGATTCAGAAGCATATAAATAAGCAAGCGCATGATCAGGAGGATTAAGCATGGATATTAGTACATTAGGAACAGTAGTAGGGATCGTAGCAATCTGTTATGTAATTGGACTTGGCTGCAAGGCATATGAGAAAATTCCAGACAAATGGATTCCGGTCATCATGGCTGTATGTGGTGGAGTTCTGGGCGTTGCCGGACTCTACACAATGCCGGACTTTCCGGCCGGCGATGTGATCAATGCAGTTGCGGTCGGAATGGCCAGCGGATTAGCGGCAACTGGAGTAAATCAGTTGTATAAGCAGCAGTGTAAGTAGAGGGCGAATAATCGTCCTCTTATTTTTGAAAGGAATGAAGATATGAAAGATTATGTAGAAGTAAATGAAGAAAAATGTGGAGAGGTACATAATTGTATGTGCGTAAAATCAGTCGATGGAAAAACATATTGCCGTGGATGCGGAAGTGTTATAGCGGAACATATTAACAGCACAAAGCATATGGAGAAATAAAGGATACGTGCGACGTCGCACAGAAAGGAGCAATTATGGCACATTTATTTTTAATAGCCGGA